>Ga0075520_1001765_pt1 | contig 10563 bp, 11 predicted proteins | sample NGEPerB_FD_75100 | JGI IMG/M metagenome (GOLD analysis project Ga0075520, IMG submission 75100) | Arctic peat soil microbial communities from the Barrow Environmental Observatory site, Barrow, Alaska, USA - NGEE PermafrostAB12-B | ecosystem: Environmental > Terrestrial > Soil > Wetlands > Peat ...
CTCGAAGCGGCCGACGAGAGTCGGCGCGACATGGGCGACGAGTACGTCTCAGTCGAGCACCTCCTGCTCGCGCTGGCCGATGAGATCGGTGTCACCAAGGACGCGCTGCTCAGCGCGTTGCGCGCCGTGCGGGGTAACCACCGCGTGACGTCGCCCGACCCCGAGCAGACGTATCAGGCACTGGCCAAGTACGGACGCGATCTCACGGAGGCTGCGCGCAAGGGAAAGCTCGACCCGGTCATCGGGCGCGACGAGGAGATCCGGCGGGTCATCCAGGTTCTGTCGCGGCGCACGAAGAACAACCCCGTGCTGATCGGCGAGCCTGGCGTTGGCAAGACAGCCATCGTCGAGGGCCTGGCCAATCGAATCATTGAGGGCGACGTACCCGAGGGCCTAAAGGGTAAGCGAGTCATCGCGATTGACCTGGGTTCGATGGTAGCGGGAGCCAAGTATCGCGGTGAATTCGAAGAACGTCTAAAGGCCGTGTTGAACGAGATCACCGACGCCGAAGGCGAGGTAGTTACCTTCATCGACGAACTGCACACGATCGTCGGGGCGGGCGCGGCCGAAGGGGCCATGGACGCAGCGCAGATGATCAAGCCGATGTTGGCACGGGGCGAACTCCGACTCATCGGGGCCACCACACTCGACGAGTACCGCACCTCCATTGAGAAGGATGCCGCCCTGGAGCGCCGCTTCCAGCCCGTCTTCGTGGGCCAGCCCTCCGTGGAGCAAACCATCGCCATTCTGCGAGGCCTGTCAGAACGCTACGAGGTGTTCCACGGCGTACGCATCCAAGACGCTGCGCTGGTGGCCGCAGCGGTCCTCTCCGATCGCTACGTCACCGGTCGCTTCCTGCCCGACAAAGCGATCGACCTCATCGACGAAGCGGCGAGCAAGCTTCGCATCGAGATCGACTCTTTGCCCACCGAGCTGGACCAGGTGATCCGCCACATCCGCCAACTCGAAATCGAAAAGGTCGCCCTCGAAAAGGAAACCGACGACGCATCGGCGGAACGCCTGGACCGCCTGGAAGCGGAACTGGCCAATCTGGCCGAACAGCGCGACGGCATAACGGCGCACTGGCAGCAGGAGAAGGCGGCGATCGACGCCATCCGCGCGCTCAAAGAGCGGCAGACGGTGCGCGGAGACGATGCGGTCAGACTCGAGCGCGAAGGCGACCTCGCCGGCGCCTCGGCCATCCGCTACGGCGAACTCCCCGACATCGAGCGTCGTATCGCAGCGTCGACCAGCGATCTCTCGAAGCTGCAGGAGGAAACTCACTTCTTGAAGGAAGAGGTCGACGCCGAGGACATCGCCGAGGTCGTCAGCCGCTGGACCGGCGTACCCGTGTCGCGCCTCTTGGAAGGCGAGGTGCAAAAGTTGGTCCACTTGGAAGAGACCCTGCACGATCGCGTGGTGGGACAAGACGAGGCCGTCTTGGCTGTGGCCAATGCCATTCGGCGCAGCCGGGCGGGATTATCTGACCCCAACAGGCCCATCGGATCCTTCCTCTTTTTGGGCCCGACCGGAGTTGGCAAGACGGAACTGGCGCGCGCCCTGGCCGAGTTCCTCTTTGACGACGACCGGGCCATCACCCGCATCGACATGAGTGAGTACATGGAGAAGCACGCGGTCAGCCGCCTAGTGGGTGCACCTCCGGGCTATGTCGGTTACGACGAAGGCGGCCAGCTGACCGAAGCCGTCCGCCGCCGGCCGTATGCCGTCGTCCTATTGGACGAGTTGGAGAAGGCTCATCCCGACGTTTTCAACATCTTGCTGCAGGTGCTGGAAGATGGGCGCCTGACGGACGGTCAAGGTCGCACGGTCGACTTCACCAACGCCGTGCTGATCATGACGTCCAACTTGGTCGGTGAGCCAGCGCAGTACTTCAAGCCAGAATTCATCAACCGCATCGATGAGATCGTGCGATTCCGTTCCCTCAGCCAGGCGGACATCATGGTCATCGTAAACATGCAGCTGAACAAACTCCGTGACCGCCTGGCCGCGCGACGACTCACTCTGGTGGTCGAACCCGATGCTGAATTGTGGCTGGCGCGCACTGGCTATGACCCTGACTTTGGGGCCCGTCCTTTGCGCCGAGTACTACAGCACCAGATTGAGGACCCACTGGCTCTGGCACTGTTGGAGGGTCGCTATGTCGAGGGCGCAACGGTGACCGTCATGTTGTCGGGGGACAACATCGTCTTGGACTGAGCATTCGCTTGTTGGGACTCAGTGCTCACGGTCGCGGAACCTTGCTGTCAAAAGTAGCCACCTTCAGTTCCGTGTGTTCTTTCTTTGACGAGTGGCTCGCCAGACGCGAGGCGACTAACGGTTCCGCGACCAGTAGCGGTGCGCGCGGTGTCGCGGGTGCTTCGTAGATGCCTGTTGTTCGATGCGCTGAAGTTCGTCCTTTTCCGTCGGCTTGACCCAGCGCGAGATCTTGAATCTGTTCGTCATTGTCGCCTCGCTCCTATGACTTGAAACTACAGACATACTGACTCCGTCGCCATGGGACGTCAATTCTGGCGGCGGTGGATCGACCGAGAAGTCCATTCAGTGCAGGATCGGTCCCCCATGACTGTTAAATCGAGACGCGTGCCTGAGGATACGCCGCTCGATCCGCTGGGCGCGGGTCCTGGTGCCCCCCGCCAAGCGTGGGGATCGGCGACGGAAGAACCATGTCTCAGTTACTGCGACCTGAACCAGGTCAATCACGACCATGCCAAACAGCTGCAGGAAGAACCTCGTAGGAAGGACCGAGTAGCCGAAAAGTCGCGAGGCCGGTGAAGGACAGCAACGCTCCGGCCAGTGCTGCGCTCGTTGGCACGACGAGCATTGTGATGCTGGGGCGGGCTAAATCGGGTGCTTTCGATGCCGTGGAACTAGGTCAACAATCTTCGACTGGAGGCACAGGGCCGTGCAACGTGCGCCACTAATTCACTAAATGAGTCTTGACGCGATACAAAACGTCGATTGACTCAACGCCGCCGTCTCGAATGCGATCAGTCCAGTCCGTTTCGTCTCGGTACCTCTCTTCATGCGCACCAGAAGGATCCCTAAACCATTTACACGAAATCGATGGCCTGAGCATCGCGAAGGCATTGATGTCCGCAGCGAGTTGCAAGATTATGGGTTCCCAATACTTAATTGCTTCAGCCCTCTTGATCGCCAGTTGCCCATTGCTAAATATTGCTTGGAGTGCCAGGTCTTCCGCTCGGACCGTGTCGCGGGCTTTGGCTAACGCCGCTTTCAGAGCGAACATTCTCGTCAATACTTCAGCTCCCAAATTTTCATCGCCGGCCCGGACGTCTACTTTGGTGATTATTCGGAGTTCGTCATACATCACTTCGAACTCGTCGCGCAGAAGTTGCGCACGGGAACTCAAATCGACATAGGTCACAAAACGCGACAGTGTGTCGTCCTCAGTCATTGGTCCTACTGAGTGGGGCCGGAGAAACCAGGATGCCGAGACGGCCGGGGTCGTTCCCTCGTGGCACTTGTTCAACTACCGGAGAGAAGGACATTGCGACCAACTCTGCTGCGGTGCACAATCTGGGGTCAAAGACCACAGTCTCTGGTTTGGACAAGGGTTGAAGATAGCTCGGCAATCTCCCGCCTTCTTGTCCCAGCGGGCGCGATGGCGCTCCCACATTGACTCGAGAACGGTCCACTGCGATAAAAGGAAGTCTCATGTGTTTCACTTCAGCACTGCGAGGCACCCTGAACCAGGGACGAAAGTCCTCATCTCGATGGTCATGAACGGACCCATGTCCTTGAGCGGAGAGCACGTGTGTTATCCGCATGAAGAGCAAGCCGGTAGGGCCTCCCGGGAACACGATCACGTACTTCGTCGCGGCGTTTTGACCTCGAATCTTGACATTCGACGAGGATCAACTCGACCAAGTGTGACGCCAACTCCGAAATAAGACACGACTCTCGACGTTACGAGATACGTAAAGTGGACGAAGTTCACTTTTGCGGTGAGGAAGCAATGTTCTTCGGAGTCGAGAGGCAGAATAGTGATCACCAGCACAGATGGCAATGCGTTAGAGGGTTTCCAGAAATCTCAGTTTCGCTCTACGGCGAACGTGAGTCATGATGTCTACCGCCTCGGAAGCGGACCGGCCGTCATCGTGCTGCATGAAGTGCCCGGGATCGCACCCCTCGTCGCTGCCTTCGGTCAAAAAGTCGCCAAACGCGGCATGACCGCAGTGCTGCCGAATCTCTTTGGAACGCCCGGCCGCCCAATGACCGTCAGTTACGCGCTCTCGTCATTCGTCCACACCTGCGTAAGTAGAGAGTTCACGCTCATGGCAACCAATCGAATCAGTCCTATCGTTGCGTATCTTCGCGAACTTGCGAAGGACGAACACGCCAAGTGTGGTGGACCCGGTGTGGGCGCACTGGATTTTGAGTGTGTCTCACGTTAGAACCGTAAAGTTTGGATGGAAACTGCTCATTGGGCCACGCGCCGAAGCGGGCGGGATCCGTGGCGCACTGGCGCTATCGCGCCCACTTGAAGGCGACGGGGCTTCAACGAAAAGATTGGACCTAGGGATGTAGCCACAACTATTGCGCCGGCCCCCGGATGTTGGATCTTGTATTCTGGTTAGACCTTTGTCGTCTTGATTGTCGTCTTATTCGTCGTTGAGCTTGTTACAGCCTTCAGAACTGAGCGCACTTTCACAATCCTCGAAAGGTAGTCTGCGACAACCTTGGCCCGACTTCTAGCCAAAGTCAATCTGCCCTTGGCATATCCCGTAATGGTTACCGAATCGCCGGCATCAAGTTTTCTTGCGAGATGCGCTAACTCGTTCTTCGTCGTGGAGCTCAGAATGCTCTTTCCGTTCGCGAAATAAACCGATACGACACCAGGCTTTGCGAGAGTCAATGTCGTCGTCGTGCCGCTGGGCACCGTGGTCGTCGTCGTGCCGCTGGGCACCGTCGTCGTCGTCGTGCCGCTGGGCACCGTGGTCGTGGTTGTCGACGAACTGCCCATTCTCACTGCGCCGACGAACGCATACTGCCAACTCAATGGCTCCTCGTGGACGCCGTCGGGCCGTACACCCACTCCAGTAACTGTGTAACTGACGTTGGCATCCCAAATCTGTCCTCCACCTGCATAGATTCCCGAATGAAGGAAGTTGCCGAATGTGCCTCCGAAGAAGACAAGGTCGCCCGGCTCGAGGTTGGCAACAGCGCTGATGAACTGTCCACCATTCGCTTCTGCGTCTGTGGCTTGACTCCCCGAGTGAGAAAGGACAATGCCAGTTGCCAGATAGACAGCGTAGAGCGTGAGTCCGGTGCAGTCATAGCCAACGGTACTGTCATTGAGGCAATTGACTGCGCCTTCAGCAACTTGTTTACTGTACGCCGAACCATGAGAAGGTCCACTTGGGGTTCCGCCGTCAAAGCAATAGGGCTCTCCGGACTGACTAACTGCGGCATTGAGAATTGTCTGTCCTACCGCGGGCGGAGGTGGAGGTGGTGGCGGTGAGGTGGTGCAGGGTCCAATGCCCGGGGATGGTTGATTGAGTGCGGAGCCATCGTTGATGAAGTGCTCGTTGATCCAACCGTGGCCGCCGCCCTGTCCGCTGACCCAACTGGCCTGCTCCCACATGCTGTCGGTCGAACCTGGAACGTTCGCAGCGCCGGACTGGTAGCAGCTGACCGAGATCACCGTGTTGGGGTAGAACCCATTGCCAGACACTGCCTCCGCGGTATTCCAGTCCGGTGCGGAGCGCCAGTAGATCCCGCCGCTCGCGTTCATGACAGAGAACGTCGAGTCCGCAGATGCCACGGTCGGAACGAGCAGCATCGAAGTGATCAATGTGCACGCGACCAACCAAAACTGAGTGCGTCTGCTAATCACCAAATACCCCCGGTTGCCTGAAAGTGCCGATTTGTCCTGCCGCCCATCACGCTTGGTCAGTGTACAGGGTTCCTGATTATGCAACTAGTCCAACGTTCGCGCCGCCTTTAGTGAATAACCCGTGTCGAACTGGAGTTCCGGCGAGTGCGTGAAACGCTCCTGCTCTTAACAACTTCGTTTGCTGAAAGAATGGATGACTCCGGAGATTGGACCAAATGTGAGCGTTGTGCCATTCACCCTTGAGGGCTTCGAAATGTCACCTTTTACGTCATCGACCGGTCGCAAGCGCAACGTCTACCGGATGGGCACTGGTCCGGCGGTCATCGTCATCCATGAAATTCCTGGAATCACCCCACTCGTTGCCGCCTTTGGTCGCAAGATTGCTGACCGAGGGATGACTGCTGTACTTCCGGAACTCTTTGGCACCGCTGGTCGCCCAATGACGATTTCCTATGCCCTCACCTCATTTGCTCGAGTGTGCGTGAGCAAAGAGTTCACTCTGCTGGCACTGAATAAGACCAGCCCCATCGTCAACTACCTTCGCGAGTTAGCAGGACATGAGCGTGAGGTACATGGCGGACCCGGTGTCGGGGTCGTGGGGATGTGTCTCACGGGCGGCTTCGCACTCGCCATGAGCGTCGATCCAACGGTCGTTGCACCCGCGCTTAGTCAGCCTTCATTGCCTCTTCCCACCAACGCGCTTCGGCGTCGTTCGCTCGGGCTCTCCGACGACGACTACAACAAGGTACGGCGCCGCGCTGCCGACAACCTGTGCGTCATGGGACTTCGTTTCAGCGGCGACTCAAAATCACCCGGCGACCGATTCGTGCGGCTCCGAGAGGATTTGGGAGAGAACTTCATCGGCGTGGAGATCGACTCGTCACCTTCGAATCCTTGGGGCTATCCCAAGAATGCGCATTCAGTACTCACCGAGCACTACTCCGACGTCGAAGGGTCGCCGACTCGGGTCGCCCTCGAGGACCTACTGAACTTCTTTACATCGCGGCTCGGCGTGACGCCGGAGGCGAATGGTTCTTGATCGCGATTCATGGTGGCGAGCATCTGGGGAATCACGCCGAAAGCGTCGATTGAGGCCGAGTGCCAGCGCCGGGGCCGGACGGCCGTCATTCACGACTGCATTTCGCTTCTCGACGCGAAAAGTGTCGATCCAGATTTCGTCCGCGTGCTGGGCGGAACTCCCGCGGAGGTGGTCCTCGAAGGCGGCGAAGGGGGCATCGATGGCTACTGGCCGCGAGTATGGGTCGCGCGCGGACTCCTGCACGTATGGGACAACAGTGCCACCGAAGCGATTATCACCGCGACCTTGCATGAACGATGGCGCGTGCGCGAAATGTCGGCCAAGGTCATAGCGGCACACAAGGTCCGACCGGCCATCGATGCGGTCGTGCGGCTCATGGACGACGAAAACACCCGGGTGCGAGCGGCTGCGCGTCGCGCCTTCGCCGCGGTCGCGGATTGACGACCCGCTGTCACGGAGTTGGAATATCGGCCAGTTGGCTCTCGACGAGGGCTCTGTTTTCCGGGTCGACGATGACCTCAACGAGACGGCCGGCGAGTGCCGCCCAGTTCGTGAACTCCTCGACGTTGCCAGACAGCGCGTAGGCACGGGCAACACCTTCCGCACTCGACGCGACGAGCCAATCTGGCGACTCATTTGCGCGAGCGGCCTCGTACGCACGGAGCGCGAATCGTAGGGCGGTGTCAGACGATCCGATGGCACCCGCGGCGCGCGCCACCATCCAGTCACTGATGATCCACTGTTCCGGGCCGCCCGCGATCAACCAATGGAATCGTGACGTGAGTGCCGACGTCAACAGTTCGACGCTGTCATCCTCGGAACGCTCATCCTGCTCCAACAACTCCCAGCATCGATTAAAGAGTTGCGACGCAAGTGCCTTGTCATCAATGGAGGTCATCCCCAAAGTGTAAGTGTCGAGCATCCCGTCATGGCCCAACGTGGGCCACCGGGTCCGACGTTGCCACGAGTTCGAACCAAATGAGGACGACCGGCGTGAGGTCGTCGACGACGTCGCCGAAGGAGGTCCAGAACCGAAGATGTCCTTCCCGCCACTCCTCGAGTGTGCCGTCGCCCTCGCCTTCAGCCTGGGCAAACTTCCAGCTCACTTCTCCAAAGGGCACCGTGTCAATCTGCACAACCTCGACTACGGCAATCCTTCGCTGGTCGTCGTCGACGAGAGCGAGACGCTCGCCCACGAATTCCAGCTCCTCGTCGTCGCGTACGTAGTCGAGCAAGAGGCCGGCCGTGGCGCGCTTGCGCTGGTCGAGGATCAGTCCGTTGAGACGCTGACGCATCTCTCCGGGCGTGCCAATCTCCAAAATTCGTAGCCCGTCAATCTCGTCAAGGGTCATGGAATCCTCCACTTCGACTCCACACTTTACGGCGATACTTGATAGCTGCCGAGCGGACGCGGTGGTTTCTGCTGCTCTGTGCCGCAAGCGAAACAAACGTCGATGCATTGCGTGCAACGTCCGGGACGATAGGGTCGCGACATGTCACCCCTCGCAGTCACTGTGATCATTGGCGGCGTTGCGTGCGCGTTTGCGTGGATTGCGTCGCTCGTCACTGGTGATACGTCGTGGGTCGATCGCCTCTGGTCGATTGTGCCCATGATCTACGTCTGGGTCTTCGCGGTCACAGCCCATCTGCACAATGCACGACTCGACGTCATGGCCATTGTGGTCACCGCGTGGGGTATGCGACTCACCTATAACTTTGCCCGCAAGGGTGGCTACTCCGGTGTCGAAGACTATCGCTGGGCGGTCTTACGAGCGTCAATGACGCGCTGGCAGTTTCAACTCTTCAATCTCTTCTTCATCGTGCTGTACCAAAACGCATTACTGGTGCTGATTTCGCTTCCGGCGTGGACGGCCTACCAACACCGCGGCACGTCCTTCGGGGTGCTCGACGTCATACTGACCCTCGCGTTCCTCGCGTGCACGTACGCCGAGACTGTGGCCGACCAACAGCAGTGGGACTTTCAGGCGCGCAAGAGCGCCCAAGTTGCGGCCGGTCAGGTCCCATCTCCAAGGTTCGTCCAGACGGGGCTCTTTCGCTTCTCGCGTCACCCGAACTACTTCTTCGAAATAGCACAGTGGTGGTTGATCTTCTTCTTCGGTGCGGTCGCGGCACGATCGATCGTCGAAGGGACCGTTCTCGGCCCGTTCCTGCTCACGCTGCTCTTCATTGGATCAACTCGCTTCACTGAGAAGATCTCGCTCTCGCACTACCCCGAGTACGCGCTGTACCAACGAACGACGTCGCCGGTCGTGCCGTGGCGCACCCGTCGGGGCATCTTCACGGTGCAAGTGGGCGACCGCTTATAGAACGTCATCGGGCCCGCTCGCGGAGAGTGATCGACTCATCCCGGTACGATTTATACGTGAAACCCGAGAAGATTATTCTTTACTACGGCTTCACACCGTTGAAGGACCCCAACGCCATCCATCTCTGGCAGCGAACGCTCTGCGAGCAACTCGAACTTCGTGGCCGAATACTCATCTCACCCGACGGCATCAATGGAACGCTCGGGGGCGAGATCGAATCCCTGACGGCCTACATACGGGCAACCAAGGAGTACACCGCGTTCAAAGGGATTGACTTCAAGTGGTCCGAAGGTTCGCGAGAGGACTTCCCTCGACTACGGGTCCGCGTTCGAGAGGAGATTGTCTCCTTCGGTGCTCGCGAAGAACTCCACGTCAATAACGACGGTGTGGTCGGTGGTGGTGTCCGCCTCAAGCCGCAACAGGTGCACGAACTCGTCGGGCAACGCGGAGACGACGTCGTCTTCTTTGACGCGAGAAATGCCTTCGAGGCAACCATCGGGAGATTCAAGGACGCGGTCGTACCCAACGCGGCCACGACACGTGATTTTGCACGTGAACTCGACGCAGGGGTGTTCGATCATTTGAAGGATAAGGCTGTGGTCACCTACTGCACCGGTGGTGTTCGCTGCGAAGTCCTGTCGTCACTCATGAAGCGGCGCGGGTTCGCAGAGGTCTATCAACTTGACGGCGGCATCGTTCGCTACGGTGAGACGTTCGGCGACGATGGACTTTGGGAGGGCTCGCTCTACCTCTTTGACGCCCGTATGCATCAGGAATTCAGCGACCACACGTCAGTCATTGGTCGTTGCGAACGATGCGACGCACCCACGAGTCAGTATCACAACTGCGCAAATCTCGCCTGCCGCAAACTGATCTTGCTCTGCGACACGTGCGTGGACGACAACATCAGTACCAACTGTTCACCGCGTCACTTCGCCCCAACGGCATCAGGCACAGCTCCGGGATCTAGTCCCACCAGCAGCCATCACTGAACTCCATACGCCGGGAACGCTTCTCATAGAGTTCCACGAAGATGAGAAACCCGGCGAGCAAGCTCGCCGGGTTTCTCACTCTCCAGAGTGATCAAGAATCGATTAGCGGCGACCGTGACCGTGACCGAAACGTGGGCCGGGACCCTGGCCGTGTGCGGTGCTCGGTCCGCCCATGGCGTGACCGGGACCAAAGCCCTGGTGGTTACCGGGGGCCAGAAGAATGTTCACGGTGCTGGCGTCGAGGGTGCCCGCAGTCGCGTCGGGAAGTCCAACGGCGCAAATCACTGCACCGACCACGACTGTCGCGAACGTTGAGGGAGCACCGCC
>Ga0075520_1001766_pt1 | contig 10562 bp, 8 predicted proteins | sample NGEPerB_FD_75100 | JGI IMG/M metagenome (GOLD analysis project Ga0075520, IMG submission 75100) | Arctic peat soil microbial communities from the Barrow Environmental Observatory site, Barrow, Alaska, USA - NGEE PermafrostAB12-B | ecosystem: Environmental > Terrestrial > Soil > Wetlands > Peat ...
AGCTTCTCCACGCCCTGGCGCAGGAGCACGTTGTCCTCGGCGAGCACCACCCGGACCGTTCCCATGGCTGACAACCGTAGTCTGCCGTGTTGTCGACCAGGCTGAGCCGGTCGCCGGGCGAGCGACCTGGCCGGTCCGGGGGGAGTAGTGGTAACACCCCGCCCGGCGGTGGGTTGACGCCCTTGGCGGGTGGCTCCGGGCCGATCAGACTGCAAGGAGCATGGGCGCAACCGATTCGGCGTGGGGGAACGACGAGGGGGCGGACCGACGGGCCGCGGGCGGAGGCGCGCGGTGAACGTAACGGCGCTCAGAACCGCCTGGTACCGGTTTCGCACCACGTTCGGCCGCCAGTGGGGCGGCTATCTGACCGTGCTCCTCCTCATCGGGTTGGTGGGAGGCCTGGCCATGGGGGCGGTGGCCGGAGCCCGGCGCACCCTCGCATCGCCGGCGGTGTACATGGCCAGTACCAATCCCGCCAGCTTCTCCATCGGCACCGGAATCCTCGATCCGCTGCTGGGCACTTCGTCCGGTTACGACCCGGTCATCATCAACACCATCGCCCACCTGCCCCATGTCACCCATAGTGCAAGTGTCTCGGGTCTCAATCTCGTCGTACTGGACGAGCACGGCTCCCCCGTCCAGAACGATGCCCAGCCCGGCAATGGATCCGGAAGTACCGACGGTGCCTATTTCACCAAGGGCAAGGCAACCGTCGTTGAGGGACGGATGCCCGATCCCGACAACCCACGCGAGTTCGTGGCGAACTCCCTGGTCACGGACAGTCTGGGACTGCACGTGGGACAGGTCGTCCCCTTCGGGATCTACACCAACGCCCAGACCGAAATGCCCGGTTTCGGCACCCCCAGCGTGCAGCCGTATCGCCGGATCGACATCAAGCTGGTCGGGATCGTGCTCGACCCCGGCAGCGTGGCGTCGGACCAGATCGACAGCGGTACCACGCTGCAGATCTTCTCTCCGGCGCTCACCCGACAGTTGCGCGCGTGCTGTGCCAACTACACCATCACCGGGGTACAGGTGACGGGCGATGCCGGTGTCGTCAACCAGGTGGAGCATGAGGCGCAAGACGCACTCCCCAAGGGATTCCCGGTGGTCCTCTCCGCGACCGCGACCGCGGGCGTGGCCAAGGCGGTACGGTCCGTCAAGCCCCTGGCCATCGCCCTGATGGTGTTCGGCGGGATCGCCGGCCTTGTGGCACTCATCGTGGCCGGCCAGGTCATCGGCCGCCAGCTCCGGTTCGGTGTTGAGGAGCGACGCATCCTCCGGGCCCTCGGTGCCGATCCGGCCGAGACGGTGATCGACAGTCTCTTGGGACTGCTCATGTCCATCGTGATCGGCTCGGTCCTGGCAGTGGCCGTGGCTGTCGCGCTGTCTCCGATCGCCCCCATCGGTGTGATCCGACCGGTCTATCCCGATCCGGGTGTGGCCTGGGACTGGACCGTGCTCGGTCTTGGATTCGCCCTCCTAATGGTCGGCCTGGCCGCCATCGCCACGGCGATGGCCTACCGCCAGACGCCACATCGGTTGGACCGGCGAAGAAGTATTTCGGTTCATACGGAATCGGGGCCTGCCACCGTGGTCGCCGGTTGGGGTCTGCCGGCGCCGGCCGTGGAGGGCGTCCGCTTCGCCCTCGACTCGGGGGCCGGACGCAACTCCGTACCGGTGCGCTCGGCCATCCTCGGCACCGTTCTGGCCCTGTGGGTGGTGGTCACCACGGTGACGTTCGGGGCCAGCCTCAACTCACTGGTCTCCCATCCCAACCTCTACGGCTGGAATTGGGACTACATCCTGATCGGCGGGGGCGGTTCCGGAGACATCCCCTCCCATCGGGCCGCGCAACTCCTCGAGGGCGACCGTTCGGTTGCCTCGTGGTCGGGCGTCTACTTCGCCGACCTGAAGATCGACGGACGGACGGTGCCTGTGCTCGGGGGGACTCCGAACGCACCGGTGCAGCCCCCGGTGTTGTCCGGCCAGGGGCTCGACGGGTCCACCCAGATCGTGCTCGGCCCGGTGACGCTGTCCCAGCTCGGCAAGAAGGTGGGAGACACGGTGGAGGTGGACAGCGGTGCCGGCGAACAGACCCGGCTCCAGATCGTGGGTACGGCCACCATGCCCACCCTCGGGTTCTCCGGACTCCATCTGGAGATGGGGAGTGGGGCCTTGCTCTCCTCCATGATCATTTCGCCGACTGGCCGAAACCCGTTCGACGACCCGATGACCGGCCCCGAGGCGATCCTGGTGAGGCTGAAGGATGGTGCCCGTCAAGAAGCGGCCCTGGCGTCGTTGCAGCGAATCGCCAACGCCACCAGCACGCCATCCAATTTCGGAGTGGGGGTGGCCGCCGTACAGAGGCCGGCCGAAATCGTGAACTACCGCTCCATGGGGACCACGCCGGTGCTGCTCGGGATCTCCCTGGCCATTGGTGCAGTGGCTGCGCTCGCCCTGACCCTGGTGGCGTCGGTCCGTCGGCGCCGACGAGACTTGGCCGTGTTCAAGACGCTCGGCTTCACCCGTCGCCAGTTGGCCGCCACGGTGGCCTGGCAGTCGAGCGTGTCGGTGGTCATCGGGGTGGTCGTCGGCGTGCCCTTGGGAATCGTCACCGGGCGGTTGTTGTGGAATCTGTTCGCCACCGAGATCAACGCCGTGCCGTCCCCGACCGTGCCGGTGGGTTGGATCGTCGCCATCTCGGTCGGCGCCCTGGTGCTGGCCAACCTGGTCGCTGCCATCCCCGGTCGCCTTGCCGCTCGCACCCCGACGGCACTGGTGCTGCGAGCGGACTGATGGGTACGAATGTGGTGATCGGGTCGTGAGCAGGCAGGTAGTCCGGGTGGTGTGGTACCGCTTCGTGGCCACGCTGTCGCGAAGGCGGGGCGGCTACCTGGCACTGATCGTGCTCATCGGGCTGGTGGGTGGCCTGGCCATGGGCTCGGTCGCCGCCGCTCGTCGCACCCAGTCGTCGTTCCCCACCTATCTGGCCAGCACCGATCCTGCTGATCTGAACGGCGTCACCTCGTTCGTGAACCCCATGCCTGGCATCGCCGGCGCCGGCTACGACCCGTTCATCGAGGCACGGCTCGCACACCTACCCCATGTCGAAGAGATCACGACCGAGGCCGGGCTCAACGTCATCCCCCTGGGACCCCACGGCACTCCCGAGAGCCCCGCTGCCTACCCGGCCAGCGCCGGTGAGGTCAATGGCGTCGCCGATGCTTCGCCTGTCAACCTTGACAACGTCTCCGTCACTGAGGGTCGGCTGCCCGACCCCAGGCGCGCCGACGAGTTCGTCGTGAGCCCGACGACCGCCCGGATCTTCCGTCTCCGCGTCGGAGAGGTCGTTCGCTTCGGGGTCTACACAAATGCGCAGACCGCGTTGCCGGCATTCGGCACCGCCGCGGTCGCGCCCTACCGTCGGTTCGAGGCCAAGCTGGTCGGAATCGTGCTCCAGAGCAGCTCGGTGGTCCAAGACGACACCGATGGGGGGAACAGTGACAATCTCCTGTCCTTCACGCCGGCGTTGACCAGACCGATCCTCGCCTGTTGCGCGTACTACGCCGCCTCCGCGGTGAAGGTCTCGGGCGGCCACCGCAACGTGGCCACCGTCCAGCGGGAGATCACGCGCGTCCTGCCGCCGGGCTTCTCGCCGTTCGCCGCCAACCCGGCGCCGGCCATCGAGGCCAAAGCCGAACGGGCCATCAAGCCCGAGTCCATCGCCCTCGGCGTCTTCGGGGCGATCTGTGCGCTGGCTGCCCTGCTGATCGCCGCCCAGATCATCGGTCGACAGTTGCGGCTGGGCACCGAGGACCTCGGTACCCTGCGCGCCTTGGGTGGGGACCCGCAGATGACGGTCGCCGACGGGCTCGTCGGGATCGTCGGGGCAGTGGTCATCGGATCGTTGCTGGCTGCAGGGGTGGCCATCGGCCTTTCTCCCCTTTCCCCGCTGGGTCCGGTGCGCGCCGTGGACCCTGCGCCCGGGGTGGCCGTCGACTGGACCGTCCTCGGGGCCGGCGTCCTCGTTCTGGTCCTTGCTCTCAGCGCGGTGGGCCTGATCATCGCCTACCGCCTCGCTCCCCACCGGTTCGGACCGGGTCGACAACGGCCGGTCGTACGACGTTCGGTGGTGGCCGGGCACGCCGCCGCCTCCGGTCTGCCGGAATCGGCGGTGACCGGCGTCCGGTTCGCCCTCGAGCCAGGTGTCGGTCGCAACGCAGTACCGGTGCGCTCAGCCATCCTGGGGTCGGCCCTCGCCGTCATCGTGGTGATCGCCACGGTCACCTTCGGCGCCAGCCTCAACACGCTCATCTCGCATCCGGCGCTCTACGGGTGGAACTGGACATACGAACTGAGCGCCAATCAGGGGGGCGTGATCCCCGGTAGCCAAGCCGCTCGCCTCCTCGATCACGATCACCATGTTGCCGCATGGTCCGGGATCTCCTTTGGGACCATGAGGATCGACGGCCAGGCTGCCGTGCCGACCTTGGGTGAGCCCACGAGCGCGACCGTGGCACCGCCCCTGCTGTCCGGGCACGAGGTCGAAGCAAACGACCAGGTCGTTCTAGGCGCGCTCACCCTGGCCCAGCTGCACAAGCAGGTCGGAGACACCGTCGAGTTGGACACCGGTGTGGGCAAACCGAACCCGCTCCGGATCGTGGGGACGGCCACCATGCCCACCATCGGTGGAGGGCAGGGCAACCAGCACCTCGAGATGGGGAGCGGGGCACTGGTGTCCTCCCACGTCTTCCCCCAAACCAATGACAATGGCTACAACCTGCCGGGAGCGGCGCCGGGCCCCGAAGCGATCCTGGTGCGGATGAAGGATCCAACCGACGGGGCCGCGCTCGGGTCCCTGCAGCGGATCGCCGGCGCAACGAGCACACCGGCCGACTACGGCGTATCCGTCCTGTCGGTGCAGCGGCCGGCCGAGATCGTCAATTACCGTGCCATGGGAAGCACGCCGGCCGTCCTCGGTGCCGCGCTGGCCGCGGGGGTGGTCGCCGCGCTGGGCCTGACGCTGATCGCCTCGGTCCGCAGAAGGCGGCGGGACCTGGCATTGATGAAGATGCTGGGCTTCACCCACCGCCAACTGGCCGCCACCGTGGCCTGGCAGTCCACCGTTGCCGTCGCCATCGGAACCGCGGTTGGCGTGCCTCTGGGGATCATCGTGGGCCGCCAGCTCTGGGTTCTCTTCGCCCACCAGATCGATGTCGTCCCGACCCCGACCGTTCCCGCCACGACCATCCTGCTCGTCGCCGTCGGTGCACTGATCCTCGCCAACCTCGTTGCCGTGCTCCCGGGCCGCATCGCCGCCCGCACCCCGACCGCGGTCTTGTTGCGGGCCGAATGACCCGAATGGGTCAGTTCTCGGAGACCAGGTCACCCTCGGTCAGGTCCAGCGACTCCAGGGTGAGCAGTGAATCGAGCTGGGCCGCCATGCTCTCGATCTCGTCCGCCTCGTAGTAGTTGCGGTTCAAGGTCAGTGTGAGCTGGTGCTGAACCAGAGCCAGGGCATCCTCGGCGGCGGCGGCGGCGTCGTACACGGAGAACAGCTTGGCCTGCATGGCCTGTGCCGACACGAAGCGCGTGCCACGCTGCTCCGCCTCGGAGGGGAGGGTGCGCAGGACGTCCCCGGGGGTGGGGTCGTGGCCGTCGGTGTTGACTCGATTGACTCGCCCGAGATCGATGCTGTCGAGATCCTCGTGATCGGCGTTCGCCTGATTGACCTGCCCACTGTTGGTCTGTTCGGTATGCACCTGATCCATGGCGTGTGCCTCGTTTCGTGCTTGCCCTGCCCTTGGGGGATGTACCCCCACTGCCTCTATTTAACACCGGAACGTCCCTTGATCTTCCGCGGCTTGCGGCCCGAGGTGCCTGAATGCGAGCGCTCAGGCAATAGGGTGGTAGTCGACGCCGGCGACGGCCCCCCGGCTGCTGGCCGCGTGGGTCGGATCGAGGGGTGGGACGCCGAGCTTGTCGCGGATCTCCTCCATGGCGTCTTCCACCCGGTCCCAAGAGCAGAAGTCGCGGCTGAACGTGTCCGCAGTGGCATGGAGGCCGCGATCCCATGCCACCAGCTGCGCCGGGCTCGAAGGGTTGAGCGTGTCGAGGTCCGGCGGGTCGATGCCCAGCCCGAGGACGGCCAGCGAGCAGATGGCGCCGGCAGCAGCGCCCGACAGTGTGCCGTGGCCGCCCCCGGTGGCCACCGCCTTGGCCGCTCCGAGCAGCGCCGAGGCCTGTCGGTCTTCCACGGCGAGGAGCATGTCTCCATTCCAGCACGAGAACCCGGACGCGAGCACCCCTTGTGGTGGTGTTACCACCCACCGGTGGTAAGGCCGGCAGACACCCTGTCTCTGGGCATGCTCACCGGTAAGACTGCGGGGATGGATGCCTTCGGGGTGAGCGTGGCCCAATCGTGAGCGGTCTCGACGCGGTGGTGGTGGGATCGGGCCCCAACGGCCTGGCCGCCGCCGTCACACTTGCCGGTGCCGGCCTCTCGGTTGCGGTGATCGAAGGCGCTGGGATCCCGGGTGGCGGCTGCCGCACCGATGCGTTGACAGCACCCGGGTTCCTCCAGGACGTCTGCTCGGCCGTCCACCCCTTTGTGTTGGCATCCCCGTTCTTCCGCCAGCCGGCCTTCGACGGCCTGCGCACTTCCCTCCGTCAGCCCGAGATCCCCTTCGCCCATCCACTCGACGGTGGCGATGCAGCCCCGGCCTTCCGGTCTCTGGATGAGACAGCGGCATCCCTCGGTCCCGACGGCACCGCGTATCGACGGTTGTTGGGCCCGCTGGTCCGCCATGCTCTGGAGATCGCCGACGCCGTGGTCGCCCCCCTCCGATCGGTCCCCGAGCACCCGTTCGCCCTGGCCCGATTCGGCCTTCCCGGCCTGCTGCCCGCGAACGTCCTGGTCCGCCGCTTCGAGTCCGAGAAGGCCAAGGCGATGCTGGCCGGCGTGGCCGCCCATTCGATGGCCCCGTTGACCGCGCCGCTCACCAGCGCCTTCGGCCTGATCCTGGCTCTGACCGCCCATGCGGTGGGTTGGCCGGTGGTGCAAGGGGGTAGCTCGGGCATCACCAATGCGCTGATCGTCGAGCTGGAGCGGCTCGGCGGTACCATCACCACCGGGCAGTGGATCAGCTCGCTGTCGGAGCTCCCCCGGTCCACCGCCGTGGTACTGGACACGTCACCGAAGGGTCTTGCGGCCATCGCCGGCACCGCCCTGCCGGACCGCTACCGCCGGGCGCTCCGTCGCTTCCGCTACGGGCCGGGGGTGTGCAAGGTGGACTGGGCGCTGTCCGGACCGGTGCCGTGGAACGCCGAGGTGTGCCGCCGGGCCGGGACCCTCCACCTGGGGGGCACCTTTGCCGAGGTGGCAGCCAGCGAGGCCGAGGTGAACGCCGGGCGGCACCCGCAGCGCCCCTACTGCATCGTGGCGCAGCCCGGGGTGGCCGACCTCACTCGTGCCCCGGCCGGCCGGCACACCCTGTGGGGCTACTGCCACGTCCCGCCGGGATCCACGGTGGACATGACGGCGGCCATCGAGTCCCAGATCGAGCGGTTCGCACCCGGCTTCTCCGAGCTGATTCTGGCCCGGGCCACCCGCACCGCCGCCGATGTGGAGCGGGACAACCCGAACTACGTAGGCGGCGATATCGGTGGGGGTGCGGCCAGCCTGGTCCAGACCCTCTTCCGGCCGACGGCGCAGTGGAATCCCTACCGAACGCCGCTTCGTGGCGTCTATCTGTGCTCTGCGTCGACGCCGCCGGGGGGCGGGGTGCACGGGATGTGCGGTGTCTATGCGGCGCGATCGGTGCTGCACGACCACTTCGGAGGCGCACCGCCCTTCCGGGGCTGACGGAGGCCGAGCCCGGCCAGATCCGGATTACCGATGGTGCCGTACCGTTCCGATCAGCGTGCGGCCAGGCTGCGGCGCACGAACTCGTCGAAGCCCGTCGGCCGACGACCCAGCAGCCAACCGAGCACGTTGGAGTTCCCGGTGATCCCGTAGCGGCCGTAGTGGTCGAAGAGGCGCTCCATGGCGTCGAGACGGTAGTCGTCCTCTTCGGATGCCCGGGGACCGTCGGCGGCTCGGACCGCGAAGGGAACCGTCTCGGCCGTAACCGGCCGGCCGGACTCGGCCGAGATGACCTGCGCCAGCGCGGCGGCAGTGAGGAAATCCCGACCGCAGAGCTCGTAGGTTGCGTAGTGGTGGTCGGCGTTCCCCACCACCGCGGCCGCCACCTCGGCGACATCCTCCAGGTCCACGTGGGCCAGGGGCGTCCCGATCCCGTACGGCTGGCGCAGGACCCCCTCGGCGACCACGCGGGCAACGTCGATGTTCTGCATGTAGTGCATGGGCTGGAGGATGGTGAACGGCATCCGCGACAGGAGGACCACCCGTTCGACCGCCAGCTTTGCCTGGTGGTTCAGAAGCGGCTCGAGTTGGGGGTGGGTGACCGAGAACTGCACGAAGTGGACGACCCCGGCCCGGCGGGCGGCGGTCACCACCGCATGTCCCATCTCGGCCTCCCGGGGGTGCATCGGAGGACCGATGTGGACGACCGACTCGACACCGTCGAGGGCCCGGCGCACGTCCGCCGGCTCGAGCAGGTTGCCGACACGGGCCTCCGTCGCACCCTCGTCCACGAGCTGTTCGACCCCGGTGGCGATATCGAAGGCCCGGACGGGGTGCCCGGCGCCGGCCAGGGCGCGGACCACGCTCCGTCCGGTCCGACCGTTGGCCGCCGTCACCAGGATCACCTCGGGTGCCCTCCGTCCCGGTCCCCTTCGGATGGCCGTCCGCCAGGGTTACCGTCCGGTTCGTGCAGCGCCGGTGTGGAAGCAGCACCGGGAGCCTGGCGGGCGAGCAGGGCGCCCCAGCCCTCGCTCTCGCCGGGGACGATCGCCAGCGGGGGATCGGCGACCAGCACGTGGGCCTCACCGCTGCGGATGGCGAGGACGATGGCCTGTCCCACCAGCTCGGGCGGGTCGGGCGTGATGCGTCGGGCCCCGCTGACCAGGTGGCCCGCCCGGAGCCGGCTGTGGAACTCGGTGGCGGTCACCGAGGGGTAGACGACGGACACCGTCACGCCCGCATCGGCCAGCTCGAGCCGTCCGACCTGGGAGAGCATGTTGAGCGCTGCCTTGGTGGCGGAGTAGCCACCGAGCCCCGGGAAGACCCGCAGGGAGGTCGCCGAGCTCACGTTGACCACGGCCCCGCCCGACCCCGCGCGCATCACCGGGAGCACCGCCTGCATGCCCACCAGCGGAGCGACCACGTTGAGCTCGAAGACGGCCCGGAGATCGACGGGGTCCAGCTCCTCGAGGGGGACGTGCAGGCCCTGCCCGGCGTTGTTCACCAGCGCGTCGACCCGTCCGTAGGTGTCGACGGTCCGGTCGACCAGTCGGTGGACCTGCTCGGCGACGGTCACGTCGGTGGTGACGGCCAGCGAGCCGGACAGCTCTGCGGCCAGGGCCTCCAGGCGCTCCGTTCGCCGGGCGGCCAGGACGACCGTGGCCCCGAGATCGCTCAACAGGCGGGCCGTGGCGGCGCCGATCCCCGAGGATGCCCCGGTGACGATGCAGACCGACCCGTCAATCTCCATGGCGGGCACTCGCTTCCAGCCGTGGGGTCACGTGTTCCGGGGGAGCGAGCGTGCTCATTCGGTCCGGGACAGTCCCCGGACGGCGAGGCCGAAGAAGACCAGGGAGAAGGCGACCACGACGCCCAGGTCGACCACGATCGGCAGCGTGTGGCCGAAGACGGTGACACCGGCGGCGAAGCGGGCCTGGGCTGCCGGCGTCATGTTCTGGGCGGCGAACACCACCTGGCGCAGCGGGGCCACCGCGTAGGTGACCGGATTGATCCTCGTGATCACCGTCAACCACTTCGGCAGGTTGTTGAGGGGGAAGAGCGCACCGGACAGGAACAGCATCGGCATGAGCAGCATCTGCATCACGACCTGGAAGGCCTCCATCTTCTGGATCCGGCTGGCCACGAAGACCCCGAAGGTGGTCGTCATCACTGCCATCAGGAGCTCGATGCCGATGACCTCGACCACGAGGAGGGGGGTGAGACGGACGCCCACCAGCGGGGCCAGCACCAACATGATGGTCCCCTGGGTGGCGGCGACGGTCGCCCCGCCGGCCGTCTTGCCCAGGACCAGGGCCATGCGGCTGACCGGCGCCACCAGCATCTCGCGCAAGAAGCCGAACTCACGGTCCCACACGATGGAGATGGCCGAGAACATGGCGGTCATGACCACGCTCATGGCCACCACCCCGGGGAAGACGAACTTGCGGAAATCGAATCCACCCGTGCTCCCCACCAGCGAGCCCATGCCGTAGCCGAGGACGAAGAGGAACAGGACGGGCTGCATCAGCCCGCTCACGATCCGTGTGCGGTTCCTCGTGTAGCGGATGAGCTCGCGCTCCCAGACCATGCCGGCCACCCGGATCTCCTGGGAGAGCCGGGTGGCCGGCATGGTGTGGGAACGCGAGCTCATCCGCTACACCCGGAACCGGACCCGGATCGCGAGCGGTCTCATGCA
>Ga0075520_1001768_pt1 | contig 10558 bp, 13 predicted proteins | sample NGEPerB_FD_75100 | JGI IMG/M metagenome (GOLD analysis project Ga0075520, IMG submission 75100) | Arctic peat soil microbial communities from the Barrow Environmental Observatory site, Barrow, Alaska, USA - NGEE PermafrostAB12-B | ecosystem: Environmental > Terrestrial > Soil > Wetlands > Peat ...
CCTACTGCGCAATGGACAGCGCAACAACTCCGCAACATCACGCCCTTCGGGCAGGGACCGAAGTTCATCATTCGGGACAATGACAACAAGTTTGGCGCCGAATTTGACCGTATGGCGAAGGGGGCTGGCGCAAAGGTCCTGCGCACGGCAATTCACGCGCCTCTGATGAATTCCGTTTGTGAAAGATTCGTTGGCCGTGCCAGACGCGAATGTTTGGACCACGTCATCATTCTCGGACGACGGCACATGCAACAAGTCCTTGAACAATACGGATTAGACTATTTCAGTACGTGTCGCCCTCACCAAGGGATTGTTCAGCAAATCCCTGTTCCAAGTCCACGCGAGATCTACCGTAAAAGCAGCAAGGTCATCTCGGTGCCAGTGCTTGGTGGGCTTCACCATGACTATCGCATTGCCGCGTAATGACACGGATCTTCGAAGGAGCCAGGACAGGCGCGACGGCAGCGAACAGTGAGGCCGCGTGGTGCCGAGCTTCCCCTGCGAGCCAGACTGTCTTTTCAGGGTATTTGTAGCCGGAAAAGCCGAGAATGCCGAAAAGCGCCAAAAGCGCCGAAAGGCCGACTCCCCAACGGCTATGACGTCCGCGATTGCCTCGAGGTGTCGACTTACCTGCGTTGCCACTTTCGCGCACGGGCTTGCGCCTAGACAGCTTGAGCGGCGCCTCGGGGGGCTCAGTTCCCAACAGGCGTGCAATCCGTTTAGCGGGCGAGCCATTGCTTAGAGCCGCTAGTGGTTCCAGTGCCTGAGCAAGCTCCGCCACAGTCTGAAATCTGCCCGCTGGGTTGCGGTCCAGACACCCTTCGACGACGCACACGAATTCCTTCGGCAGCTCGGGATTCAAGCGACGCAGATCGGGCAAGGGCGCGTTGAGCACTTGAGCGCTGACCTCGAACACCGTAGAACCGTCAAAAACGGGCCGCCCAGCCACGCACTCAAACATCACTGCGCCGAGCCCCCAGATATCCGTGCGGGCGTCGACGGCCATCCCCCGCATCTGCTCCGGCGACATGTAAAGGGGCGATCCGACGACTTCACTCATCTGCGTAAGCCGTCTTACTCCGCTCTGTGCGGGCGATTTTGAGATTCCAAAGTCAAGCAGTTTGATCTTCTCTGTCCCGTCGGCTTCTCTAGCCAAAAAGAGATTCTCCGGCTTGATATCACGGTGCACGATGCCTAGGGCATGTGCCGCAGCAAGTCCCTCGCAGGCTTCAAGCATATAGCGCGCTGTGAGGGGTACGCTAAGGCGACCGTTTTGCTGAAGCGCAGCCCACAGGTCAACCCCGTCCAGCAACTCCAAGACGATGTATGGCACGTCCGGCGCTGAAAGTTGCCGGATACTGCCGCAATCGAGTACGTGAGCCACGTAAGGACTGCGAAGCCTCGCTAGGGAGCGAGCCTCGTTTAAGAAGCGCTCTACGAGCTCTGGCATTTTGCCAACTTGCGATCTTAGAACCTTGATCGCCACTGATCGCTCCAAGCTGATGTCCTGCGCCAAATAGATGGTTGCCATGCCACCCGAGGCCAGCGCACGCTCGATTCGGTAGCGTTTTTCAATCGTCGCCCCGCGTTGCAAGTCAATGCTCGGCATGAGCACTTTGCTCTGCACGGGTCGCATAGCTTGGAGTGTGGACATGATTGCGACCTCGTAGCGGAATCAGCGTTTCAATTCGCTCCGCAACACAAAAAGGACGGATGGCGTACGGTGGCCAACCATGCAGTGGTCGTGCCAGCACCCGTCGTCGCTCACAGGTCTTGTTGCAATGAAGGCCGCACGCAGTAAATTGTGACGCTTACGCGGATTGGGGCCGCGAGCCAAATTAGCGACCTTGGTGTGCAAGGTGGACGTATCGTCGGCCGGCCAAGCAAGGGCCCCATCAAATTGATTTGAAAGGGTCCCAAAATGAATGAATGGGCTCAGTGCCCAAGGCTGCTCCAATCTGGCAGCCAGGCATCGTCTGAGTGAGCGACGGTGAATTTAGTCGAGGGTTACGGCATGATTTGGCAGGACGATGGCCTTTGCGATACCTACACGCTGTGTGCGAGCGGGCGGGGACTGGAAACGGAGTGACGCAACGGATTGAGGCACCGGCACGAGGCGAAAGCCGCCGGAAACAGCTACTCCCCGTTGCCCATCACCACCGCGCCAGTCCTCGACCCTGCCGACGATTCGCCAGAGGGATGGGAGGCTCGCCTTCGCAGTCATTGTGCCGGTCGCTTTTCACAGAAAATGGTGACTCTCTGCCTGGGGTCACGCGGGTATGGCTCGGTTGCAACTGCTATCTCTCATACTCCCGCACCGCGGACTCAAGACTGATCTCAAGAACCTTGAGGAACGTGGTACCGCCCGGCTCACGTAACAGCCGGGCACACTCAAATCGGTATTCGAGCGGGCTCACCACGAGCCCGTCCATCGTGGTCCAAGGATATTCGCAATTGTCTGGTCGTGCTCCGCCCGCTTCTGCCGCCGGGGCCAGAACCTACACCGCCGCGGCGAGATCGCGCCATGATTGCATCAGGTGCGGTGCAGCACTGTGCCTAAATTGCCTCGCGTATGTCTCACGTAGAATGATGGGAAGTTGCTTCTCGGTGTATGTGTGTAGCTCCTTCACTTGGTCCAGGTCGCTGGCCTGACGGTATAACCGAGCGCGACTCAACTTTTCGCACCCCATCTGGAGAAACAGCAGCCTGTGACAGACGGGGATCGGTTCACGCCGCTCAACTGTTGTCTGCTCCAGAAATTGGTATGTTCGAAAGTCAGCGAGCGCCTGACGCGCGAATGCCAGCGCCAGGGCGTTTGTGATCATGAGGCGCGCCGGTATTCCTGCCCGAGCTCCCAACCGTCGGGAAGTCGCAGTTCACCTCGTCGAACTTGCTCGTATTCTTCGGGGGTAACTTCGATGACTACGGATGCGTGGTAAATTCCCGCTGCGGGATCTGGTCCGAAATGGACAGGTCGAATTCCTGCGGAAGGAGTGTGCTTGTTGACTTCAAGCAACTTCACCGGTTCGGATGGTTGCGACTCGCGTTGAGCTGCGACAACGCGATAGATGGCCACGATGTCCGGCTCGACGTTGAAGTGGGACTGTGCAAGCTCGTCCGCGGTGTTGTCTTTGTCTACCATCACCCGGGAATCATAGCGCAGTTGCCCGTCCGCGCGGGCCTACTCGTGCGAGTTGCCCGCGGCCGTACCTTGCGTTGTCGATTGACACCAGTACTCGGCCGAGCAACCGATCTCGCCAAAGAAGCACGCTCTGCATGAGGCCGGAACATTCCGAACCGCCCCATCCCGACTGGAGCGAGTGCCGGCGCGGGCCGGACCTGCAGCGATTGGCGTTCGGTGGGTAGATAGAATTACCCCGACCGCGCAGGTGTCTGGACCGATCAATTTGCAGCCTTGCGAGACTGCATTCAGGTTGCTTCCCGTTGACACCAGGTTGACTTAACGATCTCAGAAGATGTGATATCGCGTGATGACCCGTGATGTTGCAATGACACAAGAACCAATCCTTTCAATTATTTACGAGTAATTCTGCGATCTTGCATTCACGCGATTTTGTTCAATTTCGGGCTCATAACCCGAAGGTCGGAGGTTCAAATCCTTGTGGTTACCGAAAACTCGTCCGCGTGCAAATCATGCTGCCTCCCATACGTACCGATGATGCAGCCCTCTCACCTCGGGAAGCTCAATTACCTGTCCCAAATCCGGTCCCTGGATACCTCGCGACTCTGGGGCGTCACCTTCCAGATACAAGTGACATCGAGATAGATGATAGTATTGGAAGTAGCTACGCAGAATCCGACGCAAATGCTGCTCGTTCAGCACGATCACGTGGTCAAGGCATTCTCGCCGAATGGAACCGATCAGCCGCTCGACATATGGACTTTGCCAAGGCGACCGCGCGACCGTTAGGACTTCCTTGATTCCGAGGTTCTTGACGCGACGACGGAAGTATTTGCCATAGATGCAGTCGCGATCCCGTAACAAGTATCGCGTAGCACTGTCGTCGGGAAACGACTGCACGACCTGCTGCGCCGTCCACTCCGCACTCGGGCTGGATGTCACATTGAAATGCAAAATGCGCCGCCGGTCATGCGCGAGGATGAGCAAGACGAACAAAACTCGGAAGGTGGCGGTCGGTACTTGGCCACGGTCGACCGGGACACGTCGATGCCTATTTTGGCCAGCTCATTGCGTATTCGCGGTGCTCCCCAGGTTGGATTGGAGGTTGACATCTTACGAATCAAAGCGCGCACTTCGCGGTCCAGTTTAGGTCGTCCGTCTCGGTGACGGCTCTTTCGCGCCCAGAAACGGCAGAAACTGTCGCGATGCCAACGAATGAAGGTGGCCGGCTGCACAATGGCGAGAGCTTGCTGCCATCCGGACCAGATGCCAAAGAGTGTTGTCCACAGTTTTCGGTCGCAGAGCTTGAGGCGAATACGCCTTGTACCGAGTGTGCGCTTCAGTACCCCAATCTGATGACGCAGAGCTAGATTTTCGAGGGCCAGTTCCCGCTGGGTTTTGAAGAATGAAAGGGCGGCTCCGATGACGCTTGCCAGCACGTTAAACATCGCCCCGCAGCTTGACCATGATCGCGTGATTTCTTCAAGGATTCCGCTAGCGACGAGTTTATGGTAAGGACACCTCGGGGCTCTCCAAAATCGTGACCTAGTCTCATCCTTTGCTTTTCTCTCCTGTGGAATCGAACCAAGAATCCATCGTAAACTGAAAGGATACAGCTATGAGAGTACTATTGGGAGCGGTTGCGTTGCTGGCAATACATAACCTCAATGAGGCCGAGGCAATGGCCGTCGAAGCCCCGACTAAGGCATGCACGGCTCAATTGCATGGAGATATTAACACTCCTGCGGACGATGCGGTGCACTGCGCCGTTGCCCCGACGACCTGCACAAAAGGCGTATGTCAATGCGATCCGACACATCAATCACCGTACGACATTGAATGGTGGTACTGGTCCGGACACCTGCAAACCCTTGGCGGCGGTCACAAATTCGGCTTTACGGAGATCATCTATTCGGCTATCGATCTCGAATCAGTGCTCCCACTTACATGGGTTGACAGCACCCTAACTGACGTTGGTGAGGGCAAATATCGTTATGGTGGTAGGGAAACAATCATAGGAATGCCTGACAGGGCAAAGGACCATTTCCAGTTTAGCTTCCCATTGTCCACCGTGAGCGGTGGCAACGGGTTCGATTTGATTCAATCCAAAATCGTCGATCAAGAAACTGGTAAGACCTACGAAGTCAACTTGGCGCTGTTATCGGTAAAATCACCGGTGCAGCAGCGTGCCGACGGATTGGTCAATTACTACTCGCGTGAGCGCATGCTGGCTGTCGGAGACATCATCCTGGACGGTCGAAAGCAAGGCGTAGTAGGAACGCTTTGGTTCGATCACCAATTCGGTCCACAACGAGACGCTTACCAGAACGTCAAGACTTGGCAATGGTTCGCCCTTCAGCTGCGCGGAAACCGAGAACTCGTCGTGTACGACGTCGAGGTCAACGCCAATGAAACACGGCCTGAGTATGCGAACGGAATAATTGAGGGCACCTATAGCGATCCGCTGTGCAATGTCAAACACCTGACACGACAGGACTTCACAATTACCCCACTCGGCACGTGGCAATCAAAGTGGATGCCGCCCGGATGGGGCGATTTTAAGTGCATCTATCCGATGGGGTGGAGAATCCAAGTACCAAGCGAGGGCATTGACGTTGAGGTGCAACCATATTTTTCCGCTCAAGAGATCGTAGTTCCGGAAGTGCCCAATGTTCCGCTCGTGGGTGATCGGTACTGGGAAGGTGACGCTGCCGTTACCGGCAGTGATGCAGGCGAAGCATATGTCGAACTTACGGGTTATTGTCCCTTCGCCCCTGGCCCGTTGTAATTCCGCCGGGCCTTGCCACTTGCCAAAGGCGCCGCCGGGGGCGTCGTTGGCGTGGTGTGAAAAATGAGGAACAAGCGAGAATCCAAGGCGGCATTTTGACGGTGAACTGTCGGGGATAGGCAGGTTACCCACGGCAACGTCCTGGTGACCTGCCGCCTCACGCAATTGCGATGCGCTCTGGATTTCCTGGAAGCCGAGCTTGCCCGTTTTGAGCCAATTCGCTCAAGGCTCAAAACGGATGACAGAAATTCGGTTCACCCGCCCGACGCAAGCCTGCCCAATTTGGCAGCTGGTTAGCGGCTGAGTGAGCGACGGCGAACTTCGGCGGTGATTACGGCGTGTGTTGGCAGGATGACGCCCTTTAGGCTTTCCTGAGCTCATAGGCGAATCCAAACCGTGACCCCTTTTGGCCCCGGATCTAACCAGAGCGACGTTGACCAGTCATGCCCGTACCCGGTGAGCGTGTAGCCCGCGAGCTGCACCACTACACCAGCCTTCTTCAATTCGCTTGTGAAGTACTCATTCGCCTTGGTGCTGGATGGGACTCGTTGGGGGCCACACTCGATGCAGTGGTTGGTACTTCCCGCAGAGCCCGTTATGTACTGCCGAAAGCTCAATCTCCGACGAACAAGTAAAGGCCAAGAAGTGAGTGGCTCCTGTACGTCGCATACCACTCAGTTCGTTTTGCAAAACGTGATTCAGTGTCTGGCCATAGGGGGTCTTGGGAATCCCCAGGCAAGTCCAGCCTGAAATTGATCCAGGCGCATCCTTGTCTTCAGACTTTCGGAAGAGAGCGCAGCAACCTAGGTGAGCGGAATTGTGCACCTTACGAACTCTTCCCAGATCAAGCGGCTCTGGCTCCTCGTTTATGGTCATGGTGACGAATACTAGCACGCCAATCGCATGGCCGGCATCTGAAGGGCAGCGATTGGGTGATGAAGTGCGCTAACTTAATGACCTGTGTATGGCTGGTGATGCCGTAGAATCCGGAGCCATGGGAATTACTGTCAAGAACGACCGCAAGAATCCCCTCGATGAACTTCGTCGGGTGTCAGGTATCGCCGATGAGTGGTTTCAGAAACATGAGTTGCCAAGCCTGCCGTAGAAGGTGGCTCTAGCGAGACGTGTACCCACACAAAAAGTTCGAAACCCCAGCGAGGAACCAATGGGCGGTCACAAACTCGTGGGGTTTCGATAGAGGCCCGCGAAGGTGCGGATAAAGCAGGCTCCAGGTTGGCCTCCTATTTGCTCGAACAACTTACTTAGTTTCTTCATTGGGATTCATGCTGTGGAGATGACCTCCTATGGCTTCAAGATGAATGTGGGTACAGCGCGTAACGACGTCGAGTGTCTGGGTGAATCTAAATGATAATTCTGCACCTCCGATACTATCGACCTATTTCGGATGTCTCGCTGGCACCAACCGGTGAAACATTGGTGCAACATGTGCAATCCAAGTCGAACCACACTGTTCGGACCAGATTGGGATTCGGGATTGCTCAGTTGCAATGGCTCAAACGGCTGACCTTTGGAGTTATTCCCCTGAATGTTCAGGCCGGCACTGCATAGTGGCAATGACTATGCCGAGGCAATGAACAAATCCGCATGGTGTGGGGACAATTCGGCACGGGCTCCGGTCGGAACGACAGTCTGAACATTAGAAATGCTACAGTATTCCGCGTCATGCCTAAATGGGTGCCCTTCCAATTGGGGCTGCTGCCCTTCGTGATTATAGAGCTGGCAGGATGTGGGGCTAGATCATCTCTCGGTGAAGCAGTCATGGTGGCTTCGTCGAGTGGTCAGAGTTCGACTGGGGGTGCCACGGGGACCGTCTCAACCGGCAATAACGGTGGCAACATAGGTTTTGGGGGTAGCGTGAGTACTGGCGGAGCAATACCTCCACGCGGCCCGACACCATGTTTTCTTCATGGTGGAGTCATAAGCAGCATTCATGATCGGGAGCAAAGGGTCTTGATTCTCGCGGGAAATGCTTGTCCAGAAACTCAGGTTGACCTCATTGCGCCATGCAGGGGTTTTGACGTAAACAAGAAACCAGCCGTAGCCGTAGGTGTTGCAGTCCGGATAGTTTTGGAACACTTCCAAAAACACCTGCGTAGCAAGCCCGCCTAAAACATGATCCAATGTAGTTGACCCAGCGCGTTTTGGAAGCGGTCACCCATCGGCAAATGGTTTTCCAGTGGGGCGCCATGGAGCTGATCCTCCAAACATCAAGTCCGCAGTCAAGGGGGGATGACCGCGGACTTGGAAAGGCCAGTTATTAGCCGGCCTCGATAGAAGACAATAAGTCGCTCTGATCAACAAGCAAGGCCCAGGGGGCTCTATTGAGAAATAGCTTCCCGGGCGTAACCCAGTGCTCCGGGCTAAATTACCGGCGCTTTGGAATACGGCTTGCATTATCAATCGTTTGCCGGTGAACGACTCTCCTGTGGTCCTGAGGCATTGACGGCTGGGGCTTGGATGGCCAACTCTTTGGAGTGTCCACTCCTGATAAGGTTTTAACAACCATAGGGAACTTACTATTCAAAGGATGTTGGATCAAAGATTTTCAACTTCGGGATGAGACCACCCATAGCAAAGGCAATGGTGGATCTCGAACAGACAGAGCCCTTCACGTCACACTCAACAACGTGAATGAAACCCGGTTCGTCATAAAGAGCCGCCATGATCGGTCTCAGAGAGTCTTATTTCTCACGGGGGACGCTTGCCCAGAAATCCAAGTTGACCTTGTTGAACCATTGAGGGACTTTAGCGTAAACAAGAGGCCAGTCGTAGCCGCAGGAACTGCGGTTAGATACTTCTCGGAACACTTCCGAAGAAATCTAGGTTGCAAGCCCGTCTAGGTCGCGACAGCTACAAGTGACCGGTGCTTTGGGAGGGGTCACCCATCGACAAAAGTTACCGGTGGGTAACACCGACTTGCTGCTGCCTTTGAACCCAGCCACTCGTCGCTTCGCTCCGACCCCGTTCAAGTGCTCCGGAACGCTGTTCAAATCGGGCCGGAATGAGCGCTCAAGTTGACTGGGATCCGCAGAAAACCTGAACGATCATGCGGCGGACGACGCATGTAGCCAACACAACGTCTCCACACATAAGTCAGCGCATAGCCACCAGCCTAAACTGCCGTGTCCGTCGTGCCCCTTGCGTCCACCGACTTTTTGTCGCGTTGGATTCTGTGACTGTAGAGTCTGCAATTGCGGCTTGCATTTGGAATCTCAACAATTCACATTAGGGCAGCAATATCAGGATTGCTATAGATTATTTGCGAAAGGGTCGGGACTGCCATGCGAAGCAGCTGTTGCGTTGTTATCGGTTTAGTGGCGTTGACGGAGGCTTGTTCATCCTCAACGACCACCCAGGTCGTCGCCAATTCGGGCGCGGGTGTTGTGACAGGTGGTTCATCGAGCGCCGGCGGCTCAACCGTTGTTGGCGGCACTGCGTCCAACGCGGGGAGCAAATCCGCAGGTGGTAATTCCGGCAATGCCGGGGCTTCGTCGGTGGGTGGTAATCCAAGCGCGGGCGGCGCAAACACTTCCGGCGGCAATGCGAGTAATGTGGGTGGTGCTTCGTCAATCGGAGGAACTTCGAATGTCATTGGCACAGGGGGCGCATCTAGTTCAGGCGGGACGAAGGCAATTGGCGGTACGTCATCAATTGCGGGTGCAGTTAGTACAGGGGGCACAACGAGCGCCATTACTATATGTACGATCAATTCCGTGGTTTACTCAAATGGCGCCCCCAATCCAACCAACGCATGTCAAATATGTCAGACCGCCGTTTCGACCGCAGCTTGGTTGCCTTTGTCCGAAGGTGCGAGTTGTGGAAGTACCCAAGTATGTCACAGCGGGACTTGTCAATCTGGCTGCTGGATTGGATCGGTGTACTACGCGGCAAACGCGAGCAATTCAGCCAACGCGTGTCAAACCTGCAAGCCCGCGGTTTCGACATCGAGCTGGACGATAGACGGAGCAAGCTGTGGCTGCACTGGAACTTATGAAGCCGTCCAGAGCTCCACGGGTCTGTGCGTAGCGAAGATGGTTACGATAACGGCGCCGAGTACATACAGTATTGACGCAACAGAAGTGACGAAGGGCCAGTACGACTTATGGCTCGGCACAAAGCCGGCATTGCCAGCGAGTACGGATACGAACTGCGGGGGTGTTACGAGCTATACCGAACAGGGCACGGGCTACACGGGCGCGGACTCGGTGCATCACCCGGTCGTATACGTGGACTGGTGCGACGCATATGCATACTGCCAAGGCGTCGGCAAGCGGCTATGCGGAAAGATTGGAGGGGGGCCGAATCTCTACGCAGACTTCGCGACCGCGAGTTTGAGCCAATGGCACAACGCTTGTAGCTCCGGTGGCGCGAATAGCTATCCGTACCTTGGCGCCTATCAAACGACGGCCTGCAATGGCACCGACTTAGGCAAGAGCACAACCACGGTGGTGGGGAGCCTATCAGGCTGCCAAGCATCAGGGCTTTACGCCGGCGCCTACGACCTCAGTGGTAATGTCTGGGAGTGGGAGGACAGTTGCAGCGGTACCGGCCAAACGGCTATCTGCCGCTTCCGCGGCGGCTCCTTCTACGACTCCGGCAGCAACCTC
>Ga0075520_1001770_pt1 | contig 10555 bp, 7 predicted proteins | sample NGEPerB_FD_75100 | JGI IMG/M metagenome (GOLD analysis project Ga0075520, IMG submission 75100) | Arctic peat soil microbial communities from the Barrow Environmental Observatory site, Barrow, Alaska, USA - NGEE PermafrostAB12-B | ecosystem: Environmental > Terrestrial > Soil > Wetlands > Peat ...
GCTCTAACTTTTTATTTGAAACTGTAATTAGAGCCGACTCACGTCGGCTGCTACGATTAATTCGCCACCGCCGACTCCAGGTTTCCCGTCAGCGCCGTCGCTTCCTCCGTCTTGTGGAACTTCACGCTGACGATCTTGCTCACGCCGTGCTCCTGCATCGTCACGCCGTAAAGCACGTCCGCCATCGCGATGGTGCGCTTGTTGTGCGTGATGATGATGAACTGTGAATGCACGAGGAACCGCTGCAAAATCTTCACGAAGCGCACGACGTTGGATTCGTCCAGCGGCGCGTCCAATTCGTCCAGCACGCAGAATGGGCTGGGCTTGACCTGATAAATTGAGAACAGCAGTGACACGGCGGTCATCGTCTGCTCACCGCCGGACAGCAGCGAGATGCTCTGCAACTGTTTGCCGGGCGGACGCGCGACGATTTCGATGCCGCTTTCCAGCACATCGTTTTCATCGGACAAAATCAAGTCCGCCTTGCCGCCGCCAAAAACTTCGGTGAACATCAGGCGGAAATTGTCGCGGATCTTCTCGAACGTCTCCACGAACATCTGGCGCGTCTGCGTATTGATGCGGTTGATGACTTCCAGCAATTGTATTTTTGCATGAACCAGATCGTCGTGCTGCGTCGTGAGAAATTGATGACGCTGCTCGGTCTCTTCGTATTCCTCGATGGCCACGAGGTTCACCGGCCCCATCTCATCAATCTTCTGCTGCAACGCCTCGACCTGCTGCTGCACCGAAGACCAGTCCGTCGCCGCGCCGCTCGCCGCCATCTCTTCGGGCGTGAGCGTCTCGACCTTCGCCGGGCCTTCGTCGGCATAGATGATGGTGATGCACTCGCTGCGGATGTCGTCGAGGTTGACGTGATACTTCTGCTGAATTTTTTCGCGCAGGTTCTGCACGCTCATGTTTTTCTGCGCCAGTTCCACGTCCAATCCGCCGCGCTGATTCTGCAATTCCGTCAAACGATTCCGCTGCCCGCGCAAATTTTCTTCGCGCGTCGAAATCTCCGCTTCCTGCGAATTTTTCTGGCCGACCAGTTCGGCGGTCTGCGCGCTGACCTGTTCGCGCTCGTGCTGCAAACGCCCGATCTGGCTGCGCGATCCCTGAATCTCGGACTCGGCCTGCTCCTTGCGCGAAACGAACGAGGAACATTCACCGCGCCGCTGCTCGACGACCTGCGTGAGTTCGCGGATGCGCTGCTCCAACGCCATGCGCTGCTGGCGGAATGATGACGCCAGTTGCTCGTCCGACGCGAGCGCGACCTTGCTTTCGGTCAACGCCGCGTTCGCCACGTCGCGTTGCTGGCGGAGATTTTCCAGTTCCGCCGTGAGTGCGACGACCTGCTCCTGCCCGGCGCGTTCGTGGGCTTCCAGTTCGTTGAGATTGGCCGTGAGCGCCTCGCGTTTCTGCAAACCTTCCTGCTCTTGCGCGGCGAGGCTTTGCACTTCAAACACGATCGTCTCAATTTTTTGGTGGAGCAAACGGTTGGAATTTTGCAGCGCCTTGAACTCGCCCTCGCGCGTGGCAATGGCAACTTCCTGCTCGCGCAATTCCGTCTGCGCCTGCTGCAAACTAGCTTGAAGTTCCGTCTGTTCGCTCAAAAGTTCACCGCGCTTCCGGCTCGCATCCTCCACGAGCTTTTGCAACTCAGCCAGTTCGGCCTGCAATTCAGTAATCTGGTTTTTGCGTCCGAGAATGGAACTGGGTGCCTTGCCGTTGCCTTTGCCGTTTAAATAGCCGCCGGTGTAAATCCCGTGACGGCTTAACAAGTCGCCGGTCAACGTGACAAAATCGCAACCCGCATGGCCGTTTTGAATCTGCGCGGTCGCCGTCAGCAAATCTGCCGCGATGAACGTGCGGCCCAAAAGTGATTTCAACAGCGGTTCCACCGACGGCTCGGCATGAATCACACTCATCGCGTGAACGACCTGGCCGGACTGCAAGCCGGCTTGCGCCGCATCGCTCTTCTCGCCCGGTGCCATTTCGCCGACGAACGCGAGCTGCTTTTCGTCCTGATATTGCTGGATGGAAAGCGCAGCGACACTGGCGCGGCCGGATTTGTTCGCGGTCAAGTCGGCGAGAATTTCCTGCGCGGATGACGGCTGCTCGGTGAGGATAAGTTGCAGATGATGACCGAGCGCGTTTTCGACGGCGGTGACAAATTGATCCGGCACGCGAATGCGTTCCGCCAGCGAGCCGATGACCGAGCGCGACTGGCGCAACGCCGCGACCGCGCCGGCATCGAAACCTTCGTGCGAGCCTTCAAGCTGCTCCAGCACCGTCAGGCGCGAACGTTTGTCGGACTGCTGATGCAAATACTTGTCCTGCTCGGTCGAAGCCTGCTGAAGTTCAGTCTGCAATTCACGAAGCCGGTTCTGCCGCTGTTCGACGGAACCGCGCGTGGTGGCGACATTCAGTTTTTCCATTTCGACGCTCGCGGTGAATTCATGCAAACGCGATTCCAAACCGGTGCGCTCCACTTCCAGTTGAATTTTCTCGGCAGAAAGTTTTTCCAGCCGGACGATGTTGCCCTGCTTCTGCAAATCAAGCGCGGTGACTTCGTTGCGGAGGCGTGACAAATCCTGTGCGGCAGAAAACGCGGCGGACTGCGCCTGACGCAACTGCTCCTGCCGTTCGCGCAAATCGTTTTCGATCTGCTGCAAATTATCGTGCTTCGTCTGCAAACTTTCCTTGTGCAGTTTCAGCGCGGTTTCGGCGGCGGCGAGACGCTCGATGACAGTGAGCAGTTCGCTCGACGCAGCGTGACAGCGCTCTTCTGCCTGCGTGATTTCCGCGAGCGCCTTGGAATTTTGCGATTCGATTTCGCGCAGCCGTTCTTCGTTAAACTGGATGCGGCTTTCATTGCGGTCAATCTCCGCCTTCAATTCCAGCCCGCGCTGCTGCTGCGCGGCAACTTCGTGTTCCAATTTAGAAAGCAGTTCACGGAGTTTCGTGATTTCGTTTTCAAAACGAAGCACGTCGTTCGAGCCGGTTTCAATTTCGTTGCGCAGATTTTCGACGGTGGTCTGGCGTTCGGAAATTTCACCTTGCAGCACGTCAAACTGATGCCGCGCCAGTTGCGTTTCGAGATGCTGAAGTTCCTGTGAAATCTGTTTGTAGCGGCGTGCCTTGCCCGCCTGGCGCTGCAAGGAACCGATCTGCCGTTTCACTTCCTTGATGGTGTCGGCGATGCGCAAAAGATTTTGCTCGGTGTATTCCAGTTTGCGGAGCGATTCTTTTTTCTGCGATTTGAATTTCGTGATGCCGGCGGCTTCCTCGAAAATCATCCGGCGATCTTCCGGTTTGCTGGAAAGAATCTGCGTGATGTGGCCCTGCGCCAAAATGCTGTAACTCGTGCGGCCGATGCCCGTGCCCATGAAAAGTTGCTGGATGTCCTTGAGCCGGCACGGCGTGCGATTCAGAAAATATTCACTGCCGCCGTCGCGGAAAATCCGGCGCGTCAAAGTCACTTCATCGTAAGAAACTTCGACGCCCGCCGCGCGCAAACTTTCTTCGCAGACGCCGCCGAGCGTGAGGGAGACTTCGCCCATGCCCATCGGTTTGCGACCGTCCGTGCCGTTGAAAATCACGTCGGCCATTTCGCCGCCGCGCAACGCCTTGGCCGACTGCTCGCCGAGCACCCAGCGGATGGCGTCGGAGACGTTGGATTTGCCGCAGCCGTTTGGCCCGACAATGGCCGTGACGCCGGGCTGAAAATTCAGCGCCGTCTTGTCCGCGAAGGATTTGAAGCCGAAAACTGTTAGATTTTTGAGATACATTGCTCGTGTTTAGGCAACCAAAATTGCCCGGTAAAGTAAAGTAAAAACCACCACATAAAGCATACAACCGCGCTTGCGGCACAACTAATTGGTGAGGAACCGTGATTGGTGCTGTGCCGACAACTGCTAACTCTAAACTCTCAAATCGTTAAACTTTATACGCCCGCGCGCCGGATTCGTCAACTGAATTTAAGGGGAAAATACTCGAGAGAAAAAAGTGCGACCGCCCAAATTGAATTCAAATCAAGCCGGACACAGCGTTTCCATGCCATTCTTAATCGTTGTTTTTTCAAGCGCGCTTTTGAGTTCGACCTGATCCACGGGTTTGGAAATGTAATCGTCCATGCCGGCAGCCAGGCAAAGTTCGCGCGCGCCTTGCAGCGCATGGGCGGTCAGCGCAATGATTCGCGCGGGCGGCAAATTCAAATCCATTTCCAATTCGCGGATTTTTCGCGACGCCTCGTAGCCGTCCATCTCCGGCATCTGGCAATCCATGAGGATGACGCCATATTTCTCCCGCTTCCAGGCCTCGACGGCTTCCAGCCCATTGGCCACGACGTCCACAGTGTAACCAAGCTTCTTGAGCTGTTTGACTCCGACAAGCTGATTGATTTTGTTGTCTTCGGCCAAAAGGACGAGGTGGCCGTTCGCAATGGCAGAAAACGCCGGCGCGTGAACGCCATTGCAAGGCGGCGCGAAAACCGGGCCATTGATTGGCGGAACAACTGGTTTTTGTTTTGTGAACTGAAGGTTGAATGTGAATGCCGAACCTTTTCCCAAAACGCTGGTGACGTTGATTGAGCCGCCCTGCAACTCGACAATCCGGCGGCAAATGGCCAGCCCCAAACCGGTGCCGCCAAACCGCCGCGTAGTGGACGCGTCCGCCTGCGTGAAAGATTGAAATAAATTTTGCCGCGCTTCTTCCGAAATTCCGATGCCTGTGTCACGCACTAAAAATTGCAAATTCATTTCCCCGTCGGTTTCGTCAAGCCGGGACACTTCAAGAAAAACTTCCCCTTGATCTGTGAATTTGACGGCGTTGCTCAACAGATTCAGAAGAACCTGCCGGAGCCGTGAAGGATCGCCGGTGATTTGAGTTTTGACGTCTTCGTGAATCTGGTAATTGAGTTTGAGTCCCTTCTCCTCCGCGCGCGGCGCGAGCAGTTCCACGGAATTTTTCACGGTTTCCCGCAGATTAAAATCCGTGTTTTCAAAGGTCATTTTGCCGGCTTCAATCTTTGAAAAGTCCAGGATGTCGTTGATGATGGACAACAAGGCGTCCGCGCTGATTTTGATGGTGTTGGCGAATTCGCATTGTTCGGGCGTTAAATTTGTGTCGAGCAACAAATCAATCATGCCGACGACGCCGTTCATGGGCGTGCGGATTTCGTGGCTCATGTTCGCCAGAAACTCGCTCTTGGTTTTGCTGGCCACGAGCGCGGCCTCGGCCATCTTCTGCGTTTTTTCCGTCGCCACTTTCAACAGTTCATTGGCCGCGATCAATTCCCCGTTTGCGTCTTCCAGTTCAATCGTTCTTTCATGAACCATTTTTTCCAAATCTTCCAGACGCAGTTTCGCCTGCTGATAAAGCCGCCATTTTTCAGTCATTGAAATCGCCAGTTGCAAAACTTCGATGTTGTCGAACGGTTTTTTGAGAATGATCAGCCGGTCGGAATAGCCGAGTTTTTTCAACATCTCTTCCCACGAATAATCCGAGTAAGCCGTGCACATAACGACTTGCAGGTCGGGATATTTTTCCCAGATTTTCGCCGTGGTTTCCACGCCGTCCCAGCCGGGCGGCATCCGCACGTCCACAAAAGCCATCGCATAAGGATGATTTTCCAGAAGACTTTTTTCGATCAAATCAAGCCCCTCTTTTCCCTGAAAACCGGAATCAATCTGGAATTCAGGCAGGTCCATCTGCGGCGCCGTTTCGCCGAACAGTGCGGCCTCGGCTTCCACCAGTCCGTTCGCGGGCGCTGCCGGCTTTATCAAAATTTTGCGGAAATCCTCGTGGATGGCCTGATTGTCGTCAATCAAGAGAATCCGGCGGTTTTTTTGGGGATTGATATTCATGATTTTCCCTTTTGCTGGACCGGCAGTTCAAGTGTGAACGTGGCTCCGCGTCCCGGCCCTTCGCTGAAGGCCATGAGGTTTCCGCCAATTTCCTTCGCGGCCAGTGCGCCGCTGTGGAGTCCAAAACCGTGGCCGTTTTCTCTGGTCGTAAATCCGTGGTTAAAAATCCGCGCCATATTTTCTGCGGGAATGCCGACCCCATTGTCAATGACTGAAATTTTGATGCTTCCGTTTCCATTCGCCACGCGCAAAATGATTTGTTTGTCCTGTCTTCCCGAATCGTCGCAGGCATATTTTGCGTTGCGAATCAAGTTCACCAGAATTTGCAGCACTTTGTGCTTTTCGATTAAAACTACCGGCCTGGCTGGATAGTCGCGGATAACATTGACGTGATGACGTTCCATCGCGCCGGTGTTCATGCGGAAGGCGTCTTCAACCAAATCAACGACCCCAACCTGTTCGGGAACGCCAGAAGACGTGGCATAATTTTGCTGCATCGCGACAATCTCCTTGATGTGCTCGATGTTTTTTTGCAACAGGGCGAGTTCATCCAAAGCGGCGGCTTGTTCGCCCGCCAGATGCCCGGCCAACTGTGACAAATAACCGGGCAACTGTCTGCCCTTCGGGTCGTTGGTGAAGAAATTTCCCAAATCCGCTTCGTGTTCGCGCAACAAGGCGACCACTTTGGACAGGCTCGCCGTCTTGGATTTTTTCAGGCTTTCGGCCACGCAAAAGGATGCGACGTTGACGCTGTTCAGAACGTTGCCGACATTGTGAAGGACGCTCGTGGCAACCTCGGCCATTCCAGCTTTACGCGAAGCTTCCAAAAGCTGTTTGTGCACTTGATCGAGTTTGGCTTCGGCTTCCTTGATCGGCGTGATGTCCTTGGAAATTCCAAAAGTGCCGATGATTTCGCCGGTTTCATTGCGCAAAGGAATTTTGCTCGTGAGCACCCACGATTCCCGGTTGTTTTTAAAAACCTCTTTTTCCACTTTGCCGAGCAACGGACGGCCCGTGCGAATGATTTCCTGCTCGTCCTCGAACGCGGGACGCGCGTGCTCCTTGGTAAAAAAATCAAAATCCGTTTTACCCAGCATCCCTTCCATGTTTTTCGCGCCGGTTCGTTCAAACATAGCGCTGCTGCATTTCAGAAAACGCGATTGCCTGTCCTTGAAATAAATCATGTCCGGCAAATTATCCATCAGCGCCCGCAATAAATCGCGATCCCGGACGGGTTCAGCCTGCCCCGGGGGTTGGTGGTCAACAATATTGTGATTGCTGTCCAAAATTGCGACATACAAATCCGCAATCGGCGCAATTTGGCTTTTACCCATGGTATTATTCTTCACGCCTCCGATACCTGCAATAATTATGCCGTATTATTACAAAATCGTTTTCCATTTTCCCGGCGGGATTATGCTTTTGACAAACGATGGTGGGATAATGGAACTGTTTGCCGTGGCAGGGACGGCGCGCGGCGCAACGAATTACACAGCTATCACGCGGGCGGGACAGCGCAGCGCGCCGTCCCTGCCGTTTGGTTTGTCAAAGGCATAATCCCATTTTTCCTGGAAAATTTTCCAATTAAAAAGTTTTGACACATTTCGCCATTTGCATCAATTTATCCGCATCCGTTGATTTGACGGACTCATGACGAGTGGTCGAGGGACTGGCCCGATGACACCACGGCAACCGATTGAACTTTGGTTTCAATGACAGGTGCCAATTCCAGCTCAAGCATCATTAGCTTGGGGAAAATGAGAAGCAGCACAACCGTTTTGTCGCCCCTTCTCGTCATGAGTCGGGGCTTTTTTATTGCCCGGAAACTGTTCGTAGCGGCGTGTCGGCAGACCGCCGCTGAACAAAATATAGTTTGCGGCGCTCTGCCGAGTCGCCGCTACAGAAATTGTCTTATGAGTGAAAAGCATCACGGTTTCATGAAAGCGCTCAAGTGTCGCGAGTGCGGACGCGAATATCCGCTCGAAGCAACGCACGTCTGCGAATTCGATTTCGGCCCGCTCGAAGTCGCCTACGATTATGACCGCATTAAAAAATCGCTGACGAAAGCCGCGATTGAATCGCGCCCGAAAACAATGTGGCGTTATCGCGAGCTTTTACCGGTCGCGCATGAACCGACCGTCGGCCAGCAAGTTGGTTTCACGCCGCTCGTCAAAGCCGACCGACTTGCGAAGAAGCTCGGCATCCGCGAACTGTGGATCAAGAACGACGCCGTGAATTATCCGACGCTCTCGTTCAAAGACCGTGTCGTCAGCGTCGCGTTGAGCCGCTCGAAGGAACTCGGTTTTGAAACTGTTGCATGCGCGTCCACGGGAAATTTGGCGAACTCCGTCGCCGCGCAAGCCGCGAGCGCCGGACTGAAATCCTACGTTTTCATTCCGTCGGATCTGGAGCATGGAAAAATTTTGAACTCGCTCATCTACGGCGCGAACGTCATCAGCATCAAAGGCCATTACGACGAAGTGAACCGCCTCTGCGCCGAGATTGCCGGCAAGTTCGACTGGGCGTTTGTGAACGTGAATATGCGCCCCTACTACGCCGAAGGCTCGAAAAGCATGGCGTATGAAATCGCCGAACAACTCGGCTGGCGGCTGCCGCAGCATACGATTGTGCCGATGGCGTCCGGCTCGTTGCTGACAAAAATCCACAAGGGCTACCAAGAATTTGTGAAGCTCGGCCTCGTCGCGAACACCGAGTCACACATTCACGGCGCGCAGGCCACGGGTTGTTCGCCGATTTCCGTCGCGCAAAAGGCCGGGCTCGATTTCTTCAAGCCGGTGAAGCCCGACACGATCGCGAAATCGCTCGCCATCGGCACGCCCGCCGACGGTTTTTACGCGCTCAAAGTGATGCGCGAAACCAACGCCGCGGCCGACGACGTGACCGACGACGAAATCCGCGACGCGATCAAGCTGCTCGCCGAGACGGAAGGTATTTTTGCCGAGACCGCCGGCGGCGTGACCGTGGGCGTGGCGAAGAAACTCATTGCGTCCGGGAAAATCCCGCGCGATTCTTCCGCCGTCATCTGCGTCACCGGCAACGGATTGAAGACGCTCGACGCCGTGCAAGGTCATTGCGGCAAGCCGCGTGAAATCAAACCGAGCCTGCGCGAATTCGAGGCGCTGCTGGCGCATGAAGAAAAAGTGAATGCGTGAAGCTGCTTCACATCGTCCGGCCAATTTGATAAGTTCAATTCTGTGAAAGTAATTCCTCCAGGCCTACTGGAAACAGCGGTGGAACGGTTGAAAGCTGAATTTCAGCCGGAGGAAATTTATTTATTCGGCTCGCACGCGTGGGGCACGCCGACGGACGACAGTGACGTGGATTTAATGGTCATCGTTCCAGATAGCGACGAGCGACCAATTCGCCGGATGCAACGCGCGCATCACTGTTTGGGCGGCATGGGTTTTGCAAAGGACGTGCTCGTGCCGACTCGCGCCCAAGTGGATCGCTACAAACATCTGCGCGCTTCCTTATTTCATCAAGTGCTCGCCAAGGGGAGGAAGCTTTATGGATGAGGCCGCATTAGAACTGGTTCGCCAATGGTTGACCCGCGCCAGTCACGATTTGCAGGCAGCACGAATTCTGGCGACGCCGGAAGACCCGCTACTCGACACGGCAATTTACCATTGCCAGCAGGCGGCGGAGAAATCCGTCAAGGCGTGGCTGCAAGCGAACGACGATCCTTTTCCCAAGACTCACGACATCGAGGAATTGGTAGAGCAGGCTTCAGACATCAATCCTGACTTTGGAAAATTAAGCAAAGCCGCGTCAGCACTGACACCCTACGTCTCGGCGTTTCGGTATCCCGGCGGTGGCTCTGATGAACCCATGCCGTCGCGCGTGGAATTTGATGCAGCATTGCAACACGCGCAGGACATTTACGATTTCGTGCTGAATCTGCTTCCAAAGGAGGCGAGACCATGAAAACTTTTGACGTCGTGCAAGGTCATGTCGGCAAACCGCGCGAAATCAAGCCGAGCCTGCGTGAATTCGAGGCGCTGCTGGCGCATGAAGAAAAGGTGAATGCGTAAAAACTAGACAAATATGATTGACCCCACAAATACGGTTTCATCGTTGGAACTCGTGACCAAGATTGACGCGCTTTACAGCGGAGCACTTGGCCACATTCTTACGCTTGTCACCATAATTGTGGGTTTCGTCGGCGTTTTTGTGCCAGTTTTTCTTTACGTTTTTCAAAACCGATTGGCAAAAACTGAAGAAGCAAAGATTGAGTTGCGAATTTCTCAAGCTGTTGAAAACGCTCTGGCACGACTCAAGGAAGATTTTGACGATTATCAAAAAAAGAACGACGAGAAGATGGAACACGCTTTAGCTCGACTTGTAAAATTTCAGAAAGCAGAAGCCGGTAGGTCGTTCGCGGCCACTTTGCATCTGCAAGCAAACAATCAGGCTTTGTCAGAAGATTATTGTCTGGCTGCTGTAAGTTATCTCGAAGCAGCTGGAAAATACCTACTCGGTGGAGATTATTACAACTTGCTTCGCGTGCTAATCGAACTGGACAAAAAAATCCTACCGAAATTAACGAAGCATGATTTTGAATCGGATCGCATTGAGGAACGATTCAAAGCCATTACGCTTTTGCTTGAGGAACACAACGAGAAAAATATGTTTCGGGAATGGATTGATTCGTTCCATACAAATGTTCC
>Ga0075520_1001771_pt1 | contig 10554 bp, 6 predicted proteins | sample NGEPerB_FD_75100 | JGI IMG/M metagenome (GOLD analysis project Ga0075520, IMG submission 75100) | Arctic peat soil microbial communities from the Barrow Environmental Observatory site, Barrow, Alaska, USA - NGEE PermafrostAB12-B | ecosystem: Environmental > Terrestrial > Soil > Wetlands > Peat ...
ATGTGGTTAAGGAACATTTGGCGGTACGCCAGGAAACGGGAGCCGTCGAAGATGCTCTTACCCTGCATCAGAAGCTTCCAGTTCTGCTCCCATGCAAAATCAGGCGTGCCGAGAAGTGCGTTCCGTGTCTGCGCTGCGCCTTCGTCGAGCACGCTGACGAGTTGGGCCGCGGATTCAAACGGCACGGGCTTGAAATTGGCCGTGGCGAAGTCCAGCTGGGGAGTCGTCAAGATGATGAGGCCGAAGCTGGCGAGTTGAGCTACGTGGGGCGCGAGTTTGCCCAGCGGCATAGACCTCGGATGGGGCGCGAAGTCCGGCTTGTCGAATGGAACGCGTTCCAGCGTGGTACGCGTCTTCTTCATTTCTTCATCAAATTCCGGCAATAACAATTCGCTGATCAGCACAGGCCCTCCATTTTCTTACGCCTGCTTCTTCGGACGTTTGTAAAACGGCGTCGGAATTACCTTGCACTTTACCGGCTGGTTGCGGATTTCCACCGCCACTTCGCTGCCGAGGGCGGAGTGATCGAGGGGCACGTAGGCCAGCGCGATGTTCTTCTTCAGGAATGGCGCGTAGGAACCGCTGGTGACGTAGCCGATCTCCTTGCCCTTCAGATCGAGCACCTTGTAGCCGTCGCGCGGAATGCCGCGGTCCACCGACTCCAGGCCAACCAGCGTGCGCTTGATGCCTTCGTTCTTGGCGCGCTCCAGCGCCGCGCGGCCGGTGAAGTCGCCTTTCTCCATCTTGAGGAAGCGCTCCAAGCCGGCTTCCCACACATTGATCGTGTCGGAAATCTCATGCCCGTAGAGCGGCAGCCGGCCCTCCAGGCGAAGCGTGTTGCGCGCACCCAGCCCGCAGGGAACAATGCCGAACTCCTTGCCCGCTTTCATCACCTCGTACCAAACGCGGGCGCTGGTCGCCTCGTCGGTGGGAACGTAGATTTCGAAGCCATCTTCGGCGGTGTAACCCGTTCGCGCAATCAGGATGTTCGGCAAGCCTGCAACCGTCCCATGCGTGAACCAGTAGAACTTTACTTGCGACAGGTCGGCATCGGTCAGCTTCTGCAGCGTGTTTACGCCCTTTGGCCCCTGAATTGCGATCTGGGTGTAGTTGTCGCTCAGGTTCTCGACTTTGCAATCGAACTGGCGGGTGTTTTGGGTGACCCAGTTGACGTCCTTCTCGCGCGTGCCGGCGTTAATCACCAGCATGTAATCGTCTTCGCCCATACGATGCACAATCACGTCATCCACGAACGTTCCCTGCGGGTACAGCATGGCCGAATACCGGCATTGGCCGATCGCCATCCCGGCGGCGTCGTTCATGGTGATGTGCTGTACGGCGGCGAGCGCCTGCGGCCCCGCGATCCGGATGTCGCCCATGTGGCTGACATCGAAAACTCCCACGCCGTTGCGGACCGCCAGGTGTTCCTTCATCAGCCCGCCCACGGGAGGATATTCCACCGGCATGTCCCAGCCGTTGAAATCGACCATCTTGGCGCCCATCTGGCGATGGACAGGATTCAAAGCAGTCTTGCGGACGGGTGTGGCCACCACGGTCTCTGAGGACAAGGGGGAATCCTTTGGCGCACAGATCGCGCAAATGAGGATGGTGTAACTAAGTACGGTACCATGCGCCATTTCAGCGGTCAACGCAGGCAAAGCAGGCGGTCACTCAATTGGAATTTCATCGAATCGAATTTCATCGCGGTCGGTCCGCACTCCACGCGGAGATCAGTGCTCTCTGTTCATCGCTCGGTTTATCGGCAATTTCCGAGACACGCCGGCAGGAAGGAGCGGAGGATCGGCCAGCTCCGTAATTAAAGTTTTCTGTTGAAAACCTTAATTAGTCTTTGATTAGCATAAGTCAGGCTTTATAACGTGCGGAGGAGCAGAATTTATGTTGCCAATCGGATAATGGGAATCGTGGAAGATGAGGGCGTGCAACAATTACCGCTTAGGTTTGGCTACCCCAACGCTTCATCGCACCGCGCTTAACGATTTCGCTTCCGTGCGGCACAGGCTTGACTTGCACGCCGCGGCGGGCTTATGAGTAGGGCTGGTGGATCTCTACAGCGTATTGCAATACGTGTTGTTTGTGGCCATCGTCACCATCCTGGTGAAGCCTTTAGGCGGGTACATGGAACGGGTCTTCTCCAGGAAACGGACCCTCCTGGATCGTTTATGTCTCCCGGTTGAGCGGCTCATCTATCGCCTCACTACGGTTGATCCCAATGTGGAGATGACCTTTAAGCAGTACGTGACGTGTTTCGTACTCTTTAGCTTGGCCGGCACGCTTTTGCTGTATGCCATTCTCCGAATGCAGCATTTCCTTCCCTGGTATTTTCCCCGTTACCACACAACGCCGTTGTCCCCCGACCTGGCCGCGAATACGGCGATCAGCTTCTCGACAACCACCACTTGGCAGGCGTACGCGGGCGAGAACACGATGAGCTATTTCAGCCAGATGGTGGGCCTCTGCGCGCAAAACTTTCTGGCTGGCGCCGCGGGGCTGGCCGTGGGCATCGCGCTTATCCGCGGTTTTGTCCGGCAACTCTCCGATACGCTGGGCAACTTTTGGGTTGATCTCACCCGCGCCCTGCTCTGGGTCCTGTTGCCGGCAGCGTTGCTGGGCGCCTTGTTGCTCGTCGGCCAAGGCGTCCCGATGAACTTCCGTCCCTATGCGGTCGCCACCACCCTCGGGCACGCCCAGCAGGTCATACCGCAGGGTCCGGTGGCCGCGCTGGAGATCATCAAAAATCTCGGCACCAATGGCGGCGGCTTCTTTAACGCCAATGGGGCCCATCCCTATGAGAACCCCACGCCGCTGACCAACTTCATCGAAATGTTGGCTATCGCGCTTCTGCCTGCGGCCTTGACCAATACCTTCGGCCGGATGGTTGGCCAGCCTCGACAGGGATGGCTTTTGTACTGCGTGATGATACTTCTGTTCGGCTGCGGACTGGTCTTCGTACACCACTTTGAACAACAGGGAGATCGCCAACTCGCGGGTGTGGATTTCCGCCATAGTCGCGTCCAGTCTGGCGGCAACATGGAAGGCAAGGAGGTGCGCTTCGGCATCGGCGGTTCCACCCTCACGGCCGTAGTTACATCGAACACCGCCACCGGATCCTACAACTCGATGGACGACAGCTACACCTCGCTCGGTGGCATGGTTTTGCTGATCAACACGCTGCTCGGAGAGGTCGTATTCGGAGGGCTGGGGACCGGTCTTTACAGCATGGTCATGGCCGCGGCGATTGCCGTATTCCTGGCGGGACTTATGGTTGGGCGCACGCCGGAATACCTGGGGAAGAAGATCAGTTCCGCAGAGAACAAGATGATCATGCTGTACGCTTTGGCCGCGCCACTGTGCGTCCTGCCACTCACCGCGATTGCCGTGAGCACTAGGTTGGGGCTAGCCGGCTTGACGACCAATACCGGCCCGCATGGTTTTACCGCGATTCTGTTTGCCTACACTTCCTGCCTGGCCAACAATGGCCAAAACTTTGCCGGATTGAGTGCGAACACACCGTTTTACAACCTCACCACCGCATTCGCGATGATGGTAGGTAGATTTGGCTTGGCGATCCCGGCGCTGGCGCTCGCAGCTCTGTTGGGCCGTCAGAGAAGTACGCCTTCTTCCTCCGGAACTCTTCCGACCCATTCCTTTTCGTTCGGCGTCCTGCTTACAACCTGTTTGATAACGATCGTGGCTCTGAGCTACCTTCCCGCCTTGGCCCTCGGTCCCGTACTGGAGCGATTGCTCTTCGGAAGATAAGCGCCCATCCGGTGGCGTTGGCGGGCATCTGGTCGTCCGTCGCCTATCGTGAGATTGACAGGATCGACTATTTTTCATCCTGACAAATGTCTCTCCCAAAACGAAAGTACAATACATTCCCTTTTTGGTATTGGCCTTTCGTGAGGTCCCCATCACAGACTGCCGCACCGCAATCCCCTATAGCTGTAGTTTGGTTGAACCGCTATGGGAACGCCGCCCAATCGGGGAATCCGCTCTCTGCACCTCTCCACTCGCCTCCTCCACCTCTGCGCCGCGCTATTGGTTCTACTGAGCCTGGCTGTTCCGTATCGCGTAATCGCGCAAGACGGGTCCGCCTCGTTGCAAGGCGTGGTCGAAGATATCAGCGGCGCCCGCATCCCCGGCGCAAGAATCACCGTTCTGGATCCGGCAAGAGGTTTCCGCTCGGAAGCGGTGAGCGATGCGCAAGGCCAATTCATCTTCGGCATGTTGTCTCCGGGACGCTATGACGTAAGCGCTTCCGCGCCCGGCATGACCACGAAGACAGGCCACAGCGTGGAGCTTTATGTGGGGGGCGTGGCCGTGCTGCAAGTACGTCTGGCCCTGGCCGGGGCCACCGAAACGGTCACCGTGCACGAACAACCGGAGGCGGTGGAGACGCAGGTCGGCGATGTTTCGCAGGTCATCACTCAGCAAGCGATCCAGGGCCTGCCCCTGAATGGAAGGCGCTTCACCGACTTGGCGCTGCTCACTCCCGGAGTGACCCAGGACCCGCGCGGTCTCACCTCCGACTCGAACGGCGATCTGTCGTTTGGCGGAACCCGGGGATTCCAGAACAGCTTTCTGGTGGATGGCGCCGACAACAATAACTCCTTCTTTGCCCAGGCGCGGGGCCGCTACCGCGCGCCCTATCAGTTCAGCAACGAGGTCATCAAGGAGTTCCGGGTCTCCTCCAACGCCTACAGCGCGGAACTCGGAAAGGCGGGAGGCGCGGTCTTCAACGTGGTCACCAAATCAGGGACCAACGATTGGCACGGCAGCGCCTTCTACTACCTGCGCGATCGCATCTTCGACGCCCAACAGTCCTACGTCACCAGCCAGCCCGATGATCGCCAGCAACAGTTTGGCGGCACTATCGGAGGACCGATTCGCAAAGACCGCTTGTTCTTTTACGCCGGCTTCGACCAGCACCTGCTGACCGTTCCCTCCGTGATGCAGTTCGCCAATGGCGCCAGCTCCGTGGTTGCCACCCCCGCGGACTACGACTACACCGACCAGAAACTGGTTACCGCAGCGGCACAGCAACTGAATGCGATGGGCGGTAGCTATCCCACTACCATGCAGGGCAACGCCGGATTCGCCAAACTGGATTTCACGATCTCGCCCAAACAGCTCGCGTTCCTACGGCTGAGCACCTCGCGCTACACCGGCACCAACAACGTGTTCTTCGATCCCTCCAGTCCCATAACCATCTATGCGGAAAGCGCTAACGGAACGGAAAACGTCAAAACAGAAAGCCTGGCGGCATCGCTAACCAGCATGTGGACCAGCAAACTGGCTACCACGCTCCGGGTGCAATTCTCACGCGATGCCGAGCAGTCGTATGCCAACACCGAAGAACCATGGACGAAAATCTACAACCTGGTGGCCGGCTTCGGGCGCTCCAAGATATTGCCGCGCAACACTCGTGAACACAAGCTGCACGTCGCCGATACCTTGACCTACGAAACCGGGCGGGTGCACTGGAAGTTCGGCGGCGATTTCATTCAAGCATGGATCTACAACTACTTCCCGTCCATGTTCGGAGGCGAATATTACTTCAGCAACGTGAAAGTCAATCCCTGGACCTATGAGCCGATGAAGTACGGCGAGTCGCTGACGCCGTTGCGCGCCTACGCCCACCAGGTGCCCCGCTATTACATGCAGGACTTCGGAACCGCCATATCCCATCCCAATTCGCGCTCCTACGCCACGTTCATGCAAGATGCCATTCGGGTCAACGATCGGTTGACATTGAATATCGGGGTTCGCTATGACTTGCAGACCTTTGAGGCGGGCAACCTGATAACCAATCCGTTGTATCTTCCGTCCGGAAAGATTCCGGCCATATCGCACAATGTGTCGCCCCGATTCGGTTTCGCCTACGCTGCCGGGGAGCATCGCTCGCTCGCGATTCGCGGAGGCTTCGGCGTGTTTTACATGCAGATTCCGTCCATGTACGCATCGCAGGTGGCGACCGACAACGGAATCACTCAGGGCGAAGTTTTTCTCGACAACATGATCCCGTCAAACGCGGCGGTTTTTCCCAAGTATCCAAACCCCCTGGTGAATTGCCCATCGGGCGCCCTGGTCTGCACACCGCCGCCATCGATTGCGGGAATGGTGACTACGCAGGTTTCTGCTTTCGCGCCAAACTTCCAGACGCCTTACACCGAGCAAGCCAACCTAAGCGTGGAGCGGGAGTTCGGCTCTAAGGTCGTCGGCTCCGTCAGCTATCTCTATGTTCACGGGCTGCACTTGCTGCGCTCGCTCGACGCCAATCTGCCGCCGCCAATCATGGTGCAATACCCGGTGTACAACGATAATGGGTCGGTGTTCCTGGGCACCTTTTATGACGTCGCATCCTTCGCCACCTGGCAGACCACGCCTTCGGTGACCTGTCCTTATCCTCCGTGTATTAATCCCGTGCAAAGGCCGATTTCGCAATTGGGCACCATCAACTCTTTCGAGAGTGCATCCAGCAGCGTCTATAACGGCATGACGGTTTCGCTGAAGCGGCAAGTCGGCTATGGCATGTATTTCAGGGTTGGCTACACGTTATCGAAAACCATGGACGATGGCCCCGACGCGCTCGTGGTTGGCCGCCCCGGAAACGTGCAGAATTCCTATAACACCAGAGCGGAACGGGCCTATAGTACCGACAATCAGCGACACCGCTTCGTGGCCGCATGGGTGGCCGAGCCCAGAAAGTTCGAATTGAACCAAGCGTGGCTTAACGCTCTAGTCAATCACTGGAAATTTTCCAGCATCGTCACCTTTGGATCGGGGCGACGGCTCAATGCCACCATCGCCAGCGATCCGAATGGCGACGGCAACATCTACAATGACCGCCTGCCCACCAATAGCAGGAATGCATTCACCGGCACGGATTACTTCAGCACCGATCTTCGCCTGACTCGCAACTTGAAAATCCGCGGGCGAGCCAAGCTGGATCTTCTCGCCGAGTCGTTCAACGTGACCAATCGCAACAACAAACGGGTCCAGATCAGCGACGATGGCTTCTTCAATTCCGCTGGCCAATTCGTCGCCTACTCCACCCTGATCCAGGCCAACGGGAAATACTATCCCGGCCAGTATCAGGTCAATAAGACGTATCTGTATCCGACCAATGCTTATGCGCCACGGCAGATCCAAATAGCGCTAAAGCTCAATTTCTGAGCTATATACGACGTATAAGCACTTTGGTGGCCTGCCGGCAACCCCTCTTTCGCGCAAGCTCGCTTCGTACTCTTTCCTTGACTTCCCTTACAAACATTGGGATAACTACTACTGTCCTTATTGGACGAGTTTGGGGGTGTTTCCCGTTTGGCAGAAGTTCGCATTCAAGAGGGCGAATCATTAGAAAACGCTCTGCGGCGGTTTAAGCGCAAGGTCCAGCAAGAGGACATCATTAAGGAAGTGAAGCGTCACTCCTTCTACCTCAAGCCGGGCGAAAAAAAACGCGTGAAGGAAGCTTTGGCGCGCAAGCGTAGCCGCAAGAAGGCTCGTAAAGAGCAGGACTAATTCAACGTTGGGCCGCCGTTCCGATGGCGGCCCTTGCTTTTCCTCAATCCTGGTGGGGAATTCTTAGTTCACAGGACCGCAGTCTTACAGGTAGTAAACCATGCATTGCATGGCGGGCCGAACCCCGGGGATGTGCCCGCGCTTTGGAATTTGCAACCGGCAGCAAGAATATTCAGTCCGGTTCTCTGGCCGCTTGCAACTTGACCCTTGTCCATAGCTGCGGGGATCGCGGACCGAAGGAGCAACTCCCCATGGAATTCCAGGACAAGGTTCTGAAGTGTATTGACTGCGGCGCCGACTTCGTCTTCACCGCGGGAGAACAACTGTTCTTCCACGACAAACAATTCAAGAACGAACCCAAACGTTGCAAAGCCTGCAAGGCCAAACGGGCGTCAACCGTGGGCGCCACCCCGGCCGGCAATTACCCAAAGGTGGAAACTCGGACCAATTGTTCGGGTTGCGGCAAGGAAACCACCGTGCCATTCAAGCCCACGCAAGGACGGCCCGTCTTCTGTCGGGAGTGCTTCCAGCAGCGGCGCACCACTGCCGCCACTGCCTGAGCTGCCGAATCCCAGCCATCCGATAGCGCCAGCCACCACGTGCTGTGGACGCGCAGGGAATTGTGTGTCTCGCCCGAGGTTGGTCGCCGGCGGTTTTTCAGCACGCCTGCAAACCCCAACCCACCGCTAGAGGACCTTCTCGCCCGCCGCGGCTGCCGCCCGGGTCTTGTGGTCTTGATGGCTGATCAAGAGCGCCTCAATTTGGCGCAGCAGTTCTTGCGTATTCACCGGCTTCACCAGTAACGATTGCGCTCCGTGGTTCCGCCATTCATTGCCCAGAGAAGGGTACGCGGTCAGGATGGCGGTGGCCGGGTTGTAAGGCAGTTGACGCGCCGCTCGTATCACATCGTAACCGGCGGTTTCGGTGTCCATGCGCATATCGGTAATGACCATCTCGAAGGCGCCGTTCTTCAGTTTGTGCGCAGCTTCCTTGGCCGAGGAGGCGGTGTCCACTTCAAAATCGTTCATTTCCAGGATGGCGCGCAGGGTGAGCAGAATGGCAAGTTCGTCATCAACCAACAGGATGCGACGTTTCATCGGATAACCTCCAGGGGAAAGCCTCGTCATCAACGTGCGGGCTGGTGTGATGCAAATTCCCGCCGCTAAGTTGCTGAGAATCGGATTCTGGTTCTATGGCGCGTCCCCTCGCCTGTTGCCGCCACCGCGGACGCGCCGCCAGCCGCAAAGTACGCCCAGTATAATCGCTTGGTGGCGACCTATCATGTCGAGAACTTCGGATGCCGCGCGACCCAGGCCGATGGCGCCGCTATCGAGCGCCAATTGCTCGCCCGCGGATTGGAGCGCGCCTCTGCGTCCGTCGAGGCGGAAGTCGTCGTCCTGAATACCTGCACCGTCACCGCCTCTGCCGATCAGGACGCGCGGGCTGCCATCCGCCGCATTCATCGCGAAAATCCTGCCGCCAGAATCCTGGTCACTGGCTGCTACGCGCAACGCGCGCCCGAAGAGTTATCGGCGCTGCCGGGTGTCAGTCTGGTCGTCGGAAACTCACACAAGCACGAGTTGGCAAATTACGCCGTCCCTCTGAGAAGCGACACCGGATTCGTAGCGTTGCATCAAATCGGCCTGAATCCTGAGTCAACCGTGATTGTCGGCGACATCTTCGCTCACAGCGAGTTAATGGCCGCGCCCGTCTTTGCAGCCGGCTCCTTCGAGAAGACACGCCCCAACCTCAAAGTGCAGGACGGCTGCAATAATCGCTGCTCGTTCTGCATCATCCCGTCGGTGCGCGGCCGCAGCCGATCGTTGAAGTTGGACCAGGTACTTCGCGAAGTGGATGGGCTGGTCGCCGGCGGTTATCGCGAGATTGTGCTGTCGGGCATCAACCTGGGGCGCTGGGGACGCGAGCTGGCACCGCGAATGAATTTCGCCGCCATGCTGCGCGCGGTCCTCGATCAGACGGCGATCGAGAAGGTCCGTATCAGCTCGGTCGAGCCCATGGACTGGACGAACGAAGTGATCGAACTGGTCGCAACGTCGCCGCGCATCGCCAAGCACGCGCACGTGCCGCTGCAGTCGGGCAGCGATCGCATTCTGCGCAGGATGCACCGCAAGTACCGTCCCTGGCATTACGCCGATCGCATCGAGCGCATTCGCCGCGCCATGCCCGATGCCGCGATTGGCGCTGACGTGATGGTTGGCTTCCCCGGCGAGACCGACGACGACTTCGAGCAAACGCGCGCGCTCATCGACCGCCTGCCGTTCACCTATTTGCATGTGTTCACGTATTCGTCGCGACCGGGAACTCCGTCCGCCGAAATGCCGGAGCAGGTTCCAGTGCACGTCGCGCGCGAGCGCAATCGTGTGCTGCGCGAGCTGGCGGCGAACAAGAAGCGTGAGTTCATGCAGTCGTTCATCGGGCGCGAGCTAGAAGCGATCACGCTCACGCACTTCGATGGAGAATTTACGGAAGCGCTGACGGATAACTATCTGAAGCTCCGGCTGAGCGGCGAGCACCAGGCGAATCAGTGCGTGCGGGCCATGATCGAAGCGGTGCATTCCGATGCGCTGGTGGGCTCAGTTGCAATCGCGGAGTTGGCAATGCCAGTCGCTGTTCCGGCCTAGTTCCCATGCTATACTTTTGAAATACTGCAGTTGTTGCGGAGGACTGTATCGATAAACGTTTTATCCGTACGAATGAACGCATTCGTGTCCGTGAAGTTCGCGTGATCGACGACGAAGGCAATCAGTTAGGCATCATGACTCCCTTCGACGCGCTCAAGGTCGCCCGCGAGAAAACCCTGGACCTGGTAGAAGTCTCGCCCACCGCCCAGCCTCCTGTTTGCCGCATCATGGATTACGGGAAATACCTGTACCAGCAGGAAAAGCGCGAGCGCGAGGCCAAGAAACACCAGCACCAGATCGTGGTCAAGGAAGTTAAATTCCGCATCAACGTGGACGATCACGACTACGACACCAAGAAGAACCACGTGCTGCG
>Ga0075520_1001772_pt1 | contig 10554 bp, 15 predicted proteins | sample NGEPerB_FD_75100 | JGI IMG/M metagenome (GOLD analysis project Ga0075520, IMG submission 75100) | Arctic peat soil microbial communities from the Barrow Environmental Observatory site, Barrow, Alaska, USA - NGEE PermafrostAB12-B | ecosystem: Environmental > Terrestrial > Soil > Wetlands > Peat ...
CGAGTGTCTCGCATCGCTCAAGATGATGCGCCGTAAGCCCTCTCAACGATGCCTTCTCTGTAACTCCGATGAGCCGTTTCCACACGCCTCGAAGTGCCGGTAGGGGACGCTTTCACTGGCGTCATCGCGATATCGGGGTTGCGATGACAGCGAGGTGAATTCTGCCCAACAATTGACCCAACAATTCCGTCCTTCTGCGTCGCAACCCGATGGACGGCGTCCCAGCCACTCATCAGCTCACCGGCCTTGACCTGGGCAAATGAGACAGCCGGAGACCGGACGGCACCCGGGGCGACATCCAAGAACGCCCTTTTAATCCCAAGGTGGCGAGATCGAGACTCGCACGGCCCACCAGGTCAGAGCGTCGTGGACGCTGGTGAGTTGCCTCTCGTGACTACTCTGTGACTGCAATCTCAGGCGTGAAGGGCCCGATGACCGATGTTCGGCCGGGCGTATGGCGCCTTCGTGTCTACACAGGACGTCGGGCCAACGGGTCGCCGGTGCAAACCAGAAAGACCGTCGAGGCCAAGGAAGTCCGACCGGGCCGACAGAGACTGGCGGCTTGCGGTGATCGAGTTCCGTCTCGCAGTCACACGCGACGAGGAGCTCGGTGCGCGCTACCGCACGCTCCGCGCACGGTCACTCGAACTCAAGTCCGAGGTTGCCGAGCAGATGGTGGCGAACGGCGCGATCGTTGGCTCGCACGACTTCCGCACCATGGCGACGGCTGCATTCATCTTCGAGAGCGGACTGGCGCTTGAGGACCTGGCGGCCGACGAGCCTCATCGTCGACGGACTGACCTCACTGCCGACGATGACCAAGACCGTCCATGCCACCGGGATCGTCAGTGCGCTCTTCGGCGACGGTGCTCCACTCGACCTTCAGACGATCCCGGCAGACCTGCCCTTCGACGAGGTGATCCTGCGCCTGGAAGCACAGCGCCCGGTGGCCATCGCGGCATACGCATCCATGCTCGTCCGGCTCGCCGAGGCCAAGTCAGCCGGGTTGCTCAGCATTGATCCGTTCGTGCTGAGTGCCACCTCCGAGCCGCTCGACCTCGACATGATCGATGCTATCGAACAGGCCTTCGAGGTCCGCCCGACCGAGACGTTCGGCTCGAGCGAAGGGGTGGTCGGCCCAACCTCGCTTCGCATGGGTGTATGATGTTTCCCGAGCGGTATGCATGATGCGTATGAGACGCGCTGTCGTGAGCCAAAAGAGGCTGCGACGCTTGGCTGTGCGCAGTTCGCTGGCGTCGACACCGTCGATGCGGCCGCAGAGGTCATCGACTACACGACGACGATCCCTGATGCAGCACCGGTTACCGGCCAATCAGCATGAGTGCTCACGATGACGTCCATCCACTGGCACGAGCGGATCCCCGATCAGTGTGGAACTGAACGGAAACCGTGCTCCCAATTGCTCAATCATCAGGTGCTCATGCCGCAGCGTGGCAGGCACACCTGGACCCACGTACTCGACAGGTTTATCAACGAAATCAAGGAAGATGCACATGAATCACCAGTCAGAAATCCACACAGCCATCGCCCGAAGCCGCGCCCGAAGCCAGCAAGCGGAGAGTCAGCTGCGCTCACTACGCGGTACGGCCCTCAGTGCTCCACTTGCCGAACTCGACAGCTTGCTTGTCTACGAGTTGCGGCTGGAGACCCGCCTGGCGGAAGTTCTCAGTCGCAACGCCATAGTGGCAGTCCGGTGATGAATCTCGGAATGAGAGGTCATGTAGGTCGGTGCACCAGCGTGAGCTGTCTTCGGAATCCGAGCTCAGCGTGGTGCTGACCGGACCCCGCTGCCGGGTCTGGGCGCGTCTCTCTGATGACTTGAGCGTCGCCATTGGCAGCCAGGGCCCTCGCTGCCAAGGATCCGGCCTGGCATCATGATGCGGTGTGGGACCCAGGGTCGACGATCGTGCACCAGGAGGTGTGGCAAGGGCGGGTGTGGGCCGCCCGGCCACTCACCGTCATAGAAGACATTGCCGATCGGATGCTGCTGTGGATCCCGAAGGGCACCGTCCGCAAGGTCCCAGCGACTCCGCCCTCACGGCCGGACCCGCTGACTCGACATGCTCGGATCATCGAGAACCTGGACCGCTGCGACTGGGTACTCGGTGAGCACGTCTGGGACGTTTCAAGTTTGTGGATCCTGCACCCCGGCGACTGGCACGCCATCTGGGTGTCCTGGAAAGAGCCTGGCGTGCATCTCGGCTGGTACGTCGACCTCCAGCGACCATTCCGTCGAACGGACATCGGTATCGAAGCGATGGACCTCATACTCGACGTGGTTGTCGAACCGGACATGAGCTGGCGTTGGAAGGACAACGACGAGTTCGACGAGACTGTCGGGCGCGAGATATTCGAACGCCCGACGAGTGAGCGCGTTCGACAAGAGGCAGCAACAGTCATCCAGCGTATCGAGCAGGTGGCGCCACCGTTCTCCGAACATTGGCCGTCATGGAGACCAAACACGGAGTGGCCTACCCCGGTGCTTCCTAAAGGGTGGGACGACTCCTGCCTGTGAACAGGGCAATTGCCAGGCAGTCGTGAAATGTCCCCTACGGCCGGCTTCCGGTCGCGCTATCCGCGGCCCGATCCAAAGAGTGCTTGCTCTCAAGCGAGCATGACCGATTGTTCGATCTGCACCGCCGCGGCCATGGATCGACCCTGGTTCAAGAGCGCACAGACCGACGGCGATCAACGCCAGCCCGCAATCGCCCGAGTGGAAGGCTTGACCAGACGCAGGGACGGGGCGCTTGGGCTGGCAGTCGAAGAATCAACTGCCGGCAGGAGTTCCAGTGGCCTCGATGAATGCGGCTCTTGCCCGAGGGCCGCCTGGTGGCGTGCCCTTTAACAACGCGATTACGACAAGACAAATCGCTGGCAACCGAGATAACAGACGACGGTCGGACGACTTACGAGCGATCATGATGCCCACTCCGAGCGCAGCAATGGTTGCCAGCCAGCCTTCGATCGAGATTGGACTCAGTCCCCAACCGAACCGGCGCGGTGCAAACCACAACTTCTTGCCGACCAACGGAGTCGTACGCACCCGATCATTATGGCACCGCAGATCCTGGTTGCCACTTGGCGAGATGAGCACCCTGCTTTGCAGTGGAGGGGGAGTCCCAGCACGCCGGGTCGGTGTGCGCTCGTCGTCCCCCCCCCAATTCGGCTAGCCAGCAGTGATTTCGTCGAGCATTGGTGGCTGCGCATCAGTGGACACCGTGATCCGAACGGCGACATAGCGGACCGTGGTCGGCGGAAAATGTAGCGCATCAATCGTGCCCGTCGTGCGTCTGATCACCCGTGCGACCGTGCGCCAGCTTCGACCATTCACGGAGACAGAGACGTCATAGCTGGTTGCCCGCAGGATTGTGACCGGACCCGGCGGTGGTGGCTGATTTGCTCCGGTGGGCGCTGGCCATTGCTGGCCCCACCGCAGGGTCACGGTGCTCACAGTTCGAGGCCCGTGAAGCAGTGAGGCTGTCAAAGTTGCCGGGATGGCCAGCGCCTGCCAGTCCGTCGCTGGGCTACCGTCGACTGCGGCGAGCGCAGATGCACCCGGCTTGGAGGAGGTGGCAGCGACACTCCCGCACCGCAGGTCATCGCTGGTCGGCGCCAGGTCCGTTCGCCGAGTGGGGATGGTCAGCGTGTGCCCACTCCCAACCGTGCGAACGCCAGATGCCGTACTGACCGGCAAGGTTGCACCACTGTCCAGCGTGACCGATGTGTTGTTCTGGCCGATGGTCACGGTGAACCGTCGACCGTGCCACGACAGGCCGTGGAGCACGATTCCGTCGAGCTGGCTGGTGAGGCTGGGAGACAATTGCACTGCTTGGGCATTCCAGCGCAATCCGGAGTAGCCGTAGATGAACTCTTGGAGGAATCCACCGATGCCTGTCATGAATGTCAAGACACCGCCGGTTCGGGTCTCCGAGAATTGGTCGAAGACGTCGCGGATGAACGGCTTTTCGCTGCGCTGGGTATACACGAAACTGGCGCACCCAGGAGCTCCCAATGCTGAGGTGTCGATGGCATTGACCGCATCGCTCATTGACGGGCCACTGGGATCGGTGCGGGATGCGTAGTAGTTGATGTTGCTCTCCGCGACGGGCGACGGCATCGTGTATCCCCACGGATATTCGAGCAGTGTGACGTCGGCCTGCTTGATCAGCCCACCGTCGTACCCGGAGAATTCTGGCTGGATGCCGAGCGCGGAATCCTCAGGTACCACGATGCCCGACGCGATTCGGGTCCAATCCGTCGGGACGGCCAATCCCAAGACCCGGGCAGCTTGAGCAGCATCCTGCAGAGTCGTCTTTGCCGCCACATTCGTATAGACCTCGTCGTTGACATCCGGATTGTCTTCGTCGGGTCCGGTGACACCGTCAATGTGGTAGCTGCCCGAAGCGCCTGGGGTAACTCTGGAGACCCAGAAGGAGGCAGCCTGCGAGAGTACCGGCCAGCCGCGCTGCGCGAGCCATTTCTTGTCGCCGGTCGCGAGGTAGTACTGCCACTGCGCCAGCGCGATGTCGGCGGTGACGTGCTGCTCGTACACGCCCTCCGTGAAGACCGACGCCGGCGGCGGGATTTGCTCCGTGCCGTCACTCGCACTTTCCCAGGGATACCGGGCGCCCTGGTAGCCAGAGACGGCAGCGTGCTCTTGTGCAGCAGTGAGCCGTTCGTAGCGGTAAGCGTTCATCCCCGCTGCGAGGTCCGGGTGCTGTGCGAGCAATGCCGGGTACATCCACGTCTCCGCGTCCCAGAAGATGTGACCGTTGTAGCCGTTGGAGGATAGGCCGGCCGGCGAGATGCTCCAATCAACCCCGTCCCTGGTGCTCGACCAAAGGTAGAACTCACTGGCATTTACGTCGGTGGCCAACGCCGGATCGCCCAGTACATCAATCCGATCGGCCCACAGGGCCCCCCACGCAGCGTTGTTCGCAGCGAGAAGTGCCCCGAAACCGATGGCAGCGGCGTTGCTTGCCTGCTTCTGGGCGCCGACCGTCGGGGAGTCGACGCCCTGGGAGGTCTCCACGCCGATGTACTTGGTGATCGTGTAGCTGTGGCCAGCGGTTACGGGGAATGTCAGGCGCTGGCCCACGCTCTCATCGGTTGTCTGGTCGACGCTGGTCGTCACGCCTGTGACATTGGTGCTTGTGGTGAGCTTGCTGGCTAGGGTCGCTTCGATCTTTGCACCTACGGTCTGCACGGTCACCCAATCACTGCGGGTCGAAGGCTCCCAGCCTTTTCCCACCTGGGTGCTCAATGTGGCAGGAGAGCCATCGATCGTGTCGGTGACCGACGCGACCCCGGACCATCGAGGGGTCAGTTCGAGGCGGACCAAGCCGACGTGCGGACGGGCCCGATCGGTGAACACCAGGTAGGACAACTCGGTCACGTGGCCGTCTGGGGCAGTCCAGCGGGTGGTAGTTGTGATAACGCCGGTCCGCAGGTTGATCGACTGGCGCCAATCACTGGTCTCTCCCGTTGCCATAGTGAATGTTTGACCACCATCCGAGTAGGTGAGCGTCGACCAGGTCGGAAGGTTGGCCCGCTGCTGTGCTCCGCCGACGGGCTGTGCGTAGAAACCCGCAAGTTCGGACTGGGTAGGCACGTTGCCGGTGGCGTAGCCTTGGCCGGCCGGAGGCACGCGAATACCAAGTTCGCCGTTTCCAGTGAAGGTGGGCGCATAAGTCGAACCGGTGTTGGTAGCGGTCAGGAGGTAGGAACCTGTCCCACCAGCAGGCTCAGAGACAGCTTCAACTGTTGATGAGCTCGAAGGCAGGACTGCGCACCCTGCGCCACCAACCAGGGAGACGAGCATCACGGCGAGAACGAGGGTCGTCTGCTCGCGACGTTGCAACTTCTCCCTTTGCTTGAAAACCGACATCAATCTGTCACTCTACGAGGGAAGACGTCATGGACGAGGAGAACAGTGTTGTCGCGACCCGTTGGCCGGGGAGTACGGACTTCAGAGTTGAATTGATGGTGGGGGTCGGGAGAGGGGTCGGCCTTACCCGACGCGCATCTCCATAATGTTCCACTTTGCCCACGGTTCGGGCTGCCCCTCATCACCGGCTATCGGCATACCCCACCGAACCTGGGTTCGGTTGCAACCTGCCCCAGTGACTCAGCCAGAGGGTCGGAGTTCCACGCTCACTTCGAGGCCAAGAGCTGTGGCGACCCGCTGGGGTGTAGTCAGGGTCGCGCCGACGCCACCGGACTCAAGCCGGTCAATGGCAGCCTTGCTGGTACCCATGCGGCGGGCGAGTTCACGCTGACTCAGCCCGGCGGCCTCCCTCGCGTCATGAATGCGCTCACCGACATCTGCAGCGAGTAGCGCCTCGGCATAGGCACGGGCGTACTCGGCTCGCTCGAGGGTCGTCATGGCGCCAAGCTTCTTATCCTTCAAGCCCGTCTAACTCGACCGAGTCATGAGTCCTCTCCTTCGGCCGTTTGGCCCTTTCCGACGCATCGTCTCATTGCTTGCCTGGCCCGGGCCACCTCAGCGCGCTCGCTCCGACCTTGCTTGCGAAACCAGGCCATAACCATTCGGGACGCGTGGCATAGGTGATGCCGTTATGCCACGGCTTTTCGTAACGGGATTGGACAGCTTCCGGATGTCGTTGCCGAGCACCCTGCGACGACCGAGAAGGCCTCTCCGCTCCCCCCGCAGTGATCCGGTCACCGGGCCATCCTCTGTCGCCATCGCCTTGATCCCGAGGTTGCAGAGGATTCAGCTGACCCGTGTCTCGCCCAACCGCATTGCCAGATAGCGTGTCGAGTCCAGTTACGTCCGTTGTTGCTGGTCAAACATGATTTCGATTCCGGGTCTGGAGTTGGGAAGCATGGCCTGAGTAGTGCCGCGACACAAATGTCATGAAGGACCGTCGCTCTGTTGGATTCTCCGTCGGTGGCAACCGGGGAGTGCCCGGATGTGGCTGCTCCAATCCTGCGGAGACCACCGCCCGGTGTCGTGGACCGTCGGCGGTCCCAAGCCCGTTGGGAAGCGACAGATTGCCTATTCGGTGCTCGACCCCACGCCTCGACGACCATGCTCAGGCGTCATCTTGGCGCGGCACCGGGCCAGCGTTGCAAGGCGGTGGATCAACGGTGGTGATCACAGTCGATTACCTCCAGAATCAGCTGCCTCGCTAGGGGTAAAGGGAATTCTGCTCAAGCGCCGCGTGGCCAAGCGTCGTTCCTTGCGACTTCGTCAATGGATGTGACGCTGCCGTGCTCGATGTGTTCGCGGACGCCGCAATATCGACATCGATCGCGGTGATGGCCACTCTGGTGCCCGCTTGCCATACCACAAGGTATTCAGGCGCATTGCTTGCTGACGCGAACGCCGACGTTCCCAGTTCCTTTGGAACTGTCATCGATCGATCGGTAGCAACCTGCTTGCGGGCTGCGGCCAGAGCAGTCGATGCCGATGCCACCGACTTACAGTTCAAGACGTCGGAGATCAGACCTGTCTGCCCTTCTGTGTCCTCGTAGACGGCTTCGACGGAGTTAGTGCAGCCCTTCTCGTCGGTGACCGAAGTCTTCTTGGCCGTCTGTAATGTCTTCGGAAACCCTGCGCTTCTGGCATAGCTTGGACTGAGTACAGAAGCAGCGGGTGTCAGCGCGGTGCTTTGTGAATTCCGATTGGTTGCCAAGATCAAACCGACGACCACCAGCACAACGATCGCTGCCCCCCCGATAACCGCCACTACCCTGGTCCGCGGCCAAGAGATTGTACTCATGGGCTGAACGCTACATTCACAACATAAGAACCCGCTGTGTTCCCGCATTCGAAAACTTGGCGCTTCCGGGTATCCAGTAGGTTTGAGGGTAGAGATCAAAGCCGACTACGTGCCATCGCATCAAGCTCTGCGTAGTGGAATCCCAAGATCTCTGTCGGCAACGTCCCCAAGCGGTACGGCCCTAAGACCGCGATCGCCCGCCCACAGCTGCAGTGCATGCGCTGTGGCGTGCTGCGGGATGTGGCACCCAAGGGCGAGGCCGTCCTGACGCTGGGACCGGACCAGCAACACCGGTATGGAGCCGTCGGTGTCGACATCATGTTCTCGGGGCTGTACCTGGCCTGCGCCGGAACCTGAGGTCGTTGGCGTGAGGCTGCCGGCACTACGGCGCCGGGAGCCATAGCTTGGGTAGGTATGACCGACCAATCAAGGGACCTCGGCGACGCACGGGGCGAGTGGTACTACTGCTTCGTGCACAAGAAGGTCGAAGCGCTCGACGAGTGCGACCAGATGGATCGAATGGGCCCGTACCCTACACGGGAGGACGCAGAGAACTGGCGAGAACGCGTAGCAGCACGGAACGAGGCGTGGGACGACGAGGACGAGTAGGCGTCAATCAGCGGGCGAGCCCTCGGGCCATCCTGTACAGCCACCGCTGAACTCGCCAGCTTGCAGAGTCGAGTGGCCGGGGGGGGAATCGCACCCTCCGGCTCTCACAGAACTGGACGTGAACCTCTCAGTTCATCCGGCTCTTGCAGGTCGCTTGGGGGTGAGCGGGAGAAGGTGCCGGTGAGCGAGCAGTCTGGGGTTCTGCTGTCGAGCAGCGATCACCCAGGCCTACGCCCTGGGCGGCTTCCTCCGCAGTCGTTTGAACTTCCGCATGGCCCACCGGACCAGGTGCTGGTCGATGCGCAGTGCGAGGGAGTACAACTCGGAGCGGTAGAAGGCCCCGATTGCGGTAGGGACCGCCCCTTCGGGCGGCCCCCCGCACAGATCCCAGCGTGCGGAATTCCCGCACTGGGCTCCTGCCTCAGGTGCGAGCGTCGAAGCGTGCTTCAGGGTAAGGATGCAGGATTTGTGCTGGTGGAAGCCAACGTTGAGCGAGTCGTCCCATGCGCTCCCAGTTCAGGCGATGGCGCTCGCTGCGGCGCCGGTGCGCCGTGAGCCAGCGGTGGGTCACCTGATAGCGAATGGCCTGCTTTTCCCGGCTATTACCCGGCATGGCGTAGTAGGCGAAATACCCTCGCAGCACGCTGGCCAGCCATTGGCCCTGCTCTGGGATGGGCAGATGTCGGCGGCGCTTGAGTTGGTCATAGACCTCGGCAAGCTTGGTCCGCATCCCTTTGGCCATCATGGTGCGCCGGAGCCAGAACTGCCCGCTCCTGCCCTTCCCGCGGATATGCGTGAAGCGCAGGAAATCAGGAGGTGATCGAGGCACTCGGCTCGGACTATCTCCACCCAGCGCTCGGCAAACGCATTCGCACGCGGTGCCCGCACCGGCGTGCGAACGGTCTGGATATGTGCGGACCGGAGAACCTCGTCGAATGCAGCGGTGACCTTGGTATCACGGTCCCCGATCTGGAAGCGGATGGCTCGCTTCGCCTCTTCCGGGTCGCAGACGAGGCTCCGGACCATTTGGGTCACCCGTTGGCCGTTCGAATTCGTGGTGACACCGAGGAGGTGGACGACCCGACGCTCGATGTCGATGACGAACAGGATGCAGTCCCGCCCATTCACCGCGTCGATGTGGAAAAGTCGGTGGCCAGCATGCTCTGCGCCCTGGGAGCGGAGGAACTCCGACCAGTTCGGTCCCTCCCTGAGCCAAGCCGGAGGCAACCCGTGGCGGCGACACACGTTGCGCACGGACGTAACGGAGACCGTGACACCGAGCTTGCGCAGTTCGCCCACGATTCGGAGCTCGCCTCAGCGGGGATCCTCCGGTGCCAGTCGACAGATCAGGTCGACGTGCTCATCGGATATCGGAGGATGGCCCGAGCCCTGATGCGGATAGCTCCAACGCTTCCGGACGATCTTCCGCTGCCGGCCCAACACGGTCGCCGGCGTCACGATCATGATCGACCACCGGCGGTGGGTAAGGAGCCCACCGGCAAGGGCGAGGTACGCCCGAGCAGCCCGAGTGAACCCGGGGACGTGGCGTGCGTCGATGCAAGACCTGGAGTTGACGGCGGAGCACGATGATCTCGACGTCCTGCTCGATGTCGCTGAGACGATGAATCCGTAGAGGATCGAAGGCGCTCCGGACGGGACGAGAGGGGAACGAGAGAGCCACGACCCGAGAGGCTGCCGCAGGCATCGGGCCTGGTCAAGCTAGTGATCGAGGTTCGTGCACCCCACAGTCCACCGCCGACGACTAAGAGGCCGCGAGGGGGGAGGTACCGACGAAATGCCAGGGTCGGCTCCGATCCGGGGCCGGAAAGTTCAGGGTGTCGATCCGACAGTGCAGGGTAGGAATGCCATGCCTCCACCTTTACGGTGCCATGAGGCTCCTTGCGCGTTGGGCGCGCTCGGCAGGAGGAAGGGCAACTCATTCTCATGACTCGATTTCGGCGATCTGTCGTTCTGCTCGCTATGACCAGTGTGCTGGTAGCCACACTGGGACTGGCCGTCCCCCGCTCGGCAGAGGGCGCCACCCCGGTGCAGCTCAACCTCAGCGTGCTCCTGGTCGGCTCGGGACCGTCGGATCCGACCACCGCGGCGTGGCAGTCGGCGTTGAGCAGCGAGGGCGTGGCCTACACGATGGTCACCGCCGCCGGGGCCTACGGCGCCG
>Ga0075520_1001773_pt1 | contig 10553 bp, 10 predicted proteins | sample NGEPerB_FD_75100 | JGI IMG/M metagenome (GOLD analysis project Ga0075520, IMG submission 75100) | Arctic peat soil microbial communities from the Barrow Environmental Observatory site, Barrow, Alaska, USA - NGEE PermafrostAB12-B | ecosystem: Environmental > Terrestrial > Soil > Wetlands > Peat ...
CCGAGGTGGGGCCGTTCGGCGACTTCCTCTCGCACGACGACACCCTCAAGGGCATGCGCGGCCAGTCGCGCTCGAAGTTCATCGACCGGCGGGTCCGCGAGGAGTGGGCCGCCGCCGGCTCGAAGACGATGTACGAGCGCGCTCTTGCCGAGGCCCGGCAGATCCTCGAGACGCACGTGCCGGAGCCGCTGCCGGAAGAGGTCGCGGCGAAACTTAAGTCGATTATCGAGGCGGCAGAGAACGAATTAGGTGTGCATTGACTCGCTAGACGCGATACTGTTCAGCAGCGATCGCTGAGCCTATCGGTGCGCTCGGGCGCGCCGCGAGTCAGGAGACACGATGACAGACGTGAGCAAGCAGATCGGCGTCGGCCGCCCGAGCTTCCTGACCGAGCAGCAGAAGCAGAAGATCTACGACACGGCGCTCGGCATCCTCGCCAACGTCGGCATGAAGGTGCTCCACGAGGAGGGCCAGGCCGTCATGCTCGAGGGCGGCTGCTCCCTCGACGAGGACGGTCTGATCCGCGTGCCTGCGGACGTCGTGGGCTGGGCGCGAGCGATGGCGCCGGCGAGCTTCCTGGTCTACGACCGCGCCGGCGAGCCGGCCATGGAGCTGGGCGGTCGCAACTCGTACTACGGCAACGGCTCCGATCTCATGCATCTCTTCGACCTCGAGACCGGCGAGCGTCGCCTCGGCAAGCTCGAGGACGTGAGCGTCGCGGCGCGTCTGTGCGACGCGCTGCCCAACATCGACTTCGTCATGTCGGGCGCGTGGCCGGACGGCATGGACGCCGGCGAGACCTACCCGCGCCAGTTCAACATCATGATCAAGAACACCACCAAGCCGCTGGTGATGACGGCCGGCGGCGTGGAGACCGTGGAGCCCATGTGGCGTATGGCCTGCGAGGTGCGCGGCGGTCCCGACGAACTGCGCGCCAAGCCCTACTTCGTGATGTACAACCAGCCCGTCAGCCCGCTCAAGCACCCGTTCGAGACCGTCGACAAGCTGCTCTTCTGCGCCGATCACGGCATCCCGTCCACGTATTGTCCGTCGCCGGTGGCCGGCGGAACGGCCCCGATCACCGCGGCCGGCCAGGTCACGCTCGGCATCGCGGAGGCGCTGTTCGGCCTGGTGATGCACCAGCTGCGGGCGCCGGGCGCGGCGTTCGTCATCGGCCAGGGCCCCAACACGCTCGACATGGCCACGGCGCAGAGCTCCTACAACTCGCCCGAGTTCGTGCGCGCCTATGCCTGCGAGGTCGAGATGGCCAAGTGGCTCAACCTGCCCAACTGGGGCTTCAGTGGGCACACCGACGCGCAGGTCGTCGACGCCCAGGCCGGCATGGAGGCCGACGAGCTCGTCAAGCTGTCGATGCAGCTCGGCTCCAACCTCAACCACGACTGCGGCTACATGGACTTCGGCCTCACCGGCTCGCTGGAGGAGCTGGTGATGGTGGACGAGTTCATCGCCCGCAACCGGCGGCTGCTGGCGGCGATCGAGGTGTCGCAGGAGACGCTTGCCGTGGACGTGCTCGTCAAGGTCGGGCCCGGCGGCGACTTCCTCGGTCAGAAGCATACGAAGACGCACCTGCGCGCCAACCAGTGGCGGGCCCAGCTGCTCAACCGCGCGAGCCACGACCGCTGGGCCGGCGCCGGCGCGCTGGACCTCACGCAGAAGGCCGGCGTGAAGGCGCGCGAGCTGCTGGCGACGCACGAGGTGCCGGCGCTGCCGGACGACCTGGTCGCGCGCGTCGACGCGGTGATCGCGGGGCTCTGAGCGGAGGCAGCCCGGCTCAGGCCGCGGCGATCCGCACGTCTCGGGCGGACTCGCTCAGGAGCGCAACCTCAGGTCGATGAGGCGAGTGGTCGCATCGCGATGGCGCCGTCGTTGCAGCCGGTGGCGCAGACGCCGCAGCCGCGGCAGGCCGAAGGCTCGAGCCGCGGCCGCTTGTCCTCACCCGATGTGATCGCCGCGAACGGGCAACGCCGCGAGCACTTGCCGCAGGCGGTGCAGGCGTCCTCGTCGATCGCGGCGACGTAGCGGCGCACCGGCCACACGTCCTGGGTCCCCAGCCGGTCGGTCGCGAGGTGCGGGTAGCAGCAATCGGTGCAGCAATTGCAGATCGCGCCCGCGGTGCTGGGGTCGCCGCGGTAGTCGGCGGTGTGCATGAGCCCGGCCTTGTCGGTCTGGCGCAGGATCTCGATCGCGCGCTCGCGCGAGATCTCCCAGCCCACGCCACGGTCGTTGCCGAAGCGCAGGCATGCGTACATCGGCTTGCGGCACGCCCCGACGATCGAGCGGCAGTCGCAGGGCCACAGGTAGATGTGTTCCTGGGCGGCGAGGATCGCCTCGCCCTCGTCGAGGAGCACGTAGGTGTAGTCGCCCTGGGCGTCGGCCGGATCGACGGGCGCGACGCCGTCGCGGACCGCCTCGAGGCCAGGGCGGATGCGCTCCGCGTAGAAGTCCACGTCCCAGTCGGCGAGCTCCTGACGGACGTCGGCCGGCACGTCCTTCCACCCCTCGAGCATCGCCCAGAATTCGAGGCGGTCGTGGAAGGAGGCCGGCGCGTAGGCGCCGGCCTCGTCGCGGTCGAGCACGGCGCGGCGGACGGCGCGCTCGAGCCGCGCGCTGTCGATGCCCGCGAGCGCCTCGCCCGCGTCGCTCGCGGCCGCCGCCAGGACGAGCGCCGCGTCGCCGGCATCGTAGAAGCGGTCGAGCCACGGCAGGATCAGCTCCGGCGCGCCCACGGCGGCGGCGGCCCGCACGAGTCCGGCCGCATCGGACCGCTCCGGCGACATGTCGTCTTTCCGCTTCTCGGATGGAGTCACGTCACACTCTCCTGGCGATCGGGGTGATGGCTGCATCCAAATGGTACGCCCTTCGTACGGTGCTATTCTTCTCGTCGCACGACGCGGGAGCTCGCCAAGCCGTCGCCGAGGAGGAAGTCATGCGCGTCCGTCTGATCGTGATCACGCTGCTGACGACACTCTGCGTCTTGGCGCTGCCGGCCGCTGCTTCGGCCGGCAAGGTCGTGAACACCGCAGGGCACCGGGTCGGCTGGGCTTCGCGGGCGAAGGTCCTCGACAAGAAGGGCGCGATGGTGGGCTACGTCGTGAGAGGACGGCCGCAGTTCGCGGTGGTGTCGGCAGGCTCTCCTGCCAGGCTCATCGCCGGGATCGTGGCGCGGTCCACGCCGATACGGCTGTACGTGAGCATCGACCGCTTGGATCGTAGTACCTGGCGTGGAAAGGCGACATCACGCGGCGGCGACTGGGGGTTGTTCAAGCGCGTCGATGGACGGTGGCTGAGGAAGGGGACGGTGTTCGGGGGGCGTGGCGTGACCGCTGTCGCGGCACTTCGTCTTCTGCTCTGGCACTGACCCCGCTCAGAACTCGGCTGGGAGCGCCTCCATCTGCGCGGCCGTGAAGACGGGCCCGTCCTTGCACACGTACACGGGCCCGATGTTGCAGCGGCCGCACTTGCCGAGGCCGCACTTCATGCGGTTCTCAAGCGTCGTGAAGATGGCGTCGTCGGCGAAGCCGAGCTTCTCGAGTACGGGCAGCGTGAGCTTGACGACGATCGGCGGGCCGCAGAGGACGGCGACGGCGTTCTGCGCCTTCGGCGCCGTCGCCTCGACGACCGGCGTGACGTAGCCGACCTCGCCGGTCCAGTCCTTTGTCTCGCCGCCGGGGTCGACGGTCGTCACCATCTTGACGTCGGAGCGCGAGCCCCACTCCTCCAGCTCGCGCTTGTACACGAGATCGTCGACCGAACGCGCGCCGTAGACGATGGTGACATCGCCGAACTCGTCGCGGCGATCGAGCACGTTCCAGATCACGCAGCGCACCGGCGCGAGGCCGATGCCGCCGGCGACGAAGACGACGTCCTTGCCCTTCCAGTCGTCTACCGGGAACGAGTTGCCATAGGGGCCGCGAAAGCCGACGGTGTCGCCCACGTTCACCTCGCGCAGCGCCGTCGTCACCTTGCCGACGGCCTTGAAGCTGCACTCGATGTAGCCCTCGCGCGTCGGCGGGCTGGCGATGCAGAAGGTGCTCTCGCCGGCGCCGAAGACGCTGTACTCGCCGAACTGGCCGGCCTTGAACGCGAAGCTCTCGCGGACGGCCTCGTCCTGGAACTCGAGGCGCAGGGTGCGGGTGTCGGGCGTCTCGTCGATCACGTCGGTGACGAGCGCCAGTTGAGGCTGGTAGATGTTCACGAGGCGGCCTCGACGTCTCCGGGGGCCGCCGCGCCCGCGGCGGCTGCGGCTTCGCCCGGCCGCCGCGCCGCGATGTCGATGGCGCCGAGAATCTCCACGAGGTCCTGGCCGGCGTGGCAGACGCGCGTGCAGCGGCCGCAGCCGGTGCACAGGACCTCGCCGAACTTGAGCGGGTAGATCGAGAACTTGTGGTTGATGCGCTGCCGGTAGCGCACGTGCTGGTCGTCGCGCGGGTTGTGGCCGCTGGCGTGCAGCGTGAAGGTCGGCGCCTGGCAGGTGTCCCAGCAGCGACGTCGCGTGCCGCGGCCGACGCCCTCTTCCTCGTCGACGATGTCGAAGCAGTGACACGTGGGGCACACGCTCGAGCAAGCGCCGCAGCCGTTGCAGCGGATGGCGAGCGAGGCGAGCAGCGGGTCCTCGAAGTGCGTCGCGATCCAGTCGCGGACGCTCTCCGCGTCGATCTCGAGGTTGGCGGCGACGCGGCTGCGGGCGCCGGCGCGCTCCGCCTGAGTCTGGCGGATGCGTCCGACCATGGCGGGGTCGCCGGCCGCCTCGAAGCGAGCCGGGTGCGCTGCGACGAGCGCGCGGCCCTTCTCCGTCGTCGTCTCGACTACATAGCCGCCCTCGACCGGCGTGAGCAGGCCGTCGGCGCCCTTGACGTCGTCCGGCGCCGACCCGACGGCCGTGCAGAAGCAGGACTCGTCGATCACGGGGCAGGCGAGGTTGAAGATGGTGCTCGCCTCGCGGCGCCCGTTCCAGAGCTCGTCCTTGTAGTCCCAGTTCATGACCGCGTCGACGACGGCGAGGGCGGCGCTGTCGCAGGGCTTCGCCGCCAGGACCACGCGCGGCGCGAACGTGGTCGGCACCTCTTCGACCGTGACCTCGAGGCCGCGCTGGTGCCAGCGGCACAGGGCCTCGTGGTCGGGCAGGAAGAACTGCTTGAGCGAGAGCACAGGCAGATCGCGGCCCAGATCGAGCTCGGCCGCGTCGCCGATCGCCTTGTACTCCACGTCGACCGGCGCGACGCCGGGGCGCAGGCAGGCCGCGGTGGCCAGAGCAGACGGCGACTGGCAGGCGTCCACCGACACGGGCGCGATCACGTCCGTGCCCGCGCCCAGCAGGTCCGCGGCGAGCGCGCGCAGGTCGGCCTCGCTGATGAAGTAGCGCTGGGGCGCGGCGGCACCCGTGTCCGTGACATCCGTCACTTGATGAACTCCTGCTCGTCGTCGAGGCGGTAGTCGCCGATGGGCGCGTGGATCTCGGGGTCCTCGCCGACCTTGTAGTCGTAGCGCTCGGCGACGATCTGCTGAAGCTTGCGGTTCACAAGCGTGAGCGGGATGCCCACCGGGCAGAAGCGCTCGCACTCGCCGCAGTCGACGCAGCGGCCGGCGAGGTGGAGGGCGCGGGTGATGTTCCAGCTCAGGTTGCCGCGCGCGTGCGGGGACGACTCGATCCACTGCGGCTGCGTCCTCTCGGCGACGCAGCGCTCGCAGACGCAGAGCGGGCAGACCTGGCGGCAGGCGTAGCAGCGCACGCACTTGGAGAACTGCCCGGTCCAGAAGGCCCAGCGCTCCTGGAGCGGCTGCGCGTCGAGCGCGGCGACGCGTTCTTCGATGGTCACGGCGGGCTGCGGCGGCTCCGGCTGCGGCTCGCCGAGCAGGTGGTCGACGAGGGTCGGCTCGCGGTTGTCGCAGCCGTAGCAGCGCGGCGCGACGTTCTCGCGCGTGAGGGCGACGGCCTCGGGCAGCTCGTTCTCCTCGAGCACGCCGCCGCAGCGCACGCCGATGAGCACGACGTCGTCGCGGGTGAGCTGCGCCTCGCGCAGCAGGCCCGCGACCGCCTTGGCATCGCAACCCTTGATCACGAGGCCGATCTTGCCCAGCTCGGCGACGTGATCGCGACGGGGATTGAGATACGTGACCAGGTTGTGCACGCAGCGCGCGTCGAAGATCAGTCCGTCGGCGCCGTCCGGCTCGGTGACGAACATCGGCCGCGCGCCGCGGCGGGCGCTCTCCCAACCGATGATCACGCGCACCTCGCCGTCGGTGAGGAGCTTGCGGGCGAGCTCGCGGAGCTCGTTCACGAGGCCTCGGCTTCGGCGGTGACGGACTTGGCGGCCGCGACGGACCCGGTGGCGGCGACGGACTTGGCAGCTGCGACGGCTGCGGCGCTGGCCTCCGCCGCGTCGCTCTCGTCCTCCGGCGCCAGTGCCCGGTAGGCGTCGAACGGCCCGAGCTCGCGAACGTTGGTCACGGCTTCGTCGACGACGTCGCGCCACTTGGCGCCCTCGCTCGCCGAGACCCAGCTGAAGGTCATGCGCCGCGGATCGACCCCGATGAACTCCATGAGGTCGTGGAACACGGCGAAGCGCCGGCGCGCGTGGTAGTTGCCGGATGTGTAGTGGCAGTCGGCGGGATGGCAGCCGCTGACGATGACGCCGTCGGCGCCGCGCTCGAAGGACTTGATGATGAAGAGCGGGTCGATGCGGCCGGTGCAGGGCAGCCGGATGATGCGCACGTTGCTCGCCATGTTGAGGCGGCTGGTGCCGGCCAGGTCGGCGCCGGTGTACGTGCACCAGTTGCAGACGAAGGCGGTGATGCGCGGCTCGAACTCGCCGGCGGCAGCGCCCGCGTGTTGCGCGCTTCGCGCTTGGGTCGGGTCGCTCACGTCACTCCCAGAAACAGAGGGCGTTGATCTCGCTGTAGACCTGCTCGTCGGTGAAGGTCTGCAGCTCGACGCTCTTGCTGAGGCAGACCGCCTGGCAGGTGCCGCAGCCCTGGCACACGCCCGGGTTCACGTAGGCGACGTGGCCGCAGACCTGGCCGTCGACAGTGCAGATCTCGCGCTGCTCGATGGCGCCGTAGGCGCACACGTTGGCGCAGTTCATGCAGCCGATGCAGGTGTTCTCGTTGACCACCGCCACGGCCGGCTCGCGCTCGAGCTCGTCGGCGCTGAAGAGGCTCATCACCTTGGCGCCGGCGGCGCTCGCCATGGCGACGCTGTCCGGGATGTCCCGCGGCGCCTGACAGGCACCAGCGACGAAGACGCCGGCGGTGTTGGTCTCGACGGGGCGCAGCTTGGGGTGCGCCTCGTTGATGAAGCCGTTCTCGTCGTAGCTGATGCTCAGCGTCTGCGCCAGCTGCTCCACGCCGGGCTGCGGGCGGATCGCCGTGGCCAGCACGACCATGTCGGCGTCAATCACGACCTGCTCCTGGCTGAGCGTGTCGTAGCCCCACACCTTCACCTTGCCGCCGTCGCGGTAGATCCTAGAGACGCGGCCGCGGATGTACTCGGCCTGGTCCTCCTCGATGGCGCGCCGGCTGAACTCGTCGTAGCCCTTGCCGGCGGCGCGGATGTCCATGTAGAAGGCCACGGCGCGGCCCTCGTGCACCTTGTGCTTGTAGAGCATCGCGTGCTTGGCGTTGTACATGCAGCAGATCTTGCTGCAGTACTTCATGCCCTTCTCGGGGTCACGGGAGCCCACGCAGTGGACGAAGACCACCGTCGTGGGCTCCTTGCCGTCGGACGGCCTGAGGATGGCGCCGGCCGTCGGCCCGGAGGCCGACGCGAGGCGCTCGAACTGCAGGCCGTCTATGACGTCCGGCACCTCGCCGTAGCCGTACTCGCCGTAGCCCTTGAGGCCTTCCGGCTGCTCGCGCCCTATGCTGTACAGCTGGAAGCCGGTGGCCACCACGATGGCGCCGATGTCCTCCTTGATGAAGGTGTCCTCGGTGTCGTAGTCAATGGCGCCCTTGAGGCACGCCTCCTTGCACTTGCCGCAGGCGTCCTTGGCGAGGCCTTTGCGGCGGCCCTTGTAGAGCGTGCAGTTCTGACGGTCGAGCACGGGGATGTTGGGCACCGCCTGCGGGAACGGCACGTAGATCGCCGTGCGCATGCCGAGCCCCGCCTCGAACTCGCTGGGGATGCGCTTGGCGGGGCACGCCGCCTGGCAGTCGCCGCAGCCGTTGCAGAGGTCCTCGTTCACGGAGCGCGCCTTCTTGCGGATCGTCACCTCGAAGTTGCCGATGTAGCCGTCGACCTTCTCGACCTCGCTCCAGGTGTGCAGCGTGATGTTGGGGTGCTGGTAGGCCTCCACCATGCGCGGCGTGAGGATGCACTGCGAGCAGTCGAGCGTCGGGAAGGTCTCGCTCAGCTGGCTCATGTGGCCGCCGATCGAGGCCTCCTTCTCGATGAGGACGACCTGGTGGCCGCCGTCGGCAATGTCCAGGGCGGCCTGGATCCCGGCGATGCCGCCGCCGATCACGAGCGCGCGCTTGGTCACCGGGATGCGGATGCTCTCGAGCGGCTTGTTGTGCTTGACCTTCTCCACGATGGTGCGCGCGATGTCGATCGCCTTGGCGGTGGCGTCCGCGCGGTCCTCGTGGATCCAGCTGCAATGCTCGCGGATGTTGGCCATCTCGCACATGTACTTGTTGAGGCCGGCCTGGTCGCAAGCGCGGCGGAAGGTCCTCTCGTGCATGTGCGGGGAGCAGGCGGCGATGACCACGCCGGTGAGCTTGTGCTCCTCGATCGCCTCCTTGACCATCGTCTGGCCGGGGTCGGAGCACATGTACTTGTAGTCGGTCGCGAAGGCGACGCCGGGGTGGTCCTTGATGGCTTCGGCGACGGCCGCGACGTCGACCGTGCGAGCGATGTTCTCGCCGCAGTGACAGACGAAGACGCCGATGCGGCTCATCAGACGCCTGCCTTCTCGCGCCTGGCGGCGGCCTTGGCGGCGGCCTCTTCCTTGACCTTCTGCTCGGCCGCCACGCGCTCCGCCGCCCGCTGCACGAGGTCGGCGAGGAACGGCTCGGTGTTCACGAAGTGGCGCGGCATGCCGAGCTCGACCGGCGTCAGCCCCAAGGCGAGGCCCACCAGTTGCGTCACGAACAGCACCGGCATCGGCCTGGAGCCGCGCTGCACCATCGCCTTCTGACGCAGATCAAGGTTCGAGTGGCAGAGCGGGCAGGCGACCACGATCGCCTCGGCGCCGTTGGCGCGGGCGTCCTCGATGATGCTGCGCCCGAGCCGCACGACGGAGGCGGTGCGGCTGACCGAGAACGAACCGCCGCAACACTCGACCTTCATGTTCCAGTCCACCGGCTCGGCGCCGCAGGCGGCGATCACCTCGTCCATCGACGTGGGCCGCTCGGGGTCGTCGTAGCCACAGACCTCGAAGGGCCGCACGAGCAGGCAGCCGTAGTACGCGGCCAGCTTGACCCCGTCGAGCGGGTTGGGCACGAGGGCGGCCGCGACCTTCTCCTCGATCGCCGGCGCCGCGTCGCGCAGCAGTTCGACGGCGTTGTGCACCTCGACGCTGTTGGCGAACGGGCGACCGATGATCTCGGGGACACGCTCGGCAAAGCCCGCCTCGGTGTCGACTGCGAGGCGCGCCGCCGAGAGGCGGTTGTAGCAGGCGGCGCAGGGCGCGAGGACCTGGTCGAAGCCCTGCTCCTCGGCGATGGCGAGGTTGCGGGCCGGGAGCGCCACGCCGAGCATATGGTCCGTCGTGTGGCCGCTGCTGGCGCCACAGCACGACCAGTCGGGGATCTCGGTGAGACTCACGCCCAATGCGGCGGCGACGGCGCGCAGGCTCTCGTCGAACTCGCGCGACGTGCCGTGGAGAGAGCACCCGGGGTAGTACGCGTAGCGGGCCGGCGTGCGGGCTTCGCCTGCGCCCGCGCCGGCCAGCGTGTGCTCGTCGGTCACGGGGTCACCCCGCACTTCTCGAAGATGCGCTTGATCTCGTCGACGCCGTCGATGCGGTCGGCGCGCAGGCTCAGCTTGCCGCGGCTCAGCATCCCGGGGGCGTTGGCCACGTCCTTCATCAGCTCGCCGCTGCGCAGCTTGTACTCCATGACCATGCCCATCTCGTGCAGGCGGCCGTTGGAGCGGATCTGCTCGAGGAAGGCCTTGTGGAACGCGCCGATGGTGCGCGGCAGGTCCGCCACGCCGGCGTCGAGGCTCATCTCGCGCAAGGCGTCGATGACGCGTGCCGGGTCGCAGGCGTTGGGGCAGCGCGCGCTGCAGGTCTCACACGTGAGACACAGCCAGATGGACTGGTCCGACAGCGCCTTGTCGCGTCGATCCTGGATCACGAGGCGCATGACGTTGTGCGGGCGCAGATCGGATTCTGAGGCCATCGGGCACCCGGCCGAGCACTTGCCGCATTGGTAGCACGTGGCGGCGTTGACGCCGGTGGCGTCGTGGATCTCGGCGGCTAGAGTGCGCGGGTGGGCGCTCATCGATCCACTTCCTGCCCTTCTGCTGCGGACGGGCGACGCTGCGGCCGCCCGTCAGGTCCCTGGTGCGAGTGCGAAGGGAGATTGTACTCCCG
>Ga0075520_1001774_pt1 | contig 10553 bp, 8 predicted proteins | sample NGEPerB_FD_75100 | JGI IMG/M metagenome (GOLD analysis project Ga0075520, IMG submission 75100) | Arctic peat soil microbial communities from the Barrow Environmental Observatory site, Barrow, Alaska, USA - NGEE PermafrostAB12-B | ecosystem: Environmental > Terrestrial > Soil > Wetlands > Peat ...
GCAGCCTCCCAGGTGGGAAGGGGTGGCGGCCGCCCGCATCGGCCACCGCCGGCGGCCACCGCGTCCACGCGCCGGTCGCCCAGGCGCTACCGTGCCGATGGGCGGCCGCCACCCCTTCCCACCTGGGAGGATGCCCGGGTCGACGGTCCCGACCGCTCAAGGTGGCCCGCCGGATGGACGATGCATGACCGTGGACTGGCTTCCGGCCCCGGAGGGAAGGCAAACGGAGGACGACGGCACACTCAGCCGCGTGCTCGCCGGACGGATCGCGGCGATCGCCCTCGTCGTCGCCAGCGTCCTGCTGACCGCGTCCGACCTGGTGGTACCCGGTGACTTCGGGCGACTGGCGGTGTTCGTGGCCGGCTCGGTGTCGGCCGTCGCCGGGATCGCCGCCTGGTGGGCGCCCTGGGACCGGCTGGGTCGGTGGGCGGTCCTCGTCATCGTGCTGTTCGCCTTCGTCGCCGTGGACGCGACCTGGATCTTCGCCAACCGGAACGCGTTCAACTTCTCGGTGACCTTCGTGGTCATCTTCACCCTGGTGGGCCTGGCCCTGCCACAGTGGACCGCCGTGCGGCTGGCACCGCTGCTGGTCGTGGCCTACCTGGCCCCGTTGCTGGTCATCAGGGGACCACTCGGGGCGCTGGGCCTTGGATCGGCGATCTGCGTCATCCCCATCTGCGTGCTGCTGGGTGAGGCCATCGCATGGGGGATGGACCGGTTCGCGCTGGCCGAGGGGGAGATCGCCGAGAACGCCGCCAGTATCCAGCAGCTGTTCGACGCCGCGCCGATCGGCATCTCCAAGCTGGGCCTCGACGGCTGCTTCCTCGACGCGAACGACGCCTTCGGCGAGATCCTCGGGCGTGCACCGGCCGACCTCGTCGGCATGTCCATGTGGGAGCTCACCCATCCCGACGACCGCACCACCACCGGGGACGTCATCGCCAGGCTCGTCTCGGGGGAGCTCGATCGCTTCAACTTCGAGAAGCGCTACCTGCGGCTCGACGGTGCGGTGGTCTGGACGTCGGTGAACGCCTCGATCGTCCGCGACTCCCAGGGGCGCCCCCAGTTCCTGATCGGTCAGATCGAGGACGTCACCGAGCGGCGGGCGCTACGCGAGCAGCTGGCCATGCACGCCGTCACCGACCCGCTGACCGGCCTCCCCAACCGCAAGTCCTTCATGGAGCATCTCGAACGGGCGGTGCACCACGCCGAGGCGAACGGTCGCCACGTCGCGGTGATGTTCCTCGACCTCGACCGGTTCAAGCTGGTCAACGACGGCGTCGGCCACGACGCCGGGGACCGCCTCTTGCGGCGCGTCGCCCAGCGGCTCCACAACGCGTTGCGCGACGGCGACCTGCTCGCCCGGTTCGGCGGGGACGAGTTCACCGTCCTGTGCGAGGTGGCCGACGAGGCCGAGGCGGTGCAGATCGTCGATCGGCTCCGTCGGTCGATGGCCACACCGGTCCACGAGGCCGACTTCGAACAGTTCGTGTCCCTCAGCATCGGGGTGGCGCTGTCCACGTCGGACACGACGATGCCGTCCCTGCTCCTTCGCAGCGCCGACATCGCCATGTACCGGGCCAAGCGGTCAGGGCCCGGGCGGTACATGGTGTTCGACCACCACCATGATGACGACGCCGCCCGCAGCCTGCGCACGTCCAACGAACTGCACCGGGCCATCGTGGAGGGCCAGTTGGTCCTCCACTACCAACCCTTCGTCGACCTGGAGCGGCTCACCCTCATCGGCACCGAGGCGCTGGTGCGGTGGCAGCACCCGACCCGCGGCCTGCTACCGCCGTCCGAGTTCGTCGACCTGGCCGAGGAGTGCGGACTGATGGTCGACCTGGGCACATGGGTGCTGCGGGAGGCCTGCCGCCAGGGTGCCGGCTGGGCCGGCGCGCGGGAGCGGGCCGGGATCCACGGCCAGTACCCGTCGATGTCGGTCAACATCTCGCCGCGCCAACTCGCCGAGGCCGGGTTCGTGGAGCTGGTGGTGTCGGTCCTCGCCGAGACGGGACTGCGGCCGGACCGACTCTGGCTGGAGATCACCGAGGGGGCGCTGCTCCACGACCCCTCCGCCGCCATCGCCGTGCTGCGGTCGCTCCGGGCGCTCGGGATCCACCTCGCCATCGACGACTTCGGCACCGGCTACTCGTCGCTGAGCTACCTGCAGCGTCTCCCTGTGGAGGCACTCAAGATCGACCGCAGCTTCGTCGAGCACATCGAGTCGGTGGAGGACGACCGGGCCATCGTGGAGGCCATCGTGGCGCTCGGTCGCACACTCGGGCTCCAGGTGGTGGCCGAGGGGATCGAGCATCCCGGGCAGGCCGTCGAGCTGGTGCGCGGTGGCTGCCGGATGGCCCAGGGATTCCTCTACGGGCGGCCGCTCGCGCCCGCGGACATCGGGGCCTTCCTGCCGGCCTCGGTGGCGGACTGGGACACCGGACGGTCGCTGACGCCGGTGTGACCCGCGGTCAGCCAGCACGAGGAGGCCGAGCCCCAGCCCCCGTGGTGGCCGCGGAAGAGGGCAGCGGACTCGCGCTGCGAGTGGGTCAGCCGGTCGGTGGTGATGGGGGAGATGCTGTCGGGCGACAGGATGCGGGCGCCGACGCGAGGTCGGGCGCTCCGGTCAGGGTCGGCGTCCGTTGGGCATCACGTCACCCATGCCCCACTGGCCGACCCCGTTGAGCTGCACCACGTCGCCGGTCGCCTCGACGATCCAGTTGCCCCCCACGTAGATGGCGGTGTGGTACACCGACGTCCAGTCCGCAGTGTTCGATCCCCAGAAGATGAGATCGCCCGCCTGCAGCTGGTTCATCGCGACCGGCACACCGGCCGTGTGGTACTGGTCGTCGGCCACCCGGGCGAACCCGATGCCCGCGCCATGCTGCCAGGACGCCAACGCCAGGCCCGAGCAGTCGTAGCCGGCCGGACCGTTGCCGCCCCAGATGTAGGGCTTGCCGAGCTGTTGGAAGGCGAAGGTCACCGCCTTGTCCCCGGGCGTCACCGGCTGGAACAGGAGTGCCTGGGCGGGGGTGGTGTGCCCGACGGCGTCCCCGAATGCCTCGGCGGTGCCACTCTGGGTCAGGATCCAGTAGCCGTGGGCGTCGCCGGTCGGGACGATCCGCTCGATGGGCTCCCCGGTGGTCCCGGCGGCCGACCCGAAGAAGGCGGCGTCGCCGAAGGCGAAGACGCCGCCGTCGGCCGCGATCATCCAGTAGCCGCCGCCGTCGGTCGTGGCGGCCATGCCGACGATGGGCTGGGCGAGGTGCAGACTGCCCGTCGACCCGAAGAAGGCGGCGTCACCGAAGCTGAAGATGCCCCCGTCGGAGGCGACCAGCCAGTACCCCTTGCCGTCCGGCGTGGGTGCCATGCCGACGATGGGTTGATTGAGGACCAGGTTGCCCGTGGACCCCGAGAAGGCGGCGTCACCGAAGGCGAAGATGCCGCCGTCGGAGGCGACCATCCAGTAGCCCCGGCCGTCGGGGGTGTGGGCCATGCCGACGATGGGCCGGTTGAGCCGGAGATTGCCGGTCGACCCGTAGAAGGGTGCGTCGCCGTAGGCGAACACACCGCCGTCGGTGGCGGTGAGCCAGTAGCCGCCGCGGTCGCCGGTCGTGGTCGCACTGACGAGGGGCAGGTTGAGGTGTCCGACCGGGGAGCCGAGGCTGGGCACGCCGTAGGGCTCGACGGCGCCGGAGGGGGTGACCAGCCAGTACGAATTGGACACCGCGGACGGCTCGCTGCCGTGGGGGCTGGACGCCCCGGCGGGGGCGATCGACGCCCCGGACCAGACCGCTGCGAGCACCAGCCCCGCCGTCACCGACGCGGCGATGCGCCGCCGGATGGTGCGCCCCTGCCTCATGCCCTACCTCCGTGATGGGTGTGGTCCGGGTGATCACACCGACAGTGGCAACACTACTACTCAGAGTGACATTCTCGACAGGGGCAATCCGCCGGTCCGGCGCCCGACCTGGGCACCGTTGGTATCGTTCGGTCCCATGGGAGACCTGCGGTGTACCTGGCGCTGACCGACGAGCAGCTCGACCTGCAGGCCACGCTCCGCGACTACTTCGCGGAGCTGGCCCGCCCCGGGCCCGACGGGGGGCGTCCGGACTACGCCCGGACGATCCGACGGATGGGGGAGGACGGCTGGCTCGGCATCGGCTGGCCGACCGAGTACGGGGGCCACGGCCGGGGGCCGGTCGACCAGATGATCTTCGTGGAGGAGTCCCACTGGGCCGGGGTGCCCCTTCCGCTCCTCACCCTCAACAGCGTCGGCCCGGCCATCATGCAGCTCGGGACGGACGAACAGAAGGAGCGGTTCCTTCCCGCCATCCTCCGTGGCGAGGTGCACTTCTCGATCGGCTACACGGAGCCGACGGCGGGCACCGACTTGGCCTCGCTGCGGACCCGTGCGGTGCGGGACGGCGACGAGTACGTGATCAACGGCGAGAAGCTCTACACCAGCGCCATCCAGTACGCCGACTACGTGTGGCTGGCCGCACGCACGGACCCGGACGTCCCCAAGCACAAGGGGCTCTCGGTCTTCATCGTCCCGGTCGACGCCCCCGGGTTCAGCTGGACCCCGCTGCCCACGATGGCCGGTGAGTTCACCAGCTCCACCTTCTACGAGGACGTGCGGGTCCCCGCCGCCAACCTGGTCGGTGAGGAGAACGGTGGCTGGACGCTCATCACCAACCAGCTCAACTTCGAGCGGGTGGCCATCTGCCCAGTGTCGGGCATCCTCCGCAGCATCGTCGAGGTGCGTGACTGGGCCCGCGACGAGCGGCTGGCCGACGGACGCCGGGTGATCGACCAGGAGTGGGTCCAGGTGCACCTGGCCCGACTGTGGGCCCGGGCCGAGTACCTCAAGCTCATCAACTGGAAGGTGGCCTGGGCCGCCGACAAGGGTCTCAACCCGGCCGACGCGTCCGCCACCAAGGTGTACGGCAGCGAGTTCGCCCTCGAGGCCTATCGGATCCTCGGTGAGATCGTCGGCCAGGCCGGCTACCTGGCCGAGGGCTCGCCCGGTGCCGTGCTGGACGGTCAGCTGGAACAGCGGGCCAGGAGTCAGACCATCTTCACCTTCGGCGGTGGGACGAACGAGATCCAGCGGGACATCATCTCCTGGCTCGGTCTGGGACTGCCGCGGTCGCCCCGGTAGCGGCCGCAATCCCCGTCCGCGTCGGGCAGGTGACCCTCGCCGTGCCCGGGGTACGGTCACCGAGGCGGGGCGTGCAGCACCAGCTGCGCCCGCACGACGGACCGGACACGACCAGGAGAGGCGCATGGCTGACGAGGATCTCATCGCACGCATCAACCAGCTCACGGCCGAGGAGCACCGGCTCGAGGAGGGACACGTCGGCGAGAGCCTGTCCGACGAGGAGCACGCCCGGCTGCACCAGGTGGAGCAGACGCTCGACCGGCTCTGGGACCTGATGCGGCAGCGTCGGGCCCTGCGCGACGCCGGCGGGGACCCGGCACGGGCGGCCGAGCGTCCGATCGGCACCGTGGAGGGCTACCAGCAGTAGCTGCGCACCCCGGTGACCGGCGGCCCCCCGGGAAACCGCCGGGACCGGGACGGCACGCCTACACTCCGAGCCACGGCCCGGGGCCCGTGTCCCGGCGTGGCGACGGGGAGGGTGTCGATGGCGACGGCAGCGGTCAACGGGGCGACCATCGCGTACGACGACACCGGCGGGGCGGGTCCCGCGGTGATCCTGGCCCACGGGTTCCTGATGGACCGGTCCATGTTCGACGACCAGGTCGCGGCGCTGCGCGATCACTACCGGGTGATCACCTGGGACGAGCGCGGGTTCGGCGACACCGTCTACGACGACCAGCCCTTCACCTACTGGGACTCGGCGAACGACTGTCTCGCTCTGATGGATCACCTGGGCATCGAGCGGGCGGTCCTCGGAGGGATGTCCCAGGGCGGCTTCGTCTCCTTGCGGGCGGCGCTCCTCGCTCCCGGGCGGGTCCGGGCCCTGGTCCTCCTCGACACCCAGGCCGGCACCGAGGACCCCGAGGCCGTGCCGCTCTACCGGGGGATGATCGACGACTGGGTGGCCAACGGGCCGACCGAGGACCTGGCTGCTGTCACCGCGTCGATCATCATCGGGGACCCCGAGCTGTCGGCCACCTGGACGGCCCGGTGGATGGCCCGGCCCCAGGAGGCCCTGGCCAACCCCGGTCGCGAGCTGCTGGAGCGTGAGAGCATCGCCGATCGCCTCGGCGAGATCACCCAACCGGCCCTGGTGGTCCACGGCACCGCTGACGTCGCCATCACCATGGACAAGGCCGAGGCGCTGGCGGCCGCCCTGGTCGGGTGCACCGGCGTCGTGACCGTCGACGGCGGGACCCATGCGACCAACATGACCCATCCGGAGCCGGTCAACGAGGCCATCCTCGCCTTCCTGGACGGACTGCCGGACTGAGCCGACGGTCGGGCGTCTGGCCCACCACGATGGTCCGGGCCGCCCGGCGGTGACTCCCGCAGACCAGCTCCCGCAGGCCAGCCCTGGCGGTCAGCCGGCCGGGGTGAGCGATGACGCCACCGGCAGGGTGACGTGGACGGAGGAGAACGTCACCGAGCCACCGAGCTGCGGGGTGGCGTAGGCGACGGTCGTCGCCACCAGCTGCAGCTCCACCCGGGACGACGGCGTGGCGGTGTAGGCCACGATCTCGAGGGGGAGCGACGTGGAGTGGGTCCGTCCGTCGAGGGTGACGGCGACCGGTGTGACCTGGTTCCCGAGCACCAGCCCCGTCGACGTGTCGACCAGCTGGGCGAAGACACGGGTCGGCCGGTCGTGGGCGGGCACGGTCCCGTGATAGGTGAGCAGCAGGCGGGGCGCGCCCACGACCACTCCCGAGCGGGTGACGGGCACTGGTACGTCGACCGCGTTCGTGGCCGGTGACGGGGTGATCGGGGTGACAAGGGAGCCGAGCTGTTGGCCGCCGGGGGCGGCGGTGATCGGACCCGAGCCACCGGTCGCCACCAGGGACAGGCTGCCCGATCCCGTGGCCACGAAGGGCACGCCCCGGGGGAGCGGGTACGACGGCGCCGAGTAGGTGGTGCCGTTCTGGTCCACGAAGCTGAATCCGGCACCGGTGTCGACCGACGGGTCCTTCTGGACGTACCGCTCGAGCCAGGCAAGTGTGGCCCGTTCGGGAGCGGCGGTGTTCCCGGGGTCGGTGAGGCACACGCCGTGACCGCCACAGAACCACTGCATGGCCGTGGGCGTGCCGCCCGCCCGCAGGATCTCGTAGTTGTCCACCCCCTCCTGGAGGGTGAACAGCGTGTCGACCGTGCCCTGGACGATCAACGTGGGCACCGTGATCCGGTGGACCGACTGGCCGGGCCCACGGGCGAGGGACCAGGCCTCCTGCGCCGGTGTGATGGTCCCGGTGGCCCGCGCCGAGGCGTATGCGGCGAGCACGACCGGGTCGACGTGGTCAGTGCTGGACAGGTTGGTGAGGATGCCGGACCAACCGGTCTTCTCGGTGGACGCCTTGTACAGGCTCGTCCCGAGGGAGTGCCAGGCGATGGTGGGCACGATGGCGTCGATCCGACAGTCCGTCGCCGCGGTCACGAGCTGGATGCCGCCGCCGTAGGAGCCGCCGACCATGCCCATGCGCGGGTCGCCGGGGCCGTCGAGCTGCACCCCCGGCCGGGAGGCCGCCCAGCTGATCAGCGTGCTGACGTCCCGCCCCTCGTAGGCGGCACTGTCCACCTCCGCGCTGCCGGCCGACCGGCCGAATCCCCGGGGGTCCCAGGTCAGGACGTTGTACCCGGCAGCCAACAGGTCCTTGATGGGGACGGCGCCGAGGATGCCCTGCGCGGTGGTGTCGGTGTCACCGGGCAGACTCCAGCCGGGACCCATCAAGACGGTGGGGTGCGGACCGGTCCCGGAACCCGGTACGTAGGCGGACAACGGGAACCAGTGCACGCGGATCACCGTGCCGTCGAACGAGGTCACGTCCCAGTCCGGCGCCACGCCGGGGACCGGTGTGGCGCGGACGGTGGTGACCGGGCGGTGGCACACCGTGGCGTTTGTCGTACGCACCGACGTCGTCGTGGTGGAGGTCGAGGACGACGACGAGCACGCCGCCAGCGTGCCGGCCACCACCAGGAGCGTGAGCGCGACCGCCCGCCGGGCGCGGCGGGAGAGGGGTCCGAGGGGCGGCGTGGAGGACATCAGCGGAGTGTTGCACCCGACCTTGCGGGGGGCAAGGTGGTGCACCCGGACTTGATGGAACCGGCCCCAGCCGGTCAAATGGGATGATGGCTCCTGCGGTTTCACCAGCCTCCGTCGGCGCGGCCCGGAGCAACCGGGTGCGCTGGTGGGCGCTCGTCGTCGTGTGCCTGGCCATGTTCATGAACGCGCTCGATTCGTCGATCGTGAACGTGGCGTTGCCCGACATCCAGAAGCAGCTGCACTTCACGGCGACGGGGTTGATCTGGGTGGTCACCGCCTTCCTCATCAGCTTCGGGAGCTTCCTGCTGATGGCCGGCCGCCTCGGCGACCTCATCGGGCGGCGCAAGGTCTTCCTGTCGGGCATCGTGCTGTTCACCGTGTCGTCCATCGCCTGTGGGGTGGCCCAGAGCCAGGCCATGTTGATCGTCGGACGTTTCGTCCAGGGCATCGGCGGGGCCTTTTCGGCGTCGGCCATCATCGCCATCATCGTCACCGAGTTCCCCGAACCGGCGGAGCGGGCCAAGGCGATGAGCGCCTACATCTTCGTGGCCGTGGGCGGTGGGTCGATCGGGTTGCTCGTCGGGGGCATCCTCACCCAGGCGCTCGACTGGCACTGGATCTTCTTCATCAACGTGCCCATCGGAGTGTTGACGTTCGTCTTCGGGCGGATCCTGATCCAGGAGAACATCGGGCTCGGCATCCGCACCGGCGTGGACGTCACCGGGTCGATACTGGTGACCCTGTCGCTCATGGTGGGGATCTACGCCATCTCCACGGCCACCCAGTACGGCTGGCTGTCACCCCACACCCTCGGCTTCGGGGGTGGCGCCGTCGTGCTGCTGGCGGGGTTCTTCGTCCTCGAGTCCCGGCTCGCCAACCCGATCATGCCGCTGCGCATCCTGGCGATCCCCACCCTGACCCGGTCCAGCGTCATCCGGGGGATGCTCGCCACCGGCATGTTCACCACCTTCTTCCTCGGCGCCCTCTACCTCGAAGGGGTCCTCGGCTACACCCCGGTCCAGACCGGTCTGGCCTTCCTCCCGATGTCCGTGACCATGGGGATCCTGTCGGCGGGGATCACGGCCCGCCTGGTGACCCGCTTCGGGGACAAGCGGGTGCTGATCCCGGGCATGGTCTGCGGCACCGTCGGCCTGCTGCTGCTCACCACCCTCGGGACGTCCACCAGCTACGTCTCGGTCATGCTGCCGGCGTTCCTCCTCATCGGGCTGGGTGCGGGTACTGCCTTCGCCCCCCTGCTCTCGATCGCCATGGCCGACGTACCGGTGGCCGACGCCGGCCTCGGCTCGGGCATCGTGAACGTGTCCATGCAGATGGCCTCGGCCCTGGGGCTCGCCGTCCTGAGCGCCATCGCCACCAGCCGGACCCACGCGCTCGAGGCGTCCGGCCATGCCGCTACGTCCGCGTTGACCGACGGCTATCGGCTGGCGTTCCTCATCGGTGGCCTCCTGGTGGGTGCGGGAACGGTGGTGGCCGTGGTCGCCCTCGACAGGTCCGGTCCCCGGGGCAATGCGACCCCGGAGGAGATCCACCTGGCCGAGGAGGAGCTGTCGGCTGCCTCGGAGCCCTTCCCTCACTGAGTCCCACGGAGCCGCAGGGAGCGGGCCGGCACGCGTCGTTGCACTCGCGATGCGGAGGCCGCCGGCGCCCGTCCTACAGCAGGCCGAGAAGGTGGGTGGCGTAGGCCTGGACCTGGGCCGGGGTGCCGGGCCCGTTGACCTGGACCTCGTTGGTCCCCTTGCGCACGGCGAAGGTGTTGGTGGTGAACCCGCCCCCCGAGATGCTCAGCGAGTAGGCGGCATCGCCCACGCCGGGGACCGAGGTCGTCTGCTCACCGGCGGCGGCCGACGCCGCCTGCTCGGCGGCGAACATGGCGGCGCTCGACCCGGTGTCCACCCGGACGATGACCGACTGGATCGGGCTGGTGGACTGATAGGTGCACACGGTGACCGATCCGTTGGTCTGCACCGTCGGTGACCCGACCGACGTACCGAGGGCGGTATTCACGTCCGAGGCCGGTGCCTTGGCGCACGTGAACGAGGCCGACTGCGCCGAGGCCCCGGTCGTCGTGCTGTTCCCGCCCCCGGCAGCGGCGGCGGTGGACGGCGTGGACGACGTCGACGACGTGGACGAGGACGAGCAGGCGGTCAGGGCCACCGGGCCGGCGAGCGCGAGCGCTACGAGCAGCCGGGGCCCTGACCTCGACGGGATCCGCATGGGGACAACGTAGTCGGCACGGACCGACGACGGGCGACCGATCCCGCCCCGGTCAGTAGAGCCCGACGATCTCGCCGTGCTCGTCGAGGTCGATGTCGAAGGCGGCCGGGTGGGACC
>Ga0075520_1001775_pt1 | contig 10549 bp, 14 predicted proteins | sample NGEPerB_FD_75100 | JGI IMG/M metagenome (GOLD analysis project Ga0075520, IMG submission 75100) | Arctic peat soil microbial communities from the Barrow Environmental Observatory site, Barrow, Alaska, USA - NGEE PermafrostAB12-B | ecosystem: Environmental > Terrestrial > Soil > Wetlands > Peat ...
CTCTGGGAATCGGGCCTAATCGTTCAAGTAGGGCCTTTGTACGAGTTCCGCTCTTCCCGTGCCACCGAAGTTCGGTCATGTGCAGCGCTTTACGCTTGCCAAGCGCAATCCGCCACGGTTCCTTAAGTGCAGTCCACGCATCATCATTGCCGAGAAATCCAGCAATAACAACGATCAATGACAAGGAGACCGTTTATCTGATCGCTCCAGAAGGCAAGATCGGAATTCCATCAATTGATGTTTTCACATCATGGGGTTATTCGTTCGGCAAAGCGGTATTGGCTAACGTATTCGACCACCCAATATTACAAGTGGGTGTTATGTCTCCAAGAGCGGCTGGAGAGTTAAGTCCCTACTGACAGAGCGACTTGAGGCGAGCCGTTTTTTACCGTCTCAGCCCCAACAACACGAGGACAGCGACTGCTGCAATCACCGCGACTGAAGGCGAAGCTATCACCAGGCCGAACGCGATGGCCACAAGCGAGACATTAGCTAACGCGGTGGTGAGCGCGGCGGAAAGTCCGAGGTAGCCCAGCAGCGCGGCAATCAGGTTTCGTATTTGAATGAGTATCGTCATCGATCGAAAGTGTTAATGATGAGAAAAGGGAGCGTGCAACTGCACTGCTCCTTTTGGTGTTACTTGGCTCAAGCACCTCCTTCGCCTTCGAGAGTTTCTGAAGCTCCCGTTTGTCGCGGGGTAGCTCCGCTTCCATGGCTTGGACTTTCTGTTCCTGCTTGTTGATCTGCTCCAGTACAACTTCTACTGGCGTTTTCTTGATCCAGGGCTTCCGTCCGCCACTCTCTGTCGGGCGGCTTCCGAGTTTTGCAGCCTGGGTTTCGGGTTGATTTTGTGCCTTCATGGATTCCTCCCTTTGAGTCTTGGTGGTGGGATATATCTCCATTTAAGAGTCGAGTGCTGAGGCCGCTGGATCTCCCGAAAGACCTCTGGTCGGACAGACGAAAAACGGACTGGGACGGCCACGCGGTTCCGCAGCTCCAGACCAGTACACCTCATGTGCGTGCGCACAGACCCAGGCTAGCTGCATGTCCCTGAAGGCGGCCTGTTGCACTTTCTCCGTCACATGCTAGACTGCCTTCATGTGACTACATGTGAATTGCGGCGGTACGCGATCTGTCAAGGCGGTGTCACTGAGTTCATGTTTATCGACCCCGTGATCGTGTTGAAGGTTGTGGTACTCACTATAAATAGGACTTCCAAGCATATGACCACATTTCGCGCTGCGCTTTTTGACGTGGATGGTGTTTTGTTGGATTCGTTGATGCCGCATCTCAAGATCTGTGAAGATAAGAACAAGGAATACCATCTTGGCCTCACTATCCCTGGTCCGTCGGATTTCAGAGAGATCGTGCGTCGAGGAGTTCGAATTAGCCCTATGAAATATTTCTTTATGGCAGTGGGCTTTCCGGAACAATTTGCTGAGAAGGCAAATCGCGAATACCAAGAGATCTTCATGCGAGATTATGCGCCTGCGCCGTTTCCGGGTGTCGCCTGGACTCTCAGAGCCCTGCATGATGCCGGACAGCAGATGGGTATTGTGACATCGAATGTAAGGGCGAATGTCGTCGAGGCGCTCGGAGACAATATGAAGTTTCTTAACGTGAATTGTATCTATTGCAAAGACGACATCGTAGGATTATCCAAGAGCGAGGCAATTGTGTCCGCCATGGATAATTTTCAGGTCAGCCGTCTAGAAACAATATATATCGGCGACCAGCCAGCAGATTGGGACGCTGCTAAGACGGCCGGTGTAACTTTTCTTGGCGTCTCTTACGGCTGGGGCATATCCGAAGGAGATACAGGCTTTCCGGTTGTCACGCACGTTTGTGACATTTATCGCTACATCTCAGCGCATAATCACGAGGAATAGTGAAGATGTCAGCGGTCAGTAGATTTGTGTGATGCATTCCTAACGTCTTCTTTTGTAAGCTCCTCTACCGTTGAGCTTTTTCTCCATATCATCTCAAATTGGCTCCGCAGATACGAAAGGACTCTTTGCTCATTTATCGTCTCTCCAGGGATGTAGAGTACCGAGAGCCCATCGCCCTTGAATGGAGAGCCTCCTTCCTCAGGGACTTCTTCCCATCGATAAAACGAAAGAAAGGCTGATGTTCTCTTGGGTCCAACAATCAGAATCGCTTTAATAAAAGGGTGCTCGGAATAGTAACGGATTGCGCATGCTGACTTGTATAGCCACGGCTCTAGTGCACGATGTCGTATGCCATCGGCTTTCTTCCACGGACGACGGTCTAGATGTGCGACCTTAATGTTGTGCAATGCTTCATCATGAGCTTCCTGAATCCAACTCCGAACCAACACTCTAATCCTTAGGCGTTCAGTGTGACGTAACTCGAATGGAATGTGGTCCCATACGGTCTCACATGTATAGCCAAATACTAGAAGCGTATCGTACTGCGCGGACCTTAGTAGCTCTTGTAGCAGCTTTCTAACCTCCGGCTCATCGAGCGCCCCTGTCACATTTGTAACCGGTGTTAGCCTAACCGGCTTCGGCTCGGCCTGGGTATTCGCAAAAATACGCCCGGCTAAAATTCCCAGACCAGCAACGATCACGTACCACAGAACTTGACGATGTAATTTCAGGAATGCCGCCCAGGAGGAGAGATTCTTGGGCCATTGATCGGGCGGTACAGGTATAACCGTCAAGATTATCCCAATGAGTGCTAGAGCCACTCCTGCCAGACCTATTTTGACCCCCACGTCGACCTCTGTTAATGACCAGCGACCATTACGCACTTGTGTTTCGCCCTTTCCGCCCGAGTCTCAGTGACTCGCACACACTCCGCGGCTGCTGAAAATGATGTCGCTATGTGCCCTGATGAGAGAAATCGCGTACTCGACAGGGCAACTCCCATGGCCAATTTCAGCCGCTGGCTCCAAGAAACTTCACGACCGTAGGCCCACAGGAGACCAGCCATCAGGGCGTCACCCGCACCGACAGAACTGCGAATTGGAATGTTTGGCACCATGATGCGGTACAACTGATGCTCAATGAGAGCGACAGCCCCATCTTTGCCGAGGGAAATAAGAACATTTCGCGCACCGAGCTCCGTGAAAGCACGCAATGCTCTCATTCCCGCCAAATTCGAATCTACTGATTGTCCAAGGGTAGCCTCAGCCTCTTCACGGTTTATTTTGACGAGGAAAGGCTTTCTTTTCAGGGCTGCGAGGAGGACGGGACCGGAACAATCGAGAAAGGCAAGTTTGCCAGCTGAGGTCGCTAAGTTGCATAAGTCACTATACAAGCTCCTTCGCAGGCCAGTTGGCAGGCTGCCAGACACGCATAAACACGAAGCATTGCGGAGATGACGAGCAGCGAGATTCAACAACTGTGCATGTCCATGTCGAGGGACACGGGGGCCGTCTTCACGCAGGATGCTTGCTTTCCCAAATTGGTCCACCATGGCTACCGAGCATCGCGTTTCGGGTAGGAGATCAATCAATTCGAATCGAATACCTTCATCTGTAAGGCGGCGCTTAAGGTACTGACCAACGTATCCTCCAGAAAGCCCTATGAGGAAGGATGGCACTCGAAGGGCCCCGAGAATCCGTGCGACGGTAGTTCCCTTGCCAGCAGGCTCCCAAGTTGCTCGATGACACGACGAGAAGCGTCCCCAACGATTCTCGATAGGGAAGGTGATCTCCAACGCTGGATTGGCACAGACGACGAGTACCGGCCGAGACAACATCCCAGACTGTGTGCTTTTGATCGGCATACGTACCCTTCACACGCGGTGCGGCTAATCCTGGCTGCGGCCGCGACTTCGACTCGTAACATGCACTGTCCGCCAAGCGGCTACGCGCGACCCCACCCTGGGGTTGTTCCAAGCTTGGTATCGGTTCAATCGCTCACATTATGCGGGAGATCCTCAGATGATACAAGAAAATGACAAACGGACAGTATCTGTTGGCCTGGCGCATCGTGCGTTAGCCTGGAACAATCCATCTCTGCAAAGAACATTGGCGAGCTTCTTCTCCAGTGGAGGGTTGGGGCGTCCCATTGGAGCTGCTTAAGCAACAGGATGTTCGTCGCTGAATGACTCCGTTTGCCACTAGCACTTCATCGCTACTGCTATGATAGCGATTATGCGAATTTACTTGGCTGGGCCTCTGTTTACGGCAGCCGAAAGAGCATTTAATTCACAGTTGCGCGATCTGCTTTTGGCTGCAGGTCACGAAGTTTGGTTGCCGCAAGACCATGAGCCACGAGAGAAGACGGCGTCTTTACTCTTCCACGCGGATGTTGACGGTTTGGAATGGTCGGAGATAATTCTTGCTAATATGGATGGCCCTGATCCAGACTCGGGCACATGCTGGGAGTGCGGCTATGCGTATAAGAAAAAACGGATCGTCGTCTTTCGGACAGATTTTCGCGCCGCCGACGAGGCGGGACTAAGCCCGTTCAACTTAATGTTATCCGAATCTGCTGATCATGTATTGAAGTTACCCTTTGGCACAGTCGACATGGTAGCGCAGGAAGTGCTTCTGCTGTTGCAACGAAGGGCCGATTAGCCGGGTATCCTCTGCCGAACCCTTTGCTAGTCAGGTCCAGATTGCCAATTTGGAGGACCGTTTCAGGTCGCTGCGGACATTTGAAAAGGAACGCGCGCGTTGCACGTTCCTTTTGTGTTACTTGGCCTCAAGTACCTCCTTCGCTTTCGAGAGTTTCTGAAGCTCCCGTTTTTCGCGGGTCAGCTCCGCTTCCATGGCTTGGACTTTCTGTTCCTGCTTGTTGATCTGCTCCAGTACAACTTCTACTGGCGTTTTCTTGACCCAGGGCCTCCGTCCGCCACTCACGGTCGAGCGTGCTGCGGATTTAGGAGCCTGGGTTTCGGGTTGCTTTTGTGCCCTCATTTCTCCTCCTTGGTTTTGTCTTGCGCGACCTGCCATTGCCGCAGGACCTGCAAGATTGTGATTGCATATCGCACTCGCTCTTCAACTCCCACGAGCGCGCGCCTATTGCCGCTAACGACTCGGTACGGCTCAAGTGATCGAGTGCTTCTTCACACCCGAAGCCGTACCTCCTGAATCCCGGCGCTCGCATTCGACAGAATCGCCTGCGCCACCGGATCTCGGTTCTGTTCGTTCGTCAATTTGTTCCTCCTTCGTAGCTGTCGTGTCTTGGTCTGAATTGGCCTGCGACGCGAGCCAAGCTTCGAGTTTGCTAATAGCCTTGCGTTTTGCGGGCAATTCGACGTGGGTGTACGTCGAGTTCACGTCCTCCCCGCTGGAATGGCCCATGAGAGTCTTGCGGACTTCCTGCATGACGCCCGCTTCCATCAGGCGAGTGTTGAATGTGTGCCTGAGGTCGTGAAAACGATAATGGTTCAGACCTCCCCGTCTGAGGGCTGCATTCCATGCCGTCTTGATTCTTCGAAGGGGTTGATTGCGGAAGGTAAAAACGGGACCAGTACTCTTGGTGTCCTTCGAGAGTAGGTTGAACATGCGCTGGGTGAGCGGAATCTCGCGGGCTTCACCTTCAGGTGTCTTCGAATGGGTCACGAAGAGCAACCGCCTGGGAAAGTCCACGTCTTCCCATCGCTGGCTGAGGATCTCCCCGCGCCGCATGCCGGTGTCGAGGGCAGTCGCAATGATTCGCTCAAGGTGAGGCGCTGAAGCTGCGAGCAACAGCCGCTCTTCCGGCAGACTCATCACGGGTCGCCGCTTCCGGCGCTCTCGCTCCAGCCGCAGTCGATTTAGCGGGTTTGAGGAAATGATCCGCTCGTCTACAGCCCAATAAAGAACGTGTCGAAGCACTTCAAGATCACGATTGACAGTGGTGTGGGTTAAGTTCTTTTCAGCCATCCGAGCTTTGCGGTATCGCAAGGCGTCGTTCTTCGAGATTTCGGAGATGGCGATCTTGCCGAAGAAGGGCAATAACAACTTTGCTCGGTCGAGGTGATACGGCTTGACCGCTCCGTCGCCAAGGAACCGCGCGAACAATTCCTCGAATGCCATGTTCGGGTTAAACTCGGCGGGCTGAGACTTTCGACCCTCCAATTCCTCCTTAAACTCGCGGTCTAGGCGTTCGGCCAGCCGTCGTTTGTCGGTTCCCGTAGAGCGCGCATGACGCACTCCACCGACCCAGACGTAACTCCAAAACACACCTCCGCGTTTATACAAACTCACGTTTTTCCTCCTGTTCGTTTTGGATTGCACTGCGGGCAGCCGCTAGGGCAGCACTGCGGGCAGCTCTACCCTAGGGAAACTGCAAGATTCGCCAATATTGGTGCAGGACCGGCGAGATGTCTGAAAGCCGACTACCTGTCCTCTCTTCCAGGTCGGAGCCGGCGTCCCATGACCTTTATCAGAAGACGGGGCGTCTGCATCCAGCCAAGCCACAAAGCGGCAAGAACAAGTCCATCCAGCATTGGCAGTACTAGGTCGGACGGATTGGTCAGGAGCTGGTAAATGAAATAACCGAGAAACCCCAGGGAGAGGAATAACAGAACGAATCCCGGAAGAACCGTTACCAGAATGGCAACCGGCTTGAACCACAGAGGGGCTCGTTCCTGCGGCAAGCTCAGGTCGCGCGACCCGCAGCGAGAGCAAACCTCGGCGTGGCGGGGATTCGGGTGGAGACGCGGGCAGAGTTTTTCGTCATAGCTGCGGCCGCATCGATTACAAAAAAGAGGGTCGCCGCCTGTGATATGAAAGCACTGATAACAAAAGCGCATTTGTGCCCTTAAAGTTGCGAGGGCCCTTGAGCGCCGCCAGGCCTTAGCCAAACAGGTGCCCAAAAGCCTTCACTTTGAATGATTTTGATATTGGAAAACCAGAAGACCTTTTGGGTGTAACGGGAAACCAGATTCCGAAGCGACTGAATTCGGCGATTTGACGTCGTAACGACGAGCACTGAGAAATGGTCGTGTCCGAATGAATTCTGGAACTCTCCCGCTGTGGCGAGCTTCAGGTACAGCTCGATCTTCTTTTTCCAAATGGAAAGCGTCTCAGTCCCCAGATCGACCTCTAGGAACATGGGCCTCACAAGCCCGTTCGACACGATTTCGAAATATCCATCGGGGATAAGCGCTACCGCCGAACTCAGAGGAAGTCGGAATGTTCGCCAGCCTTGGACGGCGGCTTCTGCAGGAAGGTTCCGGAAGATCGCGATATATACGGAGTTCAAGGCGAGCTGATGTTCAACAAACACATCACCGATGAGGAGTTGACCGGGACTTCTGGCAACCGAAGTTTCGGGTGCATTGCCGACAACAGCACCTTTCGTCGTCAACGTGTAGAGAGCCCTTGGACCGCCGGCGCTTCCACTAAAATAGCGCCTCAGCAGTCCTGCACGAGTGAGTTTCAGCAGCCGAACGTTCGCTCGCGTCGTCGAGCCGAAATGCCCCAAATGTTTGACCTGTTCCCGATCGACGATTCGGCAAATAGAAATCTGCTTCAGAAGCTCCCGGTCACGAGGTTGAACAAGTAATCGCGTGCTATTCCCAGTCATCGAAGGCATCTTTATGTTTTGATTGAGGGTGACGGAGATCTATTTCCTGCTCGACTTCCTTTCTCCCTCTTCCCCATCGCCGTATCGAGCGGAGCCGTAGGTCATTTGACAGCTTCCCCGTTTGTGCAATCTCAGGAACGATGCCTGTCGCGAAGCGCCTGCCGTCTGACCGGTACACGAAATTCCGAAGCGGAAGAGCCTTGAGCAATTGAAAGAGCCCCCGTCCCCCATCTAGCTCTTTCGTGGCATCCTCGGCATCAGAGCTTGCAAGCTGAAAGAAAATTCGAGTTCCAACCGCTTCCAATGCCGCCTTCGTTATTGGAGCCACTTGTCCGGCGAATTGATTGGCGGTGCAAATTCCGACCGCAAATTTCCTGGCTTCCGAGAGCATCGTTTCCAGTGCATCAGAGCCGAGCAGGTTCTGTACCTCGTCGGCGTACACCGTAAATAACTTGCGGTTCTTGCGGGCAAACAGCGCGTGCTTGATCTTGGACAAGAACAACGAAGCAAACGTCTCAGCGTTCTCCCCCAGCCTGCTTTTCGAAAACGAAAACACAATCCACCGGCTCTCGTCCATGACGCTTGTAAGGTTCACGGTCGAGGATGTTTGGCCGACGATGTGGCGTATCGATTGCGCGGATGTAAAAGCAGAGAGCTTATTTAGAATTGGTTCGCGCATCGCTGCCTGCATCGCTGCACTTGCATTCCCATATCGTGATTCGAAGTACTCTTTGGCTTCGCTGGCGTGTACATTTCGTAACAGGTTCACCCGGAAGACCGGGCTAACAAGAAATGGCGCCACCTCCAGCAGGGTCAGCTTGGCCTCAATAAGAACTTCGAGTGTGTTTCTCAAAAGCTCCTCCGTTCTGGCTCCAAAGGAATCGAGCTTCCATCGTTCTTTAAGCAGAGACGCCATCTCGGCAGCGACGATCCCCGAGTTATCGACATCCCCCTCCAAAAGATTCATGCCGATGGAGTAATCAGGACTGGACGGATCGACAAGAACCAGACTGGCGCTCAGATCAGACTTCGTGCGATTCTCGCGTTCGGCGATGGTACTGAGGACAAAAGGGGTCAAATCACCGTGCAGATCGATGACGCAGAATCCATTGCCAAGCGAAATATCTTGTCGAAGCAGACCCTTGATGAGGCTGGTCTTTCCTGTTCCCGTCTTGCCCAATATGCTGATATGGCGAACACGCTGGCTCACAGAAAGACTGATTTGCTGCGTGCTGACAGCACCTTCTCTGACCCGGTAACCGAGCCTGAGGTCTCCGGCCCCAGCCTTCCTCCTTGAGGTGACCGCGAAGTTCCAGAAGCGGGCTGCGATTCTTGAAGCGATACTGGTCACATACACGGAATATGCGGTTAATAGTTGGAAATGAAAAGTTCCCGATATCGCCTGCCGCTTTTCACCTGGGCTGAATAGGCGATCTCAACCTCTTCCAATTTGAACGCCGAAAACGCTTGGCGAATAAATTCCTCATCATTGAGTGATAGCAAGAACGTGCCTTGCAGTGTGGCAAGTTGCTGTGAGAGTGCCTGGTAGTCGTCGTCGGTGAAGTTGAACGCATACAAGGGACGATTCCGGTACGGCGGGTCGAGGTAAAAGAATGTGTCTTTCCTGTCGTATTTCCGAAGGACTTCCTGATATGGAAGGCATTCAACCTGCACATCTTGTAAACGTTCGTGCGTCCTGTCGATTAAATCCGGGATCCGTGAGATGAGATAGTTTGACGGCTTGGACACGCAGTAGTGATAGCTCTGGCGCACCACCCGCCCGGCGAAAGCATTTTTTTGTAGATAAAAGAATCGCGCTGCCCGTTGAATATCGGTCAGAGTCTCTGGCGGAGTGCTACGCAGCAGTTCGAACGACTTTCGGCTCACAATCATGAACCGCAAGAACCGAACGAGTTCGTCGTGGTGCAGCTGGCATACCCGGAAGAAGTTCACCACGTCACTGTTCAGGTCGTTGAGCACCTCGATCTTCGAAGGCTCCTTGTGGAAGAGCACCTGGGCTCCGCCTGCAAATACTTCAACATATGCCTTATGAGCGTGTATCCGATCGATGATGCGCTTGGCAAGGCGGTTCTTGCCGCCGATGTAGCAAATAGGACCAATCAAGGTGCTGTTGGAATTAAGGATAGGTGTCGCTCAATCTGTACGTGCAGACCGACCGCAGCCGCATCCAACGCTATTGCTCCGGGTTTGGGCAAGCTAATGGCTGGGAAAATCTTCTCGCATGCAAGCCGCAGCTGCTGCCGGCGTTCTAGGCGCGGTTGCGCGAACGTGTACAACAAGGACTCGGTCGGAACCGTGCTGATAGCAATAGCGTCCTCACGAAGAGCGGCAATGAGTCCTCGGGAAAGTACGCCGACTTGAGCGTCACAACGAACAGGATTCAACTCTAGCGCGACGTAATCAACGCCCGAATCGGAGAGAATCTTCCTGACAAAGCCAACCAAGCTCTTGCTTGCCTGTTCTGACTTCGACGACAGCTCCCGAGTATAAATAAAATCGATGTTGAATCCAGCGAACAGCGCGAGGCACGCCTTGCGTCTTTCGATTTGAATCGCAGCTACCGTTAGAATCCTCATGGATGAAAAGATGAATGATTTAGCTCTGCCTTCAGAAGGTCAGCAACGATTCGTCCAGTTGCTTGTTTGGTCATGACGATGCGAGATAGGACATCAACAAGATGGGCAGGAGAAAAATTGCAACTCACACGCAGGTACCATGACAGATCGCCGACGTCATCAAGATGTCGCGCTAATGCAAGTGCGAAAACCTCATCCACCGACGCAGCAACAAAACCACTGCGCGGAGCGCTGACGCTATTAAGCACTAACATGGGTCGTGGCTGTTAATGGAAGGGTTCCTTGCCCGGTGGAATTCTCAAGAGCGCGGACCTCGTTGCGAAGGTCTGTATACAACAGCGCGAACAGGAACTCGACCGGAATTCTGTAGATCGCCGACAGCCGCAATGCCGTTTTGAGGCTCGGCAAATACCTCCCTGCCTCAAGTTGGGACAGTGTTGCGGCAGTTTTGTGTCCGAGTAA
>Ga0075520_1001776_pt1 | contig 10547 bp, 10 predicted proteins | sample NGEPerB_FD_75100 | JGI IMG/M metagenome (GOLD analysis project Ga0075520, IMG submission 75100) | Arctic peat soil microbial communities from the Barrow Environmental Observatory site, Barrow, Alaska, USA - NGEE PermafrostAB12-B | ecosystem: Environmental > Terrestrial > Soil > Wetlands > Peat ...
GCCCTCATCGCGCTCGCAATGCTCAGCCTCGCCGACCTCTGCCCACCCCTACCCAGGTAAAACGACCCACGGAAACGTCAAGAGGTCCGTTTTAGGCAGGTCGCCGGCGAGAAGGTGTCGAACTTCTCTACATTATCGTCAGATGCATCTTCCCTGAGGAGGGATCCAAGTGCTGAAGAGCCTTCGCCTGCTGGTCGCTGTGCTGCTCACGGTCACGCTCGCGGGTGCGCTCAGCGCGTGCGGGAGCTCATCGAAAAGCAGCAGCTCGACCGTCACGAACCTGATGGGCACTGCCCCGGACTACCTCGACCCGGGTCTGGGCTACACCACGCAGGCGGCTGAGGCGGACTGGATCGCCTACACGGGGCTCTTGACCTACGCGCACGCCAACGGCGAAGCGGGCACCAAGCTGATCCCTGGGGTCGCGCAAACCCTGCCGACGATCTCGAGCGACGGCAAGACCTATACCTTCACCCTGCGTAAAGGGCTCATCTACTCCAACGGAGCGCCGGTGAAGGCCAGCGACTTCGCCTACACGATCCAGCGCTCGATCAAGCTCAACTGGGGGGGCAAGTCGTTCTTCACCGAAAACATCGCTGGCGCTGAGGCCTTTGACAAGGGCACCGCGAAAAGCATCTCGGGCATCAAGGCAGAAGATACGACCGGGAAGATCACGATCGAGCTTCTCGCGCCCTACGGGGCTTTCGCCAACGTGCTCGCGTTCCCGGCCGCGGCGCTCGTACCGACCGGCACGGCGATCAGCAACCTCAGCAACAACCTGCCGCCGGGCGTGGGGCCGTATGAGATCACGAACGTGGTTCCCAACCAGTCCTTCTCGGTCGTCAAGAGCCCGAACTGGAGCAAAGACAAGATTCCCGGGATTCCGGCCGGCCACGTCAACGTGGACGTGAAGATCATCAGCAACACCCAGTCCGAGGCCCAGCAGGTACTCAACAACTCGGCCGACGCGTTCGACTGGGCCGACACGCTGCCCGCGGCGCTGCTCCCGCAGATCCAGTCGCAGGCTTCGGCGCGTTACTCCAAGAATCCGACCGTCTCGACGTTCTACTTCTTCCTGAACACGAAAGTCGCGCCGTTCAACAACCAGCAGGTGCGCGAAGCGGTCATGTACGCGCTCGACCGGCGTGCGCTCTCGCGCTTGGACAGCGGCTTCCAGACCCCGGCGTGCTTCTTCTTGCCGGTCGGCATGATCGGCCACCCGCGGGGGGCATGCCCGTTCGGTGATCCCAACGCGGCGCCGAACCTGGCCAAGGCCAAAGAACTGATCCAGAAATCGGGTCTGGCAGGCGCTTCGGTGACCGTGTGGGGCGAGACTCGCCAGCCTCGTCGTGAATACGTCGACTACTTTGCGAGCGTGCTCAACTCGATCGGGCTGAAAGCGACCGAGAAGATCATCGCCGACGCTACGTACTTCCCGACGGTCGGCAACCTGAAGCTGAACCCGCAAGCGGGATTCGCAGACTGGAACCAGGATTTCCCGAACCCGTCGGACTTCTATCTGCTGTTGAACGCAAAGTCGATCCAGGAAACCAACAACCAGAACTTCAGCCTGGTTGAAGACCCGCACATCCAGAGTGAGCTCGCGGTGCTGGACAAGGTGCCCTCGACCAACCTGCAGTCCGTTGCCAAACGCTGGGAAGCGCTTGACGAATATGTCGCAAAAAAGGCGTACGTCGCGGTGTTCGGCTACGAGGAGGTGCCCAAGTTCTTCTCGCAACGGCTCAACTTCGGGACGGCGATCTTCCATCCCGTCTACGGCAACGACTGGACGTCCTGGCAGCTGAAATAGCGGCGCGCGTCGGAGGGGCCTCAACGCGGCCCCTCCGACGCCGGCCCGGTCAGCGAGCAAGGCCCGCGATTCGGTCGTCTCAGCAGGAAGCCAATGGCCATCGAACGCACGATCGAAAGCGAGCTTCCCGGCGGCGGGCCTCCGGCGAGCGTCGACTCTCGCCGGACCGTCGCCGGAATCGGGCCCTACCGGCTGGCCTGGAGGCGGCTGCGGCGTAATCGCGTCGCCCTCGCCTTCGGTGGGCTGTTCGTGGCAATGGTGATCTTGTGCCTGCTCGCGCCGGTGTATGCGCGCGACGTCGCCCACACCACTCCCGACGCCAACCACATCACCGAACAGGTCAAGGTCGGGGGCAAGATCGTGGAAGTGCTCTCCCCGTCAGGCATCCCGATCGGCCCGACGTGGCACTCGCGCTTCTTCCTCGGTGCCGATCAGAATGGGCGCGACGTCGCCGTGCGGCTGCTTTACGGAGGGCGCAACTCGCTCTTCATCGGCGCTGTCGCGACGCTCATCACGATGGTGCTCGCGGTCATTGTGGGGCTCCTCTCGGGCTACTTCCGCGGACCCGTCGACGGCGTGCTCTCGCGTGCGATGGACGTGATCTGGGCCTATCCGGCCCTGCTGCTCGGTGTCGCGCTGGGAGTTGTGCTGGCCGTTGGCGGCCTCAACCTCGGGGTGATCGAGATCCAGGGCAACTCGCTGATGGTGCCGGCCGTGATCGTCGGTGTCGTCTACGTGCCCTACGTGGCAAAGCCGCTGCGCGGCCAGATACTCGGACTGCGCGAGAAGGAGTTCATCGACGCCGCGCGCGCGCAGGGGCTGGGGCACCTGCAGATCATGTTCGGCGAGGTGCTGCCGAACCTGGCCTCGACGATCATCGTGCTGGTGCCGTTGATGCTCGCCAACTCGATCCTGCTAGAGGCCTCCCTGTCCTTCCTGGGCGCGGGCGTCCAGCCGCCGAACCCGTCGTGGGGGACGATGATCGGCGACGGCATCCGCTTCATTCCGGCGGCCATCCATACGACCCTGGTGCCGGGGATCATGCTGATGCTCACGGTGCTCGGTGTGAACGTGCTCGGTGACGGCGTGCGCGATGCCTTCGACCCCCGCGCGCGCATCAGGGTGGAGCGCTGATGGCCACCTTCATCGTCCGTCGCCTGGCGTCGATGCTCGGAGTGATGTTCGCGATCTCAGTGCTGACGTTCCTGATCTTCCAGGCGATCCCCAACGGCGACCCGGCGCTCCGCCTCGCCGGGCGGCTGGCCACGCCGCAACAGATCGAAGACGTGCGCAAACAGTGGGGGTTCGACAAGCCGATCTACGTCCAGTACGCCAAGACGATGGAAAAGGTCTTCGACGGCGAAGTGATCTCCTACAGCCAGCAGCAGAATGTCGAGAGCGAGATCTGGCGGGATCTGCCGGTGACGGTCTCCCTCGCGCTAGGAGCGGGCGTGCTGTTCCTGGCGTTCGGGATCCTGTTCGGGCTCATGAGCGCGGTGCGCGCCGGACGCTTCACCGACCGCGCGCTGACCGTACTGGCGATGTTCGGGATCTCGATGCCCGCATTCTTCCTCGGGGCGGTGATGGAGTACTACCTCGCCTACAAGGCGGGCATCTTCCCGATCGGCGGCTACGTGAAGCTGACAAGCGATCCGTGGGGCTGGCTCACCCACCTGATCATGCCGTGGGTGTCGCTGGCGATCCTCTACGTGGGGATCTACTCGCGTGTGTTGAGATCGAACACGCTCGACACCCTCGGTGAGGATTACGTGCGCACGGCGCGGGCGAAGGGCCTCTCCCGCCGCGAAGTGCTCGTGCATCACGTGCTGCGCAACAGCCTGATACCGGTCATCACGCTGTGGGGGCTCGACCTCGCTGCGCTGTTCGGTGGTGCGGCGCTGCTGATCGAGACCGTCTTCAACCTGCACGGCGTCGGTCAGTACGCGGCTGAATCGATCGGGCGTCTGGACGTACCGCCGATTCTCGTGATCACGATGTTGACCGCGTTCTTCGTCGTCGTGCTCGGTGCGGTGACCGACGTCGTCTACGCGGTGCTCGATCCGCGGATCAGGTTGAACTGATGTCCGGCGAGCGGCTGCTTGAGGTGAATGACCTGCACGTCTCCTTCGCGACCGAGGAGGGAACGGTGCGCGCCGTAGACGGCCTCTCCTTCGACGTCGAGCGCGGAGAGGTCGTGGCCGTCGTGGGCGAGTCGGGCTCGGGAAAGTCCGTGACGGCGATGACGCTGCTGGGCTTGACGCGCTCGCCCAACGCTAGCTTTCAGGGGCACGCCTACCTGGAAGGCACCGACCTGATCGACGCGAGCGAGAGCGAGCTGCAGCGGATTCGCGGGGGCCGCATCGCGATGATCTTCCAGGATCCGATGAGCTCGCTGAACCCCGTCATGCGGATCGGCAATCAGATCGTCGAGCAGATCCGCGCACACGAGCCGGAGGTCTCCAAGGAGCAGGCCCTTTCGCGCGCGGTCGAGCTGATGGAGCGCGTCGGCATCCCGCGAGCACGCGAGCGGGCGCGCTCCTACCCGCACGAGTTCTCGGGGGGGATGCGCCAGCGCGTGATGATCGCGATGGCGCTGTCGTGCTCACCAAGCCTTCTGATCGCGGACGAGCCGACGACCGCTCTGGACGTGACGATCCAGGCTCAGATACTGCAGGAGCTGGGCAAGCTTCGCACGGAGACGGGGGCGGGGATCATGCTGGTCACGCACGACCTCGGCGTGGTGGCGGACATCGCCGACCGCGTCGTCGTGATGTACGCAGGCCGGGTCGTCGAGCAGGGCACGCTCGACGAGCTCTTCTACGACCCCCAGCACCCCTACACGTGGGGCCTCCTCGGGTCGATCGCGCGGCTCGACCGCGACCGCTCGCAGCGCCTACCGGCGATCCCCGGACTGCCGCCCTCGCTGTTGAACCCGCCAGCGGGGTGCCACTTCCGCCCGCGCTGCGCCTATGCCTTCGACCGCTGCGGCGAGATACCGCCGCTGCGGGCAGGGCTTCCCGACGCGCCCGGGCATCTGGACCGATGCTGGTTGGAGGCGCCCGAGAAGCGCAGGCTGCGCGAGGTGGATGGACGCATCGGCCTGGCGAGCGAGGGCACGGTGATCTCGTGAGCGACACGTCAGCGAGCCTCGCGACGCCCCCGTCCCTCGAGCGCGCGGGCGGCGGGGGGAGCGACGGCGAGCATGGCGCAGTGGCGCCGCCGCCGCCGCTGCTCGACGTCCAGCATCTGCAGGTGTTGTTCCCGGTGCGCCGGGGGCTGCTCAGGCGCTCGGTCGAGTACGTGCACGCCGTCGACGACGTCACCCTCGTGTTGAATGAGGGCGAGACGCTGGGTGTGGTGGGGGAGTCCGGCTGCGGCAAGACCACGTTGATCCGCTGTCTGGCGCGGCTGGTCGATGCCACGGGTGGAGTGATCCGCTTTCGCGGGAAGGACATCACGCACGCCGGGCGGCGTCAGCTGGGAGACGTGCGCGCGGAGCTGCAGATGGTCTTTCAGGACCCCCAGGCTTCGCTGAACCCCCGCAAGCGCGTCGCCCAGATACTCGCGACGCCGCTGCGGCTGCGGGGGATGCCCCGCAGCGAGGTGCCGGCGCAGACACGCGAGCTGCTCGAGCGGGTGGGGCTGAACCCCGAGCACCTGAACCGCTACCCGCACGAGTTCTCCGGCGGCCAGCGCCAGCGCATCGGGATCGCGCGCGCGCTGGCGATGCAACCGCGGTTGATCATGCTCGACGAGCCCGTGAGCGCGCTCGACGTGTCGATCCAGGCGCAGGTGATCAATTTGCTCGACGAGCTGCAGGACGAGCTCGGGCTGAGCTACGTGTTCGTCGCCCACGACCTCTCGGTCGTGCGCCACGTATCGGACAGGATTGCGGTGATGTATCTGGGGAAGGTCGTCGAGGTTTCTCCGGCCGAGGAGCTCTACCTCAAGCCGATCCATCCCTACACCGAGGCGCTCTTGAGCGCCATCCCGATCCCCGACCCGCGCGAGAATCGCCAGCGGATGCGCGTGGTCGTGCAGGGCGAGCCGCCCAACCCGGTCGCGCCGCCGTCCGGCTGCCGGTTTCACACGCGCTGCGAGTTCGCGAGCGAGATCTGTAACACGGCCGAGCCGCCGTTGGTCGAGTATCCGGGGGGGCACCTGGCGGCCTGCCATCACCCGCGGAAGGTGAGCGCGCAGGAGATCGCGAGCGCGCGCCGCTCGGAGGCCTCGCCTCACTCGGCCGGGCTGGAGCTGCCGCAGCCGCCCGCCGCCCCGGCAGCCGTCTGAGCGCGGCGCGCGTGGCTCCGTCGGCGCAGGCGAGCCGCGCTGGCGTACGATCCCGCGGATGAGCCTCGATTCTCCAGCCGCCGCTGCCGAAGAGCTGCTCACGCGACTGATCCGCTTCAACACGGTCAACCCCCCCGGCAACGAGCTGGCAGCCCAGGAGTACCTCGCCGGGTACCTCAGTGCGGCGGGCTTCGAGTGTGAGCTGCTCGGCGCCGAGCCCGAGCGCCCGAACCTGGTGGCACGGCTGCGCGCCGAGAGCGGCGACGGACCGACCCTCTGCTACCTCGGCCACGTCGACACCGTGCTCGCGGACGCCGCCGAGTGGACGCACGACCCGTGGTCGGGGGACCTCGCCGACGGCTTCCTGTGGGGTCGCGGCGCTCTGGACATGAAGTCGCAGGTGGCCGCCGAGATCGCCGCCGCGGCCTCGCTGGCGCGCTCGGGCTGGCGCCCGGCTCGGGGCGAGCTGCTGATCGTGGCGGTCGTGGACGAGGAGACCGGGGGGGAGCTGGGCGCACAGTGGATCACCGAGACCCATCCCGAGAAGGTGCGCTGCGATCTGCTTGTCAACGAGGGTGGCGGCGCGGTGTTCGACTACCAGGGCAGGCGCTGCTACGGCGTGTGCTGCGCGGAGAAGGGCGTGTTCCGCTTCACCATCACCACCGACGGGGTCGCCGGGCACGCCTCGATGCCGGGCATGGGCGAGAACGCGCTGCTGAAGATGGGACCCGTGCTGGAGCGGCTGGCCGCGCGCCAGCCCTCCTACCGTCCGACCGACGAGCCGCGCGCCTTCCTGCGCGGCATCGGCGAGGACCCTGAGGACCCCGAGGGCTCGATCGCGCGCCTGCGGGCCGCGGACCCGCGCCTGGCGACGATGTTCGAGCCGATGCTGGGCGTGACCTTCACGCCCACGCGGATCAGCGCCTCGGAGAAGATCAACGTGATCCCCAGTCGCGCCGAGCTGAAGGTCGATTGCCGGGTGCCCCCCGGCCTGGGCGAGCGCGAGGTGCGCGAGGGCATCGCGGAGGTGCTGGGGGAGGTGGATACGGGCTCCCACCCGCCCTGGCGCATCGAGTTCAACGAGCGCGTGGTGGGCAACCGCTCGCCCGTGCGGTCGCAGTTGATGGACACGATCTCGAGCTGGATAGCCGAGCAGGATCCTGGTGCGGAGGTGGTGCCGGTGATCCTCCCCGGCTTCACCGACTCCCGCCACTTCCGCCTGGCGTTCCCCGAGTGCGTGGCCTACGGCTTCTTCCCCCACCGCCACCAGACGCTGCTGCAGAGCGCGCCCCTCGTGCACGGCGCCGACGAGCGCATCGACGTGCGCGATCTGGCCTTTGCCACCCAGCTGTTTGCAGACCTGGCCACGCGCGTGCTGGGCTGAATGGCAGCGGCCTCTCGACAGACGGGCGAAAACCCCGCATAATGAGTTGACGATGCCAAGGATGGTGCACAAGGGGGGGATGCGCGGGTGAGCACGCAAGCTGCAGCCACGCCGAGCTCGACGGGCGGGGGCTCCCACGCCACGCACGCAGTGACGGGACAGGGCGCGGTCACGCACGCGGCGGCGAAACACGCCGTTCTGTTGCACGCCAGCACCGTGCACTCGGTCGCGCCCGCGGCCGCCGCTCCGAAGATCTCGTTCGCGCAGGAAATCCAGAACTGGGCGCTGAACTGGGAGCCGGTCATTGCGATCCTGTTCTTCTCGGCCCTGATCTTCCTGATGTGGCGCACGCTGAAGGTGATGCCGCGGATCAAGCCGCAGCAGATCAAGCCCGCCACCAGGCAGGCGGTCACCTTCGCGGACATCGCCGGAGTGGACGAGGCCAAGGCGGAGCTGCAGGAGATCGTTGAGTTCCTGCGCGAACCGAAGGCGTTCCACGCACTCGGCGCGAAGGTCCCGAAGGGGATCCTGCTGCACGGTCCGCCGGGGACGGGCAAGACGCTGCTCGCCAAGGCCGTGGCCAACGAGTCGGGCGCCCAGTTCTTCGCCCAGTCGGCAGCCTCCTTCGTGGAGATGTTCGCGGGCCTGGGCGCCGCGCGCATCCGCCGCCTGTTCGCGGTCGCGCGCAAACACGAACCGGCGATCATCTTCATCGACGAGCTCGACGCCGTGGGCGGGCGCCGTGGCTCGGACATCTCCGGCGAGAAGGACCAGACGCTCAACCAGCTGCTGGTGGAGATGGACGGCTTCTCCACCAGCGGGCGCGTGGTGGTGATCGCGGCGTCCAACCTGCTGGAGAAGCTCGACCCGGCGCTGCTGCGCCCCGGCCGCTTCGACCGGCAGGTGTTCGTGGTGCCTCCCGACGTCAAGGGCCGGCTCGGGGTGCTGCAGGTGCACACGCGCGACAAGCCCCTGGAGGACGTTGACCTGGGGCTGGTGGCCCAGCAGACCAGCGGGCTGACGGGCGCGGACCTGGCCAACATCTGCAACGAGGCCGCCATCTTCGCAACCAGGCGCGGTGGCAAGGCGATCGCGCTGCGGGACTTCGACTCGGCGATCGAGCGGGTGATCGCGGGCGTTCAGTCCAAGCGCGTGCTCAACCGCCACGAGAAGCGGGTGGTCGCCTATCACGAGGCCGGCCACGCGCTCTGCGGCGAGCTGCTGCCGTCCGTGGACCGGGTCCACCGCATCTCGATCGTTCCGCGCGGGCGCGCGCTCGGCTACACGCTGAACCTGCCCGCGGAGGACCGCTACCTGAAGACGCGCGAGGAGCTGCTCGACTACATGACCGTGCTGCTCGGCGGACGCGTGGCCGAGCAGATCGTCTTCGGCGCCATCACCACCGGCGCCTCCGACGATCTCAAGCGCGTGGCGGACATCTCCCACTCGATGGTGCACGACTTCGCCATGGTCACCTCGGGCGTGGGCCGCTCGCCGGACGGCGACGTGCGGCTGTCGGAGATCACGCTGCGCATCCGCGACGAGGAGCGCCACGACCTGATCGAAGAGGCGCGGCGAGCCGCGCAGAAGCTGATCGTCGCCCACCGCCGCGAGCTGGAGGCGCTCGCCCGGGAGCTGCTCGAGAACGAGGTCCTGGACCGCGACGCGATCGACCGGATCATGGAGGGCGTGCCGCGCATGGAGCGGGCGCCCGGAGTGGGCCTGCGAGTGGTGGCGGCGACACCACACACCCCGCCGGGCGGCCCCGCGCCGATCGTCCTGCCCGACATCTCCCCGTAGGGCGCAGCCGGACGGCTATAGACTGCGGCTGGTGTTCAGCCGAATCGACCACATCGGAGTGGCAGTCGAGCAGCTGGAGCCCGCGCTCGCGCTCTACCGCGACAGCTTCCAGCTGGAGGTGGCCCACCGCGAGGTGGTCCGCGAGCAGGGCGTGGAGGCGGTGCTGCTGGACGTCGGCGAGAACCACGTCGAGCTGCTCGCCCCGCTGGCGGCGGACACGCCGGTGGGGAGATTCCTCGCCAAGCAGGGACCGGGGCTCCATCACGTGGCCTACCAGGTCAGCGACATCGACGCCACGCTGCAGGCGCTCAAGCAGGCTGGGCTCGCGCTGATCGACGAGCAGCCGCGCGCCGGCATCCGCGGCTCACGGGTCGCGTTCATGCACCCGCGCGCCACCGCGGGCGTGCTCACCGAGATCGTCGAGCCGGCCGCCGGCGTGGAGGCCCACTGATGCCCGCGGCCACGCGACGGGTGACGGTCGGCTTCCAGGGAGGCCAGGTGCTGGCGCTGCGCCTGACCGACGATCAGCTGAAGGGCCTCAACAAGACGCTCGGCACGGTCGGCTGGCACGAGATAGAGAGCGAGGACGGACCGGTCCGCATCGACCTCGGCCAGGTGGTCTATGTGAGCGCCGAGAGTGACGAGCTGCGCGTCGGCTTCGGTTGACGCGCCCGCCGGGCGGCGTTGGCGTGTCCTCAGATCTGAATCTCGATGAGCGGCTGCTGCGGGTGGCGCGCACCCGCTGCCACCGGCCGGGCGCGGAGCGCGCGGTGGCGCGCTTCTCGCATCTTGGCGAGCACGGCGGGGTGTGGCTGGCGATCGGCGCGGCCGGGCAGGCGCTCGACCCGGGCAGGCGGCGAGGATGGCGACGGGCGACGGGCGCGGTCGCGGGCGCGTATGCGCTCAACGTGGCCATCAAGGTGCTGGTGGGCCGCCGCCGGCCGAGCCTGCAGGGGCTGCCGCCGTTGACGGGCACGCCCACCGGTCTGAGCTTCCCGAGCGCTCACGCCTGCACGTCCTTCGCCGGGGCGCTCTCCTACTCGCGCCTGGGGCTGCCGGCGCTGCCGCTGTATGCGCTGGCGGGCAGCCTGTCGCTGTCGCGGCTGTACCTCGGCGTGCACTACCCCTCGGACGTGCTCGCCGGGGCGCTGCTGGGGACGGCGCTGGCGGGCATCGTCGCGGGCGGCGGGCGCGCGGGCGCGCAGGCGGGCGGGCGGGCGCCCATATGAGCACCCGAATCGGCATCGTGGGGATGCCCAACGC
>Ga0075520_1001777_pt1 | contig 10543 bp, 11 predicted proteins | sample NGEPerB_FD_75100 | JGI IMG/M metagenome (GOLD analysis project Ga0075520, IMG submission 75100) | Arctic peat soil microbial communities from the Barrow Environmental Observatory site, Barrow, Alaska, USA - NGEE PermafrostAB12-B | ecosystem: Environmental > Terrestrial > Soil > Wetlands > Peat ...
CATCATCGTGGACCAGCGGACCATGATTATCCTGGACGGCCATCACCGCTACAACGCTCTCAAGCGCATGGGATACAAATACGTGCCCGTCTATCTCGTCGACTACTGCAGTGACCACATAGCAGTCACTGCCTGGAGAACTGGTGAACATGTCACGAAGGCAGAGGTCATGCGAGCGGGCCTCACAGGAAACCTCATGCCAGCCAAGACCTCGCGCCACGTTGTTCCGGACAGACCCCATGGTGTCAACGTACCCCTCGCGGTACTAAAGGAGAAATCACATGACGACAAATTCCATCCTGGACCTCATCGGTAATACACCGACTGTCGAGCTTCAGCACTTCAGCACAAACCCCAAGGTTCGTATCCTGGCAAAGCTGGAGGGTAATAACCCCGGAGGATCTGTCAAGGATCGACCTGTCCTCTACATGTTCAAGGATGCAGAGGAACGAGGGACTCTGAAGCCTGGTGCACAACTGCTGGAAGCCACCAGCGGGAACACCGGGATCGCCATGGCTATGATCGCTGCTCTGCATGGCTACGCGTTCCGTGCCGTGATGCCCGAGAGCGCGAGCATCGAGCGGCGAAAGGTCATGAAGATGTTCGGCACAGATATCGTGCTCACCGATGCTGCCGGCGGCACGAACCTGTCCATCAAAATTGCACAGCAGATGCTTCTGGAAAATCCATCATGGATCAACCTCAACCAGTTCGAGAACAGCGCTAACCCGCGTTCACACGAGGAGACGACCGGCCCCGAGATCCTGAGGGACGTTCCCGACGTGACACATGTGGTGGCCGGCATGGGTACGGGTGGTACGCTGGCTGGACTGTCCGCCTTCACGCACAAGCAGGCGCCACGAGTGAAGGTTGTCGGGGTCGAACCGATTGCAGGCAGCAAGATCCAGGGCGTACGGAACATGGCAGCCTACACACCCGGCATCTTCAGTTTCGACAACCTGGATGTGACACTGCGGATGACCGAAGATGCTCCTGCTTTTGACCTCGCTCGCGAGACCTACCGCAAGGAAGGCATCAGTGTCGGCATCTCCTGCGGCGCAGCCCTCTGGGGAGCCATGGAGCTGTCCCGCACGCTGGAGAGCGGTGTGGTCGTGGTCATTTTCCCTGACCGTGGCGATCGCTACGCCAGCACGGCGCTGTTCGACTAGCGTTCCCGCTGACAAATGAAAAAGGCCTCCGGCTGCTACGGAGGCCCTTTTTGTTTCTGGGAAGGAGGTTGGTATGAAGTCTGTTTCACCACCTCTAGTACGCGAATGCCGGGGTGAACGTTCAATCCATTCTTCACACTATATTCACTCGTGACAGGTTCATCCTGACCATGCTCTTGGTCAGGATGAATCCACTGCCTATGATGGTCTGCGCTGTGATCATCAAGTTTCTTGGTCACCAGGAACCGTGCTCTTCTCTCAACTAATGTTATTTGCGCTTGTGCAAGACGCTGATGGCAAAACCGGCCGAGCTGGTGAGTGGGGACACTTTTTTCCTGAGGCTAACAGTGGCTTCTGGTTTGTAATAGAAATATGGCGGCCGTATTGGATGTACGTGATGGAATGGGAAAAGAGATTGTCATGAAAGGCGCACGGCGACTAAGTCAAAATGTACAGGCCGCGGCGTCATCGGTTAGCTTGGAACGGCTGGTCGTGGTTTCCACAGCGGGCGGTGTCGTCCACGATCATGTTTTTGTGAAGACACTTCAAACAACATTAAGAAAGGCGACTCCCCAGGTCTCCATTAAACCCTCTTTTCATGAGCCAGTAGTTGGTGTTACTCTCATGATCGTGGCAATATCTCGTACCGCTTAATTCTCTGAAGTATAGAGCATGAGTGTTTGTATGGGGTCGGTCTTATCCCAAAACCTCGTTGGATGCGGTGCCCACGTCTCGCTCTTGAATAAAATGTGAATGTTTGTACTATCGAGGTTGTCAGGAGGTTGGTACATTGGGTGCGCAAAAATCTAACATAGACAAGAACGGAGTTTTGCCTTTCTATTACCAGCTTGAAATCAGTATACGTGAGCGTATTCGTGATCATGTATGGAATCCTGGAACGAAGATCCCATCTGAACTTGATTTGTGCAAAGAATTTGGGTTGAGCCGGAACACTGTGAGGCAGGCATTATTGAATCTGGTTGGCAAAGGTGTTCTCTACCGTGAGCAGGGGCATGGAACTTTTGTGTCACAACTTCCGTTTGACTACCCAACGGATCGACTTGTGGGTTTTACTGAAGACATGAGAAGGAGAGGGATTGTTATCAGGGCCCAGATCCTAGTAGCCGAAACGGCTACAGTTCCCCTTACGGTGGCGGATGCGCTTGGGATTCCAGCCGGTGCCGACGTATATCGGCTCAAGCGATTGCGCTTTGCAGACGAGGAACCGGTTTGTCTGCAAGATACATGTCTCTCAGCTACGTTATTTCCTGGAATCCTGGATGAATTTTCATCTGATGATTCCTTGTACGAAAGAATGGAACAGATGTATGGACTGACTCCTGCGTTTGCAACAGAACGCATCGAAGCGTCCCGACCCTCTGCTGAGGAGGCACGATTGTTGCAGATAACAAAAGCTATGCCCGTGCTTCGTATCCAAAGGCAGACCTTTCTCAAGAATGGGACTCCGATGGAGTCAGTCGAATCAGTTTATCGCGGTGACAAGTATTGCGTGGTTCTTAACTTGAGGAGGCCATAATGGAACGTTCTTTGGATACATGGACGACGGAAGAACTAGTAACTGCAATGACAGCTACATCCGAAAGAATTCCTGAGTTGATGAAACAAGCAGCGCCTGCCATTGTCCCCGTTGTCGATCGCATGGTCGATACTATTGAAAAAGGAGGGCACATCTTTGTGGTGGGTGCCGGGACATCCGGGCGGCTTGGTGTGCTTGATGCCTCCGAAATTCGTCCGACCTTTGGTGATCGCGATGTTTTCGTGGCGGTGATGGCTGGCGGTGATGATGCGGTGTCTGCTGCCCATGAAGGGGCTGAGGACCGGGAGGAACTGGGCGTTCAAGAACTTGACCAACGAACGTTCTTGGCTCGCGATTTCTGCATAGGCATTACAGCGAGTGGCACAACTCCGTTTGTCTGGGGAGCTCTCAAACACGCGCGGGAATTGAGCGGAGGGACTGCGCTCATCTCATGCCGCTCCGGAAGCAAGTGCCCTTGGGCTGATTTAGTCATTGAGGTTGATACTGGAGAGGAATTCATAAGAGGATCGACTCGGTTGATGGCGGGCACTGTCGAGAAAATGATTCTCAACCTGCTATCGACAGTAACGATGGTTCGTTTGGGAAGAACCTATGGAAATCTTATGGTCAGCGTTGTTCCGTCCAACAAGAAGCTTCTGGCGCGGGCTGCATCTATTGTTAGCACTATTACGGGCGTTCCGGAACCGGTCGCTCGTGAAAAGGTGAATGCTGTACATGACGTGCGCATTGCTGCGCTCATGCTCGGACTCAATTTGACAGAAGAACAGGCCAAGAATCGTCTGTCCGAGTTCCATAACAACTTCCGTCAGGCGTACGATGGTTGAACTTGGCATAGAGAGACTCGATTGGGAGCGATGAATGGCGATAACACTGGCGAGAATCGACGAAAGATTGGTACATGGTCAAGTGGCATACAGTTGGAGCGTCGCCTACGATGTAGATACGATTATTGTGGTAGATGACATTTGTGCGAAAGACGAAACGCAAAAAATGCTTATTGGCATGGCAGTTGGCAAAGAGAAAAATGGTCGGATCTTCACAGTAGACGAGGCCATTCAGTATTTCAAGGAAGGCAGAGATTCGAGGGAAAAGGTGTTTTTGGTCGCAAAAGACCCTGATGTCTATTTGAGGCTCGTAAAAGGAGGCGTGGATATAAAAAGCATAAATGTTGGTGGTATGTATTACGGGCCAGGAAGAAAACAGCTTACCAAAAGCATTTACGTCGATGAAAAACAGATAGGGATTTTCAAAGAGCTTCAAGCCCTGGGTGTGCAATCAGAAATCAGGACGTCTCCAAAAGACAAATCTATTGATTTGTACAAGTTATGTTGATCTCTTGTTCTTTCCTGAAGAGTGATCTAGTTTCTGTTGGTCTTTCTCGAATTGAGTTGGCGACCGCACAACGGTCATGGGGAGGAAAACGGCATGTCTCTTATTAGGTGTCTAGCGCTCAGTGCTTTCTTTGCTTTGTTGGTTTTGGAGAACTATGGATATGGCTATTGGATGATTAGCCGGCCTGTTGTTGCCGGGGCAATTGTGGGTCTTCTCATGGGCGACCTGCGAACAGGTTTGTTGGTTGGTGGCAGCGTTGAGCTGATGTTCATGGGGGTGTTGCCGATTGGCGGGTCAGTGCCGCCAAATGCACAGATCGCGGGCGTTATTGGCACCGCCTTTGCAATTATTGCGGGAGGAAAGCCTGAAGTAGGCATTGCGCTAGCTATGCCCGTGGGTGTCCTGGCGCAGTTCTTGATCATGTTAGCGTGGAACGTAAACATTTACCTTACGCATAGGGCAGACCGCTATATCAAAGAAGGAAATACCAAGAAAATTGAGGCGACCCATTTGTCAGGGCTCGCCGTATTCTTCGTCATTTTCTTTATCGCTATATTCTGCGCCCTGCGTTTTGGAAGCCCAGCAGTTGCCAAGTTGGTCGCGTCTTTACCTGCTTGGTTGAGTGGTGGTCTGAAGATCGCTTCAGGAATTCTTCCTGCTCTCGGAATGGCGATGCTTATCAAGATGATGAATGGCAAGAAATACTGGGCTTTCCTGCTATTTGGTTTTGTCTTAGCTGAATCCCTGCACTTGGATATGCTTTCCATCGCTCTGATGGGCCTTGCTATTGCTGCCGGTATATTTGTTCTGAGTGGTCGAGGCAAGGAAGAGAACATTGCCGCTGCCGAGCAACCAACTGCAGCAATTGCCCGAAAGCCCATGCTTGACAACAAGGATCTGAGAAGTATTTTTGGGCGATCCTTCTTCTCCATGACCTCGATAAACTATGAAAGGTTCATGAGTCTGGGGTTTTGTTATGCTATGATCCCAGCACTGAAGAAATTTTACCCAGATGAAGACGAATATAAGGAAGCCCTCGCGAGGAACAATGAGTTCTTCAACTGCCATCCTTACGCCGGTAATGCAGTTATCGGAGTTACCCTCGCCTTGGAAGAAGAAAAAGCAACATCCAAAGACATTACTCCTGAGGTAATTTCTTCGACCAAAGCTGCATTGATGGGCCCTCTCTCTGGAATCGGCGATTCCTTGTTCAAGGCAACTTTCATGACCATTTTTGCAGCACTTGGCGCTGGGCTGGCTTTGCAAGGTAATGCCTTTGGACCAATCCTTTTCCTCGTTCCGAACGTCTTATTGAACGTTTTCTCAAGGTGGTATTTTATCAAAGACGGCTACAAACAGGGCCTCAAGTTAGTCAGCATGTTTCATGAGTCCAGCCTGATCGATAGATTCGTTCAGGGAGCGACCATTGTCGGTCTCATGGTAACCGGTGCACTGATTGTGAGTTTTGTAAGCGTTCCAATCGCACTTACATTTACTTCTGCAGGGAAGCAAATTGTAGTTCAGGGTCTCCTGGATAAGATCTTCCCCGGTCTTCTTGCTGCGCTTATTACATTCATTTTTTACAGGATCCTTACTAGGAACTCCAGAGGCGGCATCTACGTCTGCCTTATTCTAAGCTTCGCGATTGGCATTCTTGGCAAGCTGCTCAAGGTTTTTTAGTAAGCAACTTGCTTTTGCTACTGGAGAAATTGCATGACTTCAAGGCAAATCGAGATTTTGGGACAGCTTAAGGGCGGCCTGATTGTTTCCTGTCAAGCAAGAGAAGGATGGGCGATGCGTGGAAGCAGCATCATGGCAGCCTTTGCAAAAGCTGCAGAAGAAGGCGGTGCAGTTGGCATTAGGGCAAATGGAGAAGAAGATGTCCGTGCGATTTCTCAAAAGGTGAAATTACCAATTATCGGCATCAAGAAAGTTTGGGATGAAGACATGCGCGTCTTCATTACACCTGACTTAGATAGTGCCAAGAGAATAATCGATGCTGGAGCGTCAATTGTTGCTATGGACGGAACCAAACGGGAAAGGCCAAATGGAGAAACACTGAGCTTCATAATCAAAGAATTACGACGAGTTTACCCGGATGTTCTGATCATGGCCGACATCTCTGTTTTTGAGGAAGGCGTTTATGCGACCAAATGTGGTGCGGACGTTATTTCAACAACGCTCTGTGGTTATACCCCCCAAACGAGCGAGATTAAGGGAATTAACTTCGATCTCATTGAACAACTGGTGAAAAATGTTCCCAAACCGATTATTGCTGAAGGAAGAATCCATACAAAGGAAGACGCCCTAAAAATCCTCAAAATGGGGTGTCACAGCGTCGTGGTAGGGACGGCGATTACCAGGCCTGAAATCATTACATCATGGTTTGTTGAAGAGTTAAAGAAGGTAAACGAAACGCGCGATATTTGAGAAAGAACTCATGCCGAAGATAGATAAGCACTCAAGAAAGGCCGACGGACATGGGGGAATAAAAACTCGAAGCAATTGTTTGCGGTGATGAGTCTTGGAGAGAAACAAATGATATGCCGTCCCTCGAGACTACGAGGGAGAAGGAAGACACTGGAACAGAAAACAATGAAGGTCCGCAGTGATCACTGCGGACCTTCATTTCCATGTGGTAGATGGTCCCACGCCACTCATTTTTCCGAGGCCTGCTCTTCGGAAACTTTGTCAAACAACTTCTTGAGGCTGTGAAACACAACTATTGGTGCCAGTATCCCCAGCATACTGCATTGATAAGCTACAGCCTGTTGGCCAGGAACACGAAACTTCCTTTAATGAACAGGGTGGGAAACGGCATTTTCCCGTTTATGGTGAATCCGGTGCCAACGGGGAAGAGCGGGCTTTCACCCCTGCAGACTGGGACAGGGCGACGTTACATAGACGATTTTGTTATACAAATGTTGCAATTCTCGAAGATGCAACTCACAATATGACCGTTCAATCAATTACGCAGGCGTTGCAGGTTGGATTGTCGATTGTTGTACACGAAGGGCAGCTCGTAACATCGTTTGGTGATTGGTGACAATGTGGAAAGGTTCGACAGGAACATGCGTTAGACTGTCTTGCTGATTCAGTCACCATACAGCTGGAAAACGTCAGTGGTCGAAGTTACTGCCCACACCGTTCGGATGTTTTTGCACTTGCCCGGCCCCTGATTTGTTCCCAGCCTATTTTAAAGCCAGTGGAGGTAAGGCAAATTGAAGATCATTATTCCCATCAAACAAGTACCTGAAACTAGTAATGTCAAGATAGATGAAAAAACCGGAACGCTAATCAGAGAAGGGGTAGAGAGTATTGTTAACCCTCTTGACCTTTATGCAATTGAAACGGGTATTCAGCTGAAAGAAGAGCGGGGTGCCGAGATTACTGTGATTACTATGGGTCCTCCTTCAGCGGAAAGGGCATTGAAGGAAGCAATTGCCATGGGTTGTGATGATGGCATTCTGATTAGTGGTAAGGAGTTTTCCGGCTCTGATACCTGGGCAACTTCGTATACGATCTCCCAGGCGGTCAAAAAGATCGGAAAATTTGACCTGATACTGACGGGAGAGAGGTCGACTGATGGTGAGACTGGCCAGGTAGGACCGGGTATTGCATCTTTTCTCGATCTCCCTGTTTCCACCTATACCAGCAGGATCGTCGAGCTAACTGAAGTCAGTATTGTAGTGGAGAGATTAGTTGAAGAGGGTTATGAAATGTTGAGGATGCCCCTTCCAGCTCTTGTGTCGGTAGTCAAGGAGATCTGCTTTCCCCGACTCCCCACCCTGAGGGGCAAACAGAAGGCAAATAGGGCAGAACTGGCCCACTGGAATGCAGACAATATGGATATTGACAGGTCTGCCATCGGCCTGAACGGCTCACCGACAAGAGTAGTAAGGATCGACAAGCCCAAAGTAACCAGAAGTGGTGAGATTGTCAGGGTCACTGATGAAGAGAGCCTGGCTGATGCAATTGGGCGTCTTCTGAAGTTCTTGCAGAAGAAAAGTATAGTGTAGGAGGTCATCGCATGAGCTATCAAGGTGTATGGACTATTGCCGAGGCTAATGATGGTGAGATCAGGACAGTTTCTTACGAGTTGCTGACGAGAGGGCGAGAACTGGCCGACAAGCTGAGATGTGAACTGGCTTCTGTTTTGATCTGCGGCGGGATAGATGAAAAAGATGCAGAAGAGCTCATTCTCAGAGGTGCAGACAGGGTCTACCTGGTTGGTTCGCCAGAACTGGAACATTTTATCGTGGGCAGCTACAGCAATATCTTGATCGATCTCATTGAGCGGTACAAGCCGGAGGTTATTCTATCAGCAGCAACAACAACCGGCAGGACACTTATGCCCTATGTAGCGGTCAAAATAAAAGCGGGCTTGACAGCTGATTGTACCGATCTGGATATTGAGGAAGGGACGGGTAATCTCCTGCAGACCAGGCCGGCAATCGGCGGGAACATCTTGGCCACGATCAAGACCCCTGAGCACAGACCCCAAATGGCTACCGTCAGGCCAAAATCGACCAGGCCTGCGCCACGGAATGAAAACCGCCGGGGAAAGGGAGAGATCATCAGGGTCGAGCTTGTCCCTGCACTGCTTGATAGGCGGGTGGAGCGGATTGGCTTTCGAAAGAACCCGGGTGAGGATATAAATATCCAGGGTGCGGATGTCGTTGTTTCGGGAGGGCGGGGCTTGGGTAAGAAGGAGAACTTCGCTCTTATCGGGAAGATGGCAGAGCTCCTGCATGGTGTTGTCGGAGCCTCCCGGGAAGCGGTTGACAGAGGCTGGATTTCCTATCCACACCAAGTAGGTTTAAGCGGTAAGACCGTGACACCGAAGCTATATATTGCGGTCGGTATCTCGGGAGCGATTCAGCACCTGGCTGGAATGGAGACAGCCGACATCATTGTGGCTATCAACAAAGACCCTGATGCTCCAATCTTTAGAGTAGCTGATTTTGGTATTATTGGGGATCTTTTTGAAGTAATGCCTCAGATTAATCAGTCTCTAGCAAAGGAGGGTGAAAAGGGTGAACTATAATCCGGTTACGGTTGAAATAGTAGATCAGTTAAGCAAGATTGTCGGCATTAAGAATGTTATTACGGACCGGGAGAAGCTTGAGGCCTATTCCCATGATGAGACCCCGGCGGAACAGTATGCCCATATGCCGGAAGTTGTTGTTACACCCAAATCAGCCGAAGAGATCGCTGAGATAGTGAGGCTGGCAAATCGTGAATTGATACCGGTTACACCACGGGGTGCCGGAAGCGGACTCTCCGGAGGTGCTATCCCCAATTATGGCGGCATAGTACTATCGGTCGAGAAGATGAACCAGATACTGGAAATCGACTATGGTAACATGATGATGGTACTGGAACCGGGTGTAGTGACCAATCATGTAAATGAAGTGATCGAAGAAGAGGGATTGTTTTACGCTGGTTACCCGATGAGTGTAGAGACCTGCTACATCGGCGGCAATGTTGCTGAGAACGCCGGCGGGGGTAAGGCGGTCAAGTATGGAGTTACCGGGCGCTATGTCATGGGCCTGGAACTGGTTACCCCGACAGGAGAGATCGTTCAGCTGGGTGGAAAAAGGGTTAAGGATGTAACCGGCTATGATCTGAAACAACTGATAATTGGGTCTGAAGGAACTCTGGGGATAGTGACTCAGGTAATTATCAAACTTCTGCCCTTGCCGACAGCCAAGGTTGACTTGCTTGTGCTTTTTGAGGACGTAAAATCAGCCATCGAGATCGTACCTCTCATCATGACCAGGGGAAGGATAATACCGACCTCGATTGAGTTTATGGATAAACTCTCAGTCAAGACCTCCTGTGAATATCTCAATGAGCATTTACCCTACCAGCAGTGCGGGGCCATGCTCCTGATAGAGGTAGATGGTAACAGGGCTGAACAGGTTGAAAAGGATGGGGAAACAATCGGAGAACTCTGTCTGGAAAAGGGGGCCCTCGAGGTCTATGTTGCCGATAATCATACGACGATAGAGAGGGTTTGGAGTGTGCGCCGTAACATAGCTGAGGCCTTCAAAGTGATCAGTCCTCACCAGAGCCTGGAGGATATTGTGGTTCCGATTGCCGCTATTCCCGATATCATGCCGGAACTGGAAAGAATATCCAAAAAATACGATATCCAGATCCCCTGTTATGGTCATGCCGGTGACGGTAATCTTCATGCCACACTTGTTAAGAACCCTGATCATTCCATGGAAAAATGGTATGAAGTTGAGAAAGAGGCTTTAACAGAACTTTATGAAGCCACGATAAAACTGGGAGGAACCATCTCCGGAGAACATGGGATTGGCTCCAAACGGAAGCCATTTATGAATATTGCTTGTGATCCGGTAGAATTGGAACTGATGCGGAAGATCAAGAAGGCTTTTGACCCCCACAATATCATGAACCCTGGCAAGATCTTCGATATGGAATAGAAGCACTTCAAAAGAACAGTGGTTCGTCA
>Ga0075520_1001780_pt1 | contig 10533 bp, 5 predicted proteins | sample NGEPerB_FD_75100 | JGI IMG/M metagenome (GOLD analysis project Ga0075520, IMG submission 75100) | Arctic peat soil microbial communities from the Barrow Environmental Observatory site, Barrow, Alaska, USA - NGEE PermafrostAB12-B | ecosystem: Environmental > Terrestrial > Soil > Wetlands > Peat ...
CGGTAGGCGGCCAGCACGAGCTGCTGGATCCGTGCTTCCTCGCTCGACGACAGGCCGCACGGGCACTCGTAGCGGACGACATCGGTGAAGTACTTGTTCTGATAGTCGTAGGCGCCTTCGGGCGCGACGATGCGAACGATGGGCAACGCGCGGGCGCCCTGGCCTTCGCCGAGCACGGGACAGGTGAGCTCGTCGCCTTCGATGAACTCCTCGCAGAGCACGTCGGCGTCGAAGCGTCGGGCGAGCGCGACAGCCTCCTGCATGTCGGAGTAGCCGACGACCTTGGTGATGCCGATCGACGAGCCTTCGCGCGGCGGCTTGACGATGAGCGGCAGGCCGAGCACGTCGGGCACGGCGCGCATCTGCTCGCGCGCCTGCTGATCGGCGGCCAGGCGCACGAAGCGCGGCGTCGCCAGGCCCTCGGCGATCCAGACCCGCTTGGTCATCACCTTGTCCATGGCGATCGCCGACGCCAGCACGCCGGAGCCGGTGTACGCGATGCCGAGCAGCTCGAGCGCGCCCTGGACGCTGCCATCCTCGCCGTGCCGGCCGTGCAGCGCGACGAAGCAGCGCGCATAGCCCTCGTGCTTGAGCTCGACCAGCTCGCGCTCGGCCGGATCGAAGGCATGCGCGTCGACGCCTTGCGCGCGCAGCGCGGCGAGCACGCCGGTGCCCGACATCAGCGAAATCTCGCGCTCGGCCGAGCTGCCGCCCATCAACACCGCGACTTTTCCGAGCGAGGCGACGTCGACCGGCGCGTTCACTGGACTACCTTCGTGCTTCGCACTCCGGTATTCGCCCTTGGGGCGGCCCGGCGGGCTCATGCGCTCGTCCCCAGCATCTCGACGACCTGCGCCGGGACGTTGCCGATCGAGCCGGCGCCCATGACGATGACGACGTCGCCGGCCCTGGCCTGCTCGAGGATGGTCGCGGCCATCGCGCCGATCTCGTCGACGAAGACCGGATCGACCTTGCCGGCGACGCGCAGCGCGCGCGCCAGCGAGCGGCCGTCGGCGGCGACGATCGGCGCCTCGCCGGCGGCGTACACGTCGGCGAGCAGCACCGCGTCGGCGCTGCCGATGACCTTCACGAAATCCTCGAAGCAATCGCGCGTTCGCGTGAAGCGGTGCGGCTGGAAGGCGAGGACGATGCGGCGGCCGGGAAAGGCACCGCGCGCCGCCGCCAGCGTCGCCGCCATCTCGACCGGGTGGTGGCCGTAGTCGTCGATCAGCAAGAAGCTGCCTGCGCCGTCCCGCGCCGCGTGTTCGCCGTAGCTCTGGAAGCGTCGGCCGACGCCGCCGAACTCGGCCAGGCCCTTGACGACCGCCGCGTCGGCCAGCTCGAGCTCGGCGGCGACGGCGATCGAGGCGAGCGCGTTGAGCACGTTGTGGTCGCCCGGGAGGTTCAGCGTCACCGCCAGGTCGGGCATGCGCACGCCGTTCCTGCGCTGCACCGTGAAGCGCATCGTTCCAGCATCGGCGACGACGTCGACGGCGCGGATCATCGCGTCGGCGCCGAAGCCGTAGGTGACGATCGGCCGCGACACCATCGCCATGATCGAGCGCACGCCCGGGTCGTCGGCGCAGAGAATGGCGGCGCCGTAGAACGGCATCTTGTGGATGAACTCGACGAAGGCCTGCTTCAGCTTGGCGAAGTCGTGGCCGTAGGTCTCCATGTGGTCGGCGTCGATGTTGGTGACGACCGCCATCACCGGCAGCAGGTTGAGGAACGACGCATCCGACTCGTCGGCCTCGACGACGATGTAGTCGCCCGCGCCGAGCCGCGAGTGCGCGCCGGCGGCGTTGAGCCGGCCGCCGATGACGAAGGTCGGATCGAGCCCGGCTTCGGCGAGCACGCTGGTGACGAGCGAGGTCGTCGTCGTCTTGCCGTGCGTGCCGGCGATGGCGATGCCCTGCTTCAGGCGCATCAGCTCGGCCAGCATGACGGCCCGCGGCACCACCGGAATGCGCTTGCTGCGCGCCGCCATCACCTCGGCGTTGTCGCCCTTGACCGCGCTCGACGTGACCACCGCTTCGGCGCCGGCGATGTGCGCGGCGTCGTGGCCGATCGCGATGCGGATGCCGAGCTTGGCGAGCGAGCGCGTCGTCGCGCTGTCGTGCTGGTCGGAGCCGGAGATGCGGTAGCCGAGGTTGTGCAGCACTTCGGCAATGCCGCTCATGCCGGCGCCGCCGATGCCGACGAAGTGGATGTGCTTGACGGCGTGCTTCATGGTGCCCCCACGGCGCTTCGCGCCTGCCCCCCGAGGGGGCGGGAGCGGCTTGGGAACGGCCCGGCGCCGCTCATGCAGCCACCAGGCTTTCGATCTCGTCGGCGACCCGCGAGGCGGCGTGCGGCCTGGCCAGGGCCCGCGCCTTCGTCGCCATCGCCAGCAGCGCGTCGCGCGTCAGGCCGGCGAGAAGCTCGGCGAGGCGGCGCGGCGAGAGCTCGGTTTGCGGCAGGTGGATCGCCGCGCCGTGGCCGGCCATCCACGCCGCGTTGTCGCGCTGGTGGGTGGTGGTGCTCGCCACAAGCGGCACCAGCACCGCGGGCACCCCGGCCGCGCACAGTTCGCTCACCGTGATGGCCCCGGCGCGACAGACGATCACGTCGCAGGCCGCGAGCTGCGCGGCCATGTCGTCGATGAACGGGCGAACGGTGGCGTCGATCGCGCGGCCCGCATAGGCGGCGCGAACGCCCTCGGCAGCGCTTTCGCCCGTCTGGTGCGTCACTTGCGGACGCGTCTCGCTCGCCATCAGCCCGAGCGCCTCGGGCACGCAGTCGTTGAGCGCCTTGGCGCCGAGGCTGCCGCCGACGACAAGCAGGCGAAGCGAGCCCTGCCGTCCGACGAATCGCGCGGCGGGCTCGGTCATGGTCTCGATCTCTTCGCGCACCGGATTGCCCGTCACGACCGCCTTGGCGCCGACCTGCGCGGCCGCCTCGCCATCGAAGCCGAACGCAACGCGGCGCGCCGCCGGCAGGAGGGCGCGGTTGCTCAGCAACAGCGCGGCATCGGCATTCATGAGCACGAGCGGCCGGCCGAGCAGCTTCGCGGCCCAGCCCGCGGGAACGCAGACGTAGCCGCCCATGCCGAGCACGGCGGCGGGATCTCGTCGGCGCAGCAGCGAGACCGAGCGCGCCAGCGCGCCGAACATGCGCAGCGCCCCCGCGAGGTTGCCGAGCAGGCCCTTGCCGCGCAGGCCGGAGAAGGGCAAGCGGTCGAGCGCGAAGCCTGCGGGCGGCACGAGCCGGTTCTCCATGCCTGCGGTCGTGCCGAGCCAACTCACCGTCCAGCCGCGCCGGACCATTTCGCGCGCGACGGCCAGGCCGGGAATGACATGGCCGCCGGTGCCGGCAGCGACGACGACGAGATGGCGCGTCATGCGCGGCCTCCGCGCATCCGACTGTTTTGGCTCTGGCACGCGCACTGCGTGCGCTTCACGTCGCTGCGCGACATGAGCCTCGCCGAAACAGGCATCGCGAGCGCTGTCGCGCCCGCGCCGCGCCGCGGCGGTGCCACGTCGCGACTCATGCGCGGCCTCCGCGCATGAGTTGCCTGTTTTCGATGTCGACGCGGACCACGATCGCCAGCGCGATCATGTTCATGACGATGGCCGAGCCGCCGTAGCTCATCAGCGGCAGCGTCAGGCCCTTGGTCGGCAGCACGCCGAGATTGACGCCCATGTTGATGAAGGCCTGGCCGCCGAACCAGATGCCGACGCCCTGGGCGAACAGGCCCGCGAACACGCGGTCGAGGGCGATCGCCTGGCGGCCGATGTGGAAGAGCCGGCGGGCCAGCCAGAAGAAGGCGACGATGACCGAGGCGACGCCGACGAAGCCGAGCTCCTCGCCGATCACCGCCAGCAGGAAGTCGGTGTGCGCCTCGGGCAGGTAGTGGAGCTTCTCGATGCTCGAGCCGAGCCCCTGGCCGAAGATCTCGCCGCGCCCGAACGCGATCAGCGAATGCGAGAGCTGGTAGGCCTTGCCGAGCGTGTACTTGTCGTCCCACGGGTTGAGGTACGCGAAAATGCGCTCGCGCCGCCAGTCCGAGGTCGTGATCATCAGCACGAACGCGCCCGTCAACACGGTGCTGATGATGAGGAACATGCGGCCGTTGACGCCGCCGAGAAAGAGGATGCCCATCGCGATCGTGGCGATGACGAGGAAGGCACCCATGTCCGGCTCGGCCAGCAGCAGCAGGCCGACGACCGCGAGCGAGAGCGCCATCGGCAGCACGGCGCGAAAGAAGTTCTCCTTCACGTCCATGCGCCGCACCATATAGCCGGCCGCATACATCGCGATCGCCAGCTTGCAGAGCTCCGAAGGCTGGAAACTCATGACGGCGAGCGGGATCCAGCGCCGCGCGCCGTTGACGCCCTTGCCGATGAAGGGCAGCAGCACCAGCACCAGCAGCAGCAAGGCGGTGACGAAGATCCACGGCGAGAGCTTTTCCCAGATCGTCACCGGCACCTGCACGACGACGAGCGCGGCGATGACCGAGATGCCGACGAACAGTAGGTGACGGTTGAGAAAGTAGGTCGTCGTGTAGCGCGCGAACTTCGGGTTGTCGGGCATCGCCACCGAGGCGCTGAAGACCATCACGAGGCCGAGCGCGAGCAAGGCCACGACGACGCAGACGAGAGTGCGGTCGAAGCCGAGCAGCCGCGCCGGCTGGCCGCTGTCGACGCTGATCCATTCGCGGACCGGGATCGCCTCGGCCACGGCGCGGCGGGCGCGTTCGGCTTGCGGCGACGACGCGGGCCTGGCGCGCGGCTTTGGCGCCGGCGTGCCCAGGCGCGCCCGGAACGACTGGAACAGATTCGCGACGGCGGCGGTCACGCGAGACCCCTTTGCTCGGCGACCGCATGCACGGCGGCGACGAAGATCTCGGCGCGATGCGCGTAGTTGCGGAACATGTCGAGGCTGGCGCACGCCGGGCTCAGCAGCACCGCGTCGCCGGGCACGGCACGCCGGAACGCGGCATCGACCGCCGCCTCCAGCGTCGCGTGGCGTTCGATGGCGACACCGGCGCCCCCGAGGACGCCGCCGATCGCCCGCTCGATCCCTTCTGCATCGCGGCCGATCGTCACGACGGCGCGCGCATGGCGCGCGAGCGGTGCGGCGAGCGGCGTGAAGTCCTGGCCCTTGCCGTCACCGCCGAGGATGACGACGAGCTTGGCCGGCGCGCGGTCGGTGCCGAGGCCATCGAGGGCGGCGACGGTCGCACCGACGTTGGTGCCCTTGCTGTCGTCGAACGCGTCGATGCCGCCGACCGTGGCGACAAACGCCACGCGGTGCGGCTCGCCGCGGTAGTCGCGCAGGGCGTGGAGCATCGGTGCGAGCGGGCAGCCGATCGCCGTCGCGAGGGCGAGCGCGGCCAACGCGTTGAGCGCGTTGTGCCGGCCGCGGATGCGCAGGGCGTCGGCCGGCATCAGATGCTGCAGCGTCAGCTCGTTCGGCGACACGTCGTCGTCGCGGGCACGCGCCAGCCAGGCGATGTCGTTCTCGACGACGAGGCCCCAGTCGCCAGGGAGCTCGGGTCGTTGGCCGCCGAAGCTGACGACACGGCGCCGCACGATCCGCGGCGCGCGGCCCTTCTTCGTCGCCACCGTCTCGGGCCCGGGCACCAGCGCCATCGTCGCGGCGTCGTCGCGGTTGACGACGACGACGGCGCGGTGTCCGAAGACGCGCGCCTTGGCGGCCGCGTACGCAGCCATCGAGCCATGCCAGTCGAGATGGTCTTCGGTGACGTTGAGGATCGCGGCGGCATCGGCATCGAAGCGGGTGCTGCCGGCGAGCTGGAAGCTCGACAGCTCGAGCACCCAGACCTCGGGCAGGCGTTCGCGCAAGCTCTCGCGCGGGCCGGCGTCGATGGCATCGGCCAGCGTCTGCAGCATGGTCGGGCCGATGTTGCCGGCCACCGCGACGCGCTTGCCGCTGCGCTCGACGAGCAACGCCGTCATTGCCGTCGTCGTCGTCTTGCCGTTGGTGCCGGTGACGGCGATGACCTTGGGCGCGTCGTCGAGCTCGAGGCGCAAGGCCTCGAGCGCATCGCCGAAGAGGTCGAGCTCGCCATGAACGGGAACCGCCGCCGCCTTCGCGGCGGCAAGCAGCGCGGCGATGCGCGCGTCATGCGGTGCGAGGCCGGGGCTTTGCAGCACCAGGTCGACACCGCCGAGATCGGCCGCGGACAGGGGCTGCGACGGCAGCCGCGTCGCCGCGGGCACGAGCTGCCTCAGTGCCTCGGCCTGCGGCGGCTCGGCGCGCGAATCCCAGGCCCGCACGCTCGCGCCCTTTCGTGCGCACCAGCGCGCCATCGCCAGGCCGGAATCGCCGAGACCGAGCACCAGCACGGTCTTATCGCGAAGGACAAACGTGGCGGCCCCCCTCGGGGGACCGGCCAACGTATTCGTTGGACGAGGGGTCGTCATCATCGCAGCTTCAGGCTGGCCAGCCCGATCAGGCAGAGCATGATCGTGATGATCCAGAAGCGCACGACGACCTGCGTCTCCTTCCAGCCGAGCTTTTCGAAGTGGTGGTGCAACGGCGCCATCTTGAACAGCCGCCGGCCCTCGCCGTACTTCCGCTTCGTGTACTTGAACCAACCGACCTGCGCCATCACCGAGAGCGCCTCGGCGACGAAGACGCCGCCCATGATCCCGAGCACGATTTCCTGGCGCGTAATGACCGCGATCGTGCCGAGCGCGCCGCCGAGCGAGAGCGCGCCGACGTCGCCCATGAAGACCTGGGCCGGATGGGTGTTGAACCAGAGAAAGGCCAGACCGGCTCCAGCCATCGCCGAGCAGAAGATGAGCAGCTCGCCGGCGCCCGGGATGTAGGGAAAGAGCAGGTAGCGTGAATAGACGGAGCTGCCGGTGATGTATGCGAAGACGCCGAGCGCAGAGCCCACCATCACCACCGGCATGATCGCCAGGCCATCGAGCCCGTCGGTGAGGTTGACCGCGTTGCTCGCGCCGACGATCACGAAGTAGGTCAGCGCGATGAAGCCGAACACGCCGAGCGGATAGCTCACCGTCTTGAAGAACGGCACGATCAGATCGGCCTTCGGCGGCAGGTCGTTGGAGAAGCCGCTCTGGACCCAGCGCAGGAACAACTCGAGCACGCGAAGGTTCGAGGTTTCGCTGACGCTGAAGGCGAGGTAGAGCGCAGCGACGATGCCGATCACCGATTGCCAGAAGTACTTCTCGCCCGAGGGCATGCCTTCCGGGTTCTTGCCGACGACCTTCCTCCAGTCGTCGACCCAGCCGATCGCGCCGAAGCCGACCGTCACGAGCATGACGATCCAGACGAACCGGTTCGACCAGTCGAACCAGAGCAGCGTCGAGACGCCGATGCCGAGCAGGATCAGCACGCCGCCCATCGTCGGCGTGCCGCTCTTGGCCTGGTGCGATTCGACGCCGTAGGCGCGGATCGGCTGGCCGATCTTCAGCTCCGCGAGCCGGCGGATCACCCATGGGCCGAAGACGAGGCCGATGACGAGCGAGGTCATCGCCGCCATCACCGCACGAAAGGTGATGTACTGGAAGACGCGCATGAAGCCGAACTCTGGCGAGCTCGCCTGCAGCCACTGCGCTAGGCTAAGCAGCATGGTGCCTCCCGACGCTCGCGAGGCTACGGCGCATGGGAGTCTCCCGCCGGCTCGCCTTCGAGCGCGGCGACGACGCGTTCCATCGCCATGAAGCGCGAGCCCTTGACGAGCACCGCCGCGAATGGCGGCGCATCGGCAAGCGCCGCGATCAGCGACTCGGCGCTGCCGAACGCGCGCGCGCCGGCGAACGGCTCGGCGGTGCTCGCGCTCAGCGGGCCGACGGCCCAGAGCGCGTCGATGCCGCGCGCCGCCGCATGCGCGCCGACCTCGTGGTGCAAGGCCGGCCCTTCCGTGCCGACCTCTCCCATGTCGCCGAGAACGAGCCAGCGCGGCGCCGGCATCGCAGCGAGCACGTCGATGGCGGCACGGACCGAGTCGGGGTTGGCGTTGTAGGTGTCGTCGACGAGCGCGCGCTCGACGCCCTGCCAGACGAAGCGACGCGTTTGCGAGCGGCCGCGCACCGGGCGAAACGCCGACAGGCCGCGGCCGATCGCATCCGGCGGGCAGCCCGCTGCCAGCGCCGACGCGGTCGCGGCCAATGCGTTGCGCACGTTGTGGCGGCCGGGTGCGTGCAGCTCGAACGCGATCTGGCCTGTGGCCGTGGACGCGACGACGAACCAGCCGGCGTCCGAGGGACGCGCTTCGCCGGTCACGTCGGCGTCGCCGTCGTCGGCGAAGGTCAGGGTGCGCCGGGCGCCGGCAAGCGCCCGCCAGATATGCGCATGGGCATCGTCGGCCGGAAAGACGGCGACGCCGTCGGCGCCGAGCGCGGCGATCGCGGCGCCGTTCTCGCGTGCCACCGCATCGACACTGGCCATGAACTCGAGATGCTCGCGCTGCGCGTTGTTGACGAGCGCGACCGTCGGCTGCGCCATCGCCGCAAGGTTGGCGATCTCGCCGGGATGGTTCATGCCGAGCTCGACCACCGCGGCGCGGTGCGACGCGCGCAGCCGGAGCAGCGTCAGCGGCACGCCGATGTCGTTGTTGAAGTTGCCTTCGGTCGCGAAGGCCGCGTCGGCGAGCCAGGCGCGAAAGATCGACGCGACCATCTGCGTCACTGTCGTCTTGCCGTTGCTGCCGGCGACGACGACGAGCGGCAGCGCGAAGCGGCGCCGCCACGACGCCGCGAGCTGGCCGAGCGCGACGCGCGAGTCGGCCGCTTCGATGCCGGCGATGCCCGCGGCGGCCAGGCCGCTCTCGGCGAGCGCCGCCACCGCGCCCTTGCCGCCGGCCTGGGCGAGAAAGTCGTGCGCGTCGAAGCGCGCGCCGCGCAAGGCGACGAACAGGTCGCCGGCGCGCAGCGTGCGGGTGTCGCTGTGCACGCGATCGAAGACGGTCGACGGATCGCCGACGACGCGCGCCCCATGGATGCCGACGGCGGCGGCGCCGAGGTCGAGCATCGGCGTGCGCGCCGGCTGACCCGCCGCGCCGATCGCCGTCCGTGCCTGCAATCCAGCCGTTGCATGCGCGGCGTCGGAGAACGGGAACTTCGCACCGCCGACGTCCTGGTACGTTTCGTGGCCCTTGCCGGCAAGCAGCACGACGTCGTTCGGCGCGGCCGACAGGACCGCGTGGCGAATCGCCTCGGCGCGGTTCTCGATCACGTCGACCTCGTCGTGGCCGACGGCCCCGGCGAGGATCTGCGACATGATGAAATCCGGCGATTCGAGGCGCGGGTTGTCGCTCGTCACCACCACCCGGTCGGCGAGCCGGACCGCGATCGCGCCCATCAGCGGGCGCTTGGCGGCGTCGCGATTGCCGCCGCAGCCGAACACGCACCAGAGCCGGCCGCCGCGTTCGGCGGCGAGCGGCTTCAGCGCGGCGAGCGCCTTGTCGAGCGCGTCCGGCGTGTGCGCGTAGTCGACCACCACTTCCGGCGCGTCGCGGCTCGCATCGCAGGAGCCGACGCGCTGCATGCGCCCGGGCACCGGCGTCAGCGCGGCGCAGGCCGCGGCCGCGCCGTCGAGATCGAGCCCCAGGGCACGCAGCACGCCGATGACGGCGAGCAGATTGGCGACGTTGTAGTCGCCAATCAGCGGGGTGGCGATCGAGACGACGGCGTCACCCTCTCGTACGTCGAAGGCGAGGCCGGCGCGGCCGTGGCGGATGTTCGAAGCCTGCAGGCGGGCCGCGCTGCGCGTCGAGACGGTCCAGGTGTCGACCGCCGTTTCGGCAAGCGACGCGGCAAGCTCGATGCCCTGCGCGTCGTCGAGATTGACCACTGCCGCCTTCAACGCTGGCCAGGCGAAGAGCTGCGCCTTGGCCTGCCAATAGGCAGCCATGTCGCCGTGGTAGTCGAGATGGTCCTGCGTGAAATTGGTGAAGACGGCGACGCGGATGCGCGTGCCGGCGAGGCGATGCTCGGCGATGCCGATCGACGAGGCCTCGATCGCGCACGCCGCATAGCCACGGTCCGCGAAATCGGCAAGAGCGGTCTGCAGCGTGATCGGGTCGGGCGTCGTCAGCCCGGTCTCGACGAGGCCGGCAAGGGCGTCGGTCTCCGCTGCGACGCCGCCGTTCGCGACGCCGGCTCGACGCGACGGCTCGCCGACGCCGAGCGTGCCGATCACCGCCGCACGGCGACCCGACGCACCGAGCGCCTGCGCGATCCACCACGCGGTCGAGGTCTTGCCGTTGGTGCCGGTGACGGCGACGACATCGAGCTTCTCGCTCGGCCGGCCGAGAAAGCGGCTGGCGACGTCACCGGCCGCGGCCTTCAGGCCACGCATCGCGGCGATGCGCGGCTCGCCGGCGAAGGCAAACGCATCGACGCCATCGGCCTCGACGACGCTGGCGACCGCGCCGGCGGCGAGGGCTTCGGCGACATGGCGCCGCGCATCGCTGGCGTGGCCCGGCCAGGCGATGAAGGCGTCGCCCGGCGTGACGCGCCGGCTGTCGCCGACCAGGCGACGCGCACCGCGCACGAG
>Ga0075520_1001781_pt1 | contig 10531 bp, 7 predicted proteins | sample NGEPerB_FD_75100 | JGI IMG/M metagenome (GOLD analysis project Ga0075520, IMG submission 75100) | Arctic peat soil microbial communities from the Barrow Environmental Observatory site, Barrow, Alaska, USA - NGEE PermafrostAB12-B | ecosystem: Environmental > Terrestrial > Soil > Wetlands > Peat ...
CGGCGGAACCTGCTGAGCCGGTTCCGGACATCCGGGGACCGCGAGGGCCTATGCGGTCGTGTTGATCCGGTTCATCGCCACCTCGACCCCGAGGGTGGCGATCAGCTCGACGGCGTCCGCCGCGACCTCGGCCGCCACGGCGAGCACCTCACGCTCGGTCGCACCGGGGCGCTTGAGCACGTAGTCCGCCCCGGGCTGGCGGCCGGGCGGCTTGCCGATGCCGATGCGGACCCGCAGGTAGCCCCCGGTGTGGAGATGGGCGTGGATCGACTTGAGCCCGTTGTTGCCGGCGGTACCGCCGCCTGCTTTGACCTTGACCCGGCCTGACGCCAGGTCCAGCTCGTCGTGGACGATGACCAACCGGGAGGCCGTGCCGTCGGTGGCCCCGTCGCCGTCGGGCGGCCCGACGATCCCGGCTCGGCGGACGAGGGGCGCCACGGCCAGGCCGGACTCGTTCATGAAGGTGGACGGGATCGCGCACAGGACGCGGTGGCCCCCGATGAGGATCTGCCCGGCGCGGGCCCGGAGGCCCTTTTCCGCGGAGAGCGCCCCGTGGTGGCGCGCCACCAGGCGCGCCACGGCGTCTGCGCCGATGTTGTGACGGGTGCCCTCGTACTCGGGCCCCGGATTCCCGAGACCGACGACCAGCAGGTCCATGACCACGCCCCGTCGGGGGGCTCCCGCCCCCTCGCGGCGGCGGAGCAGGGCCTAGGCCTCTTCGGCGTCGGCGGCCTCGGCCGCCTCGTCGCCGGCCTCGGCACCTTCGGGCGTCTCGGCGGCGACCTGGACCCGCGGCGGGATGCCGGCAGCCACCGTGGCCTCGAGGTCGGTCTCCAGCTCGACGCCGGCCGGGATGTCGATGTCGGACACGTGCAGCGCGCCACCGATGGTCAGCGACGAGATGTCGAGGTCGACCGAGCTGGGGATGTCGGTCGGCTTGGCCTTGACCTGGAGGGTGAAGAGCTGCTGGTCGACGATGCCGTCACCATGGCCGACCTCGACCGCCTCGCCCACCAGGTTGATGGTGACCTCGGCGCTGATGAGCTCGTCACGGCGCACGATCAGGAAGTCGACATGGGTGACCACGTTGCGGACCGGGTGGTGCTGGATGTCACGGGCGAGGGTCAGGTGGTCGGTGCCGTCCACGTTGAGGGAGAGCAGGGTGTTGAGCCCGGACTCGCCGGACATGGCGATCTGGAACTCGCGGGCGACGACGGACACGGGGATCGGATCGGTGCCGTGGCCGTAGACCACACCGGGGATCTTGCCCTCGGCGCGCAGACGACGGGTCGAACTGGATCCGATCTCGCGGCCGGTGTAGGCGATGAGCGTGGTTTCGGGCATGCGGGAACTCCTCGGGAGGTGCTGAGACGGGCGCAGGGGGACGCGGTGGGCGTGCGCTGGGCACGGTTCCGGTGCGGTCGCTGCTGACGGCCCTCCATGATAGACGCACGTCCGGCCTCCGGGCCACACGCCCCCGGGGGCGGCGGGGCAGCCGGTCAGGCCAGGTTCTCGCCGCCGAAGATCTCCGACACCGACGAATCCTCGAACACGGCGTCGATGGCGCTGCTGATCAGGTTCGCCACCGACAGGACCTCGAGCTTGTCGAAGCGGCGGTCCTGGGCGATGGGCAGGGTGTTGGTGACCACGACCTTGGTCAGCGCCGAGTTCTTGAGGCGGTCGATGGCCGGGTCGGACAGCACGGCATGGGTGGCCATGCACCACACCTCGGTGGCGCCCCGGTCGGCCAGCAGGTCGGCGGCGGCCACGATGGTGCCGGCGGTGTCGATCATGTCGTCGATCAGCACACACTGGCGCCCGTCGACGTCGCCCACCACGTGGAGCGCCTCCACCTGGTTGGCCACCCCGCGCAGCCGGCGCTTGTGCACGACGGCCAGATCGGCCGTGAGGTGTTGGCTGAACCGCTCGGCGACCTTGACCCGGCCGGCGTCCGGCGCCACGACCACGAGATCGTCGCTCAGGTGCTTGCGCAGGTAGTCGATCATCACCGGGGCCGCGGTCAGGTGGTCGAAGGGGATGTCGAAGAACCCCTGGATCTGGCCGGAGTGGAGGTCGACGCTCACCACCCTGTCGGCACCGGCCACCGAGAGCATGTCGGCCACGAGCTTGGCGGTGATGGGCTCCCGGCCCGTCGCCTTGCGGTCCTGGCGGGAGTAGCCGTAGTACGGGCACACCGCGGTGATCCGCTTGGCCGAGGCCCGCTTGGCCGCGTCGATCATGATGAGATGCTCCATCAGCGAGTCGTTGACCGGCCCGCAGTGGGTCTGGACGATGAAGACGTCGCTGCCGCGGATGGAATTGTCGAACCTGCAGTGGATCTCGCCGTTGGCGAACTCGCGGAGGTTCGCCTCCCCCAGTTCGACCCCCAGCTGCGAGGCGATCTCCTGGGCCAGCTCTGGGTGGGAGCGGCCCGACACCAGGTCGAGGCGGCGGCGCGGGGTGAATTCCATGGCGCGACGCTACCGCGACCCGGCGTCGGGGTCAGATGGCACCGGACCGACCACGCCACCCGACGGGACCTCACTCCCTTCGGCCAGCACGGCGAAGGGGCCGACGCGCGCGTCGGCCCCGATGACCGAGCGTCGGCAGACCGAGGACGCCACCACGGCGCCGTCGCCGACGGTGGTGTCGACCAACCGGGTGTCGGGACCGAGCTCGGCGTGCTCGCCCACCACGCAGGCACCCTGGAGGATCACCCCGGGCAGCAGGACGACATCGGTCGCCAAGGTGACGTCGACGTCGATGTAGGTGGTCTGCGGGTCCCACATGGTCACGCCGCGCCGCATCCAGCGCTCGTTGATCCGGTCGCGCAGCTCGGCCTCGGCCACGGCCAGCTGGGCCCGGTCGTTGACACCGGCCACCTCCATGGTGTCCTCCACCACGACGGAGCCGACCCGGTGGCCGGCCTCGTAGAGGACCTCGACCACGTCGGTCAGGTAGTACTCCCCCTGGGCGTTCGCCGGGCTGAGCCGGCGCAACGACGGTGCCAGCACACTCCGCTTGAAGCAGTACATCGAGGTGTTGACCTCCTGCACCTCGAGCTGCTCGTCGGTGGCGTCGACCTGCTCGACCACGCGGGCCACCGCGTCGTCACGACCGCGGACGACCCGTCCGTAGCCCGTCGGGTCGTCGAGCAGTGCGGTCAGGAGCGTGGCGGCGTCGTCGGCGGCACGATGGGTGCGGACCAGCCGGGCCAGGGTGCCGGGGCGGAGCAGCGGCGTATCGCCCGGCAGCACTACGACATCACCGTCCTCGCCGTCCTCCTCGTCGGACAGCCCGGTGAGCGCGACCGACATGGCGTCCCCGGTACCCCGCTGCTCGACCTGCTCCACGAACTCGATCGACATCCCGGCCGGTGCGTGCTCGACCAGTGTCTTGGTGACCCATTCGGCCCGGTGCCCGACGACCACCACCACCCGTGTCACCTGCAGTTCGGCGAGTGCGTCGAGGACGTGGAGGATCATGGGACGGCCACAGAGCCGGTGCAGCGGCTTCGGGCGGGCGGACCGCATCCGGGTGCCGTGTCCGGCGGCCAGCACCACCGCCGACAGTGGCCGGGAGGTCGCCGTAGTCCTCGAGCCGACGCGGGGTGACTCCCAGTCGTCCGGACCGCCCTGCGGGTACGTCCGGATCACCATGTCGCCACCGCCCAGGATCGGGCCGGGCGGGAGCATCGGGACTCGTCACGCGTCACGGGGGTCATGGGCCTATTCTTCCCACGTCGGCCGGGGCAATGCGACCCCGGGCCCCGGCATCGCCCCGACCGGGGGCACACTTGAGACCCATGCCCGTACTCCCCTCCGCCATCGACCCCGCCTCGGACACCTTCCGCGCCAACGAGGCCGCCCTGCTCGAGGGACTCGGGGTCGTGCAGGCCGAGTTGGCCGTGGCCCGAGCCGGCGGTGGCGAGCGGTACGTGGCCCGCCACCGGGAACGGGGCAAGTTGACCGCCCGCGAGCGGGTCGAGCTCCTGCTCGACCGGGACTCGCCGTTCCTCGAACTCTGCCCGTTCGCCGCCTGGGGGACCCAGTACACCGTGGGGGCATCGACCATCCTCGGGATCGGGGTGATCGAGGGGGTCGAGTGCCTCGTCAACGCCACCGATCCGACGGTCCGCGGCGGAGCGATGAACCCGTGGTCGTTCCGCAAGGGTGCCCGGGGGTCGGACATCGCCCTCGCCAACCGGCTGCCGTCGATCAACCTGACCGAGTCCGGAGGAGCCGACCTGCCGGCCCAGGCCGAGCTGTTCATCCCCGGTGGGCGTGCCTTCCGCGACCTGACCCGGCACTCGGCGGCGGCCATCCCGACCGTGGCCGTGGTGTTCGGCAACGCCACCGCCGGAGGGGCCTACGTCCCGGGGATGAGCGACTACGTGGTCATGATCGAACAGCGGTCCAAGGTCTTCCTGGGCGGCCCACCGCTGGTCAAGATGGCCACCGGCGAGGAATCGACCGACGAGGAGCTCGGCGGCGCCTCCATGCACGCCAGGGTCTCGGGACTGGCCGACTACCTCGCAGCCGACGAGGTCGACGCCATCCGGCTCGGGCGCCAGATCGTGAGCCGACTGCACTGGCGCAAGACGGGTCCGGGCCCGACCGAGCCGGCCGACGCCCCCGTCCACGACCCCGACGAACTCCTGGGCATCGCCTCGGCGGACCCGAAGATGCCCTTCGACCCGCGCGAGGTGCTGGCCCGGGTGGTCGACGGCTCCCGGTTCGACGAGTTCAAGCCGCTGTACGGCACCAGCCTGGTCACCGGATGGGCATCCATCCACGGCTATCCCATCGGGATCTTGGCCAACCACCGCGGCGTCCTGTTCTCCGAGGAGGCCCACAAGGCCACCCAGTTCATCCAGCTGGCCAACCAGATCGACGTGCCGCTCCTCTTCCTCCAGAACACCACCGGCTACATGGTGGGCAAGGAATACGAGCAGGGAGGAATCATCAAGCACGGGGCGATGATGATCAACGCCGTCGCCAACTCCTCGGTCCCCCACCTCACCGTCAACATCGGCGCCTCGTACGGTGCCGGCAACTACGGGATGTGCGGCCGGGCCTACGACCCCAGGTTCCTGTTCGCGTGGCCCAACGCCCGCTCGGCGGTCATGGGACCGGCCCAGCTGGCCGGTGTGCTGTCGATCGTCGGCCGGCAGTCGGCCGCGTCCAAGGGCGTCCCCTTCGACGAGGAGGCCGACGAGGCCATGCGGGCGCTGGTCGAGGCCCAGATCGAGTCGGAGTCCCTCCCGCTCCATCTGTCGTCCCGACTCTACGACGACGGCATCATCGACCCGCGCGACACCCGGTCCGTCCTCGGCCTCTGCCTCTCGGTCATCGACAACCAGCCGACCTCGGGCACCCGGGGGTACGGCGTGTTCCGGATGTGATGCCGTGACCACACCGGACAGCGCCACCACACCTGTGCGCCCCGTGACCGCCCTGCTCGTGGCCAACCGGGGGGAGATCGCCCGTCGGATCATGCGCACGGCACGGGCCATGGGCATCACCACGATCGCCGTCCACTCCGACGCCGACGCCGACGCCCCCCACGTGGCCGAGGCCGACCTGGCCGTCCGGCTGCCCGGCGTGGCACCGGCGGACACGTACCTGCGCCACGACCTCGTCCTGGATGCGGCACGCCGCACCGGAGCGGACGCCGTCCACCCCGGCTACGGGTTCCTGTCCGAGTCCGGCACCTTCGCCCGGGCCGTCACCGGGGCGGGCCTGGTGTGGGTGGGGCCGCCGGCCGACGCCATCGACGCCATGGGCTCCAAGATCGGCTCCAAGGAACTGATGCGCGCCGCCGGGGTGCCCACACTCCCGTCCCTCGCCGTCGTGGGCGACACCCCACCACACCCCGACGACGTCGCCGCCCTGGGGTGGCCGCTGCTGGTCAAGGCATCGGCGGGCGGGGGTGGGCGCGGCATGCGGGTCGTCGAGGGCCCGGACGCACTGGCCGAGGCGCTGGCCGGCGCCCGGCGCGAGGCGGAGTCCGCCTTCGGCGACGGGACCGTGTTCCTCGAGCGCTACCTGACCGCACCCCGCCACATCGAGGTGCAGGTGCTGGCCGATTCCCACGGTGACGTGGTGGCCCTGTTCGAGCGCGAGTGCAGCATCCAGCGGCGCCACCAGAAGATCATCGAGGAGGCACCGTCGCCGATCGTCGGTCCCGAGCTCCGGGCACGCCTGTCGAATGCTGCCGTGGCCGCAGCGCGGGCGGTCGGGTACGTCAACGCCGGCACGGTCGAGTTCGTACTCGACACGGACGGCGAGCCCTACTTCCTGGAGATGAACACCCGCCTCCAGGTGGAGCACCCGGTGACCGAAGCGGTGACCGGGCTCGATCTCGTGCGCCTGCAGATCCTGGTGGCCGGGGGGGCGGCACTCCCCGATGAGGTCCACGCCGCGATCGACCGGGGACCCGTCGGTCACGCCGTCGAAGCACGGCTCTACGCCGAGGACCCTGCCGCAGGATGGCTGCCGTCGACCGGCTCGTTGGACGAGTTCTCCGTGCCCGACGCGCGGTCCGGGGTGCGGATCGACTCGGGGGTCGAGTCCGGCGGGACCGTAAGCCCCCACTACGACCCGATGCTGGCCAAGGTCATCGTGCACGCCGCCACCCGTGCCGAGGCCACGGCAACCCTGGCCGCCACGCTGGCATCGTCCCGGATCCACGGCGTGGTGACCAACCGGGACCTCCTGGTCCGCACGCTCCGCCATCCCTCGTTCGCTGCCGGGGACACCGACACCGGCTTCCTCGACCGTCACGGGTTGGCCACCCTCGCCGCCCCGCTGGCCGATCACGCCGCGGTGGGCCGGCACGCCGTGGCGGCCTCGCTGTGCGGGCAGGCTGCCCGTCGAGCGGCTGCGTCCGTGCTCGTCACGCTGCCCTCGGGCTGGCGCAACAACGTGGTCGACCTCCAAGAGATCACCTTCGACTCCGGCTCGGGCTCCGTCCGGGTCGGGTACCGCATGGCGCGACGCGGCCACGGGGTGGCCACCGTCGCGCTCGACGGCGAGGTGCTCGACCTGACCGTCGGGGCCGTCGGGCCCGACGGCGTGACCCTCACCCACGACGGGGTGACCCGGCACTACGCGGTGCAGAGGGTCGGTGCCACGAGCTATGTCGACGGTCCCGACGGATCATCACGCCTGACCGCCGAGGACCGTCACCCCGTCGCCGAGGACCAGGTCACCGAGGGCTCGGCCCTGGCGCCCATGCCCGGAAGTGTGGTGCGGGTGCTCGTGGTCCCCGGTGACCGGGTCGAGTCGGGTCAGGTCCTCGTGGTCCTCGAGGCCATGAAGATGGAACATGCCGTCCACGCCGGTGCCACCGGCACGGTGGCCGAGGTCGACGTGGCCGAGGGCGACCAGGTGGAGACGGGACGCGTCCTGGTGGTGGTCGAGGCCGACGACGACGCCGATCGACCGGCTGACGGAGACGAGGGGGCGACATGAGCGAGCCACTGCGGATCGCCAATTGCTCGGGCTTCTACGGGGACCGACTGTCCGCGGCGCGGGAGATGGTCGACGGGGGTCCGATCGACGTCCTGACCGGCGACTGGCTGGCCGAGCTGACCATGCTCATCCTGTGGAAGGGCATGCAGCGCGATGCCTCGCGAGGGTGGGCCCACACCTTCCTCACCCAGATGGAGGAGGTGCTCGGCACCTGCATCGACCGTGGCATCAAGGTGGTGACCAACGCCGGTGGGCTCAACCCCGCCGGACTGGCCGACCAGGTCCGCCTGCTGGCCGACCGCCTCGGGCTGTCCGTGGCCGTGGCCCATGTCGAAGGGGACGACCTCCTGCCCCGGATCGGAGCCCTGCAGGCCGACGGTCACCGGCTCGCCCACCTGGACACCGCGGCCCCCCTCGACTCCGCCGACGGCACAGTGGTCTCGGCCAATGCCTACCTGGGGGCCTGGCCCATCGTCGAGGCACTCGGGAGTGGTGCCGACGTCGTCGTCTGCCCCCGGGTGACCGACGCCTCGTTGGTGGTCGGACCGGCCGCGTGGCACCACGGCTGGTCGGAGACCGACTGGGACGCGCTGGCCGGAGCGGTGGTCGCCGGGCACGTGATCGAGTGCGGCCCGCAGGCCACCGGCGGCAACTACGCGTTCTTCACCGAGGTGCCCGGCATGGAGCATCCCGGGTTCCCGATCGCCGAGGTGGCGGCGGACGGCTCGTCCGTCATCACCAAGCATCCCGGCTCCGGGGGCCAGGTCTCGGTGGGCACCGTCACCGCGCAGCTCCTCTACGAGATCGGCGGCCACCACTATCCGAACACGGACGTCGTCGCCCGCTTCGAGACCGTCGAGGTCACCGACCTCGGTGACGACCGCGTCCGCCTGACCGGTGTCCGCGGGCTCCCTGCCCCCTGTGACGTCAAGGTGTGCCTCAACCTGCTGGGCGGTTGGCGCAACACCATGACCTTCGTGCTCACCGGCCTCGACATCGAGGCCAAGGCCGACCTCACGGTCCGGTCGCTGGCCGACGCGCTCGGGGGGACCGGGCAGTTCGCCGACTTCGACGCACGGCTGATCCGCTCCGACAAGGTGGACGCGCCGACCAACGTGGAGGCGACGGCCCAGCTGCGCGTCACGGTGAAGGACGGGGACGCCGAGCGGGTGGGGCGCCGGTTCTCGAGCGCTGCCACCGAGCTGGCCCTGGCCGGCTATCCCGGGCTCCACCTGACCGCGCCTCCGGGTCGGGCCACCGCCTACGGCGTCTACTGGCCCGCGCTGGTGCCGGCCGAGCTGGTGGTGCCCAGCGTCGTCCGCGCCGACGGCTCGCGGGTCGACGTGCCCCACCACGCCCACCGGGACAGCGGCGTACCCTCCGTCGTCGCCTCCGCCACCGACGCCTCGCTCTCCCCCGGGGTCACCGTGGCCCCCGATGCCGTGCCCTCGCCGCCGGAGGGTACGGGTCCGACCGACGACGGCCCGACGGTGCGGGTGCCGCTCGGGACGATCATCGGTGCCCGTTCGGGCGACAAGGGCGGGAATGCCAATGTCGGGCTCTGGGCCCGGACGGACGAGGCCTGGGCGTGGCTCGACGCCGAGGTCACCTTGGACCGGTTCCGGTCGCTGCTCCCCGAGGCGAAGGGGCTCGCCGTGCAGCGCCACGCCTTCCCCAACCTGCGGGCGCTCAACTTCGTCGTGGTGGGCCTGCTGGGCGAGGGGGTCGCCTCGTCGACGCGGCCCGACCCGCAGGCCAAGGGCCTCGGCGAGTACCTCCGTAGCCGACTCGTCGACGTGCCCACCCGCCTCCTCCCCCCGGCGACCTAACCTTGGGGTCGACCGGGGGACCGACCCCGGTCGACCGCACACCCCGACCGGCCGTGTGCGTGGACCGCGCCAGGAGGCACCCATGGACTTCACCGAATCCGACGAGCTGCAGATGCTGCGCGAGGCGGTCGGCTCGATCGCCTCCAAGTTCGGGCACGAGTACTACGTGGAGAAGGCGCGCGCCGACGAGCGCACCGACGAGCTGTGGAGTGCGGTGGCGGAACAGGGCTTCCTCGGCGTCAACGTCCCCGAGGAGTACGGGGGCGGCGGCGGCGGGATCACCGAGCTGGCCGCAGTGGCCGAAGAGCTGGCCGCGGCCGGGTGCCCGCTCCTGGTCATCGTGGTCTCACCGGCCATCTGCGCCACCATCATCGCCAAGTTCGGGACCGAGGCCCAGAAGCAGCGGTGGCTGCCCCGGTTCGCCACCGGCGAGCTCAAGATGGCCTTCGCCATCACCGAGCCCGATGCCGGGTCCAACTCGCACAACCTCGCGCTCACCGCCACCAAGGACGGGGACCTCTACCGCCTCAACGGCCAGAAGTACTACATCTCCGGCGTGGACGAGTGCGAGGCGATCCTGGTGGTCACCAAGTCCGGCGTCGATCCGGACACGGGTCGGGGACGCCTGTCCCTGTTCGTCGTGGACGTCGACACCCCGGGACTCGACAAGCAGGTCCTTCCGGTGGAGATCACCGCGCCCGAGAAGCAGTTCACCCTCTTCTTCGACAACGTCGAGGTCGAGTCCGACCGGTTGATCGGCGAGGAGGGCGAGGGGTTGCGCCAGGTCTTCTACGGTCTCAACCCCGAGCGCATCCTGTCCGCGGCCACCGCCAACGGCATCGGGCGCTACGCCCTCGACAAGGCCGCGGAGTACGCACGCACCCGGGAGGTATGGGGCACGCCCATCGCCCGGCACCAGGGCATCGCCCACCCGCTGGCCAAGTCGAAGATCGAGGTCGAACTGGCCCGGACCATGACCGACAAGGCGGCCTGGTACTGCGACCACGACGGGGACTCACCACTGGCCGGGGAGACCGCCAACATGGCCAAGTACGCCGCCGCCGAGGCCACCCTCGGTGCGCTCGACCAGTCGATCCAGACCCACGGCGGCAACGGCATGTCCTCCGAGTACGGCATCGCCGATCTGTGGGGCATGGCACGCCTGCTTCGCATCGCACCGGTGAGCCGCGAGATGATCCTCAACTACGTGGCCCAGCACTCGCTGCA
>Ga0075520_1001782_pt1 | contig 10531 bp, 11 predicted proteins | sample NGEPerB_FD_75100 | JGI IMG/M metagenome (GOLD analysis project Ga0075520, IMG submission 75100) | Arctic peat soil microbial communities from the Barrow Environmental Observatory site, Barrow, Alaska, USA - NGEE PermafrostAB12-B | ecosystem: Environmental > Terrestrial > Soil > Wetlands > Peat ...
CGTTCGACGCGTATGCGTCAACCATGAACAAACTTCCAAGCGCGTTGTCGTCGGCGCTGGCACTGACATCAACCGCCAGCTTTTGCTCCACCACTAATGCCCGGTATAGTCGAGTTGCTTTTCCGCCCGCAAGCACGTCCGTGGCAACATCGAGCGCTGCCGAACCGGGTTGATATGCGGGTGGCGTCACCCAGCCAAAAGCTACTTTTGCGACTTGGACGGGTTCGTCGATGACGAGGTGTGAGGGCGCTACAGCTCTAGTCGGTGGAATCGAACTGGTAATTGGTTTCGGCAAATTGCGCAGCGTACCAAAGTATTTTTGAACCCAAGTTTTTGCTTGGGCGGGGTCAAAGTCTCCAGCGATTGTAATCGTTGCATTGCTGGGAGCATAGTAGTCCCTGTAAAATGCCTTAACATCGTTGAACGTTGCGTCCGATAGGTCCTGCATCGAACCAATGACCGCGCCGTGATAGGGATGTCCCTCGGGAAATAGCGTATCCAGCATCGCTAGGCTGCTAGGTCCGTACGGCGCATTTTCGAAACTCTGACGTCGTTCGTTCTTGACCACGTCGCGCTGAATATCGAGAGCTTTTTGACTTAGTCCGTCTATGAGAAAGCCCATCCTGTCACTTTCGATCCAAAGAGCCAGCTCCAAATACTCCCGTGGCACCGTTTCGAAATAATTCGTTCGATCCCAATTCGTGGTGCCATTGACGTTGGTCGCGCCAATCGATTCAAGACGCTGGATGAAATGCGAACCTATATGAAGCGAGCCCGCAAACATCAGGTGCTCAAACAAATGAGCGAAACCACTGCGTTTTGTGGGTTCGTTGACGGGCCCCACGTGATACCAAATATTCACCGCAACTAGCGGCAACGACACGTCGTAATGGAGAATTACTTCGAGCCCATTATTCAAATGATATTTTTCGAATGGTATGAATATATCGGGCGCTAGCACGCTGGCATTCCCGATTGTTTCAACGTCCGACCGAGGCTGTGGCGTAATTGACCTCGGGGGTGAGTTGGCCACCGGGGCTTGGGACGCCCGGCTATGGGGCAGCAGCTTCGACTTGGACTCCGATGTGCTTGGTTGTGATTCGGCGGAATTTGTTGTGCCGCGTGCCCACGTGGCTTCGGGAAATAGTAACGATACGACAAGAGCCCAAGCGGCCAGAAAACGTGGCCGCTTCAGGCAAGAATTGAATTGGCTGTGGCTGTCATTGATCATTGGCACAGGTCGAATATATGACACTTAGGGAAAGCGTCCGAAGGTCGCAGGACGCTGACACAATTTCACCTCAGTGCAAATATCTGATGAGGATAGCCCAGAGCATTCCGAGAAGAAGTACCCCCCACACGAAGTCGCCACCCCATCCCCAAGCATGGTGGTTAAACTGCACCGAAGCACCGGCGGCCGCTGCCTGTTGCCCGCGACGTCTCTGAATATACCTTGGATATGGAGGCCCCCACCCACGGTAGCCCCAACCATAACCAATCGGAGGCACGAGAAATAGAAACATGAATATCATCCAAAAAACCACCACGAGCCATTCATAATATCTCGCTTTCTTTCATGTCGGATGACGCAGTGCAGCCCAAACTGAGGGGTTGAAGATCATCCAGCGTGGCGGTGAGGTGGCGGCACATGCACCCTTCGCTCGCCGTCATCCCAATACCCTGGTCGTCCGTAATGTTTGTAAAGACGTGATTCAAAGTCTCGGTTAAGGGTCTCGATCCCTTCCAACTGGGGGCTGTCCTTAATCGACTGTCGAGACATCACAACGAAGACGTTTCGTTCATCCCAACTGACGCTGGTTGCCCAGTGTGGTGAAACTAACACCTTCTTGCCGAATAACCAGTTGTTAGTGTTAACAACCAGATAGCGTATCGCCCAGGTTTCATCGTCAACGATGAAGTCTTCGACGTGACCGATCGCTTCGTCGCTTCCCTGTATGTGGTATCCGCAGACCTCATTGGCGCTACGCAAATGGACATCTCCGGACTTGTCGTCAGCCGACGCCTCGTTCCAATTACCGTTAGCGAGTGAGCCCGGTGTATTACCTGTACCCCACATCCACGAGGATCCCCAGTAGTGTGGATATCGATAGTGCCCGTAGAAGTCCAGCTCGTGCTGGCGGATGACGGGCTTGTCCGTATTAACACTCGGGCTGTTCTTGATTTTGTCCATCGTCAGCGCCAAATGGAATCGCTTAGTCGGCCAGTCAACTTCGCGGAATGAGATGGGCGATATGAGCACCCGTCGCCCATCGAGGAAGCCACTGGTTTCGACAATCAAATAGCGAACGACCCAGTGCTCATCGTCGAGTAGGAAATTCTCAACGTGTCCAATGTCGCCGTCGGAGGCGGTTACCTTGTAGCGCTCGAGATCTTTCAGACTTCGTAACATCGGCATTTCCTTTCTGCTTCACGGACTAAGCGGGTGGCGCACTACCGGCGACATTTCCGACCCCACTCCACTTTCCCAGTACGCTGGGCGTCCGTAGTAGTTGTACAGACGAGTTTCATACTCACGGTTGACGGCCGCGTATGCGTTCCATTCGGGGCTGTCCTTGATCGCTTGTCGGGACATAGCGACATAGACATTCCGCTGCTGCCAACTGACGCTTGTTATCCAGAGTGGTGCGACTAATACCTTCTTGCCCACCCACCAGTTGCTGGTATCGATCACCAGATAGCGTATCGCCCAAGTCTCGTCGTCGACGATGAAGTCGTCGACGTGGCCGATCGATTCATCGCTCCCCTGAATGTGGTATCCGCGGACTTCCTGAGCGCTTCGCAAGTGGATATCGCCTGGCTCTTCGTAATACTCGGCAGATGGGTTGTGCCAAGCACCGGCCGCAAGCGTATTCGGGTAAGCACCCATGCCCCACATTCCCGAGGAACCCCAGTAGTTCGGATACCCATAGTAGCCATAATAGTCCCGCTCGTGCTGGCGGGAAACAGGCTTGTCTAGGTCGACACTTGGGCTGTTCTTGATCTTGTCCATCGTCAGTGCAAGATGGAACTGCGCCTCCGACCAGTCGATTTCACGGAAAGAAATAGGTGAGATGAGCACCCGGCGCTCATTGAAAAAGCCACCGGTCTTGACGACCAAATAGCGAATTGTCCAACGCTCATCATCTAGCAGAAAATTCGCAACACTACCGATGTCGCCGTCGGTCGCACTTACGTTGTAACGCTCAAGATCCTTCAAACTTCGTAACATGGGTCTCTCCTCTGCGCGACCAAAACATGTCGTAGCGAAATGAGTCCAATGCACAATTGGTGCCATATTGCACCCACAGAAGCCGTCCCGAGCTTATTGGAGGTTCCACTTTATGGCGTAGCGGCACGGAACCGCTCTTAGCGATGGGCACCGAAGAATAACGGGCGCACCAGAGCCGCGCCACGAGACCAAAGAGGCAGCGGATTCCGAGAAAGAGCGGCACCTGAACCCGCAGACAACAATTACGGGGGTAAGTACGAACAGATAAGCATTTAGTTCAAGTTGAGCAACTGCTCTTGGAAAGTGGATTTGCGAATTGCAAATGCATGCAGCCGAAAGTTTGCATTTTGCAGTTCCACACTGAATTCACGTGTTGCGGCAGTTGTTGGGTCACTAGTGCGGCGGAAAAACGGCCGCGTCGAACCAAAAAAACGCGCAATTCACTAGTTGACGGTGGGCACATGTGTTGCATAACCAGGTTCAACTGAATGCTGGCCCGCTCAGCCGAGATGCTGGAAATTCGAGACCAGAACGTGTTGGGATCTATTCATGAAGAATAATCAGCGAAACACCCACGTACTCCGTGATGGTGTTATGAACGTGTTATCCGATGAGGAAGTCGCACGCATAGGTGCTTCGGAGACGGCCGAGCGGCTTTTATCGGGTGATGAGTACCTCGACTTGGAGCAATTCGCTCAAGACGTGCATCGGACGCAAGGATCGTGACTTCCCGTGCTTTCGCGCCGGGTTGGTGCAACGTGAATCAGCTCACGAACATCACATCCGGGGCCCGGTAGCATGCGGTCGCGCGATTCGAATGTTGTTTGATGCGCTTAGGTTGCAAAACGAAGGTTGGCGGCAATTAGGCCAAAGACCATCATGTTGCAGAAATTACAGTTTGTAATGTAGGGAGTACTATTATGATTATCCGCCAATCACTATTATTGCTTGCGCTCACATCTTTGGTTGCCGCTTGTAGTAGCACCACACCAAAGGCTAAGGCTGCGGCTCCAATGGCGCAAACGTCCAACACGCAGGCCGTTTCATCCGCCAATCCGAAACCAGACGACAACCCCACACGTGGCAATATTAGTATTTCCGATGATGTGCGAAAGGCATGCGGTCTGGCGAATGACGAGGCGTACTTTGCTTTCGATTCAGCCCATGTGCGTGACCAGGACAAAAAGGTGTTGGGCAAACTCGCCGATTGTTTCGTGTCAGGGCCGTTAAAGGGCCGCCAAATGAGCCTGATTGGGCATGCTGATCCGCGTGGCTCTGAAGACTATAACTTAGCGCTCGCCGGTAGGCGCGCGGACAATGTAAAGCAACTCATTGTCGCCGAGAGAATGAACGAGAATAAGGTTTCAACTACGTCAAGAGGTGCGATGGACGCAACAGGAACTGACGAGGCTTCCTGGGCCAAGGATAGGTCCGTTGATGTAAAGCTCTGAAGTTGAGATCCGCCGGGACTTGTTCCAGCAGGAACTGCTCTTCTCAAGTGACGAACTCAAAAACGCCGCGACGATGGGTTTCGTCGCGGCGTTGCTATTGTGTGGGCATTAGGGCGTACGCGGCAGACCACAGGAGATAACGCAACTAAAACTTGTGCTACCTGACAATCCGGCCATAAGGCGCTGCAAGGTCCGGGCGCAATCTGCATAGCCTCATGTGAAGCATTTTGATTCAACGCCACCAAAACACAGACCAGCACAGCCAGATCATCCCGACAATGCCCACCATCCACACGAAGTCACCGCCCCAGCCCCAAGCATGGTGGTCAAACTGCATTGAAGCACTGTTGGCGGCTGCCCGTTGCCCGCGACGGCGCTGGATATACCGCGGGTATGGTGGTCCCCATCCGCGGTAGCCCCAGCCATATCCAAGGGGAGGCACGAGAAATAGAAACATGAATATCATCCAAAAGAACCACCACGAGCCGATCATTTGATTTCTCTCTTTCCTGTCGATTCACGCAACTAGTGGCGCGATTCATCAGAATTGATGGGTCCTACGGACCGGCCGCTGCGCGGCCATCGCGGCCCTAGCCTTATTTTCTTGGGCTTCGCCCAAACCCAAATTCGCTTCGCGAATTTTGAATGTGATTGTCGGAAACAGTGTTCAGTGGACGCGCTGCAATGCCCGCAGTAACCCGCGATTACGCATGTCATTCATTCTCGAATGACAAGGGGCAGGCTCCCGTCTTGAGACATGCTATTTATCTTGTGATAGGAATGTCGCTGACCATGTCGCTCGCGGTGTTGTGCACACCAGTATTCTTTTCCTCCAGATGAAGTTCGCGTTTCGACACAGCGTGGGCACGGTGGTTCAATTTTCGGATATTCCGGTGGGAGGCCCTTGGGGCGGAACACAAGAACTGGGCATGGCGCGAGGCGTGTGACACTTTCAGCGACCGAACCCAGGAAAAAGCGCGTGACACTGCCGTGTCCGTACATTCCGACGACCACTAAGTCCGCCTCCAGGTCGGAGGCCAGCTGCGCAATCTCGTGAGCTGGGGCGTGGAGGCGCAGGTGGGAGACCACGCGCGGGGGCCTGTTCGCTGCCCCATTCTGCTTTTTCTCGAAAACCCCAAGACTCACTCCTACGTAGGTCTGAAGTTGCTGGTACGCTTGCGGGTCAATCGAGGGCAGATCCATGTTCTGATTGCTAGTTGCCTCTCCGGATGGGGGCAGATTGACGGCGGGAACCACGTGTACGACATGCAACTCGGCATTCGGATGCGCAGCTGCGAGTTCCAGCGCCCGCTGCAGAGCGAGCTCACTTGCCGTCGAATAGTCAATACCGACCAGAATCAAATAGGGCTTACTTGTTTGAGTCATTTCTTCCTCGTGAGGAGGGTGCCGCGTCGCCACTTTAACCGTAACTGCTAGGTGCGGACCTCACTCAACGATGTTGCAAACTTTGAGCCACTTCATTGGTTAGCCGACGAGCAAATCCATATCGTAAGCCCAAGGAGCATAGTTCAAGCTGCGTAGACTTTACGTTTTTGCCATTTCCATTCGAGACAGTGGGATGCTTCGAATCCACCGTCTGACGGAGCGTTGGCATTTTGCAAGATACCTCCGAGCGGACTTTGCATTTTGCAAACCGCTACGAGACCTGAAAGGTCAAACCCAGAGTCAGGTTAGAAGCCTTTAGTTTCTTCATGATCCATCAGTCGGGAAACAGTCGCAACTGCTGGAATACTCCCGAGCATGTGACTGTTGATTCGCATGAACTGGGACCGCGCATTCAATCGGCGAGTCGACCTTCAGTCGACGGAATATTTCGCGTGCGACTGCTTCTGTTCCAAGGTAAGCGAGTAAACCAATCGAAGGTCAAACAGCCATGGCGACACCGTGCGACAAGTGCCAAGGAGCAGCAGTGCCTGCTGCGCAAATGAGAACATTTGAACACGAAGGCCAGACGCTGCATTGCCTTGCCTTTGTGTCAAGTTGCATCGTCTGCGGGCACCGATGGAAAGACGAAATACACGAGGCCGTAAACTCGCACCACGTTGAAGAGGCGCGCGCAGTTGCAACCGGACGGAAGCACGCCTCGCACGACGCTTATGTGAGCTCTGCTTCAACGAACCAACGCGCCTCGGAGTCGCAACCGCAGTGACGGTTCAAGCGTTCGCGCTTGAGCCGAACCCAACAAGCGCCAATACCACGGAGCTGCGTTGAGCCGGCGCACTCTGTGCATGAGCGGAGGAAAACGCATGACAATAGAACATAATTGGGAGTCACTAACGCGCAATCTGCTTGTCGGCCTCTCGACCACTCACAAGTCGCCTTGTCTTTCGCTTTACCAACCGACACATCGCAGGTATCCCGAGAACCAGCAGGATCCGATCCGGTTTCGTAACCTCGTGAGGGAGTTGGAAGCATCGCTCCGACAGAGTTATCCGACCGTGGAATCCCGGCTTCTTATGGAGCCGTTCGAAGCACTCGCACGCGATGGTGATTTCTGGAACCACACGCTGGAGGCATTGGCGGTGCTGGCCGGGCCAGGCTTTTTTCGAACTTTGAGACTCCCGCAGCCGGTCAACGAATTGGTTGTTGTGGCTGACAGCTTTCACACCAAACCGTTGACACGCTTCCTGCAGTCGGTCGATCGCTACCAGGTCCTCGGACTAAGCCTCAACAAAATCCGCTTCTTCGAGGGGAACCGCCATGCATTGGATGAGATCGATCTTGTCCAGGGTGTGCCGCGAACGATCATCGAAGCTCTCGGCGGGAAATTGACGGAACCGCACCAGACGGTTGCGTCCTATGGCGGCGTCGGCGGCTCAAGCTCGCCCATGTACCACGGGCACGGAGTAAAGAAGGACGAAGCCGACACCGACGCGGAACGGTTCTTTCGCGTCATCGACCGCGCGGTGCTAGAGAACTATTCCCATCCATCTGGACTACCGCTAATCCTAGCAGCATTGCCAGAGCATCATCATCTCTTCCATCAAATCAGCCAGAACCCGCTTCTGCTCGCCGACGGGATTCGATTCAACCCCGACTCCGTTTCGTTAGAAGAACTTCGAGCCCTCGCTTGGCAAGCCCTCGAGCCTCAATATCAGGCAAGGCTGGCCGGGTTAGTCGCTGAGTTCAAGCAAGCGCAATCCAATGGGGCTGGTAGTGACGACTTGAAAGAGGTGGCTGAGGCGACTGCCTCCGGTCGGGTTGCCACACTGCTTATCGAGGCAGACCGCCAGATTGCCGGCAGGCTCAATGACGCTACAGGCCAGCCCTAACTGGCCAGCCTGAGCGATCCGCACATCGATGACTTGCTCGACGAACTTGGTGAAATGGTCGCGAAGATGGACGGAAAGGTTCTGGTGATTCCGGCCGAGCTGATGCCGACGCGGACGGGACTAGCCGCAACCTATCGATTTTGAGTAGAAGCAAAGGACGATGAACCAGATGCAGATCCAGATCAATACGGACAGTAATATAGAAGGCCGAGAGAAACTCGCCGATCACGTCAAGGGTGTCGTCGAAGGCGCCCTAAGCCGCTTCCAGGAGCACATCACAAGGGTGGAAGTTCACCTTAGCGATGAAAACGGACATAAGAGCGGCCAAGACGACAAACGCTGCATGATGGAAGCTCGCATTGAGGGTCGCCAGCCCACAGCCGTTACTCACCAGGCAGCGAACTTGGACCAGGCCATCAATGGCGCTGCCGACAAATTGCAGCGATCCATAGAGAGCACTCTGGGGCGACTGCACGACCATCGGTAGCGCAGTCTGCGCGCTTACACCTTAGCGTGCGGGGAGTCGGCGACTCCTTCCGACGGGACGACATCCGGCATGTCAAGGCGTGCCACGCCAATCCGGTTGTCGGCCATCCCGTAGTAGACGTCAAAGCGGTCGGGTTGGCCAAGGTCATCTCGCCGATCAATGCCAGTTGGGAATACGACGTTGGCGATAGTCCCGTGGCGTTCTTGCGGTAGCGTTGGAGTCAATACTGGCTTTGCCGAACGATAGCGGATGACGCGCGGATGCTCTTGCGAGAGCAGCATCACCCCCGCGGAGTAACACAGCTGATGTCCGTTGTTGCTGGGATCTACCATTTCACTCACGCCGTGATAAATCACAAGCCAGCCGTGCCGAGTTAGGATGGGTGGAGTGCCACCGCCGATTTTTAGACGCTCCCAGGGCGCCACCGGTGTCGCGAGCCTGTGATGTGAATTAAACAGGCTGCGGTGATGCGGTTCGAGGCCCTCGAAGGTCATTGGGCAGTACGAAATCCAGATGCTTTCATGATCGAGATCCACCAACCGAGACGCGTCCTGGCAGGCCGTTTCCTCAGGACGAGTGCCAGGGAACAGTGGTCGATGGAGCATGGCCAGCTGCATTTTCCCAGCATGATTGGGCACGGCGGTAGGGAAGATGCTGGCGTCCTTGTTGTCCACGTGGACGAAATCGATCCCATCATACGGCTCGAAGGTAGCCAGCCCTAGGCGCTTCCAGTGAAACAAATCTTCCGACACGGCCAAAGCGATCCGTGGGCCATCAGACGAAAATGCAGCGTAAGTCATCACGTAATGCCGAAGTGGTTCGACAAATGTAATGCGCGGATCCTCGCAGCCGCCGCTGCCGTCAGATCGCCGCTCGTAATCCGCTTCCGGCTCAAGCGCAATGCCGAGCCGCTCGACACCTGTTGGATCACCAGCATCGTTGAATTGTACACGGGCAATACCGATGCGCGAATAGTTGCCGCGCGCGACAAGTCGCGGAAAAAGGTAAAGCTTACCATCGGGGCCACGAGCAGCAGCAGGATTCAGGACACCTTCGACCTCGAGTGGATTACCTGGCTCCGGCTCCATTATTTGCCCCAGGCGCTGCAGTTGAAAGCCGCTCATGGACTTCCCCCCTTTCGAGCTTGTGTGTGTTGAACGCCATCCAAACAAGCGACGATTGTTTCAATCACCCGTTTCGACTCATTGGGATCTCTGACCTGGATAGACACAGCGCCAGCTTCCTTAGCGGGATAGTCATTTCCACCTGGAAACAAGGCATCCCCGACGAAAATCATCTCGGCAATTGCGACCCCCAGGGTATCTCGGAGTTTTCTAATCCCGTATGCCTTGTCAATGCCAGGTTTGGTAACATCAACGGACGTAGTGCCGCCCAAACGCACGGAAAACTCGGGGATAAGCTTATCAAGCAGAGCTTTCATCTTTTTGCGCTTAGTGAAATCAGGGTCCCATTTCTTCTTTTCTTCAATGGGAGCCTGCTGTCCCAATGCCGAAAAGGTAATCTGGCTTCCCCGATCTTCAATCTGCTCTCCCCAAGTCTGTTCGATCTTCAAGTCCGATCGACCAATTACCTGACGCAACGAACTGATGATCTTCTCCTTTTCTTCATCGGTGAAATCTTCGGAGTATAATATCTTCCAGCCCGATTCATATTTGTAAAACTTGGTTCCACAGGTAGGGAGGAGCGACAAATTATTCAGCCCTTCGTCATGCGAAAGATTGGCGAGCAATTGCTTTTCGAATTGTGGCCAGTTGCCGCCGGAAATAACGGCGACCTTCACAATGCCTAGAAGCGCATCGAGCAGTGTAACCATTTCCGCATCCAGAGACGATTTGCTTTCGGCCAACGTGCCGTCCAAATCAAAAACGATGAGCTTCTTCATTGAGTCAATTGCCTTCAGGCAGCGAAATTTCCAAAAGACTTGCTGCACCAGAAGCGCGGAATAAACACGCTCCAACCTCGGCTGGCAAGAGCATCACGTCACCTTTGCTGACTGCGTAGTCATTGCCTTCGTGCTCCAATTGACCAGCGCCCTCCAAGAACACAAGGA
>Ga0075520_1001783_pt1 | contig 10530 bp, 8 predicted proteins | sample NGEPerB_FD_75100 | JGI IMG/M metagenome (GOLD analysis project Ga0075520, IMG submission 75100) | Arctic peat soil microbial communities from the Barrow Environmental Observatory site, Barrow, Alaska, USA - NGEE PermafrostAB12-B | ecosystem: Environmental > Terrestrial > Soil > Wetlands > Peat ...
GGCGATGCGCGACGTCTCGGCCGGATCGGCCTTCAGGGAGCTGACCACATCGACCCAGTCCAGCGCGTGCAGGTGATAGAAATGCACCACATGGTCCTGCAGATACTGGGCGCAAAACATCAGGTTGCGGATCAATTCCGCGTTGGGTGGAACGGCGACGCCGAGCGCGTCCTCGACCGAGCGGACAGAGGCGAGCGCATGCACGGTGGTGCAGACGCCGCAGACGCGTTCGGTGAAAGCCCAGGCGTCGCGCGGGTCGCGGCCCTTGAGAATGGTCTCGATGCCGCGAACCATGGTACCGGCGCTCCAAGCGTCGGTGATCCGGCCGTCCTTGACCTCGGCCTCGATGCGCAGGTGACCCTCGATGCGGGTGATGGGATCGACAACAATGCGTGTGCTCATGGTTTACTCCTTGGCCTGGTCGTCGGATTCCGCCACGGCGGGCGGCGGCGCGAGGCTGGCCGATTCGCCCGGGTGTTCGCCGATCTCCCGATGTTTGCGGACGTTGGTGAGAACCGCATGGGCCGCAACGCCCGCGAGGGTGACCGCACCGACCGTAAGGCCGATCTGGTCGGCCGTCGTCTCAATGCCGAAGCCGGGGAAGCTGGCGAGTCGTTGGTAGAACGGCCCGTTGTCCCAGAAGCCCGCCTCGGAGCAGCCGATGCAGCCGTGGCCGGACTGGATGGGATAACTCACGCCATTGTTCCAGCGGATCACACCGCAGGAATTGTAGGTCGTCGGCCCGCGACAGCCCATCTTGTAGAGGCAGAAGCCGCGGCGCGCGTTCTCGTCGTCGAAGGACTCGACGAAGAGGCCGGCATCGTAATAGGGCCGGCGGTAACAGGTGTCGTGCACCCGCCGCGAGTAGAACGCCTCGGGGCGTCCGAGCGCATCCAGCTGTGGGATGCGGCCGAAGGTCAGCAAATGGACCACGACGCCCGCCATCACCTCGCCGATCGGCGGGCAGCCCTGCACGTTGATGATCGGTTTGCCGGTGATGACCTTGTGGATGGGCGTGGCCCGCGTCGGATTCGGTCGGGCGGCCTGGACGCAGCCCGCGCAGGCGCAGTTGCCCCAGGCGACCACGGCCTTCGCCCCGTCGGCGGCCTCCTGCACGATGTCGAGCGCGGTGCGGCCGCCGATGACGCAGTAAACGCCGTCATCGGCCATGGGCACCGAACCCTCGACCATCAGCAGGTATTCGCCGTGGCGTTCCTTCATCGTGCGGTGCAGGCACTCCTCCGCCTGGAAACCGGCGGCCGCCTGCAGGGTCTCGGTGTAATCCAGGGATACCTGGTCGAGCAGGATGTCCGCCACGATCGGATGCGAGGAGCGGATGAACGACTCGCTGCAGCAGGTGCATTCCTGGAAATGCAGCCACACCACGGGCAGGCGCCGCTTCTTCTCGAGCGCCTGCACGACCTGGGCGACTCCGCTCGACTCAAGGCCGAGGAAGGCCGTCATCCACGTGCAGAACTTGATGAAATCACGCCGGCTCACGCCGCGCGCCTGCATTTCTTCCCAAATCGTCGGACCAGCGGCCCGGGGCGGGGATTCCAGCATTTTCATGACGATCCTTGGCTAATCGCACCGGACGGCGCGAGGGTTTTTGGGGCGGGAATATAGTCTAATGCAATAGTGGCCACCGCCCAATTTCCCTCAAGCAATATAAGACCAATAGGTCATTGAATAAATTATTCTTCTTCCAGACTGACATGCCGGCTCGACTTTCAGAGGAGCGAAGCCAACGTGGCGCTTATGCACGAACTGGGCATCGCCGAATCAGCATTGGACGTGGCGCTGACCCGGGCGACGGCAGCCGGGGCCACGCGGGTACTGGGCATGGTGATCCGCGTGGGCACGCTGTCGGGGGTTGATCCGGAGGCGTTGCGTTTTGCGTTTACCGCGATCCTGCCCGGCACCCCGGCCGAGGGCGCCACCCTGCAAATTGACTCCGTCGCCGCCTTGGCCTACTGTCCCGACTGTCAGCAGGACTTCGTACCCGACACCAACCATTTTTTTGAGTGCCCGGTCTGCGGTCGGTTGTGCGCCACCGTCAAGCAGGGCCGTGAACTCGATCTGGTCCGCCTCGAAATGGTCTGATTCCCATGCCCCACCAAGACCCCAGGCAAATTCCCGCCGGCGCCACGGCCGGTGGCAGCGTGATCCTCGTGGACGTGCGCGAGCCGGACGACACGCCGTTGACGCCGCCGGGGGATCCGCTGCCCGGCGCCAGGCGGACCGTCGAGCTGCAAGCGCGCCTGCTCGACGAAAATGATCGGCACGCCGCGGAGAATCGCGCCTTCCTGAGCGCGCGCGGAATCCGCGCCCTCAATTTCGTCTCCTCCCCCGGATCGGGCAAGACGGCGCTGCTGGAACGCACCCTCGACGCCCTGGCGGGAGACGTGCGCTGCGCCGTGTTGGTCGGCGATCTCGAGACCGATAACGACGCGCGGCGGCTCCGGCGCGCCGGACTGCCGGTCGCGCAGATCACCACGGGAGGCACCTGCCATTTGGACGCCTCGATGATCGCGCGGGGGCTCGCGGCACTGCCGCTCGAAGGCGTCCGATTGCTGTTCGTTGAAAACGTCGGCAATCTGGTCTGCCCGGCTTCATTCGACCTCGGCGAGAACCGCCGGATCACGCTCCTGTCGTGCAGCGAAGGCGAAGACAAGCCGCTCAAGTACCCGCCGATCTTTACCAGCGCCCATGCGGTCATCCTGAACAAGATCGATATCGCGGCCGCCCTGGGTTTCGATCGCGCGGCGGCGCTGGCCAACATCCGGCGGGTGGCGCCCCTGGCTGACGTCTTCGAACTCTCCGCCCGGACAGGCGAAGGATTCGACCCTTGGCTCGCCTATCTGCGGGCGCTCGTGTGACCGAACATGAGCCTGCTTGCGGCGACACCTCTCATCGCCTGTCAACAGGCTCCGACACCTCAAATCGCCGGGAAGCCGGCTCCTGCAATCGTGCCGGCTCACGAGGGTTTTCCGGCAGTGAGACATGTGTCCTGAGGCCTCGATCGACCGTGTTTTTGTCGTAACCGGCACCGTGCAGGGCGTGGGGTTCCGGCCGTTTGTGGCACGATTGGCGGCGCGCCTCGGGGTGTGCGGGTGGGTTCGCAATGACGGCCACGGAGTCACGATCCGCGCCCGTGCGCCGGCCTCGGTATTGGAGGATTTCGCAGTCCGGTTGCGCTCGGAGGTGCCGCCGGCGGCGCGAATTGCCGCCGTGACCTCGATCCCGGTCGCGGAGATCGATCGCGCCGCTGAGGCACCGGGTCCCGGCTTTGTCATCGTGCCGAGCGCCTCGTCCGAGACGCCGCCCACGGCCGCCGTCACGCCTGACCTGGCCCTGTGCGATGACTGCCGGCGGGAACTCTTCGATGCCACCGACCGCCGGCACGGTTATCCCTTCATCAACTGTACCAACTGCGGACCGCGCTACTCAATTCTCCACGAACTGCCGTACGACCGGCGGCACACGACCATGGCCGGTTTTCGCATGTGTCCCGTCTGCCAGCGCGAATATGAGGACCCGGCGGACCGGCGCTATCACGCCCAGCCCAACGCCTGCCCGGCCTGCGGGCCGCAGGTCGAACTGCTGGATGGGGCGGGCCGCTCGCTGGCGAGCCGCGACGCCGCGCTCGCGATGGCGGCGGAAGCCCTGTGCGCCGGCCGGATCGTGGCGGTGAAAGGACTCGGAGGATTCCATCTGATGGTGGATGCCGCCAACGAGGCGGCGGTGGGCGAGTTGCGGCGCCGGAAGCATCGCGAGGAGAAGCCGCTGGCGGTGATGTTCCCGTCGGTGGACGCCCTGCGGGCAGCGGCCTTGGTCGACGATGAACAATGCAGGCTGCTCAGTTCGCCGGCGGCGCCGATCGTTCTCGTGCGGCGGCGGCCGGGTGTTGACCCCACCGGCGATCCGCCCGCCGCCAGCCGACGCTCCCGGCGGGAGGAGCGGGACCAATCCGGGCCCGACGAGTTGCCGCGGCTCGCCGAATCGGTCGCTCCCGCAAATCCGTGGGTCGGCGCGCTGCTGCCGTACACGCCGCTGCACGTCCTGCTGCTCGAAAAAGTCGGCCGCGCGCTGGTGGCAACCAGCGGCAATCTTTCGGAAGAACCGCTCTGCACGGACAACGCCGAGGCGCAGCGACGGCTGGCGGGGATCGCGGACCTGTTTCTGATGCACGATCGGCCCATCGCCCGGCCTGTGGACGATTCCGTCGTACGCCGGGCGGCCGGCACGCAGGTGGTCCTGCGGCGCGCCCGCGGCTTCGCCCCGTCGCCGTTCGCGTTGCCGTCCGACATCGGACCCGCGGAGCCTTTGCTCTGCGTCGGCGGCCATCTGAAAAACACGGTCGCGGTGACGGCCGGGAACAACGTGGTGCTGAGTCCGCACATCGGCGACCTGTCCAATCCGGTTTCGATGGACGCATTTCGCCGGACGGTGGCGCTGCTGGGATCGCTGTATGGCGGGCGCGTTTCCCGTGTCGTGTGCGATGCCCATCCCGACTACGCTTCCACCCGGTATGCCCAAACCCTCGGGCTGCCGGTCACGACCGTGCAGCATCATCTCGCCCACGTGCTCGCCTGCCTTCTGGAACACGGCGGCGGGCCGGAGCGCGTTCTCGGCGTCGCGTGGGACGGCACCGGGTACGGTTCCGACGGAACGGTGTGGGGCGGGGAATTCATCGTCGTCGACCGCAAAACCCGAACCGCCCAACGCGTCGCCTCCCTGCTGCCGTTCCGGCTGCCCGGGGGCGAGGCCGCAGTACGGGAACCACGGCGCAGCGCCCTCGGCCTTCTGCATGAAGTGTGCGGCCGGGATCAGACGCGTCTTGCACCGCTCGCGCGTTCCCTGGGATTCGGCGAATCCGAAATCGCCATTCTGCTTTCCCTGCTGGATCGCGGCATTCAGGCGCCGATGACTACCAGCGCTGGACGGCTCTTTGACGGCGTGGCTTCGTTGCTTGGAATGCGACAACGGTGCTCGTTTGAGGGTCAGGCGGCGATGGAGGTGGAGTTCGCTGCCGATACCGGGTCGCAAGAAGAAGCGGGGTTAATCATGCCCATAATTGAGCTCGGCGAGCGGAAATTCTGGCAGATCGACTGGCGGCCCGCAGTGGCGGAGATCCGGGCAACGACGGGAAAAGTCCCGGCCGGCCTGCTCGCGGCGCGCTTCCACGCCGGGCTGGCGCGCGGCATCGCGGAGGTGGCGATGCGCGTTGGAATCCAGACGGTGGTCCTGAGCGGAGGATGCTTCCAAAACGCGCGCCTGTTGGACCAGACCAGCAAACGCTGCGAGCGGCAGAGCTTGATGTCCTTTGCCACCGCGATCTGCCGCCGAACGACGGCGGTCTGGCCGCCGGCCAGGCGCTCGGCGCCCTGTGGGATATCACCTCGGTATCGCCCTGAGCCATAACGATGCAGCCCCATCCGCAAAACGGGTTCTGCGTCGGACGGGAAGAAACCTTGGTTGGGGCGTAGCTGCGCGCGCCAGCGAGCGGACGGCCGATCCCAGATCCACCCGCCCGTTCGACAAGTTCATCCTTCGACAGGCTCAGGATGACCCTAAGCATCGTCGAACGGGTCAGGGCCCCCAGGCTGTCGAGGGGCTGGCGCTCGCGGCCACAAAGCAAGCGCTGTTTCCTGGGAGCCGGCTGCAGCGGACAGCCGATTCCAAATCCACCCGCCCGTTCGACAAGTTCAGGGCTCCGAGCCTGTCGAGGGGCTGGCGCTCGCGGCCACAAAGCAAGCGCTGTTTCCTGGGAGCCGGCTGCAGGGCGGGATCGCCGAATCCCGCCGTTTCACCGAGCGAGGCGGGGTCCGGCGATCCCGCCCCGACAGTTCGCGGATCTGCGTGCGAAATCCGCGAGCCCAAATCGGGAGGCCGTCCATCGGCAACGATGGCTGATTTTACTCGCTCCGTCATGCCGGCACCCTAAATAATATGGCGTCGCGCGTCGTATTGGTGAATGCGCGGAATTTTAGGAGCAGCCCCCCCCCCAGTTACCACCCCTTATTTATCCGATCACGGTCGCGATCGTTTCTGCGCGCCCTGACGAACCTGCATCCATGGTCAAATCGATAACAACGCCTCCCGCCATCCAAGAAACCGTTCCGACCAGATCCAGCGACCGGCCCAGAGCTCAAAGAGCCGGCGAGGAACGGGTTCCGATCATGAAGATGCGGCCGACGATCAAGTATGAGGCCGATAGGGTGCGGGGTTTTGGCCGCGAAATCATGAGCGTTCCGGGGTGCGAACAGCTTGAAAGCTGCATCCAGTGCGGCACGTGCTCCGGCGTCTGTCCGCTGAGCATCTATATGGACCACACCCCGCGCCAGGTCATGGCGCTGACCCGGGCCGACTTCAAGAACGAGGTCCTGCGGAGCCGCACGATCTGGCTGTGTGCCTCCTGTTATGCCTGCACGGTGGAATGTCCGCAGGAAATCAGAATCACCGACATCATGTATGAGCTCAAGCAACGGGCCATCCATGAGGGCATCTATCCGAAGCGTTTTCCGATCCCCATCCTCGCCCACGATTTCAGCGAAATGGTGAAGAAGAACGGCCGGATCACGGAAATGCTCCTCGTCATCAAGCTGTTCATGAAGACGAGCTGGCTGGCCGCACTCGGCAACTGGCGGCTGGGCATCGATCTCATCAGAACCGGACGCTTCTCACTCGTGACGGAGCGGATCCGGCATCATGGGGACATCGCCCGCATGATGGACGCCGTGGACGGCAAGAAAGGACCTTCCGCATGAAATACTCCTATTTCCCCGGTTGTTCGCTGAAAGGCCTCGGTCGCGCCTACGAGGAATCGCTCCTCCCGGTGATGAAACACCTCGGGGTCGAACTCCAGGAACTCGACGACTGGAATTGCTGCGGGGCCACCGCCTACATGGCCGTGGATGAGGTCAAGGCCTGCGTGCTCGCGGCCCGGAATCTGGCGCTGGCGGAGAAAAGCGGCCTGAACCAGGTCATGGCGCCGTGCGCCGCTTGTTACCTGGTGCTGAACAAGGCGAAGCATTACTTCCACGATTATCCGGCGATAAAGGCGACCATGGACCGGGCGCTCGACGCCGTCGGCCTGCATTATAGCGGCGACACCCCCGTGCGGCATCCGCTGGACATCCTGCTCAACGATGTCGGCTTGGAAGCCATCAAACAGAAGGTCGAGAAGCCCCTCACGGGCCTGAAGGTTGCCACGTATTACGGCTGCCAGATCGTCCGGCCCTACGCCACGTTCGATGACCAGTACAATCCGACGACGATGGACCGGCTGATGGAGGCCCTGGGCGCCACGGTCGTGCGCTATCCCCTGAAGACCAAATGCTGCGGCGGCAGCCTGACCGGCACCCTTCCCGAGGCCGGCATTCGCCTGGTCTACATCCTCCTCAACGAAGCCCAGAAACGCGGCGCCGACTGCATCGCCACCGTCTGCCCGCTTTGCCAGTTCAACCTCGACGGCTACCACGCCCAGGTGAAGGCGCAATATGGCGACGTCCTGGTGCCGACGGTCTATTTTACACAGTTGATGGGCCTGGCTTTCGGGCTGCCGGACAAACAACTGGGACTGAACCGCGCCGCCGTGCCCTTCAAGTGGCGCCCCACCGAGGCGCTTCCGGCCACCGCGCCCGTCCCGGCCTGAAATCCCCGAACCTCAACGCCGCAAGCGACATCTCCCATGGTCAGCATCAAGCAGGACATACGGATCGGCTTCTACATCTGCCATTGCGGGCACAACATCGCCAGCATGGTCGATTGCCCGGAGGTCGCCAGATACGTCGAAAAGCTCCCGGGCGTGACGCTGTCGCGGGATTACAAGTACATGTGCTCGGATCCGGGACAGGAACTGATCCAGAAGGACATCAAGGAGTTCGACCTGAACCGGGTGGTGGTCGCCTCGTGCTCGCCCCTGCTCCACGAGCACACCTTCCGCAACGCGGTCGCGGCCGGCGGACTGAACCCGTTCTTCTTTCACATGGTCAACATCCGCGAGCACGACTCGTGGGTGCACACCGACCGCAAGGAGGCGACGGCGAAAGCCAAGGCCCTGGCCCGCGCCGCCATCCAACGGGTCGCGCATCACAAGGCCCTCGAGGTCAAGCGGGTGCCGGTGCATCCGGACGTGCTGGTGGTCGGCGGCGGCATCGCCGGGATCCACGCGGCGCTGACCCTCGCCAACGCCGGCAAGAAGGTCTATCTCGTGGAACGCCAGCCGTCGATCGGCGGGCACATGGCGAAGTTCGACAAGACGTTTCCCACGCTCGACTGCGCCGCCTGCATCCTCACGCCGAAAATGTCGGACGTCGGCGCGCATAAGAACATCACGCTGTGGAGCTATTCCGAGGTGGTGAAGATGGACGGTTACGTCGGCAACTACACCGTCACGATCAAGCGCAAGCCGCGTTTCATCAACGAAGACCTCTGCACCGGATGCCAGGAATGCATCGCCAATTGCATCTACAAGGAGCCGAAATTCACCGACGAATTCAACGAGGGTCTGGGCAAGCGCAAGCCGGTCTATATTCCCTTTCCGCAGGCGACCCCGCAGGTGGTGCTGATCGACCCGAACGTCTGTCTCAATTTCAAGCGCGGCGTGCTGACGGACAAGTGCAAGAAGACCTGCGTCGAAGCCTGCGGCGACCGCAAGGCGATCGATTTCAAGCAGAAGGAGGAGTTCGTTGAGATCAAGGTGGGCTCGATCATCGTCGCCACGGGGTTCCAGACCTTCGATGCCAAGCGGGTGCCGCCTTATGGCTACGGCACGTACCCGAACGTGTATACCGCGCTGGAGGTCGAGCGCCTGGTCAACGCCTCGGGTCCGACGGCCGGCGAGGTCATCCTGCGCGACGGCCGCCAGCCCAAGGCCATCGGCATCATCCATTGCGTCGGCTCCCGCGACAAGAAGACCAACCGCTGGTGTTCCCGCGTCTGCTGCATGTATTCGCTGAAGCTGGCGCATCTGCTCAAGGAGCACACCGAGGCCGAGATCTATAACTTCTACATCGACATCCGTGCGCCCGGCAAAGGCTACGAGGAGTTTTACGACAAGCTGAACTCGGAAGGCGTCCACTTTGTGCGGGGGCGCGTGGGCGAAGTCACCGATTGGGGCATGACGCCCGAAGAGGAGGGCAAGCTCGTCATCCGCGTCGAAGACACGCTGGCCGGATTTGTCCGCCGCATCCCCGTCGACATGGTCGTGCTGGCCACCGGCCTCGAACCGCAAGCCGATGCCCAGGACGTCCGCCGCCTGTTTAACATGAGCTGCGGCACGGAAGGCTTCTTCCTGGAACGCCACCCGAAGCTCGCCCCGGTCAATACGTTCACGGACGGCATTTTCATCGCCGGTTGCTGCCAGGGTCCCCGCGACATCCCGGACACGGTCGCCCAAGCCGGCGCCGCCGCGGCGGAAGCGATGGTTCTGATCGACCGGGGCCACGTCGAACAGGAGCCGAATACGGCGTACATCCTTCCGGATTGCTGCGGCTGCAAGTCGTGCCTCCCGCTCTGCCCCTATACGGCCATCACCTTCGATGACGCGACCAGGAAGGCGGTCATCAATGAAGCCTTGTGCAAGGGCTGCGGCACCTGTGTCGGCTCCTGCCCCTCCGGCTCGATCGTGCAAAACCTCTTCGAGGACGAAGAAGTGTTCAGCGAGATCGAGGGCATGCTGGCTGACTGAACGTCCGAAGCTCGAGTGTTGAATCCCGAGATCCGAAACAAATCTGAAGCCCCATTTCTAACGCCATGATTGAACCAACACCCGCCGCCCCCGGTTCCTGGACTCCACGGATCGTGGCTTTTTTCTGCAACTGGTGCACCTACACCGCCGCCGATCTGGCCGGCGTGTCGCGCCTGAAATACGCGTCGAGCGTGCGGGTGATCCGCCTGATGTGCTCGGGCCGCGTCGATCCCCAATTCATCCTCGATGCCTTCCGCCAGGGGGCCGACGGCGTGCTCATCGGCGGCTGTCACCCCGGCGACTGCCACTACGTCGAGGGCAACTACAAGATGCTCCGCCGCTTTCAGCTCCTCAAGCGCCTCCTCAAAGACCTGGGAATCGCCGAGCAGCGCGTGCGGCTGGAGTGGATTTCGGCCGCCGAGGGCGAGCGGGTCAAAACCGTCGTCAACGAAATGACGGCACAGATCAAAGCCCTCGGTCCGCTCGGGATGCCACAGGCGTTTGCCGCCTGGGACCGGGAGGTCAGCGAGCTGGCCCGGCGCACCAACGCGCCGGAAGACACCGACCCCGAGCACTCCAGCGTGGAGGGCGAGGTCCGGGAAGGACTCGCGACTCCTGTCGGAGCTCCTGCCGAGTCGCAAGTCTCTGCGAACACGGAGGTCGCCCATGTCTAAACCCAAAGTAGCGTTCTACTGGTGCGCCTCCTGCGGCGGCTGCGAAGAGACCGTCGTCGATCTCGCGGAGGACATCCTCGGCGTCGTCGAGAAGGTGGACATCGTCCTCTGGCCGGTGGCGATGGACTTCAAGTACAAGGACGTCACGGCCATGGCGGACAA
>Ga0075520_1001784_pt1 | contig 10527 bp, 10 predicted proteins | sample NGEPerB_FD_75100 | JGI IMG/M metagenome (GOLD analysis project Ga0075520, IMG submission 75100) | Arctic peat soil microbial communities from the Barrow Environmental Observatory site, Barrow, Alaska, USA - NGEE PermafrostAB12-B | ecosystem: Environmental > Terrestrial > Soil > Wetlands > Peat ...
GGATTGACCAGGCGCGTACACGTGAGTCGAAAGATTCCAATGGTTCCAAGCCTCCCGCTGGTAGTGGGTTGGGGCTTTCGATTGTACAGCGGATTGTCCAATCACACGGCGGGGAAATCAAGGTTGAAAGCCAGGTAGGTGTTGGTACCACCTTCGTGGCTTCCTTCAAGGTTGTTTGAACCGTTCGCATTGTCACCATCCCAATTTTATCGTAGTGACATATGAAGGTTTAATTTGACGAAGTTCGTCCTGGCAGTGATGCCCATAAGAACTTATCCCGGAAGGATGAGGTCACAAATTCTCTTTGACAAATTTAATCTTGAGTTCATCGGAATTTCATCTTGCAGTCCTAAAATAAGGGCATAAATAATTGGCATATTGCAGGTTAAGTTCATGGAGGTACGTATGACCAAAAATCGTATTTTATATCTCGGTTTGGTGATTTTGCTGGCCGGAGTGGCTGCACTCTCCGGCGCAGCTGCAGGTGGGGCAGTCGTTTATCAGGTGATGAATCGGGTCGAGACTGCCAGGTTGGCCTCGGCCGCGCCGGTGACGGAATCGCTGCCTGCCAGCAGCACGAGCACAAGCAGGAGCCAAAGCCAGGGTACCACCCTGATGGTAGATACCACCCAGATCGACACCACCATCACGCAGGCGGTTAAGAAAGTCGGACCGTCGGTTGTCACCGTGAGCGGCACTATCCCGGGTCAGATGACCTTTAGAGGAATGTCCTCCAGCAGCACGGTCAGCGGGAGCGGTGTCTTTATTTCAAGCCAAGGGTATATCCTGACCAATAATCACGTTATCGCAGACACGCAGGGAGATCTGACCATTGTCCTGTCGGATGGCACCCAGGAAACAGCCAAAATCGTTGGGGCTGATCAATATTCCGATATTGCCGTACTGAAGACCAGCGGGAAGGTTCCCGCAGTGGCTACCCTGGGCAATTCAGATGTGCTCAATCCGGGTGAAACGGTCATTGCGATTGGTTCGCCTCTGGGCGATTTCAAGAACACGGTGACGGTGGGTGTCGTCAGTGCGACAGGCCGGTCAATCGATTCCGGCAATGGCTATTCAATCGACAACCTGATCCAGACCGATGCGGCTATTAATCAGGGTAATTCCGGCGGCCCGCTGGTCGACCTGGCTGGAAATGTCATTGCCATCAATACCCTGATCGTGCGGAACAGCGGCACCGGCACGGTGGCGGAAGGGCTGGGTTTTGCCATCCCGATCAATACTGCCAGCACGGTTGCCCAACAGCTCATTCAATTTGGCTCCATCGCCCATCCTTACCTTGGAGTAAGCTTTCAAGCTGTATCTCCTGATATTGCAAATGCGTATAACCTGCCTGTGCAATGGGGTGCATATGTCACCGACGTAGCCGCCAATAGCCCGGCCAGCCAGGCCGGCATGCAGCAGGGTGATATTATCACCAGCCTCGGCGGCGTTGCATTGGACGGCACGCATGATTACATAAATGTCTTATATAATTACAAGCCCGGCAACCAGGTGATTTTGGTATACGACCGTAATGGCAACGCGATCCAGGTGCAGGTTACCCTGGGAACCGCACCTTCGAATTAGAAACACCTTCCCAGAACGTCCAAGAAGCAATCCATCCCCTGCTGAAGTGGGGGATGGATTGCTTTATTATCTTCTTTCTTTATGAATTCCGCCTCAGCGTACCTGTCAAAGGTTCCAAAACTACCATACCAAATGTATTCCCCCTGATAAAAAGCAGGAGAAGCCGTAACTTTTTGGGCGCCCATGCGACTAAGATGTACAACAGATGGTATAGGTGGAGTTGTTTTGCCAAATACCTATCTGCAATCTCCCTCAGAACGACCCATTAAGAAATGTACATTAATTTCAGAAGGGACAATTTTGCCCCCTGGAAGAGATGGGAGTTCTACTTGTGTTATCCTGGTTGGAATTCTATTTTAGGAGGTTCCCTGTAGTATGAAAAAGAGTTTACTATTCCTTTCCGCGGCCATCACCATCTTCATCCTTGTACTCCTGGCCAATGTTTTTCTGATGGTGAGAGCGAGTGCGCTTAATTCGCATATCACCAAGCTTGTTTCGACGGATACCAACGTCCCGATGGATACGACTGCCCCAACGGATACTCCAACGATACAAGCCACTGACACGGCGCTCGTGTCGCCAACTGTTTCCGGGGTCATCACCCCCCTGGAGGCGGTCTTTATTGCTTCCTCTGCGTTGGGTAACACCAAGGTTTACAGTGTTGAGACAGTCACCCGGTACGGGATGGATGTCTACCAGGTCGACTTCAGTTCGGGATCCATAGTATTTGTCAGCCCGCAGGGGCATATATTGACGATCACTGCCCTCCAGAGCAATGTTGTTCAGCCGACCCCAAATCAGCAAGCTAATTCGCTGTCAAGTTCGAACAAAGCCCCGGCCCAGTCCAGCCGTCCGCAGGAAAATCATGACAGCGGCGGAGATGATTAAAGGTAACAACCATGCCTAATAAATCAAATAATCGCTGGCTGGATATTCAGATAATCCTTGCCTCGCTTGCCGTGACTTCCACAATGGGTTTATGGAATTTATTTGTCAAAGGCAGCCAACCGGTTGCCAGTTCAACGGACAATTCCAATCCGAATCCCACCTCCACCTTTGTGTTCACTCCCAATCCAACGGCAACCGCATATCCGACTGCGACCCTGGATGCGCTGGCTCCGGTCCATCTTCCGAAAGTGCACATTTTACTGGGAGGGAGTCTGCCAGTCCCAGTTGCAGCCCAACCCGCTGCAAGCGTCTCAAGCCAACCAGCCAGTGCACCTAAGAGTAGTGGGAGTACCACGACTTCCGCTCCAAAACCCGTAACGAAAACATCCTCCTCAAAGCCATGAAACAGATCGAATTCAAGGCCATGGGCAGCAAAATCCTTGCCATATTAGATTGTGCTGACGGTGCAGGTGAACAGACGCTTGCGCGTGTCCCGGCCTGGTTCGAAGCGTGGGAACAGTTGCTCAGCCGGTTCCGCCCCGGGAACGAACTCGATCGTCTGAACCAGTCGAACGGCCGGCGCATGGAGGTGAGCAGGACGCTTTGGGAAGTTCTTCAAGCAGCCTGCAGCGCTGAAAAGTTTACGGGTGGTTTGGTATCCCCAACCATCCTGGATTCCCTGGCCAGGCTGGGCTACGACCGATCGTTTGAGTTATTGCCTTCATTGGGAACGGGACATTCATATGCATCGCCGGGGATGCCCGGTCCTAGTGGCGACATAGTATGGGATGCACCGACACACAGCCTGGTTTTGCCCGAGTCTGTCCATCTTGACCTGGGTGGGATTGCAAAAGGGTGGGCTGCGGAGCAGGCTGCCCGGCATCTTTCCCACTATGGACCTGTACTGCTGAATGCAGGCGGCGATATTGCCATCAGTGGGCCGCTTTCAGATGGTCAGGCCTGGCCGGTTGGGATCGAGGACCCCTTTGAGCCCGAGACGCATTTTGAGACTTTGCAGCTTGCCCGTTCCGGAGTGGCTACTTCAGGCAAGGATTACCGCCGCTGGTTGAAGGACGGCATATGGCAGCACCACATTATCGACCCGCGGACCGGTCTTCCAGCTGAAACCGATGTACTGACGGCGACCGTAGTCGCACCTTCCGTCATGGAGGCCGAGGCGGCGGCAAAAGCAGTTCTGATCCTGGGCAGCAATGCCGGTCTGGCATGGCTCGAATCGGATAGCGGCCTGGCCGGCGTGCTTGTATTGGATAACGGAACGCGTATCTACAGTAAGAATATGGAGAAACACCTTTGGATAAATTAATGGCAAAAGAAGTTCCCGTGCAAAAGGATGAAAACAACGTGGGTATGGAATATGAATCCACCCTCTCGATCCAATCATTAGTGATATTTCTGATGGCAGTCTTCTTCGGCTTAGTTGCGGCAGCTTATGTTCTTCCGATCTGGCTGCCCGGGTTATCCGCCTCTTTCACTGGATCAAATCCCAAGGCGTACTGGTACCTTTCGCGCGGGACGGGGTTCGTCGCTTTGGGTCTGCTGTGGGGTTCGATGATGCTGGGGCTTGGGATAACGAATAAGATTTCCCGCATCTGGCCTGGTATCCCGCCAACCATGGCACTGCATGAGTATGTTGGACTGCTCGGTTTGCTATTTGCCGGCTTTCATGCCCTGATTCTGCTTGGCGATGCTTATAGCAAATACCTGCTGGTGCAGTTGCTCATGCCCTTTGGGGCGATCCAATACCGGCCTACCTGGGTGGGTCTTGGCCAGTTGGGGTTCTATGTCTGGTTCATCATCATACTTGCCTTCTACATCCGAAAAGGGATCGGAAAAAAGACCTGGCGCGTGGTCCATATCAGCAGTTTTGGTTGCTACCTGGCTGCCATGATTCACGGGCTGATGAGTGGTACGGACGCCAATACGGCCTGGGCGGTGGATTTTTATTGGATTACCGGTGGACTGCTTTTATTCATGCTGACATATCGGATCCTGACCAGCGGGAAGCCGGTGCGTACCCCAGTTGGAGTCAAAGCGCCCATGCAGGAGCGAACCCCGGCAGCGCAACCCTTACAAAAAAGTTAGGGGATTTATTATCTGCCTAATTCTTATAAAAATACTCATCAATCTGGTATACTGTCATGGATGATTACTTTTTGACCAATCTTTATCCCATAAGACTCTCCATGATCGATTCACATCTTGAGTATGATCACCGGGGCGATTTAGACGCCCAGGCAATTACAACTATCTATAACCATTACTTCCCGGAGATATTCCATTACGTCCGCTACCGCCTCTGTGATGAAGCCTTGGCGGAGGACATCTCCAGTGAGGTGTTCTTTTGCTGGCTGAAAGCGGTCAAGCGAGGTGATGGACCCGAAAAGAATTTGCGCGGCTGGTTGATTGGCATAGCCCGCCACCTGGTCGTGGATCATATTCGGCAAAAATACAGACATCCAATCCAGGTGATCTCGGAGGCAATCAAATCCGATGAGACTGGACCTTGTGAACTGCTTGAATACCAGGACACTTCGCAAACCCTGCACATGGCGCTCGGCCGATTGACCGAAGACCAGCAACAGGTGCTGGCTTTACGTTTCGGGCAGGGATACTCATTGGAAGAGACGGCTGCCATCATGAAAAAGAAGATCAATGCCATTAAAGCATTGCAGTTCCGCGCTTTGAATGCCTTACAACGCAGAATCGGTAAAGAGAATGAATAAAGGATTGATCGATGCCCTTGAGGCTTGCCTTGAAATGATGGAAGATGGGGAAGGGATTGAGGCCGTCCTGGCAGCCTACCCCCACCTGGCCGCCCGGATGCGTCCCTTGCTAATGACGGCATTCCGCGTCCGTTCTTCCAACCAGGAACCCCTTCCTCAGACCACGCTTTCGCGCCAGCGTTCCCGTGGTCTCACACTGGCTGCAGACATGCGCCAGGGGAAAATCCGCTATAAAGTGCATGGGCGTTTTTTCCGCCCTGTGATCGCAATCGTCTTAGTGATTGTCCTATTGGTAATGAGCAGTAACGGACTCCTGGTTGCTTCGGCTCACTCAATTCCTGGCGACAGCCTTTATCCATTGAAGCGTTCGTTAGAAACCACCCAATTGCAATTGGTTTTCAACATTGCGCAAAGGCAGGTGCTCGAAAAGACCTTCCGAGAACGCCGCGTGGCAGAGACCAAATCGCTGATCTCCATACGGCGGATCGAAGATGTGGATTTTACAGGCGTGGTAACAAACCAGTCAGGAGATGAATGGCAAGTTTCGGGAATACCAGTCGTCATAAATGACCAGGTTAACTTGGAGGAGAAAATCGAAATTGGAGACGATATCGATGTGCATGGATCGACAGATCTAGCCGGGACCGTGGAAGCAATCCACCTGTCCCTTGCCAAGGTTTCAAAAGGAGACGATGACTTTGCGGGAGTGACCTCAACCCCAACCCCATCAACGAAGCCGACAGGGGAATCGGATTTTACTGCAACGCCAAATGAAACCTCGCTTATTCCAACCCATTCTAGTGAAGCCGGGAACATTAGTGACCAATCCAACCACCAACAGTTTATGAATTCAGAGCAAGATCACTCATCCAATGAAACTTCCCACGATTCTCGAACAAATTCCGAAAACCAAAGTGACCAATGAACTGGCAAGATTGATAAAGCAAACCGAGAACATTTGCGCGGTTCTTAGCGCCGCCTGCCTCACATGCTCCTGCCTGCCAGATTTTTTGTTGGGATTGCAAGCCAAATGTGTGAAAGGTTTTTTTGGACAAAATTTCACTGTAGTTTCTTTGTATAAATAAATCGGGGTTAAAGTTCAAGTTCAGCCTGTTCGGTTTTCGCTGGAACCACTTCTTTCGACTTCCTCCTGAATTGGGTTTCATACAACCGAGCATACAATCCCTTCTGTCCGAGCAGTTCCAGGTGCGTGCCGCGCTCCACAATCCGGCCACGGTCCATCACAAGGATCAAGTCGGCTGCCTGGATGGTGCTGAGCCGATGGGCGATCACGATGCTCGTGCGTCCGACCATCACCCGTTTAAGGGCTTCCTGGATCAGGATCTCGGATTCGCTGTCCAGCGAGCTGGTGGCCTCATCCAGAACAAGGATGCGCGGGTCCTTCAGGATTACGCGTGCCAGTGCCAGGCGCTGCTTCTCTCCGCCACTCAGCCGGTAGCCACGTTCGCCAGCGATGGTTTCGTAACCGTTCGGCAGTCCCATCACAAAGTCGTGGATGTTAGCTGCGCGGGCCGCGGCCACCACCTCTGCCTGGCTGGCATCTTCCCGGGCATACAGAAGGTTAACCAGGATGGTATCGTGGAACAAGTAGGTTTCCTGGGTTACCATGCCGATCTGGGAGGTCAGCGAAGCCAGCGTCACATCCCGCAGGTCCTGACCATCGATCAGGATGCGACCGCCGGTCGGGTCGTAGAGCCTTGGGATGAGATAGGTCATGGTGGTCTTTCCAGCTCCGCTTGGCCCCACCAGCGCCACCAGTTGACCCGGTTCGGCCTGGAATGAGATGTGCTCCAGCACTTCGTCGCGTGCCTGGGTATGCACCGCTAGAGCCTTGTCTTCGGGATCCTTGCCATTGCGGGATTTTTCATTATCCTCACCCGAAAGGACAGCGTGGACATTCTGCATCTGTCCATAACGGCGGACATCCTTCAGCAAGCTTTTCTCTTCGACGGTGTAACGGAAATTAACATCCTCGAATTCCAACACGCCTTTCACATTTTGTAACACGAGTGCATTGGGCTTCTCAGCCACCTCGTGAGGCAAGTCGATCACTTCGAAGACTCGCTCAAAACTGACGATGGAGGTAGCGAAGTCCACCGGTGCGTTGGTAAGGGTCTGCAGTGAACCGTACAGGCTGACAAGATACGCACCCAGTGCCACGATGGTACCGATGGTGAGGGTACTCTTGATGACCAGATACCCGCCCACGCCATAGACCAACGCCATCCCGATGGCACTGACCAGACCAATGCTGGAGAAAAAAAGCGAACCCATCACGGCCCGGGTAATGCCGATCTGGCGCACTTCTGCCGCCCGGTCATTGAAGCGGGCATCCTCCTGGGCGGTGCGACCAAATAGCTTGACCAGCAAGGCCCCACTGATGTTCAAAAGCTCGTTCAGGACCGCGTTCATTTTTGCGTTCAGATCCAATTGCTCACGAGCCACATCCCGCAGGCGGTTGCCCAACTGGCGCGCGGCCACCAGGAAAAAGGGCATGATGGCGATGCTGATCAGCGTCAACCGCCATTCCAGCGTGAACATTACCACCAGTGTCGCCACCGTCTGAATCAGGCTAGTGACGATGCTGACAAATGTGTTACTGATGGCGCTCTGAGCGCCGACCACATCGTTGTTGAAGCGGCTGATCAATTCCCCCACCTTGGTATGGGTGAAAAAGCTCAGCGACATGCGCTGCAAGTGTGCGAACAGGTTCACCCGCAGGTCATAGGTGACGCCCTCGCCCACACGTGAATTCAATTGCCGAAAGAACACGTTCAAACCGCCGGTCAGCAGGGGAATCGCGAGGAGCGCCACCACCAGCCAAGTCAATTGATGCAGATCTTTGTGAGGCAGGGTCTGGTCGATCAGCTGTTTTAATATTAACGGGTTCAAAAGTGAAAGACCTGAAGTCAGCAGGGTAATGATAAGCATCGCTAGGATTAACCAAATATAAGGCCGTGAGTATTTCATGACGCGTTTTAATAATACCCAAGTGACCTGGGGTTTCTCATCAGTCGAATTGAGGATACTCCAGGGACCTCCATGGCCGCCGGCACCACCGCCTGCACGCATCATATTCTTGATTCTCCTGGCCTGATTTTATCTCCGGTTACCATAAAGAGCGGTTGAAGGACCTGCAACACATGGAAAACGGTCTCGCATTGCTCTGCAGAGAGGGGGAGCAGCAGGCCGGCCAAACGGGCCTGTGTGCTGGCTCTAGCTTCATCCAATACCTTTTGTCCTTCGTCTGTCAGCGCCAGAGTGATTTTCCTACGATCGGTGTCGGAATGTTGGCGCATGACCATGGAGCGAGCCACCAGTCTATCCACGATCTTGCACACGCTCGGGGAGGTCAGCCCAAGGTGCCCGGCCAGGTCCATGAGGGATACCCCCGGATGGCGTTCAAGAAACATCAGGGTACGGAACAACGGCACGGTCAGGTCGTTTGACCGGTGATTGCGCATTTCATTCCGGATGGTCCGCATGATTACCGGAACCACGTCCAGAAGTTCGCGCGCAACCGCATCTCTGGAAGCGCTCATAGTTTGTTTTCCTTTCTAATAATTAGATAAACTAATTATATCACTATTCCACCCAAATGGATCGCCTGATTTCCTTCTTGTTTCTTACTCTTTTCTACATGCCAGCATGAATAATGCCCGGCTCGTCCACACAGCCAAGCCGCCAACCGCGATCATCCCGCTCCAGCAATTTGTCCGCCTCGGCTGGTCCCCAACTGCCTGCCGGATAGACCACCAGACCTGAGCCCGCCTGCGCCTCCCAGCCCTGCAGGATAGGGTCCAGCAAATTCCAGGCGGCCTCGATCGAGTCGCTGCGGGTAAAAAGCGAGGCATCCCCGGCCAGGGCTTCCAATAAAAGCCGTTCATACGCTTCCGGAAGTGAGCCATTGAAAGTCGAGCGGTAGTGAAAATCCATATCCACCGAACGGATGGCCTGCTCGAAATCCGGGACTTTTGCCTCGAAGCGCAGGTGAATGCCTTCATCAGGTTGGATACAAAGCGAGAGGATGTTGGGTGTTATGGTGCTATTCTCCGGCAAGTGGAACATAAGGTGCGGGGGACGCTCGAACTCGATGATGATCTCGGAAGTCTTGCGCATCAACGCTTTTCCAGAACGCAAATAGAACGGAACACCCTGCCAGCGCCAGTTGTCGATATACAATTTCAAGGCGGCATAGGTGGGAGTGAGCGAGCCCGGAGCCACACCCTCGGCCTTCAGGTAGCCGGCGTATTGTCCCCGTACGGTATCGGCCAGGGAGATCGGACGAATGCTTTCGAATAACTTGGCCTTCTCATTGCGGATAGCGTCTGCGTTGAATGAGCTGGTCGGTTCCATCGCCACAAGTGCCAGCAATTGCAGCAGGTGGTTCTGGAACATATCCCGCAATACTCCAGCGGAATCGTAGTAACCCGCCCGCAGGCCCACATCCACATCCTCTGCCACCGTCACCTGCACGTTGTTGATATACCGGCGATTCCAGACCGGCTCGAAAATGGTGTTGGCGAACCGGAAGAACAAGATGTTTTGGGCGGTCTCCTTGCCCAGGTAATGGTCGATGCGGTAGACCTGGCTCTCGTCAAAAACGGCGTGCAAGGCCTGGTTCAAAGCCCTTGCCGAGGACAGGTCGCGCCCGAAAGGCTTCTCGATCACTATCCGCCGCCAGCAGGGACTCTGGGAAGCCATTCCCGCAGCGCCAAGTGAACTCACCACTTCCACATAGTGCTCCGGAGCGATGGCAAGATAATACAGGCGGTTAGCCTCTTGATGGCTTTTTGTCATCCGATTTGCATCCTGCGATTTGGCAGGCTGATCGACTGGCTTGCCTTCCAGAGTCTGGAGGAAAGCTTCCAACTTGGGAAAGTCGCCGGGTGCGTCAAGGTTCCCCTGGAAGTAATATATCAACCGGGTGAAGTCTTCCCAGGTGGCAGGGTCGAAAGTCCCTGGCGAGAACTGGGCAACTCCTTCGCGCAGACGCGCCCGGAAGGATTCACCTGTTAAAGGCCGGCGCGCAAAGCCGACAATGTGGGCGCATTCCACCAGCCGGCCCTTCTTGAAATTATTATAAAGAGCCGGGACCAGCTTACGCCAGGTTAAGTCGCCGGAGGCGCCGAAGATGACAATTGAAGTGGCAGACCCGCATTCCATCATGATGGTTTTGTCTTTACGGCGTGACCGCCGAACTCGTTTCGCATGGCTGCCAGCAGCTTGGCAGCGTAACTTTCGGTCTGGCGGCTGATGAAACGCTGCTGGAGCGACAGGGTGATGA
>Ga0075520_1001785_pt1 | contig 10523 bp, 9 predicted proteins | sample NGEPerB_FD_75100 | JGI IMG/M metagenome (GOLD analysis project Ga0075520, IMG submission 75100) | Arctic peat soil microbial communities from the Barrow Environmental Observatory site, Barrow, Alaska, USA - NGEE PermafrostAB12-B | ecosystem: Environmental > Terrestrial > Soil > Wetlands > Peat ...
CGGGGGCGGCAGCTTCGGCGGCGCCGTCGGGCTCTGTCCGGTCAACGTTGTCGCCAGCGTGGTCGGCGCGGCCGAGGTCGACGGCGGTGCGGTCGGTTGCGCGGCGAGCCATCGTCAGATTGTCCCCGACTTCCGACCACCCGGTGACCGCCGGGTGCCGGTGGGAGGGGACGGTACGCGCGGCGCGCGGAGCGCCCGCCGTGAGGTGCGCGACAATGGCCCGCGTGACCTCCAGCCCCGCCACGTCCTCGCGCCCGTCGATCCTGCCCGGACCCGATTCCGTGGTGCATCTGGCCGAGGTCACCGTCCGCCGCGGCGAGGCCGTACTGCTCGATGCGGTCCACTGGAGCGTCGACGTCGACGAGCGCTGGGTGGTGCTGGGGCCGAACGGCGCCGGCAAGACCACGCTGCTGCAGATCGCCTCGGCGCAGATGTTCCCCACCTCGGGGCGGGTGCACATCCTCGGCGAACGGCTCGGCGCCGTCGATGTGGGGGACATCCGGCCGCGGGTCGGGCTGTCCTCCGCTGCATTGGCCGGGCGCGTTCCGCCGACCGAGCGGGTCATCGACGTCGTGGTCTCCGCCGGGTACGGCGTGGTCGGGCGCTGGCGGGAGCGCTACGACGAGATGGACTTCGAGCGCGCCCGTGGTCTGCTGGCCGCGATGGGCGTCGCCCCGCTCGCCGACCGGACGTACGGCACGCTGTCCGAGGGGGAGCGCAAACGCGCCCTCGCCGCGCGGGCCCTGATGGCAGACCCGGAACTGCTGCTGCTGGACGAACCGGCGGCCGGCCTCGACCTCGGCGGGCGGGAGGATCTGCTGACCCGGCTGTCGGCGCTGGCGGTGGATCCGGCCGCTCCGACCACCATCCTGGTGACGCACCACGTCGAGGAGATCCCGATCGCGTTCAGTCACGTGCTGCTGCTGCGGGCGGGCAAGGTGCTGGCCGCCGGACCGATCGGCGATACCCTCACCGCGGCCAATCTTTCCGAGACGTTCGGGATGAGCCTGACCTTGGAGGCTCGCGGCGGCCGGTTCTTCGCCTACCAGAGCTGAGCCGACACTCGATCAATGTGGTCCAGATCGGATCCGATCCGATGAAAGAACAAACCGAGAGGCGTGACGGCGTGGGCGATTTCGTTCGGCTCGAGCTGCACGGCGCGGTCGGCATGATCAGGCTGGACCGGCCGCCGGTGAACGCCATCAACATCCAGATCCATCACGAGCTGCTCGACGTGGCCCAGCAGGTGGCCGAAAGCGGCACCATCAGGGCCGTGGTGCTCTACGGCGGTGAGCGGTCGTTCGCCGCCGGCGCCGACATCAAAGAGCTGGCGACCTGCGGGCCCGCCGAGATCACCGCGTTCGGCCGGACGCTGAACCACGCGATCAGCGCGATCGCCCGGCTCGGCCAGCCGGTCGTCGCCGCGGTGAACGGCTATGCGCTGGGTCTCGGCTGCGAGCTCGCGCTGGCCGCGGACTTCCGGATCGTCGCCGACGACGTCCGCATCGGGCTACCGGAGATCACCCTGGGCGTCATCCCCGGCGGTGGTGGCACCCAGCGGCTGCCGCGGCTCGTCGGCGTCACCAAGGCCAAGGAGCTGATCTTCTCCGGCCGGCCGGTCGACGGGCCCGAGGCGGTCCGGATCGGGCTGGCCACCCGATCCCTGCCATCCGAAGCGGTGCTGCCGGCCGCGATGGAGCTGGCCGGCCGGCTGGCGGCCGGGCCGACGGCAGCGCTGGCCGCCGCCAAGCGGGCGATCGACGACGGGATGGACGGCACCGTCTCCGCCGGGCTCGAGCTGGAGGCGCGGCGGTTCGCGGAACTGTTCGCGACCGACGACCAGACGATCGGCATGACGTCGTTCCTGCGGGACGGACCGGGGAAGGCCACGTTCACCGGCAGGTGACCTTTCCGCCGTGGCCTACCCCTTCACTCTCGATGACGTGCGGTTCTTGGCGAGCCCGGTCGGCCTGGATGCTCTCGCTGCGGCCGGCGGCCTGCCACTCACCGAGGCCTCACTGCTGGCTGACCTGACAAAGCTGCGGCGGACGGTCGGTGAGCGGTCGGCCGCCGTTGTCGAGACGATTCGGCTGCGTCGTCGCGCGACCAGGAAACTGGGCGAGACCGGTCGGCGGTGGTTGTTCACCGACGAGTCGCTGCAGCAGGCCAGCCCGGCCGCCGTGTCCGCGCATCGGGCTGCCCGGTTGAGCGGGCTCGGGGTACACGACCTGACCTGCTCGATCGGCACCGACGTCGCCTTCCTGGCCGCGGTCTGCCCGATGGTGGTCGGCTCCGACCTCGATCCGGTGCGACTGCTGATGGCCCGGCACAACCTGAGCGAGCCCGGTTTTCCGGCACGGCTGGTGGCGGCTGACGCGCTCACCCGATCCACCCGCGGACTGCTGGGCTACGCCGACCCGGCCCGACGGGACGGGACGGGACGGCGGATCACCTCGGTGTCCACGGTGCCCACGGTGGCCGAGTTGGATGCCGCCCATGCGCACCGTCCTCCGGTCCTGCGGCTACCGCCCGGTCTCGACTACGACGAGCTCGACCGGTCCGGGGAGGTCGAGATCGTCTCGCTGGACGGCACCGCCAGGGAGGCCGTGCTGTGGCCGGCCGAGCTGGCCACCACGCGCCGCCGGGCGACCGTCTTGACGTCCGGGAGCCACCCGGTCGCCGGCAGTGGGGTGGCGGGCTACGAGCTGACCAGTGACGATCCGGACGAGGCCGGCGTCGGCCCGATCGACCGGTGGTTGATCGACCCGGATCCCGCCGTGGTGCGCGCGCACCTGGTGCGGCACTACGCCGCCCGGTTCGGCCTGATGCTGCTCGACCCGCATCTGGCCTATCTGACCGGGCCCCGGCCACCGCCCGGCATCCGCGCATTCCAGGTGCTGGACTCCGCGCCGTACCGGGAACGGACGGTCGCCGATTGGGCGCGGCGCGACGGCGTCGGGACGCTGGAGATCAAGCAGCGGGGCACCCCGGTCATCCCGGATGAGCTGCGCGCCCGGCTGCGACCGGCGCTGCGCGGGCCGAGGTCGATGGCCGCGACCCTGGTGATCGCCAGGGTCGGCAGGCAGCCTCAGGCGTTCTGGTGCCGGGCGGTGGATCCGCGATGACAACGGCCTGCGACAATGCCCGGATGATGTCGCTCAGCCCGGCCAACCGTGGCGTGCCGTGTCCGACCTGCGGGGCGCTGACCGGTCAGCCTTGCCACGAAACCGATGGTAGTGAAAGGCTTTTCGAGCACGACACCAGGATCGGACGGGCACTGGGGCGGGCCCGCGGCCGGTCGTCGCAGACGGGTTCGTCCGAGTAGGACAGCACGTCATGTCGGCGCGGCAGTGCCGCAATCAACTCACGCAAACCCGGGTGGGTGAAGATTGCAGGAGCCAGGCCCGGTTCACCTTGGTAGGTCGGTCCCGCACGATCGCCGGTAGTCGGTGCCCAGTTCTCCTGCGGTCCACTCCGTCGCCACGATGATCGGCTCCTCGTGGTGAGCCGCCTGGAATGAGCTCGTTTCAAATTGGCTCACCATTCGAGCGGCCAGGACTGTCTGCGACGCTTGAACGTCGCCGACGACGCTCCTGGTTTTCGCAAGTGGCGTCCAGCGGGATGTCAGGTTCGCCAGCAGCTGCTGCAGCTGCGCCGATGACAGCTGCCCGGCTTTGTAGGCTTGACCGGCCGCTAGGACGGCCTGGGCATCGAGAGGTACCGCCTCACAAGCGGTGTCGAAAGTCACGGCATCACCGTCCGTGGTCGGCGCGATCGAACTTGGCTGGAGTCTGGATCCTCCGTTGGATGACGCCGGCGTCGGAGTTGTCGATCCTCCCGAGGCCGGCGGAATGTCGCCGCGCCTGATGACCTCGACAACAGGATCGGCGAACTCGACCTTTCCATCGACCATGTATCCCGCTTCGGTGGAACTGATGAATATCGCGTTCTTCCTGTCCGTGTGGTCGTACCCGATCACCCGCGCTTCCTCGACGTCGACATCCGTGGTCGTCTCGATGGTCTGTGGCCGGCCGCCGTCGTACTGATCGCTCACCACAACAAGAGTCCTGAAACCCACGGTGCCGCCCTCGACGCAGATCGAGGCACCGCCGTGGGTGGTTCTGACCTGGTCGATGGTGGAGGTGTAGGACGGGCAGTTGTAGTCCGCCGCGGACGCCGCCGTGGACGCCGCCGTGGACGCCGAAGGTGCGGTCGTCGGGAGGCTCGCCTCGGCCGAGCCCGTCAGCGGCTCGACAGACGCTGCGGGCATCGGCGACACACTGGAATCGAGGGGTGCGTTGGCAACCGCGCCTGTCGACGAGCAGGAGGCCGACGCGCCGACGAGCACGAGGAGGATCAGGTACCACGCTCTGCTCGGCCAGGGTGGACCACTCCGATCGTCACGAACCCGCGGGGCGCGTCGTCGTGGTACTGGCTGTCTGGCCGCGGTCATCGTGCATCACCCCGAGTGGCAGGCGGTCGGTTCGATCGAGGACGGAACCTGGCCGTTGGCGCACGGAGCCGAGCGATCGATTTCGGTCCAGGCAGAGTCGGTGTCCTTGTAGAACAAGACTTCCGCGTAGTTGGCCGTGTGACCCGCGGCGACGGCGAATCCCGAATCGCACTGAATCCGGTCGATCGTCAGTATCTCGTCGTTCTGGTGCAGGGTCAGACCGGACATCAGGGTCGCCTGGTCAGGGCAGGAGTCGGAGTCGGCGGCCTGGGTCTCGCCAGCAGCCGCGGGCAGCGGGAGGTTCCCCGAGCCGGCGCCAGCGAAGTAGGCGATCTTCACCGCCTCGGGAATTGTCGGGACGGAGGAGCGATCGGCCTGCCCCGATGCCATCCATGCGGCAGCGGCGTCCGGCCGAATGATGGGCGCGGTCCAGCTGGGCGTCGATTCGTCGATCGCGCCGATGGCGCCCCACTCCCGCGTCTCGCCGCAGACGTAGGAGATACCGGGAAGGCCGAGGGCTCCGTGTGTGCGGGCGTAACACGACGAATCGTCCTGGAGCACGATCTGCCAGGGCCGGACCGTGGAGGTGCCGGAGTGGTCCGTCGTCCCGGCGTCCGGAAGCAGTCCGTTGGTCGTGTTGCCGACAACCCGGATCAGAGTGGTGTCGGTCGGCCCCGACAGGCACACCATCGTTGATGTCGAGTCGGGCCAGCAGGGGTCCAGATGGCTTCCTGCCACCGCTGCGCAGACGTCTACGGCGCTACCGCCAAACTGCGAGGGCTGAGGCGGTGTCGAAGGCGGGTCGCAATCCTGAAACATCTGGGAATCGTCCACCTCGTACCCCGGGAGCGGCTGGTAGTTGTCGTCCAAGGGGTACACCGTCCTGATCTCGGTGTCGGGATCGGCGGGTGCCGCGACACTGGAGACTGCGGTCCCGAGCGGTGATCTCGTCACCGTGACAACGCCGGGCGAGCCCACCCCGGTGTCCTGCCCCGCGTCATAGGCGCCAGCGATGTCGATCAACAGTCCCTGCAGCAACGCCAGTGGGGCGAGCCACACCTCCTCCAGCAGACCCAGGCAGCCGATGCTTGTTCTGATGGCTCCGTCGACGCTGGTAGGTGGGTCGGAAAACACCTTGTCCCCGAGGCACTTTCCCACCTTGACCAGCTCCGCGGTCGAAGCCGTGGTCGCGGACGTGTCTACGGTGGCCGTGGCGCCGGAGGGCTTGGTGCCCTTGCCGGCAAGGGTCAGCAGCAGGCCCACGGCCACATCAAGGGTGTAGGTCTTCCACGACCACTTCCCCGTGGCCTCGACGGTCGGGCCTTCGGCCGGCATCAGGTAGTCAGCTTCCCCGCCGGCCGGGAGGTAGTCTCCGCCGACATCGGACAGTTCCTTCGACTGATAGAAGGCGGCGAGCAGGCCTCCTCGTGACACCGTCTCCTGGGTTGCCCCGTCGGGTGGAGTGATCGCCATGCCGTACGGGCGGTTGTTGACCAGTCGCAGCCGGAGCTGCCCGGCGCCTGCCCCCTCGACGCAGCCGGCCAGGGATGGATCACCGTCTCTACCACCCGTGACGGCAACGGTGACGCCGGCCGGAGCCGGCGAGCATGTTGGAGGATCGGTTCGAAGTGGGACGCCCGCACCCACCAGGGCCGCAAACATCGATTCCAGGTTCGCCCGAACGCCGTCGAGATCCCACGTCCAGGGCTGGTAGAGACTCAGGTGGGGCACCTGGGTGGTGATCGTCCGCGCGGCGTCATCGACCGTAGCTGGAAGTGGGACCCATTGTCCGGCGGTTTCGTCCCAATAGCCCGCGGCCGTTCCGTCGGCGACGGGCTCGGACAGCGGCAGCACCAGGGTGGCAGCGCGGGACAATGTAGCGCCGCCGAGATCGCCGCTGACCATGGGTCCGGCGGCCTTGAAGAACGGCGGGCCGGTGACAGTCGCCGCCGGTGCAGGACTTGTTGCCGCTGTACTGGTGGCCGCTGTAGTGGTGGCCGCTCCACGAGCGCCCGCGGCCGGCACCGAATTGGACGCGTTGACTGCCAGACTGACCTCCGTATCGCGATCGAGCGATCCGGCAGGAATCGACAGGGTCGCTCCGCCCACAGTCACGGTGCCGCCGTCCGCCGCCACGATGTGGGTCACGACGGAGTTCTCGTCGGCCCCGCTTGTCGGCGCTGGTTCCACGCTGTCCGCGGCCGAGCCGGACGACGATGAGGTGCATCCCGACGCCGTCAGGACCAGGCCCACGGTCACAATGACAGCAACAGCCGCGGTTCGCAGTCGTGCCGGCATCGGCCCCCACCTCATGAACGAATCACGTGTCGACCGCACGGCGACGGTGACAGTATGACCACTATTTCGATGACGCTGCGACAGTGGGTAGCCATGGAGGAAATCGCAATGCGCCAAATTGCGCACCTGCGCCCCGACTGGCGTACTGATGGATGACGTCGCCCGCACTCTGGTGACGGTCTGCTGTGCTTGCTACCGACTCCTTCCTGTCGCGACAGCACCCGTAGGGTGATCGCCCGTGAGCTTCGAACTACTTCCCGCCGTGGATGTCGCCGACGGCCAGGCCGTGCGCCTGGTCCAGGGCCGGGCCGGCAGCGAGACCGCGTACGGGGCGCCACTGGACGCCGCGCTGGCCTGGCAACGCGACGGCGCGGAGTGGATCCACCTGGTGGACCTGGATGCCGCGTTCGGCCGGGGGTCCAATGCCACGCTGCTGGCCGAGGTGGTGGCGGCGGTGGACGTCAAGGTGGAGATGTCCGGCGGGATCCGTGACGACCAGTCGCTGGAGGCCGCGCTGGCCACCGGGTGCACCCGGGTGAACATCGGGACGGCGGCACTGGAAGACCCCGACTGGTGCGCGTCCGCGATCGCCAGGTTCGGGGACAAGGTCGCGGTCGGGCTTGACGTGCGGGGCAGCACCCTGGCCGCCCGGGGCTGGACCCGCGACGGCGGCGATCTGTGGGAGGTGCTGGCCCGTCTCGACGGGCAGGGCTGCTCGCGCTACGTCGTCACCGACGTCACCAAGGACGGCACCCTGCGCGGCCCGAACCTGGACCTGCTCCGTGAGGTGTGCGCGGCCACCGACGCCCCGGTGGTGGCGTCCGGGGGAGTGTCCTCGCTGCAGGACCTGGTGGCGCTGGCCGGCCTGGCGCCGCTCGGGGTGGAGGGAGCGATCGTCGGAAAGGCTTTGTACGCCGGCGCTTTCACTCTGCCGGAGGCGTTGGCCGCGGTCGCAGGCTGAGCATCATGCAGCCGGGGAACGAGGATGCTGTCGGCGTCCGGCTGGGCACCACCAGTCCCTACGAGCGGCGGTTCGGCTATTCCCGGGTCGTGCGCGTCGGGCCGCTGGCGGTGACCGCCGGCTGCACGGCGAGCGTGGACGGTGTGGTGCAGTCACCGGGGGACGCCGCCGCGCAGGCCGCAGTGGCCTTCGGTGTCGGCCTGGACGCGCTGGCCGAGGTGGGCGTTCGTGCCGAGGCGGTGATCGCCACCCGGATGTACATCGTCGATGCGGCCGACGCCGATGGGGTCGGCCTGGTGCACGGCGAGGTGTTCGGGCGGGTGCGCCCGGCGGCGACGATGGTCGTGGTGGCCGGATTGATCGATCCCGCCATGCTGGTGGAGGTGGAGTTGACGGCCTGGGTGGGGTGAGCAGCCGCAAATGGCTGCTGTGCCGCTTCCCGGCTGCTCCGCGCCGACCTGATCCGGGTGATCGCGGCGACGGCCGGCGTGGCGCTGGCGGTCTGGCTGGCCGTGGTGTCGGCGGACTGACACCCGTCGCCTTCAGTCCGGTTCAGTCCGGTTCAGTTCGCGTTGGGGGTGACGGCGGCGAGCAACTCACGAGCCGCCTCCTGGTAGCCGTGTTCGGCCCAGCCCAGCGGTGTGCCGCCGAACCTGGCGTCCCGCGCGCCGGGATCCGCGCCGACGTCCAGCAGTGCCCGGACCAGTGCCAGGTCGCCGTTCCACGCGGCCTGGTGCAGTGCGGTCGCGCCGGCGTGGCGCGCGTCGACGTCGAATCCGGCGGTGGCGATGCGGCGGACCGCATCCGGTGTGGTGGCGCGGTGGATCAGGTCGGGCCAGCGGGCTCGGCAGGCGGTGAGGGCAGCGCGTCCCGGGTCGGTGTCTGGGGCGCCGCCCCCCGTCAGCAGCCGGTCGAGAAGTTGCGCCGAGTCGTCGACCACAGGTGGCTCGCCGCCGTGCCGGGTGATGATCCCCGCGATGTCCAGCCGGCCGGCGTCCGCGGCGCGCTGCGCGGGGCTGCGGCCGTCGGCCAACGGAGCGCGCACGTCGACGTCGTTGCCGGCCATCAGGTCGACCCGCTCCGCGAAGCCATGGTCGATCGCCCACTGAAGTTGCCGGGCCAGCATCTCGGTCGGCGTCTCGGCGGCCTCGCCGAGTCGACGCTTCCACGGACCGCCGTCCCCGCGCCCGAGGCCGAACTCGAACAACAGCTCCAGGTGACTGTCATCGGGCCGGAACATCCTGTTGTACAACGTTTGTCCGTCGTTCGGATCGGCCCCGCCAGCCAGCAGCAGACGGGCGAGGGCAAGCGAATGAGGGTGCCGCGGCTGGCGACCCGGGCCTTGCTCGCCTTCGCCGAACACACCGGTCAGCACGGTGAACGGGGTCGGCAGCCCGAGCCACAGGTAGCCGGAGTTGGTGTCGGCGCCGGCGTCCAGCAGCAGTCGCGCGCTGAGCAGGAATCCTTCCGCGGGCTCGTCGCTCCGTCCGACCCTCGAGTAGGTCAGGTACATCAGCGGCGACCATCGGTGCGGTCCGGCTTCGGTGGTCGCCGCTCGCGGGTCGGCGCCAGGTGCCGCCGGATGGCATCGGGGTCGGCGGCGGCGGCCGCCGCCGCGATCGAGTGAGTGACGAGATCGGGGTGCTCGGCGAGCAGTGCGCGGGCGGCCGCCCACCGGTCCGGGCCGTCCTTCTCGCTGTAGACCAGGCAGGCCAGCCGGCAGAAGGCGTCGGCCGGGTCGGTGTCTGGTGCAGCCGGGGCGGCGGTGGGGTCACGTCGCAGCACCTCGGCGGTATCGAGATAGTGCTTGAGCTGTGGCCAGCTGGAGAATCCGTAACCGCGGGCAACGGCGAACTGCGCCTGCGCCAGGGTCGGCAACCCAGGGTCGGCAGCGTGCGATTGCGGTCGGGCCACCAGCTCCAGGGCGCGCTCGTCACCCGATTTCGCTTCTCGCAGCAGGGATTTCGCCTGCCGGCGGAAGTGGTCCAGGTTCGGGTTGTTCGGTAGCGAAGGCATGTCAAACCCCTTCCGGATGAACCCGATGTCCGCTCGATCGGGCCGGAAAGGGGGGCCGATGAGGTGTGCTGCATTTTCCGGTCAGGCTTTGCTTGTTTCCGCGGACCGGAGGCGTCCTGTACGCCTGTGGAAAGGCTACCCCCGGTGGGTTCGTACCCTGGTGGGCATGCCGGTCGCCATTCGCGTCATCCCCTGCCTGGACGTCTCCGAGGGCAGGGTGGTCAAGGGCGTCAACTTCGTCGGCCTGGTCGACGCCGGCGACCCCGTCGAACTGGCCCGCCGGTACGACGCAGAGGGAGCCGACGAGCTGACCTTCCTGGACATCACCGCCACCAGCGACAACCGTCGCAGCGCCTACGACATGATCCGGCGCACCGCCGAGCAGGTCTTCATCCCGCTCACCGTGGGCGGCGGGGTCCGCACCACCGACGACATCGACGCACTGCTGCGCGCCGGCGCGGACAAGGTGTCGATCAACTCGGCCGCGGTGGCCCGGCCGGAGTTCCTGTCCGAGGCCGCCAACCGGTTCGGCTCGCAGTGCGTGGTGATCGCCATCGACGCCCGCCGGGTGACCGGCGCCGTCGCGGCGGGCTGCCCGTCCGGGTTCGAGGTGACCACCCACGGCGGACGCCGGGGCACCGGGATCGACGCCGTGCAGTGGGCCGAGCGGGCCGAGGCGGCCGGCGCCGGGGAGATCCTGCTGACGTCGATGGACGCGGACGGCACCAAGGACGGATTCGACACGCAGATGCTGACGCAGATCCGGGCCGCCGTCGGCGTTCCGCTGATCGCCTC
>Ga0075520_1001786_pt1 | contig 10523 bp, 12 predicted proteins | sample NGEPerB_FD_75100 | JGI IMG/M metagenome (GOLD analysis project Ga0075520, IMG submission 75100) | Arctic peat soil microbial communities from the Barrow Environmental Observatory site, Barrow, Alaska, USA - NGEE PermafrostAB12-B | ecosystem: Environmental > Terrestrial > Soil > Wetlands > Peat ...
CTGTTTTTTGGACCAACATTCACAGGGCCCAGCACCAGATTCACATCTGCTCCATATTCTGCGGCGGCATCAGCCAGGGCAATACCCATTTTACCTGAAGAATAATTGCTTAGAAAACGAACTGGGTCAAGAGGTTCACGGGTAGGTCCGGCATTAATCAGAAGATGCCTGCCCTTCAGGGGCTTTTTTTTTTCGTAAAGAAGTTACCGATTTCTTTCACTATTTCTTCCGGTTCTGCCATCCTTCCCTTGCCTTTAAGGCCACTGGCAAGTTCACCGCTTGCCGGTTCGAGAATAGTATTTCCAAAAGCCTTCAGTGTCTCAATATTAATGATTGTTGCCGGATGGTTCAGCATGTCCATATCCATTGATGGTGCAATGAAGACAGGGCAACGGGCTGAAAGATAGGTGGTGAGCAGCAAATTGTCAGCAGTTCCGCTCGCCATCTTAGCTATAGAATTAGCAGTGGCAGGTGCAATAAGAAAAAGATGCGCCCACAACCCGAGATCCACATGACTGTTCCAGTCACCGTTTTCGGGGCTAAAAAACTCAGTTAATACAGGGTTTTTTGATAAAGTTGCAAGAGTCAGAGGTGTTATAAACTCTTTTGCGTTGTGAGTCATTATGACTTGTACATTGGCTCCATCCTTAACCAGCAGCCGGATGATAGTTGCAGTTTTATAAGCCGCAATACCTCCGGTAACGCCGATAAGTATGTTTTTGCCTTTCAGCATAACAATGCAAAAAATTACTTCTGTTTATCAGGATTTTCAGGATTCCTATAGAATATCTTTTTTTCCTCGAGTTCCTGCAATGCAATGAGGGTTGGTTTTGGAAGCCTTTCGTAAAATTTTGAAATCTCAATCTGCTCACGGTTTTCAAAAACTTCCTCAAGATTATCACTGTAAGATGCGAACTCTTCAAGTTTTTTGTTCAGTTCCTGTTTCATCTCCACCGAAATCTGATTTGCTCTTCTTGAAACAACAATAACCGTTTCATAAATATTTCCGGTGCCCTGAGTCATCAGGTCCAGATTGCGTGTAACAGTTGTTACGGGTGCTGCTGATTTTCTGTAATCCATAAATATATTGATTATTTTACTGTGCTTTCAGGTTTTCCTGTTTTTAAAAATTTATTCGTAGACTGGAAGATGCTGGTTACATCTTTTGAATAAGTGCTTTTTGGGAATTCTTCCATAAACGAGAAGTAGTCATCAAGTGCTGCCTGGTATCTTTCTTTTTGTTTATTCGGTAAACTGTGCACAGCATAAAGGTAAAGGGAATTCAATTTAAGAAACATCATTTTTTCCCTGTATTTGGTGCTTGCATATTCTTTAAGACTATTGGAAAGAGCCACAACGGCAGCTTTATATTGTTTCATATCGTAATAAAGTTTTGCGTTCAGATATGATTTTTCAACCAGTTTGTCCTCAAGGTCACTAATACGCTTTTTACAATCTTCAATTTTTGTGCTGTTTGGAAATTTGTTTATGAAAATATTAAATCCTTCGATTGCATTCTTGGTATTCTCCTGATCAAGCTCCGGCCTGGCAGAGATATTGTAATCGCATAAGGCGGCCATATAATTAGCCTCCTCAGCATGTTTTCCAAACGGGAACTGATCAATAAATGATTTAAAATAGCTGCCGGCCATAATGTAATCCTTCATGCCAAAGTAAGCCTGAGCATTCATCCAGTTAAGGTCCTCAGCTTCGTCAGTTGCCCTGAATCGCGGGAGTATCTGTGTCAGAAGTTCAGTAGTTTTAACATACTCACCAGCGTCAAAAAACTCTTTTGCTTTTGTTTTTTTAAGATCATAATCCTTGCTTTTCAGGAGTTTTTCATATCCGCTGCAAGAACTTACCAAAACCAAAATAATCAGGACAATATGTGATCTGAATCTCATAAAAAAAATTGTTGCGCAAAATTAGGGAAAAAATTTCATTTCAGGCATAAAAACGTAATAATTATACATTTATTATGCTTTATGCTCTCCCAAACGGAAATTAGGTATAAATAGGTATAATGGGAAAGCTGTTTATCTGTAATTTTGAGCAATTTTTAGAAAGACTTATAATCATGGATATATTTGAAAAAATAAAGAAAAACAAGGGGTCAATTGGTGCATATCAGGAATTTGGACATGGCTATTTTGCCTTTCCAAAACTGGAAGGTGAAATTACTGCCCATATGAAATTCAGAGGTAAAGAGGTACTGACATGGAGTCTGAATAATTATCTTGGACTCGCCAATCAACCAGAGATAAGGAAAGCAGACACTGAAGCAACAGCACAATACGGACTGGCATATCCTATGGGTGCCAGGATGATGTCGGGTCATACTTCAACTCATGAAAAATTTGAAGAAATGGCAGCCCGTTTTGTTCATAAGGAAGATGCATATCTTCTTAACTTCGGTTACCAGGGTATGGTCTCAATTATAGATGCGTTGGTTGACAGACATGATGTAATTGTTTATGATTCCGAATCTCATGCATGCATTATGGATGGTTTGCGCCTTCACATGGGAAAGAGATTTGTCTTTCCGCATAATGACATTGAAAGTTGTGAAAAGCAGCTTCAGAGAGCTCAGAAGCTGACTGAAGAATCGGGAGGAGGAATTCTTGTAATAACTGAGGGAGTTTTTGGCATGGCAGGAGATCTGGGCAAACTCGATAAAATTACCGCCTTAAAAAAGAAGTATCAGTTTCGTTTTCTGGTTGATGATGCACACGGGTTTGGAACCATGGGATCCGCAGGCAGTGGTACAGGCGAACATTTAGGGGTTCAGGATCAGATTGATATCTACTTTGCAACCTTTGCAAAATCTATGGCCGGAATCGGTGGCTTCGTCGCAAGTACGAAAGATGTTATTAACTATCTTCGATATAATCTGCGTTCGCAGATTTATGCCAAATCATTGCCAATGGCCATGACCCTTGGAGCAATAAAAAGACTTGAATTCATACAGGCCCATCCTGAGCAGAAAGAGAAACTCTGGACTATTGTCCGGGCCTTGCAGAAAGGGTTAAGAGATGCAGGTTTGAATATCGGAAAAACAGAATCGCCTGTAACACCGATATATATGAAAAGCGGAGTGCCACAGGCAACGCAGATGATTTATGATCTGCGTGAGAACTTTGGTATATTCTGTTCTGTTGTAATATATCCTGTAGTTCCCAGGGATGTTGTTATGCTGCGCCTTATACCAACTGCTGAGCATACACTTGAAGATGTTGATTATACAGTAAATGCTTTCAGAAAAATTAAAGCAAAAGTGGATAACAAAGAATACTCCGATGAACTTGTTGATTTCAATTTTTAGGAAATATTTTTAACAATCATAAGAAGCTGTTTCCAAGAGAACAGCTTTCTTTATAGCCTCTGCTCAGGCCCGATTCACGGGAGGAAGGTTCTTCAGACACTTCACAGTTACGATGATAAAGACTTTACTACAGACCAGAAGATATCTGTGTTCAGCCTTTCCTGATTTTTATGATTTTTATGATTTTTATGATTCATGGAAAGGAGTCAGATATTCTTATCAGGTTTCGAACAAATCTTTGTTATTATGGTTATATAATTCAAAAACAAGGCATTTCTGAGATTTTCCGGTGTGATGAATTATTTACCAACAAAAGATACAGATAAGTTAATGGACAATAAGAGCCATAATCACAATATTTTAATTGGTTACAACATGCTTTTCTACTTTGCCGGAAGCATGATTATGCATGAACCATCTGAAGAATGCATTGCAGATTTCTGGGAGAAAGGCATTTTGAAAAATCTCCCGGTTTCAAGTTCAAATCCTAATTTTGTAAAAGCAGCTTCTCAGCTCAGGGAATCGATATATGATAAAACTATTTTTGCGAAAGAGATTCACGAGGATTACTTAAGACTATTTAACGACCGTAAAACTGGAATTGCTCCTCCATTTGAATCATTGTATCAAAAGGATATTGCCGACAGGTCAGGTTACTATTCTTACAATGTCACTGAGTTTTATAATTCATACGGCTGGCAATCAAAATTCCATGGGAAAATTGATGATGATCATCTTGGGATTGAACTTCTTTTTCTGACTTTGCTTATCGACAGATACCTTATTCTCGATGATGAAGCCTGCATGGGAGAAATGAGAATAGAGATCCGCCGGTTTATCAATTATCATATATTGTCCTGGGTCAGGGAATGGAACAACAAGGTGCAGAGTTACTCAAACACACTGTCCTTCAAGGGTATAGCCAACCTTATTCTTTCCTGTTCGGAGGATATTTTTATGCTTCTTGAACAGATATCTGCAAATTCTGTTTCGCATGATCTGCTTAAAAATTAGGATTGAAGAAACTTGAAATCGCTTCAAAGTAATTCTCACTCCATCCGTCTGATATACTGCTAAAAACCTCATCAGGAATATTAGTTTGTTCGACTGTAACCATAGAATCTTCTCTGTCGGCTGAAATTGTGATAGTAACAATTGACCTTTCAGTCTGATCCCCAAAATACCATTCCTGCACAACTTTTTTATCCTGAATAAACTCCAGATTTCGTCCGGTTATATCTCCTTCCCACAGAGAAAATTCACTGCCGGGCTCAGAACTCATCAATGCAGGGTAACCCGACCATAGTTCTATTGTATATGGGTTGGTAAGTGCGGCGTAAACATCAGAAGGTTCAGCTTTTATTTTGAATTTTCTTTTAATAGATTTCATCAGATTAAGATTAGTGCATAAAGATAACTTCTTTAAACTATAACTCTGTGAACCTCTGTGACAGTTCCTGTTTTTTGTTACGTAGATTTTACTGAAGAGACACAGAGAGCATCTGAGGTAAAATCTTATTTTAACTCTGACAAATAACGTTCTGCGTCTATTGCAGCCATACAACCTGAACCTGCAGCTGTAACTGCCTGACGGTAATGTGGATCCTGAACATCGCCAGCGGCAAATACTCCTTCGACATTGGTTTTTGAAGTACCCGGGACAGTTTTTATATATCCGACCTGATCAGTTTCAATATACTGTTTGAATACATCTGAATTAGGAGTATGTCCGATAGCGAGAAAAAAGCCATCTATTTTTATTTTAACTGTTTCTTCCTCAGACGTGCCTTTTTTCTTTATAAGAATTGCACCTTCTACTCCGTTTTCACCAAACAGATCCATAGGCTGATGCTCCCACAATATTTCAATGTTACCCGTTCTGAAAACCTTATCCTGCATTGCCTTTGAAGCCCTGAGGACATCTCTCCTTACAATAAGATAAACTTTTCTGCATAATCCTGCCAGATAGGTTGCTTCCTCAGCTGCAGTATCTCCCCCCCCTACAACTGCAACATCTTTACCCTTATAAAAAAAACCATCGCATGTGGCACAGGCAGAAACACCCATTCCCGCGTACTCTTTCTCCGACTCCAGTCCAAGATATTTTGCAGTGGCTCCGGTGGCAATTATAACAGCATCAGCTTCAATAATTTTATTATTGTCAAACATAACTTTATGCTTCTTTCCTGAAAAATCAGCACCTATGGCAATTCCAAATCTGATATCAGCACCAAAGCGTTCGGCCTGCTTTTTAAAATCTTCCATCATTCGCGGACCTGTGATACCTTCAGGATAACCCGGGTAATTATCAACATCAGTAGTGGTTGTTAACTGGCCACCCATTTCAAGTCCGGTGTAGAGAACTGGATTAAGGTTAGCCCTGGACGCATAGATAGCTGCCGTGTATCCTGCAGGTCCAGAGCCGATTATGAGACATCTTATATTTTCGCTTTCTTCAATATCTGTCACTGCGGGAACATCTTTCTGAAGGTCAAGAGGTTTAAAAATTTCCATTTCAGTTTATCTTATTTTTTGAGATGCAAATATAATCATCTTTGATCTTTTTGTCTTCTTGTATAATCCGAATAGTTGATTATTTTTGCAGAAGTTTTCAGTTAACATTGCAAGGGGTTCTGTGGATTAAGCGGGGTGTGGCGCAGTTGGTCCCGTCAAGCTCAGCGTGACGAGTATCCTCGGAAAATCGGAAAATCTTTGATTTTGGATTTTTCGGGACTAGCGCACTTGATAACAGATTATGTTTTTTGTTTATATATTAGAAGCTACAAAAAGTAAAAGATTTTATATTGGACAGACTGAAAACCTTGAAAGTAGAGTAGTGCAACATAATAAAGGTAAAAATCTATCCACTAAAGCTTATATCCCCTATCTGTTGAAATGGTGGAAAGAACTGGAGTCAAGATCTGAAGCTGTTTTACTAGAACAAAAACTAAAAGGAATAAAAAAAAGAGCAGGGATAGAAAAGTTTGTCAGTGAGAATAATTTTTCGGGGTGTGGCGCAGTTGGCTAGCGCACTTGCATGGGGTGCAAGGGGTCGTCTGTTCGAGTCAGATCACCCCGACTACAACAACACAAGACCCATTGATAACAAGTAAGTTACAGTGGGTTTTTTATTTGTGGTAAATAATGTGGTAAAGAATTATTTATAATTATATACCTTTTGCAATCCAATTTGTTGTCTTTCCTATAATAATTATTTGGAGTTCTGGTGGGGCTACTGAATTAACCCCTTATGTTATTGTACATAAGGGGTTTGTCTTTTTTTGTACCCCTGAATTGTACCCCTAATTGTATCCTTTTTAATTATTTATTAATTCTGATATTCCACCAATACCCGACATAGTACCAAACCATATATTTTTTTGTGCATCAATAGCAATGGCAGGATAATAATCACCTTTCAAACTACTATTTGCAGAATTGAAGTGTTCCCAATTGATGCCATCAAATTTAAATACACCATTATCAGTACCAAACCATTTATTGCCTTGAGCATCTATAGCAATGGACTCTATTTCGTCATAATCAGCAGATGGATTATAAACAGTCCATTTTTTGCCATCAAATTCCATTGCTCCTAAATGTGCGTAAGGCGGATAAGCAATTGCCGCTGCAGGTGCTACCCATATATCTCCCTGTTTATCGATTGCAATTGTAATGATATAATTATGTGCCAGACCATTGGCTGTGGTGTAGTTTGTCCAATTGATGCCATCAAATTTTGATAAAGCATCAGTAGTCCCGAACCATTTGTTCCCATGAGCATCTATAGCAATGGCAGTGACATAGTTGTTAACCAAACCATTATTGGTTGTGTAGCTTGTCCAATTTGTACCATCAAATTCTGACACTCCGCCTCCGCCAGTACCGAACCATTTATTGCCATTAGAATCTATAGCAATGCATAAAACGGTATCATTATCTAATCCACTATTAGAAGTATTGTATGTTGTCCAATTTATACCATCAAATTTCGATATTCCTGAATCAGTCTCACCAAGCCATTTATTTCCCTGTGCATCGATTGCAATTGAACTTGCTCCATAAATAAATCCATTGTTTGGGTATTTAGTCCAATTTGTACCATCAAATTGTAATATCCCATCTCCATAAGTACAAAACCATTTATTATCATTAGCATCTATGGCTATGGCTTGAACACTTACACCACTTGTTGGAGGGTAACTTACCCATGGTGTGGTTGTTACTTTTTCGCACGAAAATTCGACCATCAATATGGAGAGCAAAAAATTCTTCAAACCTGAAGTTGAAATTAAGGGTTTGCAGTTTCCATTTAAAAGCAGTTTGCCAACAAATGAAGCCATCATTAAAACAGACAATGAAAAGGTATATGGTATATTGACTAACCTTATAAAAAATTCCATTAAGTTTACTTATGAAGGTTCAATTGAATTTGGCTATGAGAAAAAGGGTGAATATCTCGAATTCTTTGTAAAAGATACGGGGATAGGCATACCCAAAAACCAGCAAGAAATAATTTTTGAAAGATTCAGGCAGGGTAGTGAATCGCATAACAGAGGTTATGAAGGTTCTGGTTTGGGTTTATCCATCTCGAAATCTTATGTAGAAATGCTTGGTGGCAGGATATGGGTGGAAAGTGAAGAAGGTTTGGGTTCAACATTTTATTTCACCATTCCTTGCAATGCTGTGTCGGCAGAAAAATCAGAAATAAAAAATGCTATCTCTGTAGAGCATAAAGAAGTTCAGTTAAAAAACCTGAAAATATTGATTGTCGAAGACGATGAAATATCTTATTCACTGCTCTCAATAACGCTACAGAAAATCAGTAAAGAAGTTTTGCATGTAATAACAGGAGTTCAAGCTGTTGAGACATGTCGTAATAACCCAGACCTTGATTTGGTATTAATGGACGTCAGAATGCCCCAAATGAACGGATTAGAAGCCACACAACAAATCCGTCAATTTAACACAGATGTAATCATCATTGCCCAAACAGCCTATGGATTTTCTGGTGACAGAGAAAAGGCGATAGAAGCAGGATGCAATGATTATATCTCTTAACCAATTAATAAAACCTTATTGTATGAGTTAATCAAAAAGCATGTTAAATAATAGAATATGAATACAATAAAGTCAACCCTTTACCATATCATTAAAAGAAAAGAATCGCCATTATTTCTTGTGCTTTTTATTACAGGAATAGGCTTATTTGGTTGGTTGTCTGGTAAAATGAGTTTAACCTCGTTTTCTTTGAAATACATTCCCATTCCCCATTCAGAAATAGTAGTTTTTATCGCTCTATGTTTTCTTCTGATTATAAATAATAATTTTAAAAAGTCACAATTAACAAAATCATTTGTAACATTATCAGCAATTATAATTGCATTTTATTGTAGTTTAATTTTTCTCGATTTCCTCTTCAATTTCACGTGGGATGCTGAAAATATTTTTATTAAAAATCCAGCAAAATTTGGTACTGTATTAATTGGTCGCATGTCGCCAATAACTGCATTAATGTTTATTTGTACATGTATTGGTGTTTTGGGAACATGCCAAAATAACTCCAATAAAATCAAGTATATTGGTGGCAGTTTCTCATTAATTGTATCCCTTATTTCTTCAGTTTTATTGATAGGATATCTTTATAAAGCACCTATTCTGTATGGAAGCCAAATTATCCCTGTTTCATTACCAGCCGCAATTTGCTTTTTATTATTCAGCATTACATTACTTAGGGGATACGAATCACGATTTTTGACATTCAATTTGATGAAAGAGAATAAAGTCGCACGTCTTCTATTAAAATCATTTTTGCCCATTGTTGTTTTAATAGTTATTCTCGAAGGATTTTTAGATACTACTTTTTCTTTAAAGGAGAATAATCCACCATTAACAGCAGCAATAATTCTGTTGATAGTGGTCGCTATTACAATTTATATTGTTTTTAGAGTATCAGGGAACATTGGTGATGAATTACTGAGTGCAGAAAAATCGTTACAAGAAAGCGAAAGGAGATACAGGTTTATATTTGAGAAAGTAGGTGAAGGAATTGGATTTATAAATCCTGCCGAAGAATTTTTATTAGCAAACCCCGCTGCTGAAAGAATTTTTGGAATGGGTGAAGGAGAATTACACGGCAAAAATCTTAGAGAATTTCTTAGTGAAGAGCAGTATTTGTCTATTCTCAACCAGACCAAAATTCGTGAGGATGGGAAAGGTAGTACATATGAGTTTGAATTTACTCGCTCCGATGGTAAAAAACGTTCTGCAATTATTACGGCAGTTCCTCAATTTGATAGTAATGAATTGTTTCGTGGAACACATAGCATATTTAGAGACATCACAGAACAAAAACTGGCAGAACAAAAACTTAGAGAAAGTGAAAAACAATTACGGCAACTAAATGTCGATAAAGACCGTTTCATTTCTATTCTTGGACACGATTTGAAAAATCCTTTTAATAACATCCTTGGGTTTTCCGAAATACTAAATGACGAGATTGAGAGTCTCAATAAAGATGAAATTAAAGATATAGCAAAGAACATTAATAAATCAGCAAAAATTACAAATAAGTTACTGGAAGACATACTGATGTGGGCAAGAACTCAGAATGGGAATATTCCTTTCAAACCACAAAAATTGAGATTTGCAGATATCACCAATACGATACTTGAGATACTTAACCCAAGTGCATATGCAAAAAACATCACAATCTATTCTTTACCATAAGACAATATCAGTGTTTATGTAGATATTAATATGTTAAAAACCATTGTCCTAAACCTCGTGTCGAATGCAATAAAATTTACAAATAGAGGGGGAGCTATAAAAATTAATGCAGAACAGAATTCAGAAAATGTCACAATTTCCGTTTCAGACAACGGAGTTGGAATAAAGACAGAGGACATGGTAAAAATGTTTGATATTTCACAAGTCCTTACGACAAAGGGTACAGCAAAAGAAACAGGAACAGGTTTAGGATTATTGATATGTAAAGAATTTGTGGAAAAACATGGTGGTAAAATTTGGGTTGAAAGTGAAGTCGGGAAAGGCAGTGATTTTAAATTTACTCTACCAATATTTACAGAATGGGCAAGTAGCATAAATAATTGATGGATATCATGAATAATTGAAAATTGGGAATATACCCATCGTTTAGGTATAAATTTATCAACTAACAATTTTCTATAAAAGATAATAC
>Ga0075520_1001787_pt1 | contig 10517 bp, 9 predicted proteins | sample NGEPerB_FD_75100 | JGI IMG/M metagenome (GOLD analysis project Ga0075520, IMG submission 75100) | Arctic peat soil microbial communities from the Barrow Environmental Observatory site, Barrow, Alaska, USA - NGEE PermafrostAB12-B | ecosystem: Environmental > Terrestrial > Soil > Wetlands > Peat ...
GTACAGGACCTCGGTCAGGGCCCCGTCCCGGTGGCGCATGGTCAGCGGGTAGTCCACGGCCATCCCCTGCTCGAACACCAGGTGGTAGATGGCGTTGGCCTTCTCGGGTTCGGTGAAGCAGTCGGAGAAAGCCGTGCCGATGAGCTCCACGCGGGGGATGCCGGTGACCTTGACGGTGGCCTCGTTGGCATCGGTGATCAAGCCGTCGGGGCTGATCGCGACCAACGCGTCCAGGCTCGACTCGATCATCGAGCGGGCCGACTCGAAGGCCTGCCTGGCCTGGGTCACGTCACGGGCCGCGGCGAACACCCCTAACACCTTCCCGCCGGTGTCTCGGTAGACCGAGGCGTTGTACAGGACCTCGGTCAGGGCCCCGTCCCGGTGGCGCATCGTCAGCGGGTAGTCCACCGCCATCCCCTGCTCGAACACCAGGTGGTAGATCGCTTTGGCCTTCTCGGGTTCGGTGAAGCAGTCCGAGAAAGCGGTCCCGATGAGCTCCACCCGGGGGATGCCGGAGACCTTGACCGTGGCCTCGTTGGCATCGGTGATCAAGCCGTCGGGGCTGATCGCCACCAGCGAGTCCAGGCTCGACTCGATCATCGAGCGCGCCGACTCGAACGCCGCCCTGGCCTCGGTCACGTCCCGGGCCGCGGCGAACACCCCCAGGACCTTCCCGCCGCCGTCGCGGTACACCGAGGCGTTGTACAGCACCTCGGTCAGCGGCCCGTCCCGGTGGCGCATCGTCAGCGGGTAGTCCACCGCCATCCCCTGCTCGAACACCATCTGGTAGATCGCTTTGGCCTTCTCCGGTTCGGTGAAGCAGTCCGAGAACGCGGTCCCGATGAGCTCCACCCGGGGGATGCCGGAGACCTTGACGGTGGCCTCGTTGGCATCGGTGATCAAGCCGTCGGGGCTGATCGCCACCAGCGAGTCCAGGCTCGACTCGATCATCGAGCGCGCCGACTCGAACGCCGCCCTGGCCTCGGTCACGTCGTGCGGGATTGCGGATGCGCCGATGACCGCGCCGTCAGCGTCGCGGATCGGTGAGACGGCCAACGAGACCGAGAAGACCGCTCCGTCCTTTCGGACCCGGATGGTCTGGAGGTGCTCGACGTGCTGGCCGGCCCTGATCTTGGCCAGGATGGTTTCGATCTCGCCGGTTCGCTCGTTGGGACACAGGAGTTCGATGGACTTGCCGATGATCTCCTCGCTGGAGTACCCATACATCCTCTCGGCGGCCCGGTTCCAGCTCGTGACGATGCCGTCGCGCGTCTTGGCGATGATGGCGTCGTTCGAGTTCTCGACGATCGCCGTCATGCGCTGCGCGTTCTCGAGCGCCTCATTCCGCCTTGTCGCGTCCTCAGTCGCCGTGATCACCAACAAGACGTCCCCGGTGTCGATCTGGGACAAGGTGATGTTGACCGGGAGTTCAGTGCCGTCCTGCTGCCGTCCGGTCAGCTCAAGATCGAGTTCCATGGACCTGGCTAGGGGGTCTGCGAAGTACTTCTCCCTGTGCTCGGAATAGACCAACCAGAGATACTCGGGCACCAGCGTGTGAACGGGCTGGCCGACCAGGTCGTCGCGTTCATAGCCGAACAGCGATTCCGTCTGATGATTGACAAACCGGATCACACCCGCCTGGTCCATCCCCACCAAGGCATCAGGCACAACTTCCAGCAGGTTCTGCAACCTCTTCGTCTGCGCGGACAACTGGTTCCCCCTCGAGTGTGGCAGGTACCTCGACCCTGACAGAGACTCAAAACTTTGACAACACTTTACCTTGGCGGGCTGTCCCATCTGGGCCTTTTGGAGTTCTCACTTCCTTGGTCCAGCGTCAGCACAGCGCACGGAACGTGCCTTCCCAGCGATGCGCCCTCCCGGGCGTGACGGTGGGTAACCTGTCCGCGGCCAGCGCCTCATAGGCTGGCGTCATTCCGGACGCCAAAGGTCATACCGAACGGCGCGTCCTTGTCGTGGACCACGAAGGTCAACCAGAAGACAAGCGGACGGCTACCCCAGATACGGCCTCTGTCGACGACATCGCCCCTAATCCGCTCGCATCAACCGCATACATCGCGCATTTGTGTCGCAATCGTGGATTGGTCAGCGGGAAATGGGCTCACGGCCAAGAGCGAGACTACCTGGGTAGGAGGCTAAGCAGCACGGTGTCCCGTCGGCGGCCCTTGCAAGCGCATATGGCACTTCATGCCGTCCTCGCGCACAGACCCGCAGCGCGCCGCACCGGCCCAGAGGCCTCGTTACTGGCCCCGTTCGAGGGGTCTTTGGTGCCCCAGCGGCCGATGGGACGGCACGGCTGCATCAGACCAGCCCGCACGCGGCCCCTTTGGGGTGCGTTCGTGCTGGCCTGAAGCGAAACTAGGTGAAATGCGGTGATGGCGTCAGTGTCATGCGACGCCGAGCTGTTGAAGGAAGCTGAGCGTGTCCCAGACCTGCCACGTCTCAGCGATCTTGCCACCCTCCATGCGGTGAATGGAGATCGCCTCGATGTCGTGCACCTCGTTGCCAGTAGCCGGTATGCCGTTGACGTCAGCGAGGTGCCGGCCGCTGCCGGTCCAGCGGGCGACGACCTTGTCACCCGCCGACCGGAGATCATTGATCTGCCAGTGGCCGTCGACGCCTTCCTGGTAGGTGCGTGTCACCTCGACCATGCCCTGCGGGCCGTCACCTGCCTTGACCTGCGGGTCGTGCAGCTGACAGCCGTCGGTGAAAAGCTCGCCGGCTATCTCGTTGTGCCGGCCGGTGCACATTTCCTCGTAGAACCGCCGCACGACGGCTTCCTCTGTTGTGGACGTCCCTGACTCCAATCTCTATGCCAGTTTCTCCGTTGGTTGTTTGTTTCCGTAAGGCTGCCGGCCCGGGCCGCCAGGCTCCAGATCAGGCGCGGTGGGCCAAGGTGTGCGAGTCAAAGATCTCCGTGACCCCGGGTACTGGCTGGTCGAAGTTGATCAACGGCGGAAACAGAACGCGGAGCTCTTCCTTGAACGCCACGTCGAACGGCTCCCTCGACGCGGCGAAGGTGCGGTTGGCCTCAAATGGGTCTGTGGCCTCGACGTAGACACCGCATACCGGTCCCTGCGGGGTTTCCGTGAGGGTGACCACCTCAACGTTCTGGCCGAAGGCACGCCGCGACGTGGTCATCTCCTGCGGGCCGTAGATCTCCTTGGACCAGGCCCGTCCGCGGTCCTCCTGCCCCGGGGCCAGTGGCGCGCAGAAGGCCATCCCGCGGCGGCGCTCGGTCACTGCGATATCCACCCACTCGCCGATTGTCTGCGGAGGCGGGCCCTCGGGCACCTCGCTGAGGTCGACTCCGTGGACCTCTTTGACCGTGGAGACGAAGAAGCGGTCGATCTCCGTAGCCTGCTTCGCATAAGCGTCAACGACGTCAGCGGCGCTACGGTCCGACTCCCCATAGGCAATGACGAAGTCACCCATCGGGGTGTGCTGCAAGTACGCGCGCTCCAAGGAGACCCCGGCACGGCAGCGGGACTCGAAGTATCCTTCAGGGTCTGCCTGGAACCTGTCGGCGATGCGCATGATGTCTGCTTCCCTCTTCCCCGCCAGAACTGGAAAGACGAGGGTTGTGCGTTGCATTCTGGGTCTCCCTCAGTCTCGTGGCGGCGAGGGGGCCCGCCGCATCAGGCGGCGACCCCGGCAGGGATCACCGGTGGTTGTCTCACATTGCGTCGATGCGCCAGCTGAGAAGAAGACGGCGCTACCAAGCGCTGTACTGCCAGAGTCGTGTCGGTCAGGGACGCATGTCAAGGCTTTTGGTTAGGCTTCCCTAACATCAAGGGGAGGGCACCATAACGCTGACCGGATTAACCGAGTTTCTGATGGCGCGGCCCGCGCAGGACCAGGCTGCGAATGGGGCGGTGAGATATCGGTGCTGACCTGTGGGACGTCCAGGTGATTCACCGTCGCCGACCTCGACCCGACGGTGACGCACTCGAGCGCCGATGAGCGAACCACGTTAGCGCCACTTCGACCCCGCCCGCGTCATGGCCGAGCACGATCCGATGCGGCTCATCGTGGCAGTCCACAGCGCCGACGAGCTCGGTGGCGACCCCGACCACCGCACCCGACTGCTTAGCAGGCCACTGGTGGGTTGGCTTCTGTTACAACGCTACGAAGAGCCCATCACCGAGCAGATCGACGACTGCCCCATCCTGCGCGCCCCCGCGTTACCCTTCTCCGGCCACCCGGACTTCCGCGGCAAGTGGAATCCGTGACCAGACAACAAGAACTGGCCGAGGACGGCGGCCCTAGCCGGCGGCGTCCTACGGGTGACTGTGGCCGTCCGGAGAACCGGAAGCCAAAGAACGAGATGAAGGACTCTGGTCGCAGACGCACTCACGGGGTTAGATTCTGAGGGGTGAGATTGGTCGAGGGGGAAGGGGATGGCCATGTCGACCTTCATGAGCTGGCTCTTCCACCGCGGTGGCACGGAAGAAGGTCCGGGAGAGGCTACCCGCACGTCCCGTCCGATGTCTAAGGAAGAGACAGCACACGAACGGCGCAGGAGTCATCGACCGCTGAGAGCGGGCCTGGCACCGGCCCGGCTCCAACCCTCAGCCGGGCCCCTGTTCGTTGACTTCGAGGCCCTGGCACACCGACAGAACGCACTCCTTGAGGGTTTGACTCCCGTCCACGAGAACGCCGCTTTGGTCAGCTTCGTCGGGACGGGGATCACAGATCCGAGCCGATACGAGGATGCGGCCCAAGCGTTCAACCAGCTCCGACTCTTGGCACCCGCCCATGAAGGCGCGCTCATCCAGGTGTTCACGCAGAAACTCCGCGAGGAGTCCACGGGCAGCGACTTCCTCTACCTCCACTTCGCCGGCGACCCCCTCACTTTCGGCTTCCTGATATGCGTAATCACCGGTGGCGGTCTCATGGCCGGCTGGAAACGCAGCTGATAGCCCAAGGCGCACTGACGTGTCGAAACGCATCCGTTTGGGCGCCGACGACCAGGTCTCCCATGTGACGATCGTCGGCCCAAGAGCCGACGTCCACGACAGCGTCCGCTGGCCGTTTGTCATACGGGACGGTGGCAGGTCGACTAATGACAACCGCTCTACGCCGCTGGTGGCGCGGGCGCGCCATTGGCATGACGTGGCACCAGCACTCGGTGTCAACGGCAGCCGGCTGCCTAGAGATCAGGCGCGAGCACGCACGCACGCACCAGGCTGAGGCTGCGATCTCGAACGGCGCCGGTGGCAGTAGTTGCGCGCATTGGGACCGCAGGACATCGCGCCCCCGATCATCCAGCTGGGTGACGTAGCAACCCGCAGGTCCGACACCCAGCGAGAAGGGCTCCCACGAGTCGGCGAACGTGGCGAACCGCACTTTGACCGTCAGCGTCGTCTGCTCGAGGTGGATCCAGCTGGCTGCTTCGCACAGTTCCGCCAAATGACCTTCCCGAGCGCCGGCGAGTTCGGCCTCGTCACGCGCACCCGGATCGGTGTCGTGCACGGCCCGCCAAAACGTGGACAGGGGACTGCGGTCCCCGGCGTGATCCCACACGCAGGCCGCGACCACTCCGCCTGGGCGGGTGACCCGAGCCATCTCCAATAACCCTGATACGGCATCGGTCATGAAGTGCACGACCAACTGGGCGAGGGCGAGGTCGAAGCAATCGTCAGGAAACGGAAGATGCTCGGCAACGCCGAACTGGACGTCGACCTCAGGGAAGCGCGCACGACTAGCTGCGACAAACGAGGAGGACGGATCGATAGCCGAGACGGCGTCCGCACCCAGACGTTCCACAAGCTGCGCAGTCAATGCTCCCGGTCCGCACCCGACGTCCAACCCCCGATGGCCCCCCGTACGTCGGCCAGTTCCGCGAACTGCACCGCTAAAGGCTCGGAATACCGACCCATGAACCGGGCGTAGGCGTCCGCAGGAACGTCGAAGGTCACCGGGCAAATCTATGCCTTTGCACGTGATGACCCCGGGGTCGGGGTGAGTCCGCACACCGCAACGAGCGACGTGCTCGAGGCGGGCTACAACCTATTTCTTTCCTGTCATTTCGCGGGCTATCACGGAGGCGCCGATGACCGCACCATCCGCGTCGCGGATCGGTGAGATTGTGGCCGAGGCATCGAACACTGTTCCGTTCTTTCGGACACCCTTGGTCTCGAGGTGCCCGACTGGTTGGCCGGCTCTGATCTTGGTAAGGATGGCTTTCGTCACCTCGCTTCCACTTTCGAGACTCAGGAGACTGCTGGACTTGCCGATGATGTCTTGACTGGAGTAGCCGAACAGCTCCTCGGCGGCCGGGTTCCAGATAATGATGATGCCCTCTAGGGTCTTGCCGATGATCGCCTCAGCTGAGTTCTCAACGATCGACGCCATCCGCTTTAATGCCTCGAACACCTGCCTTTGCTCAGTCACATCGCGGAAGACTCCAGCAACGCCGACGATTGCGCCAGCCGCGTCGCGAATCGGCGCAGCGCTGAGCGCGATCGGAAAAACGGTTCCATCCTTGCGGACGCGTTTGGTTCGAAAGTGACGGACTGTCTGGCCATCCTTGATCTTGGTCAGTAGAGCGCCCATTTCGCCGGCTCGATCCTGGGGGGTCAGGACGCTGCCGGACCTGCCGATGATCTCCTTGCTGGGGTAGCCATAGATCCTCTCTGCGGCCGGGTTCCAGCTGGTGATGGTGCCCTCGAGCGTGCAGGCACTGATGGCATCGTCGGAATACTCAACGATCGCCTCCACCAGCGCGGCGTTGTCGACCGCCTGCCGCTGCCGGGTCACGTCGCGTACCGCTGTGATCACCAACAAGACGTCGTCGGTGTCGATGTGGGACATGCTGATGTTGATCGGGAACTCGGTGCCATCTTGAGCCCGGCCGCGTAGCTGCAGATCCAGTCCGCTGGAGCGAGTTATGGGGTCTGCGAAGTAGTCCTGCTGATGCTCGGCGTAGATCTGCCAGAGAGGCTCGGGCACCAAAGTGTCGATGGGCTCGCCGATCACCTGGTCGCGCTCATAGCCGAACAGCGACTCGGTTTGGCGGTTGACAAAACGGATCACGCCCTTCTGGTCCATTCCGACCAGGGCGTCCGGCACCGCCTCCAGAAGCTTCTCAAACCTCATCGTCTTGGAAGACATCTGGTCCCCCTTCAATCTCGGCAAACCTGCGAGGTTTGGCCGCCTGAACCGGTCTTGCTCCGGGCTGCGCCAACCCACACGGCCAAGCGCGCCGTGGTCAGGCCATGCGGGAGGACCGGGAAGCGTGCCAGGTGGTGCGCCCGCGCACGCTCATGCCACACCGGTGCTGGTTGACGCGGCGTGCCCTCGACGGGCCGCCGTGGCCACTGACGCGAAGCCTGCAACGTCATCTGAGTCTCCCAAGTCTGATGAGGTCCACTCAACCCCGCGAATGTCAAGGGACGCTGGGTTCTGGCTGGCAGTCTGCTGTGGATAGATCCACGACCCGGTCGCACACTCTGACGCGGCGATGAAACCCGCCCAACGACGTCGCAGGTAGAAGAGGGCCTCGAACAAGACACGCCCCAACGGGCCTGATCGAGTCACCACGGCGTAGATCCTGGTGCGAGCCACGTGCTGGTCGTACACCTGGCAGACCAGCAGATTCGGCTGCACGCAAGACTGCGGTTGACCATCGGCTACGGGACGATGTCTTCCCACGTTTCTGGTTGGCGGCCGACGGCGGGCTGCAATCAGGAAGCAGGCCGGGAGTGTGACCGTCGCAAGGTCTCCAGTGTGAAGACCACCACAAGGACCAGAAGGATGGTGCCGCCGACCAGCACAGCCAACTGCGCTGGTCCAGCAGTGGTCGCAGTGCTGCCGACGATCCACCACAGCGTGTCCCTGAAGGCGAGCGTTGCTAGCGCAACGATGGAGGCGGCAACGCCCGCATCGAGTGCTCGTCGCTGCACGCCGTACAACCTGGTCGAGCTCCGGACGATACCGAGATAGGCACCCGCGAGCACCAGAAAGGCGAACATGCCGCAGAACCCAAGACCCATTTCCAGGCTGGTCACAGATAAGAGGTACCCCTCACGAATCGCCTGCCAGCCAAATACCGTGACGGCAAAAGCTGCACCGGTCACGGCAGACGCTCCCACCGGGTGACGGCGGACCTTGGCTAGCACGATCCGATCTGTCCAGTCCAGCACGCTGAGTCCGGGATGACGCAGTGGGCCAAGCCAATGGCTCTCCCGCTGAGCAACGCTGACCAAATCTGCGAGCCAGTCTGACTCCTGTACCTCCTCCCCACTATCAGGACTGGGCAGATGGGGAGCCCGCACAGCGTCGACGATGACCTTGCCCGTCACGACGCTGCAAAGGATAAGGAGAGCGATGAGAACCGTCGTCGCAGCCGTCCACCGCGATCGGTTTGCTCCTGCGGCAACCGACACCCACGCCGACAACAGCTCGATCGCCATGGCTGCGAGGGCGATTCGACATCCACGAAGGATCGTGACAACCCGACCAGTCGGCAGTGGCTCTGACTTCCGACACAGTGAAAGTTGAACCAAAACGGTTGCCGCCAGGAGGGGGACGAAGAACATCGTGAACGAGAACACGGTGTCATACGGGTCGTTGACCCACGGTGCGTGGACGTAGACCGGGCTGCTCTGCTTCGTCGCTGTGAAGACAAAGAAGATGGCTGAGGCCAGCAAAGTGCCAAAGGCCACTCTTCCGATCAGCGGGCGCCTGAGGTCGCCCACGGGCATCACGTAGGTTGACGCAACGCTCATGTTCCCCATTATCACCGGCCAGGGTTCGGCCGACTCGCACGCTTGGTGCGCGTCCCGCAGGAGACATCCCTCACCGAACAAGCACGCACGCCCATCGCGGCCGTGAGAGCTCGTCACAGATGACGCGGGTTGGGACTTCGGAGCGTCGCAGGAGATCCCCCTCGGGGCTCGGCTCGCGAGCGTCAGTGGCCTGCGCGGTCGAACAGGTAGCCGACCCCGAGATAGAACAGGGTACGAATCCTCGTCAATTAGGGAGCAGTACTGTCCTCGCTCCCTTGAGGGAGCCCGTACCGACCCCGGCTTGGAATGGCGGCCCAGAATCACCGCGCCCAGCTCGGAACCAAATTCCTCGACCCAGGCCACGCAATCGATCATCACGGCGGGCGAAGCGTCTGGAAACTGATACGTCCGTGGCGACGCTGCCCTACTTGGACTCATCGGGGGAAGTCCGGATACCTTCGATGCGCGGTGACGCATTGGCTGCGGAAACGCGGATGCTTCAGACTCTCGACACCAGGCCGGGCCGCCGGAGAAGATTTCGGTGATGGAGATTGTCCGACCACCATGCGGGCCACACTGATCCAGGCCCAAAGCTGACTTGCCATCGTCGAAGGAGGGCACGATGGACGACCCGCAGGAACAGTCACCTGATCGCCCGAAGCAAGCCCAGGTGTGGGACATCCCTGGCACCAGCACGGAGTTCGGCCAGCGGGTCCGTGTCGACCGCTGGAACCAGCAGGCCTGGCCTCCCCTGACGTTCGGTGTTCCCAAGGGCTGGTCGGACGTGCCGGCCGACCAATTCGCCTTTCTGCCGGCCGAACGAAGGATCCCCCCGGATGCGCCTGTGCTGCAGGACACGAGAATCGTCGCGGCGCTCCAGCGTCCGTCCGATCGGGGGCAGCCGTGGCACGTTCAGCTGAGACTGTTCGGTGGCCAGACGCTGGGCCGCTTCGTGCTGGACGACCCTGTGCGGTGGTCTCAGGGGCGCCGCGTGTTGGGCGAACTCACCGGGGAACCAAAACTGCTCCGAATCTGTGGCTGCCCAGGAGTTCGTCTGACGTACTCCTGTCACCTCGATGGCGAGGAGTTCATCTTCGCTGAGGCATGGTGGTCGCATCCGAGAACGGGATACTATTTCGTAGCCTCGGCTCCCGCTGCGAATGCACCAGCTTGGCTGCGCGACTTCGACGCGATGCTGGAGAACGTGCAGGAGCAGGGCGGTTACCCGTCCGCGGTACCGTCGGACGCAGCACCGCCGGCCCAGCAGCAGGACGTATCACCAGGACCAGCACAGCCACCCGGCGCGGTTTCCGACCAAGTGGTGCGCTATCGCTGCAACGTTCAGACGTATCTGCTCTTCACACTGGAGAACGTCACGAGCGGGCAGCGCCGACTCGTGGTGCTTGGTTCCCCGTCCGTGGTGGCATGGTCGATGGTGGGGATCGCGGCCATGGCCATGCATGGGCGTGCGAAGGCCCGCAGCCTGCAGGGCCGGGAGGTCTCCGTCCCTGTCAGCGGCGAGGTCGTGCTCACCGGTGACGGTCTTGGCCTGCACGTGATGACGGGATCCCAGGCGGGCGGCGTGCAGCTGCGAGCCGGCGGCTCGAGCTGGGTCGACCTCCAGATCCCGTACAGGCTGGTTCGCCGGTGGGGGCGGGAGGCTCACGGCGTCTGGCTTGAGGTTGTGGGCAGGGGGCCGATCTGGTTGCAGACGTCCGCCGACCAGGAGATCGCCGGCTGGATTGGCGACCTTTCGCGGGGAAGGAC
>Ga0075520_1001789_pt1 | contig 10512 bp, 6 predicted proteins | sample NGEPerB_FD_75100 | JGI IMG/M metagenome (GOLD analysis project Ga0075520, IMG submission 75100) | Arctic peat soil microbial communities from the Barrow Environmental Observatory site, Barrow, Alaska, USA - NGEE PermafrostAB12-B | ecosystem: Environmental > Terrestrial > Soil > Wetlands > Peat ...
AGCGCCTCGACACCGGTGAAGGCTCCCGTGGAGAGATCGACGGTGGGTTGATACCGCAGGAAGAACTGGCCGGCTTCGAGTGCGCCGTGCAAGTCGACCTCCAGGAGTCGATGTTCGTTGACGTCCTCCTGCATCGAAGGGGAGAAGACCACGGCACGCTGCTTGCCGGTGGCCTTCGCCCGGTAGAGGGCGATGTCTGCGTCCCGCAGTAGCTCTTCAGGATGCGTCCGTGCGCCCTCGGCAATGCCGATACTGGCGGTTATCGACAGCGGAACGTCGCCTCCGGGGATCTGGAACGGCGTCTTCAGGACATCGAGGATCCGATCCGCCACCACCTGTGCACCGGCTGCCAACGAGGCACCCTCGACCAGGACGACGAACTCGTCACCACCCAGCCGTCCGACCGTGTCGCCTTCACGAAGCGTGCTCGCCAGCCTGGCGCCCACCCCGGCGAGCAGCTCGTCGCCTGCCTGGTGGCCCAGCGTGTCGTTGATGTCCTTGAAGTCGTCGAGGTCGAGGAAGAGCGCGGCCACCGGGGTGTGGTCTCGTCGGGACCGCGCCAGCATCTGCTCGATCCGGTCCAGGATCAGAGCCCGGTTGGGCAGTCCGGTCAGCGAGTCGTGGAGCGCCTGGTGGCGAAGCTGATCAGTGCGTTCCTGGACCAGCAGCACGGCGCGCGATCGGCCGGTGCCAAGCACGTAGATCAATGCCCCCAGCAACAGGCTGAACGCGATGCCGCTCAGGAGAAGAGCGACGGCGTTCCCATCGGCGAAGATCCGGCCGTCGGCGACCGTGCCGGATACCCGAACCGTCCATCCGTTGTGGAGGTCGACCGTCGCAGTCTGCGCCCCGTTGGGCAGCAAACCTGCTTTGTAGGTGACGTTGATGGCGCCGTTCACGTAGTGGAAGGCGACCGCGGTGTCCGTATGGCCCTTCAGGGTTGTGGCCAGAACGACGCCCGGTAGCACCGAGGTCCCCACCCATCCGACGAACAGGTCACGTCGGTCCTGGACCGTCGCCGGAACCGTGCCACCCCGGTAGATGGGTGTGCCCACGATCAGGCCGGCCGGCTTCGGCGCCACGTTCGGCTGGTACGAGCCATTGCCGGAGTCTCGAGCGGCGATGAGCCCCGGGCCCAGATCGGTGGCACAGAGGTCGAAGCCGGCCGGGATGTCCAGACTGCCGGCACGTGCCTGCGACAGGGTGATGAAGCAGTAGTAGGGACGGGCTCCCGGCGGGGTCACCGTGAAGGTTCCACCGGTTCCCGGAGAGAGCGTCGGATCGGCCACGACCCGTGCCTCGAATGCGCTCAACTGGGATGCCGGGACCGGTACCACTTCGGCGAGACCCTGGAGCTCAGGGTAGCGCTCGAACGCGCGGACCGAGCTCGTCCACTGCTGGAACTGGGCCTGGGTGGCGCCCGGATTGCCGACGACGAACCCGGCGGCACTCACGGCGAGGTCCTGCTCATGCTGGATGGTCACGTTCAGCGTGGACGCGATCCCCGCCGCCGAGGTCACGAACTCCTGGTGAGAGCGCTGGCCGTTGGCCCGAGACACCGTCCTGGCCCCGAGGACCGAGGCGAGACTTCCGAAGACGACCACCAGCGCCGCTACGGCCAACCAGACGGTGCGTCGACTGTTCACCGGTCCCAGCCCTTCCGAATCGGAGCCTGCTCGGCACTCCGCCGGGACAAGTGGTGGACGTGAAGGGCCGCATCAGGGCCAGCGCCCAGCTCCGCGTCCACGACAGCCACCGTTTTCGGCATCACACAGGATTATCGGCTGCCCGGAACCTTCACTTGAGGGGTTCCCCGACCCATCGGCCTGCGGATTGCCGGTGTTCCCCACGACCCCCTTGCCGGCTGCACCAACGGGTGTCTGCTTCGGGGTTCCCGGCTCCGGCCCGCTCGGGAACGGGACCCGACGAGTGAATTCTCAGCACGGCCCGTTCACTGCGGCCGGACGCTCAGGCCATCACTGTCATCCCCATCGGGGACACTCGGACCTCACGACTTGAGGGCGGTGATCGCCTGCTCCAGACAGCGAGGATCCACCGTCCCGGGCACCAGGATGAACTCATCGCAGCCGGCCGCCTCCGCATCGGCGATCGCCTGGCACACCCGGGCCGGGGAGCTCAACTCGACCAACTCGGAGAGCGCGTGGGCGGCCCGCTCTCCGAACACGGCGAGATAGGCCCGGGCGAACCGCTTCAGCTCCCCGGCGGCGTCGTCCCCTCCGAGGAGGAAGAACGACCCGTTCACCAGACGAGGACGCTCGGTTCGACCAGCCGCCTCCCAGGCATCGAGGGCCATGCGGTTGGTGCCGGCCATCTCGTCATGGACCGCTCCGATGGAGAAGCCGGTCACCCCGTCGGCCCAGCGGGCAGCCCTCGCCATCGCCTTGGGGCCGAGCGCACCGGCCAGCACGGTCGGGCCGCCCTTCCGGAACGGAGCCGGCCCGACCGGCTCCCCGCCGTCGTAGGCCGGGGCACCGCCCCACAGACGCTTGAGCTCGGCAACGCCTTCGTCGAGACGGGCGTGCCTCCCCTCGAACGAGGCCCCGATCGCTCGGAAGTCCTGCTCGCGGCCGCCGACGCCCACGCCCACCGCCAGACGTCCCTCGGCCAGGACGTCGAGCGTCGCCAGTTGCTTGGCCAGCATGGCGGTCGAGTGGAGAGGCAGGACGGTCAGGTTCATGATCACCTGGACGCGTTCGGTCAACGCCGCCGCTGCCGTGTTGGTCACCAACAGCTCAGGATTGTGAAAGGTGATCCGTTCACCGGCCGAGATGCTCGAGAACGGTCCCTCGTCGATCCCCCGGCACCAGTCGGTGAAGGTCGCCCGGGTGAACCCCTGGGCCATCGTCGGCAGCGCCATCCCCACATCCATCGGCGACACCCTAGCGACACGAACCGTCTGTCACCGGCCGTCGCCGCGCCATTCGGCGATCTTCTCGTGCAGCAGCTGGTTGTAGGTCTCGCTGGACGTCGATGCACGGTTGAGGAACAGGCGCTCGCTGTCGTCGAGCCAGACGGAGAGGGCATCGCAGTCCGGGAAGGTGAACTCGATGTCCTTGTCGACCACATAGACCGAGATGGCGTCGTGGTCGGTACTCACTGACAGTTCGGTCTCGCCTCCCGTCCCGAAGCACCACACCGATGGCGCCCCGGGCGTGGCCTGCGGTTCGAGCTTCCACCGGCCCCTCGTGGCCAGGAGCGTGCTCACCTGACCCCACAGGACGTCGCTGGGCTGGTTGTCCCGCCTTCTCTTGAGCCAGCGCACCATGACACTGCAACGTAGGCCATCGGCGCCGGCGGGACGGATCCCAATCGCCCGCTGTGAACAGAACCTTCATCCCGCCGAAATACTCCCGTTACGAAGCCCCCCTAAGTTTCGCGTGACAGATCGGGGCCCAATACTGGGGACGACGAGTGCGAACTGGCCGGCTGTCGACACCTGCGAGACGCAACTAGGAGCGTGTGATGAGTGGAAGCAAGGCCCGGCTCGACGCGATCGACGCCGTCAAGAACTACGAGGCCCCCACGTCGATCTTTCCGCCGGCGGAGGCACCGGGCGAGATTTTCGGCGAGAACGTCTTCACCAAGGCGGTCATGCAGAAGCGCCTGCCCAAGCCGGTGTTCAAGTCCCTGATGGCCACCATCGAGCACTCCAAGCCGCTCGACCCATCGGTGGCCGACGTGGTGGCCTCAGCCATGAAGGACTGGGCCATGGAGAAGGGCGCCACCCACTACGCCCACGTCTTCTACCCCCTGACCCACCTCACCGCCGAGAAGCACGACAGCTTCTTCGAGCCGGGAAGCGACGGGTCGGCCATTGCCGAGTTCCAGGGCAAGACCCTCACCCAGGGAGAGCCCGACGCGTCGAGCTTCCCCAACGGCGGCTTGCGCGCCACCTTCGAGGCCCGCGGCTACACCGGATGGGACGCCACGAGCCCGGCGTACATCCTCGAGAACCCCAACGGGAACACCCTGTGCATCCCCACCGTGTTCATCTCCATGACCGGCGAGGCACTGGACAACAAGACCCCGTTGCTCCGCTCCCAGCAGGCGATGGCCAAGCAGGCCGAGCGTGTGCTCAAGCTGTTCGGTCACGAGAACCCCGACGCCGTGGTGTCGTTCGCCGGGGCCGAACAGGAGTACTTCCTCATCGACCGGAGCTTCTTCTTCAGCCGGCCCGACCTGCTCAACTCGGGCCGCACCCTGTTCGGGGCCAAGCCGCCCAAGGGCCAGGAGTTCGACGACCACTACTTCGGCGCCATCCCCGACCGCGTGCTCGGCTACATGATGGACACCGAGCGGGAGCTCTTCAAGCTGGGCATCCCGGCGAAGACCCGGCACAACGAGGTAGCTCCCGGCCAGTTCGAACTGGCCCCCATGTTCGAGCGCTCCAACGTGGCCGCCGACCATCAGCAGCTGTTGATGACCACCCTCAAGAAGGTGGCCCAGAAGCACGGCATGGAGTGCCTGTTCCACGAGAAGCCGTTCGCCGGCATCAACGGCTCGGGCAAGCACGTCAACTTTTCGCTGGGCAACTCCACCGAGGGGAACCTCCTGCTCCCGGGCGACACGCCCCACGACAACGCCCAGTTCCTGGTGTTCTGCGCCGCGGTGATCCGCTCGGTGCACAAGTACGGCGGCCTCCTGCGGGCCTCGGTGGCCTCGGCCACCAACGACCACCGCCTGGGGGCCAACGAGGCGCCTCCGGCCATCATCTCGATCTTCCTCGGCGACCAGCTCGCCGACGTCTTCGCTCAGATCGCCGAGGGCGGCGCCACCACCTCCAAGGAGAAGGGCCACCTCGAGATCGGTGTCGACACCCTGCCGGTGCTTCCCACCGACCCGGGCGACCGCAACCGCACCAGCCCGTTCGCCTTCACCGGCAACCGGTTCGAGTTCCGCGCCCCCGGCTCGCTGCAGTCGATCGCCGGCCCGATGGTGACCATCAACACCATCCTGGCCGAGGCACTCGACCACATCGCCACCGAGCTGGAGGACCTCATCTCGGGAGGTGCCGAGTTCAACGGCGCCGTGCAGACGGTGCTGCAGGACATCATCACCACCCACGGCAAGGTGGTCTTCAACGACGACGGGTACGCCGACGAGTGGCAGGTGGAGGCGGCCGAGCGCGGACTCCCCAACCTCCGCACCACCCTCGATGCGCTCCCCGAGCTCATCACCGAGGAGTCGATGGCGCTGTTCAGCCGCTACGGGGTCTTCAACCACCGGGAGATGCACAGCCGTTACGAGATCGCCCTGGAGCAGTACATCCTGGCCATCGACGTAGAGGCCGCGCTGACCCTGGAGATGGCCAACACCATCATCCTGCCGGCGGCGGCTCGCTACCAGACCGAACTTGCCACCAACGTGTCCAGTCTCAAGGCGGTCGGCGTCGATGCGGACACGACGACCCTCGACGAGGTGTCCGGCACGATCGCCGAACTGCGGGCCGGCATCGCCACGCTTCGCTCGGAGATCGACCACGACGATGTCGAGACGGCCGAGAAGCACGCCGAGCACGCTCAAAAGGGCCTGCTGCCGGCCATGGATGCCGTCCGGAGCGCCTCCGACACCCTCGAGACGCTGGTGGCCGACGACCTGTGGCCGCTCCCCACCTACCAGGAGATGCTGTTCATCCTGTAGACACTCCGAGGGTCTCGCCGTCACCCGTGCAGGGGCAGGGTCGACCGACGGTGCGCAACGACACCGGGCTCGGCCGTCCGTCCTTCGGGTCGGTCAGTTTCGCGGATTTCCTACCAGTGGTAGGCCGAGCGGGGCGTGATTCTCCATACTATTCGTAGGAAATCAGAAATAGCGACCGGCCAAGGTTCCCGGTCGACCGCCATCAGGGCTCGACGAACACCGTCTTGGTCTGGACCATCTCCTCGATCCCGGCACGACCACCTTCACGACCGAACCCGCTCTGCTTGGTTCCGCCGAACGGCGTGGCCGGCGAGAAGCGACCCATCCCGTTGACCACCACCGTGCCCGCTTCGAGGGCACCGACGAACCGGTGGATGCGCCGGGCATCGCCGGTGTGCAGATAGGCGGCCAGCCCGAACATGCTGTCGTTGGCCTTGGCCAGAACTTCGTCTTCCGAGGAGAACCTCGAGATGGCCTGGACCGGTCCGAACACCTCGTTTCGGGCCAGATCGCTGTCGTGGTCGACATCACCGAACACGGTCGGGGCCACGAACCAACCGGCGGCCAGATCCCCACCGAGGCGGGTACCTCCGGTCAACAGTGTCGCCCCGTCAGAACCGGCCCGCTCGACGACCCCGAGAATCCGCTCCATCGCCGACTCCGACACCACTGGGCCGACCAGGACGGACGGGTCGAGTGGGTCTCCCACCGACACCGATCTCACCATGCCCACCACCTTGTCGACCATCTGGTCGTAGACGTCGGCGTGCACGTAGAGGCGGGTGGGCAGTGCGCATCCCTGGCCGGAGAGCAAGGCGGTGCCCAGATGGGCGGCCACCCCGGCAGCACGGTCAAGGTCGGCGTCGGGGAAGACGATGTTCGGCGACTTTCCCCCCAGTTCGAGGGCCAGCGGCGTCAGGTTGCCCGCGGCCCGCTCCATCAACAGGCGGGCCGTGGCCGAGCCTCCGGTGAAGCTGATCTTGTCGACACCGGGGTGACCGACAAGAGCGGCGCCGGTCACCGCTCCTCCCACCACCACGTTGAGAACTCCGGGGGGAAGCCCCGCTTCGAGGGCCAACTCGGCGAAGCGGAGCACTCCGAACGGGGAGAGTTCGGGCGGCTTGGCGACCACCGCGTTTCCGGCAGCGAGGGCCGGAGCCGCCTTTTGTCCCATGCCCATCATCGAGCCGTTCCAGGGAGGGACGACCGCCACCACGCCGAAGGGGACCCGTTGCACCGCCGCCTGGACCCGGCCGCCAGGAACCGTCTCCCCGTCGAGCTTGTCGCACCAGCCGGCGTAGTAGCGGACCCAGCCGGCAGTGAACACACCCGGTCGCATGACCCCGACCGGGGTGCCGTTGTCGAGGGCGCCCAACTCGGCTGCCTCGGGCGCATGGCGCTCGAGGAGGTCGGCCAAGCGGTAGAGGATGGTTGCCCGCTTCGACGGCGACAGCGCCGCCCACGCCGGCTGGGCAATGCGGGCACAGGTGATCGCCGAGTCGACGTCGGCATCGCCGGCCATCCCGACCTGGGCCTGGACTTCACCGGTGGCGGCGTAGCGATGGTCGAAGACACCTGCGGCAGCGCTGGGGATCCATGCGTCTCCGATCAGATGGCCCTGGGCGGCCAGGCGTCGGACCGTCGCCGACGTGGCCGTGGTTCTCACGGCACCACGTACCCACCATCGACCGGGAGGGCAACCCCGAGCACGAATGAGGCGGCCGGCGTACAGAGCCACACCGCCGCTTCGGCCACCTCGGACGCCTCCCCGATCCGGCCGATCGGGTGGAGTGTCTTCAGATAGGCGTCGAGGGTCGGGTCCCGCTGGACCGCCTCGTCCACCATCGGGGTTCGCGCCGTGCCCGGACAGATGGCGTTGACCCGGATCCCCTGGGCTCCGTAGTCGAGGGCGGCGACCTTGGTCAGTCCGATCACGCCATGCTTGGAGGCTGTGTAGGCCGCCTGGTGCGGATAGGCCACCAGGCCGACCCCCGAAGCCGTATTGACGATGGCCCCGCCGCCGCGCTCGAGCATCCGGGGGATCTCCGCCTTCATGCAGTAGTAGACACCCGAGAGCATGACGGCGATGGTCAGGTCCCACCCGTCGTCGGGGTATTCGGCCAGTGGTGCCAGTGGTGCGGCGATCCCGGCGTTGTTGTGGGCGCAGTCGAGGCCGCCAAAGGTGTCGACGGCGTGGGCGACCATGGCCGCCACGTCGGACGGCACGCTCACGTCGGTGCGGATGAAGGTGGCCTGGCCGCCGCTGGCCTCGATCAGGTCGACCGTCCCCTGCCCTCCGGCCTCATCGATGTCGGCCACCACCACACTGGCGCCCTCGCGGGAGAAGATCTCCGCAGACGACCGCCCGATCCCCATCGCCGCGCCCGTCACCACGGCCACCTTCCCCTCCAAGGTTCCCATGCCGGTCACAGTACCGGGTCAGCTACGTTTCGGGCATGGGACGACTCGACGGCAAAGTGGCACTGGTCTCCGGAGCGGCCAGCGGGATCGGCAAGGCGGTATCGCAGCGGCTGACCGCCGAAGGAGCGGTGGTGGCCGACTGCGACATCACCGAGGCCCCGGGGGGCATCACCTGTGACGTTCGCGACCAGGATGCCTGTATCGCCGCCGTGGCCACGGTCGTCGATCGCCACGGCCGGCTGGACATCCTGGCCAACGTGGCCGGCGTGGGCATCGCCCGTCTGATCGGCGAGCTGTCCGCCGACGAGTGGCGCCAGGTGATCGAGGTCAACCTTACCGGGACGTTCCTGCTCTCCCAGGCCGCTCTCCCCGAGCTCCTCACTTCGACAGGGACCATCGTGAACATGGCCTCGGTGGCCGGGATTCGGGCGACTCCCTATAACGCCGCCTACTGCGCGTCGAAGGGCGGGGTGATCATGTTGACCAAGTCGATGGCCATCGAGCTGGCCAAGGCCGGCGTCCGGGTGAACGCGGTGTGCCCGGCCTCGGTCGACACGCCGTTCCTGCGGAACTTCAAGATCCCCGACGGGGCCGACATGTCCCTCTTCACCCGGGCCGCCTCGCCCATGGGCCGTATGGTCGACCCGGCCGAGGTGGCGGCAGCCGTGGCCTATCTCGCCTCGGATGACGCCGCCACGATCAGCGGGACCACCCTGGTCATCGATGGGGCGGCCACCGCCTGACCTGAATCGGCCCCGGTCAGCGCACGACACCGGCTTGCGTGCGTCAGCGCACGACATCATCCAGCGTGACAGTCTCGGTATCACGACCCGAGCGGAGCACCCGGCCGGGGCGCTGATCGGTCACCGACCCGTCGGTCACCACCTCGATGCCGGCGACGAAGACGTGGCTGACACCCCGCGATCCGGCCCAGAGCCGCTCCCCGCCTCCGGGCAGGTCGTGGCGGAGCTCGACGGGAAGGCTACCCACCGTTCGAGGGTCGAACACCACCAGGTCGGCATGGAAGCCCGGGGCCACCCGGCCACGGTTGCGGAGCCCGTAGTGCCGGGCCGGGCGGTCCGTCATCATGGCCACCGCCTCCTCCATCGAGAGGAGGGCCCGGTCCCGCACCACTTCGCCCAGGACCACAGTGGGATAGTTGGCGTGGCACATGAGGTCGAGGTGGGCACCGGCGTCTGATCCCCCCAGCATCACCCGGGGGTCCTTCCACACCCGCACCCGTTCCCGCCATCCCTCGTCGGTGCGGCCGAGCGACGGGGTGAGCGAGGGAAGGACCACGAAGAGGGTGAGCCCGTCGACCAGTACGACGTCGAGCAGCACGTCGATCACGTCCGTGCCGCGGGCCACCGCGATCTCGCCGAGCGACCGACCCACCCACTCGGATCCGGGGTCGGACACCTCCATGAGGCTGAAGTCGGACAGGACGCCACGGGCGCGGGATGCCACCTTCTCGGCTCCGGCCCGCAGTGCTGCCCGCGTCTCCGGCGTAGTGACGGCGGACCGTCGACCGGCGGCGTCGAGCTCGACGACGGGCCGCCATCCCGGCAGCCCGGGAAGCAGCGTGCTCGAACGCATGCGCATCATGTCGGGGAGCGTGAGGGCGATGACGTAGCCGCCCTTGCCCGCAGCCACATCAGAGGCCTGCAGCTGTTGGTGGTAGATCTCCTCGGAGGCCAGACTGCCCAGCAGATTCCAGTTGAGCGGTCGATCGGCGGCCACCGACATGTCGGCCATGAGGTGCATCCGGTCCTCGGGGATGGGTCCGATGGACGGGATGAACTCGAGGGTGGTCCCCGGATGATCCCGCACGGCACCGGCCAGGGCGACCAGTTCGTCGAACGACGCGGCGCTGGAGGGAACCGGCCGGCCGTCGCCGTCGAGGTGACCCTCACCCAGCGAGGACGAGAAGCTGAGGGCGCCACCCCGGACCGACTCCTCGACCAGTGCGACCATGGCAACCAGCTGGTCCGGAGTGGCTGCCTCCGACGTAGCCCCCTCCCCCATGACCATCCGTCGGACCGTCGAGTGCCCGACCAGGAACCCGGCGTTGACGGCCATCCCGCGGTCGATCCGGTCGAGGTACTCGGCGAACGAGTGCCACGCCCACGGTCCGCCCCCGGTGAGCGCCTCGAGAGGGATACCCTCCACCACGGCCATCATCTGCTGGATGTAGCCGACGTCGTCCGGCCCCAGGGGGGCGATCGAGAACCCGCAGTTCCCACCGAGCACGGTGGTGACGCCGTGGAGCACCGACGGGCCGGCGGTGGGATCCCACAGCAGCTGGGCGTCGTAGTGGGTGTGCAGGTCGACGAAGCCCGGACAGACCACCTGGCCGGCGACGTCGACCACCTCGGCGGACGACTCATCGACCTCCCCCACCGCCACCACCGTCCCGGAGCGGATGCCCAC
>Ga0075520_1001793_pt1 | contig 10495 bp, 6 predicted proteins | sample NGEPerB_FD_75100 | JGI IMG/M metagenome (GOLD analysis project Ga0075520, IMG submission 75100) | Arctic peat soil microbial communities from the Barrow Environmental Observatory site, Barrow, Alaska, USA - NGEE PermafrostAB12-B | ecosystem: Environmental > Terrestrial > Soil > Wetlands > Peat ...
CCACAGCCTGGTCAAGCCGTTTGGAATCGGGCTGGATGAAGACGGGAATATCTGCCTGACGGACACCGGCGCGGGCGCCGTTTGTTTTTTTGACGGTGCCAAAAAGAAATGGCTGCGATGGGAAAAGGTGGGCGGAATGCAATTTGTCTCCCCCGTCGCCGTCGAGAAACGAAATGGAACTTTGTTCGTCGCCGATTCCGGGCTCGGCAGGATAGTCGCTTTCGGCCTGGATGGCGCCTTGCGGTTTGTGATTACCAATCACCTTGTCCAGCCCTCGGGCATTGCCATCGCCAACGACAGGCTGGCTATCGTGGACAGCGCGCGCCATGCCGTAGTGCTGTTCGGAATGGACGGCACTTATGTTTCTGAATTTGGCGGGCGCGGCGCCGGGCCGGGCGAATTCAATTATCCGACTCATATCGCCTCGGATGAAACCGGCCGCCTGCTGGTAACCGATTCCATGAACAGCCGGGTGCAGATTTTTGACGGGAGCGGAAAATTCCTGCGCCAATTCGGATCGCGCGGGGATGTGCCAGGCTGTTTCAGCCGGCCCAAAGGCGTGGCCGTGGACAGCTTCGGCCACATTTATGTCGTCGATGCGCTCTTTGGAAACGTGCAGCTCTTCAACGGCGATGGCCAATTGCTGATGTCTCTGGGACGGAGCGGCACGGAGCCCGGGGAATTCTGGCTTCCCAACGGAGTGGCTATTTCGCGCGACAATAAAATTTACATCGCCGATTCCTATAATCGCCGCGTGCAAGTCCTGCAATTTATCGGAACCCCATGAATACTTCAGTCGAGAGTCGAGGGTCGAGGGTCGAGGGCCGGCGGGGTGCGGCCGGGCGGAGTACCATGCCTATTCTCGCTTTCCTGATTGCACTGCCGGTTTTTGGGGTGGGGCCGGGGTTGGTTCAATCCAAACACAATCTGGCGGTCACGGGCAATTCGCAGGTGCAGGCGGTGGGAGAGTCGGACATGTGCGTGTTCTGCCACACTCCCCATATGAGCGCGGGCCAGAAGGCGCTTTGGAATCATGCCCTGTCCACCGCCAGCTATATTCCCTACTCGAGCACGACGCTCAAGGCGACGGTGGGCCAGCCCACGGGCGATTCAAAACTCTGCCTGAGCTGCCACGATGGGACGGTGGCCCTGGGGATGGTGCGCAGCCGCAAGTTGAGCATCCCGATGCGTGGATCGGGCACGTTGCCGCCGGGACATGCGGTGCTCGGCACCGATCTTTCGGATGATCACCCGGTTTCTTTCACGTATGATTCGGCGCTGGCGGCTCGCGACAACCAATTGAAGGATCCCTCCACGTTGACTCATTATGTGCGGCTAGCCGATGGAAACCAGGTGCAATGCACTTCCTGCCACGACCCGCATTCCGATCAGAACGGGAAATTCCTGGTTGAAAATAACTATGCGTCCGCGCTCTGCCTGACGTGTCACAATCCGGAATTTTGGGCGCGGTCAGTGCACCGGAATTCGGGCGCGACGTGGAATGGCGCCGGGAAGAACCCATGGCCTGAGGGCGGATACGCGACTGTTGCCGCCAATGGGTGTGAAAACTGCCACGCGCCGCATGCGGCGGGAACGCACCAGCGCCTGTTGAGGTTCGCCAAGGCCGAGGACAATTGCCTGGTCTGCCACAACGGCGGCATGGGCGGCAAAGACCTGGCGCGCGAATTCAACAAAGCCAGCGTGCACCCGGTCCTCACCACCAGTTCGCTGCACGATGCGGCCGAGAACCCGTTGAACCTGACGACGCGCCATGCGTCCTGCGTCGACTGCCATAATCCGCACGCGGCCAATGATGCCAAAGCGATTCGACCTAACGCGGGGGGCGCGCTGGTCGGCGTTGAGGGTGTCGATGCCAGTGGTTCGATTGTCAAAAACATTACGCGCGAGTACGAACTCTGCTTTCGATGTCATGGCGACACACTGGTCAAAGGGCCGGCGTCCGTTCCCCGCAATATCGTGCAGCCAAATATGCGGCTGCGATTCAGTCCCGGAAATCTTTCGTTTCACCCCGTCGAAATGCCCGGCAAAAACGGGAATGTTCCCAGCCTGCTGGCGCCCTGGAACGCAGCCAGCGTGATTTACTGCAGCGATTGCCATAACAACGATCAGGGCCCCAACGCGGGCGGGGCGGGAGCCAATGGTCCGCACGGCTCGATGTATTCCCCGTTGCTGGAACGCAACCTGGCTCAGTTGGATTTCCAGCCTGAGAACGCCGCGGCGTACGCGCTGTGTTACAAATGTCACAGCCGCGACAGCATTCTGCGCGATGACAGCTTCAAGGCGGTCAATGCCGAAGGCCAGCCGAGCGGGCACCGGTTCCATGTGGTGGACCAAAAAACCTCGTGCGTCACCTGCCACGATTCCCACGGTGTTCAAAGCGCCCGAAACCTGATCAACTTTAATACCCGCTACGTCAGCGCTTCCTCCAACGGCCGGCTGCAATTTGTTTCCACCGGAGCGTCCGGTGGCAATTGCACCCTCAAATGCCACGGCGCGGACCATCAGAACGCCGCTTACTCAAGGGCCTTTGCCGCCCAGCCCACGCTGCGCCGCGCCCAGCCGCGTCGGTAGCGCTGCGCCGGGGTGGGGACGGCTCGTCCCCACTCGCGCACTTCAAACTTCCAGGCAAGCCGGAGAAGACCGCCATCCCAGCCCGCCGCAATGAAAAGATTTTTATTGACTCAAATGACTACGGATGTAATCTATAAACGATTACAAAGGTAATCGTGTGTTTGCCGCCGAAGGACGCGGGCTTTTTCGCAGAATGGTTCCATGAAAAGAATTCCAAGAATCTCCGAAACTGAATGGGAAATCATGAAGGTCATTTGGGCGCATGGCCACTATTCCGCCGGCCAGATAATCGACGCTCTGACGCTCATCGATTCTTCCTGGCATCCGCGGACGGTCAAGGCTTTCCTCAGCCGGTTGGTCAAGAAAGGAGCTTTGGGGTTCAGCAGGGAAGGACGGGCTTACGTCTATCGACCCCTTGTTAAAAGGGAGGAATGCGTGGACGCCGCCAGCGAATCATTCCTCGAACGGGTCTTTGGCGGTTCGCTCAAACCAATGCTCGCCCACTTCGTCGAGCGGGAAAAACTGTCGCCCGATGAAATACGCGAATTGCGCCGCCTCTTGAAGAACCCGGAGTAAGGTCTATGTCAACCCTGCTCTCGCACCTGCCGACTCTGCTGAAAGTCTCCGCACAGGCGTCGGTTCTCATAGTGCTGGTTCTGGCAGTGCAGTGGAGTTGCAGGCGCTTTCTCAGGCCTGGCTGGCTATGCGCCCTGTGGTTGCTGGTGTTGCTTCGCCTGGTGTTGCCTTGGGGCATTTCGTCCCCATTGAGCATTTTCAATTTTCTTCGTGTCTCCATCGTCAACCGCGATGCAGGCCCAAACGTTACTGGCATTCCAATTCCGGAGTCGCCCCGGTTGGAAACAGGCGGGCTCTCAATCCCTGTCACGCCGCCCGCCCAATACTTCTGGGTCGGGTGGCTGTGGGCGGCGGGGGCGATTTCGCTCGGCGCGTGCGCAGCGGTCAATCATTTCAAAATTCATCGCCGCGTGGCGCGCCGACGACCTTTGATCGATGAGGCTTCCCTCCATCTGCTGGAGGATTGCAAGGAACTGATGGGAGTGAACGCGCCTGTGCTGTTAATAGCAACGGACGCGGTCCATAGCCCGTCGCTGTTCGGTTTCGTCCGTCCTCGGCTTCTGTTGCCGGCGGGGCTCGCTGGAACTTTGACGCGCGAAGAACTGCGGCACGTATTTTTGCACGAATTGGCGCACGTCAAGCGCAACGACATACTTGTCGGCTGGCTAATGGTGGCCTGCCAGATAATCCACTGGTTCAATCCTTTGGTTTGGCTCGCCTTGCACCGACTTCGTGGCGACCGCGAATTGGCCTGCGACCGGCTCGTGCTTTCGCGCGCCGGCAGCGGCGCAAACGAATCGTATGGCCTGACCATCATTAAACTCCTGGAGGGATTTGGCCGTACGCGCTGGGCCCCGAGTGTGGCAGGAATCCTGGAAGATAAACAACGCATGAGAGAAAGAATTGATATGATCGCAAAATTCCATAAAACAGGCCGTGGATTAACGCTGGGTGCGTGCGTCTTTGCCGCGCTCGCACTGGTGACCCTCACGGAAGCTCAGGGTGATAAGAAAGCCATTGCGCCTCCGGATCCCAACAGCCCGCCCCTGGTACTTTCAACCACTCCCGCCAATGGTTCCACGGATGTCGATCCGCTTCTGACGGAAATCAAAGTGATCTTTGATCGCGACATGGGCGGCGGCATGTCCTGGACCGGCGGCGGCCCTGAGTTTCCACAAACCGTCGAAGGGATCCGCGCGCGATGGCTCGATGACAAAAGAACGTGTGTTCTTCCTGTGAAACTTCAGGCGGCGCACTTTTATCGTGTCGGCATCAATTCGCCCAGCTATCGGAACTTCCGCGGAACCAATGGAATTGCGGCTGTTCAAACTGCAATTTTGTTCACGACGAAAGGCGCGAGCGAAATGTTGAAAGAGAAAGTCATGGTGCCGCATGTTGTCGAGATGACGCCTGTCAATGGCGTGAAGGACGTCAGTCCTGGCGTGAAGGAATTGCGTGTGAGGTTCAATGTCCCGATGGACCCGGGGTTTTCCTGGTGTGGAGAGGGCCCGCACTATCCGAAGTTTCCCGCGGGCAAACGGCCTTCCTGGGCGGCAGATCGCAAGACATGCGTCTTGCCCGTTGAACTGAAACCGAACTGGGAATACGCATTATGGCTCAACAGCCCATCGTATCGCAACTTCTGCAGCGCCAGTGGAGTAGAGTTGGAGCCCGTCGCTTACACGTTCAAGACGTCGGAGAAGTGAACCGGGGTGGGGACGGCTCGTCCCCATGTCCGCCCGAGACTCTCGGAGGTCCAGAGGAGGCAGGGGCCTACCAGGAGTCGCAGGATTCTGCCATCCCTCCAGGATGGCGCAACATCTCCACATCGAACCGGAGGTCTCCGCTAGGCTCCGACCTCCGGCTACTTTCTGGCAACCCTCCGGGTTGTTAGGTCCTTCTCACCCCGCACTGCATCCACCCATCTCGTTCAAATCCCAATCGGGAAGGACTTCCTGGGACATGTCTGCCGAGGCGATGTGCTGAAGTCTTAGCCCGGCTAGAATCCCGATCATCGCGGCATTGTCGGTGCAGAGGTTTGGCTGAGCCAGACGGAGCGTCAGGCCGGAGCTCCGGCAATCGGCTTCCAGCCGGCGGCGAAGGGCTCGGTTGCAGGTGACACCGCCCGACGCGGTGACGCACGCGACGCCGGCCCGGCGCGCGGCCTTCAGTGTCTTGGTTGCCAGCACATGCACGATCGCCGCCTGCACGCTCGCGCAGAGGTCCCGCAGTCGTTTCGGTTCATCCAGCGTTTCCGGATGATCCCGCAGGAAATAACGCACGGAAGTTTTCAATCCGCTGAAGCTGAAATCGTCATTCGCTTCATGGATCATCGGGCGTGGAAAATCGAAGGCCTCGGGATTCCCGCCTTCGGAGAGGCGGTCGATTTCAGGTCCGGCGGGGTAGGGCAGACCCATCAACTTGCCTGTCTTGTCGAAGCATTCGCCGGCGGCGTCGTCGAGCGTGCCGCCGAGGACGGTGTGATCGAGGAGCGCGTTCACGCGCACGAGGATGGTGTGGCCGCCGCTGACGATGAGCGAGACATTGGGTTGGAAGGAGTCGAAATCGGCGGCAACGGGATTTCCGGTGATCCAGGGTGAGTAGAGGTGCGCTTCGTGATGGTGGATTCCGGCGAAGGGTTTGTGCAGGACGAAGGCCATCATCTGGGCGGCTTTGAACCCGACCATCAAGGCGCTGGGCAGGCCGGGGCCGCGGGTGGCGGCGACGGCGGTGAGCTCGGCGGCGGTGACTCCGGCTTGAGCCAAAGCCGACCTGGCGACGGGCATCAGGTTACGCAAATGTTCGCGAGCGGCCAATTCCGGCACCACACCGCCATACTCCGAGTGCAATTTGATCTGGGAAGAGACGACGCTAGACAATACACGGCCGTTTTGAACGACTGCGGCGCTGGTCTCATCGCACGATGTTTCAAACGCGAGCAGGGTCATCGAGTGGAGCCTGGATTCACTCGGCGGATCCGCGCATGGCGGCCATTTTTCTGCCGGGCTCCGTCATTCGTTCAGGGGCGCGCTGGGTATAGAGGAGGATTCCTTTGAGCAAGTCATTGGCGCGTTCCAACTGCAGGTCGCGTGTGTTGCGAATGCGTTCACGGTCTTTTTCGTCCTGTGTCTCCAACCCGCCGGGGGTGCGCTTGAGTTGCAGGTCCCGATCCTCCTCGTCCGTCACCGGCACGACCACGTTGGGCGTGATGCCGACTTCGTGGATGACTTTGTGGCTGGGGGTGTAGTACTTGGCGGTCGTCAACCGCAGCGCGGAACCGTCGTCCAGCGGGATGATGCTTTGGACGGAGCCTTTGCCGAAAGTTTTCTCGCCGACGATGATGGCGCGGTGGAGGTCCTGGAGGCAGCCGGCGACGATTTCCGAAGCGCTCGCGCTCCATGGGTTGACCAGGACGACCATCGGGATCGGTGTGGAGTCGCGGTTGACCAGTTCGTCTCCATGCCCGCCTGCGCGGCGCACGCTGTTCTGGCCGGGGCTGCGGCCCTCGGTGGACACGACCAGTTGCCGCGGCGGGAGGAATTTCTCACACACATCGACCGCCTGATCCAGCAAGCCGCCAGGGTTCCACCGCAAGTCCAGGATGAACGCCTGCATTCCCTGGGCCTTCAGCTTTTTGATGGCTGCTTCCAGTTCCTCGCTGGCCCTGTCCCCGAATTGCACGAGCCTGGCATAGCCAATCTTGTTGTCAGCAAGCGGAAATTCCTTCTTGCCGTTGATGTCCTTGACCATGTCCACGTTGATAATGGCCCGCGTCAGCCTGTAATCTTTCACCTGGCCGGACAAGGGGCGCAGGATGGTGATCGTGACATCGGTGCCGGGTTCGCCACGCAACAGCTTGACTGCATCCTGCAGGTTCATGTTGTCGGTGCTTCGGCCCTCGATTTTTATGATGCGGTCTCCCGACAGAATGCCGGCCCTGAAGCCGGGAGTATCTTCCATGGGAGCAACGACCGTAACGAAGCTTTCCTTCATGGCAATAACAATGCCCAAGCCCCCGAAATGGCCCTCGGTATCGCTCTGAAGCTCCCGGTATCGTTCGGGATCCAGGAACTCGCTGTGAGGATCCAGTTTATCAATCATTCCTTTGAGCGCGCCATAGACCAGGTCCTGGTAGGTCAGGCTTTTGCCGTCCACGTAATCACGCCGCACTTTTTCCATTACCTGGGAAAAAAGCTTCAGGTTGGGGTAAGGAGAATCCTTTTGGGCGGCGAACGCGGAATTGGTATAAACGCGGGCGCCGAGGAACAGATTGAACGCGAGCACCGCGGTAACAACCCCGAAGAGCAAACGTCTCTTAAGAACGGTTTTCATTGTGCTTTGCAGACGATAAGGGGGGAGGACGAGGTTTGCAAGGCGGCCTTCGCCCGAGGGGCGGAGTTTTCCAAGGCCCGGGTACCACCCATCGCGGGGGCCACGCCCAGATTGCGCCGCTGCTGCGCGGCGCCCACGGCGCAGCAACGCCGTTGCTACCGGGGATTTGGCAGGGACATCGCTGCTTCAGTTATGATCCGAGATCCCGCGCGGGCTGGAGCGTGTTTCAGACGAATTGATTCCGGCTGTGAAGACGGTGGTATCGCTTGTCGAGGCAGCTTTGGCGCGCGAATCGGCGACAGCGATGGTTTGGCCGTTGACGATGATGGCGGCGCGCAGATTCCGGGCCGCGGCGATGGGGCCGGAATACGTGGGGGAATCCATGGTGGGGTCAGTTCCGTCGGTCGTGTAATGCACGGCAAAATTCGGCATTGGGCTGCCGTCGGGCGCAGCCGCGGCGGAAAGAATGCTCGTGCGATCCCCGGCGGGCGCCAGGCAAATTGCATAAACGCCGCAGGGGCTGGCAGAGCCATCGCAGGCCAGAAGAATGGTTGCGGTGCCCGCTTCGGTGACAATGGGATTGGCTCCAATGATTTTGCCGGCTCCGGCGGTGCCGAAGAACACTGGCGCGGCGCCTTGAGGCACCAGGGTGCCTGCCGAATCGCGGGCGTCGGCGTAACAGAACACCGCATCTTTGCCGCTCCCGCCCAGGGGCCTGTCGGCGGTGTCGAACCGAACCGTGAGCCGGCTGGTTTCACCGGGGGTTCGTCTTTCGTCCCGAGCCGCTTCGCGTCCGTTGAGATACCCGATGGCGAGGAGCGTGCCGGGCTCGAACCGGTCCAGGCTGAATACAAAAGGCGGATGGTTCAGTCGCGATCCAGCGCGCGACGCCTCCGGGCGGCGCCGCTCGATCAACCGGTGATTCAAGTACAGCGCAATCTCGTCGCAATTGCTGAAGATGCGGACCTGGAGTGGAGATTGCGCAGTCCAGTAATTGGCGATGAATACCTGGGGTCCCAAGGGGCGGCCGGCGATGAGTTCGTTGGGATCGCGCTGGCTGCGGAAGAACCAGTAGCTGAATTTTGGAATTCGGAAGATATCCATGATGCCCGACGACTCCAGGTCCGGCGCATAGCCGCGATTGTAATCGAACATGACCCATGCGGAGTCAGCGAACGCCGTGGTTCTGAGGTTGTCATTGTGTGCTTCCTGGAAATTCATGGCCTGTTGGAGGAGGCGAACCTCGCCGTTGCCTCTCAATTGCCGGCTGCTGCGTTCCGAAGGCTGCAGATCCTTCCATCGGTTTTGCTCGAACCCAGCGTTCTGGGCGTAGTATTCCCAGTCGCCATACTCGCTGATGACGCAGGGCTTGTTTGTTATGGAGAGGCATCCACCGTGCTGGCGGGCCTGCATGAAAACATCGTATCCTTCAAGCCAGCCGGCGGTAAAGCACTGGTCTCCAGGATATTCCTGGTGAGTGATGGCATGGGCCTGGTCGATGAATGACCTGGGCATGGCGCTTTCATTTAAAGAGACCTCCCAGAGAATGACGCAGGGATGATTTCGATCGCGCCGGACAAGTTGTCTGCACTCGCGCAGTTTTGTTTCGGAAAAGGCGGGGTCCCGGCCGAAATACTGCCATCCCATGATGCTGTCCATGACGACCAGCCCGAGCTCATCGCACGCGTCCAGGAATGCCGGGGACTGAGGGTAATGGGAGAGTCGAATGTAATCGAAGCCGGCCTGCTTGATTTTGAGCGCATCGCGGTATTGGGCCTGTTGCGGGACCGCGTTGCCGATGTAGGGATATTCCTGGTGCCGGTTGACGCCTCGGAGCCGCATTCTTTCACCGTTGATCCAGAAACCGTCCTTGTCGATGTGGATCCGGCGAATGCCGACGCGGGTCTCAGTCACATCGATCGTTTCCCGGCCGGCGCGCAATTCCGATCGAAGTTGGTACAAGCAAGGTGATTTTGGCGACCAGAGGTTCGGCTTCAGGACCTTGATTTGCTGCACGAGTTCCCGCCGGGCGTCGCGGGCTAATTCTGTGTCCGGGGATGCGTCGGAGGCGACGGTATTTCCGGCGGCGTCGAACAGCGTTGTTTTCAGGATGAACGAACGCGGAATTGTGTCGGAGTTTCCGATTTGAGTGCGGACCTGGACGGTTGCCTCGTTGGAGGAGACGGACGGAAATGTCACGAACACGCCGCCTCCGGCGACGGTATCGGCGAAGATGGGATCGGTGATATGCAGTTTGTCCTTCACGACAAGGGAGGCGGTGCGGTACAAGCCGCCATAGAGATTAAAATCGAGGGTGGTCAGCGGCTTGGGTCCGGTGATGGGGTTATCTCGATTGTCGAGTCGAACGGCGATGACGTTGGTTTCTCCGGGCGCGATGAGGCGTGAGATATCCGTTACGTAAGGGAGGTAACCCCCGAGGAAATGGCCGGCCAGATTTCCGTTGACCCAGACGTCGGCGACGTTCATGGCGCCTTCGAAGCGAAGCAGGATTTCCTTGTTGTCGGCGCCGGCGGGCAGTTGGAAATGTTTTCTGTACCAACAAATGCCCTGCCATTGCCGCGCGTTTTGCCCGCTGACCAGCGCTTCGATGCGGGGGGTGTGCGGCAGAGACACGGCTTCCCAGGACCGGTCGTCAAAATCGCGCAACTGGCCCTGGAATTCATCGGCGCGGTTGAAACGCCATTCCTGGTTGAAGCCAGGATCTTCCCCGGAGATGGCTGCGCTGGGGGTTCCGGAGCAGGCGATCAGGAGGATGCCCGAAAGCCAGTATTCAGCGCGCAGGCGAGGGAAGACCGGAGGCATGATGTTTTTTATTGCACGGGATGTCCATTGTTGATCGGGCTGCACCAGAGCAGATTGGGAGCGGCCGGCATGGCAAATCGCCAGCGTTTTCCGCCGCCCTGGGTGTCCACACCTCCAGCCCACGTTTGAAACTCGGACACACTCATCCGGAGAGAGCTGCCCGCGAACAATC
>Ga0075520_1001794_pt1 | contig 10494 bp, 6 predicted proteins | sample NGEPerB_FD_75100 | JGI IMG/M metagenome (GOLD analysis project Ga0075520, IMG submission 75100) | Arctic peat soil microbial communities from the Barrow Environmental Observatory site, Barrow, Alaska, USA - NGEE PermafrostAB12-B | ecosystem: Environmental > Terrestrial > Soil > Wetlands > Peat ...
AGTAACTACTTCAGCCAGAGAGCGAATGGCGTAACTAATAAATTTCTTCTTTTGGGAATTTGTATGTAAGTACATATATACTTTCTCCATATTCCATCGCATTTTGCCAAATTATGAGTTTTTCAAACTTAAATTTTACCATTGTTTTGTTTGTATTATTGTCTAACTTCTTTCTTCTGCTTCCGTCTTCCGTCTTCCGTCTTCCGACTTCCGACTTCCAACTTCCAACTTCCAACTTCCAACTTCCGACTTCCGTCTCCATCTACAATTGTTCAAGTTTAGCAAGAGTACCTGCAATCCGTTTTGCAATTTCATTAAATTGGCCTTTTATTTTTGGATCGAGACTCTTCCCGATTAATTTTTCAATCTCTTTGACTGCGGTATTAAGCTCCAGGTAAATATCCTTCAGAACATAGCTTTGATTTTTATCGAACTCTATTAATTTAGCATTAAGATCACCTGATTCTGTACTCCTGGGTCTGTCAATACTCAGCTTCAGCCAGGTATCAATCTTTTTCCCCAGCCATTCATTAACCTTCCCGAGTTTTTCTGTTTTCGACTTAAGATCCAATTGGGTTTTTACTCTTGCAAGCAGTTCCCTGCTGTCAAATGGTTTGATGACAAAATCCTGTGCGCCGACCTCGAACCCTTTCAGAATGCTTTCTCTTTCCGACTCAGCTGAAAGGAATATTATAGGTATCTCAGACATAGTTTTATCTGAGCGAATTTTTTTGCATACCTCAAATCCATTCATTCCCGGCATATTAATATCGAGCAAAACAAGGTCGAATTGTCTGTTTTTAAGCCAGTCAAGAGCTGCCTCACCATTTACCGCAAACTCGATCTCATATTTTTCCTCCTGCAACAGGTTGGCTAAAACCTGAAGGTTCTGGGGGTTGTCATCGACTAACAGGATGACCGGGCCGGGTAGATGTAAATTATCCATATCATTAAGCTTTTTTGTTTTCTGTACCCTTTAACGATTCGACAATTGCAGGGTATTTCCTTATCAGGTTTAATATTGCCTCGATATTGAAACTATCTGCTGCGCTTACCAGTTCTTCGCCATACCCGGTAATAATTTCCGCATTATGATTTTTACCCTCTATTACCAGTTGATTTCCGAAATTCCTGACATCCCCGATTGGTTGTCTGATTCCAAATGTAATCCATACATCTTTTAAACGGGTGTCCAGGGAATGAACTAACCCGGGAATATCAGACACTTCAATAGTCGATTCGTTTCCCGATGGAGATAAATCCGGACCAGCGGCTTTGATTGACTTATACGGCAGATTATTCATAAGCTCGAGGTACAATTCCGTGACCTGAACAGGTTTTATCAATAAACCAGTAAATTTGCTCTCACGTATACGATCTCGCTGAGCCTTCATTACTGAGGCAGAATAGGCGATCACAGGAATATGTTTTAATGCTTTATCACTTTTTAATTTGTTCAATAACTCAAAACCATCAAGACCCGGCATCCTTATATCGGTTATGATGAGATCCGGAACTATTTTTCCAGCCAGGGATAAGGCCTCCAGCCCATCCACGGCTTCAACTATCTTTATCTTAGTTTTTTTAAGAGCATCGATCAGGTATTTCCGGTTATGTTCAACATCGTCGACAATAATTATAGTTGCTTCCTCAAATACAATTTCTGCAGGATCCAGTTGAATTTCCTCACTCCTTTTATCAAAATCCCTCAGATAAGAGACTTCCGGGATCTTAATTTTAAAAGAGCTTCCCCGGTTCAGCTTAGAATCAAGTTCAATAGTCCCGTTCATAAGCTGTACGAGTCGTTGAGAAATTGCCAGACCAAGACCCGTCCCTCCGTATTTTTTTATGTTCTGTCCCTGTCCCTGAACAAATGGATTAAATATCTCTTGCTGCATCTCTTTTGAGATTCCGATACCGGTATCTGTCACTTCAATAATAAGATCTATAAATTCATCAGTTTTCCCTTTGGGATAGGTTATTATTTGCGGATTTTCAGTGTACACTTTTAATCTGATGCTTCCTTTTTCAGTGAATTTTATTGCATTACCGATAAGGTTAAGGATGATCTGACGCAGCCTGGCATCATCCACATAAATACCTTCCGGTGAACCTGAAGAAATTTCCAGGATGAATTTCAGCCCTTTATCAGATAATCTCAATGAAAATATCCGTTCGAATTCCGCAAAGAAAGATTGTGAATTCACAAACTCGAACTGCAGCTCCAGCTTCCCTGCCTCGATCTTGGATAGGTCTAGAATATCATTAATAAGTGTAAGAAGGCTTCTCCCGCTTGATTTGATCGATTCAATATAATCTCTCTGGGTTTTATCCTCAAGCATGAAACCCAACAGCTCGGCATAGCCTAATACTGCATTCATAGGTGTTCGTATCTCGTGGCTCATGTTGGCAAGGAACTCACTTTTAGCCCTGTTGGCAGCATCGAGTTGAGCGGTGCGTTCATCGATGCGTTGTTCAAGTTCTGCGTTGAAGGCAAGAATTTTCTCCTCATCCTTTTTAAGCTCCTTTGTTCTCTCCTCTACCAGCTCTTCCAACCTTTCATTCAATTGTCTCAATTCATCACGGGTCTGAATAAGTTCATTGTTCTGATGAATGGCCCCCTCATAGATATTGAGAAGCAGGTTAACCACTTTTTGCTGTCCGGTACGGATTAACCTTTTCTTCCCGTCATAATTAATTTCAATACCCTTTGTATCTCTTTTGGACTCAGGAGTGGCTTTTTCTGAAAGTATTTTTTTAATATTGGAGATAAGATATTCTTTATTGTATGGTTTGGTTATAAAACTATCTGCCCCGCATGAAAGTCCCTCAATAACCTCGACCGGATTGGAAAGAGATGTTAATAAAATCACCGGAATATCTTCAGTAAGTTCATCTGATTTCATTTTTTCACAGAGTTCAAATCCGTTCATCTCAGGCATGACGATATCCGAAATGACCAGTAATGGTTTATGTCCGGAGAGCCACATCAAAGCTTGCTGTCCATCGCGGGTAACCTCAACTTTGTAATGATAACTCTCGAGCAGATATTTTATCTGGGCAGCCTGTGTGGCGCTATCTTCGACAATTAAGATATCTGTCACGTTATCTGAGGTTTTTACTTTTTTGCTCATAATCTATTTTTTCGAACCTGCTTTTGCCATAATTTCAGCGATTTTCTCCGGAGATAAAGCCTGATCTGCTGCTCCTATCCTGAGTGCTTCACCGGGCATACCGAATACAACACAACTTTCTTCATTCTGAACTATAGTGAAGGCTCCCATCTCTTTCATAGATTTCAACTCATCAGCTCCGTCTTTTCCCATTCCGGTAAGCAACACTCCCATAGCATTTGGTCCCAAAGTTTGTGCGACTGAACGAAAAAGGTAGCTTACTGAAGGTATTAATCCATTTTCGGGTGGTTGATCACTTAAAATTATTTTACCTCCCTTGCTTATACCCATCTGAAAACCATCGGGAGCAATATAACCGACACCCGCCAGGATCAGTTCCCCGTTTTCAGCGATTTTCAGTTTAATCCCGGAAGTAGTAGATAGCCATTCACGAAATCCATTTACAAATCCTTTGGCAATATGTTGTACAATAAGGACCGGTACTGGCAAATCCGCAGGTAATCCGGAAAGGATTATCTGCAGTGCTGTGGGACCGCCAGTGGATGCTCCGATTGCAATAAGCTGAATTCGCTTTAAATCTTTTTCAAAGGTTTGAACTAAAATGATCTTCATTTTTTGTTCTTTTCTGTTTCTTGGAAAAAGTCTGACGACTTTAACCTCAGACATGAGCTTAACAGTCTGAATCAGCTCTTTACGCGAAGCTGCAAATTGAGGATGTTCGAATCCCGGAGGACGAATAACAACAGCAAGTGCCCCTGCATCCAATAGTTTAAATGTATTGGTTACTTCCTTTTTATTTGAGCTTCCGCTGACAATAACTATGGGAGTCGGAACAGTCTCCATTATTGTTCTGGTAGCTTCATACCCATCCATCCCGGGCATATGAATGTCCATGGTTATTACATCAGGCTTTTTTATTCTGACAAGCTCTAAAGCTTCATAACCTGAATTGGCAATCCCCACTACCCTGATGTCGGGATCAGAAGAAAGAAGGTGAGCAAGGAACTCCTGGATTACCTTCGAGTCGTCAACTATTAGGACTTTGATCATAACTTATATCTGAGTTTATCTTTATTACTTTATAATTGGGCGCAATGGCGCAAGGGCGCAAAGGCGCAAAGGCATAAGGATAATACCGTTGAGCCATTGTGCCGTTGTGCCGTTGAGCCGTTGAGCCGGTTTTTCATATTAACTTCTTTATAATTTCCAGCAGATTAGTCTGGTCAAAGCTGCTCTTTATAATATAAGCATCTGCACCTACTTCAATACCCTTTTCACGATCTTCACGCGATTCAAGTGCAGTAATCAGCACAACCGGGATTTCACTCAGTTTTTTATCATTTTTTATCTTTTGGGTAAGCTCAAATCCGTTCATCTTTGGCATATCCACGTCTGAAACGATGATATCGAAATCGCCGGTGCGGGCTTTTGTAAATGCATCAGCACCATCAACTGAAGTGGTTACCTTGTAACCTGCCGTTTCCAGGATATTCTTTAATAATGTCCGGGAGGTAATAGAATCCTCAGCAACAAGTATGCTGCCGGTTTTTGGAACGAAAAGCATATCGGCGGGTACTTCACTCTTCTTTCCTTTTATATGGAGAGCAGATTTCATGAGATCGCTAATATTAAGTACCGGAACTACATTACCTGAACCCAGAATAGTCGCTCCCGAGATATTTCTTACCCGGTTCAGCAATTTCCCCAGCCCTTTTACAAGTACCTGCTGTTCGCCAACAATGTCATTAACTTTAAAGGCGATTCGTTGTTCTGCTGAAAAAAGAACAACTACACGGATTTTATATGATTTCTCAAAACCGGTATTTTTCCTGTCCGAACCTCCATGCTTATGTTCTGGTAAACCCAGTACTTCACCGATATCAACAACTGAAATGATCTGGGAGTCGATCAGGATAGTTTCATGGTTCTCCACGGTCTTAATATCTGCCTCTTCCACCCTCAACACCCGTTCAACATTCACTGTAGGAAGAATAAATAAGAAATCATTTACTCTGACCATGATACCTCTGAAGGTAGCGAGCGCCATTGGCAGGCGAATACGAAATGTCGTGCCTTTGTCAGCTTCTGTTTGCACAGATATTACCCCATTCAGTTTTGTGATTTTTTCATGAGCGATAGACAATCCCAGGCCACGTCCGGAAATATCTGTAATAATCGAGCTGGTGGAAACTCCTGACTGATAGATTAGATTCAGAATCTCTTCATCTTCAAGTTTACCGGCAACTTCTTTGGACAGGATTCCTGATTTAACTGCTGCTTTTATAACAAGATCTTTTTTAATACCTTTCCCGTCGTCGGAAAGAATTACCTCAAACTGTCCGTTTTCTTTGGCAGCGAATGCGAGGGTTATCTTTCCATGGGCAGATTTATTCAGCAGAAGGCGCTCCTGCGGCTTGCCAATTCCATGATCGATACTGTTCCGGATAAGATGGATAAGTGGATCTTTAAGCTCCTCAAGTATACGCCTGTCAATTTCGAGCTCTAATCCTGTGATATTAAAATCGACCTCTTTATTTTGTTCATGAGATATATCCCTTACCATTCCGGGGAAAACCTCAACCATAGAACCCACCGGAAGCATAAGGACCTGTTTCATCGCTTCAAGATGAAGATTAACCAGACGGTCATGACTGTGCTGATCACGTTCCATTGAGCGGGTAATCTCAGTCATCTTACCCGCTGTCTTATTCAGATGCATTTCGCTGGTATCACACCATTCATTCCAATTGGATATTGTAGCAATAGTCCTGCGGCTTTTCCATTTTTGGATTTCGGTTTTCCATTCGTTCAGTTCAATACATAATTCCCTGAGTTCATTAATCCTCTGATCGACAGCTATTTTTGACTGGATTAATTCCTCTGCCTGTAAAAGAAGCGGGTCGAGCTTGGAAATCCGGATTCTAACTGTTTCAGTTGATGCCGGACCTGAATCACCAGGATCCGGTGAATTAACTTTTTCCGATGGAATAGTCTTTATATCTGATGTGAGCTCTGCCATCTCAGTATTATCACTTGATTTCCCGGCAGCCATCTCTTTTAATTGCTGAATCAATTCTCTCATGATCTGATGATCGGCACCAGATTTGTCTTTGCCGGTTGTAGTTATGAGTTTTGTGAGATAATCCACTGCCTTAAAAAACAGGCTGAATGAAAAGGGAGACAAAGTGATCTTCCGGCATTTTAATAAAGAAAAGACACTCTCCAGAGGCTGGCAGAGTGATTCTGTTTCCTTTTGATCGACAGACCGTGCTGCTCCTTTGAGGCTGTGAACTTCACGAAACATGGTTTCAATAATTTCAGCAACCCGTCCCTCTGGCTGAGTCTTCTCTAATTCAATCAGTCCGGTAGAGAATGCACGAATATGTTCTTCGGCTTCAATCCGATATGTTTCCTGGATTCGTTTTTGAAAGTCTGCCTCTTTTTTATCCATGTTGTTATATATATATCATATTTTATTGCTAATAAAGATTCACGGCTCACGGCTCACGACTCATGACTCACGGTAATTATTTTCTTCCGTTTGTCGTGCGTCATGCGTCGTATGTCGCTTTTCACACTTTAAACCTTTCCACCATCTCTTTAAGCTTCTGCCCCAGCTCATTCAGATTTCTTGCTGATTTCTCTGATTGAATCATACTTGCAGCGGTTTCTATTCCAGCCTGATTAATACTCTGCATAGCGATTCCTATCTGATCCATCCCCACTAATTGTTGCTGGCTTGATGCTACGATCTGAGTGGATACCTGGGCTGTCTCATTGATGCTACCGGTAAGTATCCTGATAGCCTCGCCTGCCTCCAGAGATTGTTTGACTCCAGTTTCCATTGCCTTATTACCCTGTTCTGTAGCGAGAACTGCTTCATTGGTTGCCTTTTGCACATCATTCAATATATTGCGCACCTGCATTGTTGATTCTTTTGACTGTTCTGCCAGGTTCCTGATCTCCTGTGCAACTACAGAAAAACCTTTACCTTGTTCCCCAGCCCTGGCCGCTTCTATGGCAGCATTTACTGCCAGAAGATTTGATTGATCTGCAATATCTGTGACTGAAGCTATTATACTTCCGATTGAATGGCTCTGTTCGCTCAATCGTACAACTGCCTGTTCAATTGTGACCATCTGATCACGGATATGGCTCATTCCACTGATAGTATCCTCAACTGATTTTTGGCCCCCCTGTGAGACTTGAGCCACGTGCTGTGCACTATCGGAAAGATTCTTAGCTTTTTGGCTGGATAATTGGGCCGCCTGACGGACTTCTTCTACAGTGGTTGAAGTCTCGCTGATTGCAGCAGCAGTTTCAGAGGAACCGGATGCTATTTGAGTGGTCGAAGCTAGAATTTCTGTAGAAGAACTGGCAAGGACATTTACCCCCTCCAGAATCTCATGTATCTGCTCTCTAAGAATCCCTATCATTTTACTGAAAGACTGTATCAGAATACCAAATTCATCGTTCCTTTTATTATTCACATTCAGATCAAGAGTAAGGTCTTTTAAGGCAATCCTGTCAGCTGTTTGTACACATATATTTAAAGGTCTGGTAATACTTAAAGTCAGGAGTACTGAGATAATAACAGCCAGTACGATTGAAAAACCACCCAGAAAAAACAAATATAGTTTCACATTGCTATAAGTACTATTAGCGATTCCGAAACTTTCTAAAGAGCTCCTTTTCTCAAGACTTTCCAAACCAACTATGGTTTCAATCCAGTTTCTCACCTTTGGTCGAGCAACCTTTAGCATTTCATTAAGTGCAACTTCATAGTTTCCTGCCTTTACATTGGCAATAACACTATTATTCGAAGCTCTTGATTCATTACTAAGTACATTTAATTTTGCTATTCTATCAAGTATTTCTTTTTCGTCCTTAGGAATCAATTTCATATAGTCCACAAGAGTGCTATCATAGTTCTTTCTGAGGGAATCTATCCTGTTAAGTTGGTCTTCCTGATCTGTTTTTGATTTATCCAATAAAATAGTCCGGAGCGATATAGACACTTCCCTGACATCACCCTTCATCTTATTAGCAAATTCAATACGGACATTCTCATTTGTAACTATCTCATGCAGATTTTGATGGATTTTTAATATGGAATTCAAACCAACCGCTATCAAAGCAATAATTAAAACCAGCATTATGCTGAAACTTAAAGCAAGTCGTGTACCGATTTTTATATTTTTAAACATGCCCATTCCTCCATTTTTTAGATTTATGCTTGTTCTTTTCAAACCTTGAACCGTTCCAGCAAATCTTTAAGTTTCTGTCCCAGATCATTCAGATTCTTTGCTGATTTCTCAGACTGTACCATGCTTACGGCAGTTTCTGTTCCCGCCTGATTAATATTCTGCATAGCCACTCCTATCTGATCCATTCCAACCACCTGTTGCTGGCTCGAGGCCAGTATCTGTGTGGCTGCCTGGACCGCTTCATTGATGCTTTCAGCCAGTATCAGGATGGCTTCGCCGGCCCCTGCCGACTGTTTTACCCCTGCCTCCACTGCTTTGGTGCCTTGTTCTGTTGCCATCACCGCAGCGCCGGTTGCTTTTTGAATATCATTAAGTATATTTCTCACCTGAGAAGTGGCCTGTTTAGATTGGCCTGCAAGATTCTTGATCTCCTGCGCAACAACGGCAAAGCCCTTTCCCTGTTCACCGGCTTTGGCCGCTTCGATAGCTGCATTGACTGCCAGTAAATTGGATTGATCAGCAATTTCAGTGACAGAGGCAATGATACCCCCAATGGATTGGCTCTGTTCACTCAGCCGAACAACTGTCTGAGCGATAGAATCCATTTGCTCGCGGATGCGATTCATACCTTTTACACTCTCATCAACTGCTTTTTGTCCATTCTGAGATACCTGAGCTACCCGTTGGGCACTATTAGCTACATTTTTTGCTTTTTCTGCAGATTGTCTTGCGGCCTGCTGTACCTCCTCCACCGTGGTGGAAGTTTCGGTGATGGCAGTGGCAGTTTCAGCCGTTCCTGAAGCAACCTGTGTCGTTGCAGCCAATATCTGATTGGAAGAGGAGACAAGGACATTTACAGTTTCCTTAACTTCCATGAGCACATTCGACAGATCGGCTGTACGTTGCTTAACCATATCTTCCAGTTTGTCACGATACTTTTTTAACTCCTCTTCAGCCAGCTTCCGTTCAGTTACATCCAAAGAGATTCCTATGATACCAACGACTTCACCTTTCCCGTCAATATATGGGATTTTAGATGTACTGACCCAAAGCTTTCCTGATTTGGTCTCCCATGGTTCGTCAATGTTGATCTTCGACTGGCGACTGCGTATTACCTGCAGGTCGTCTTCCCAATAGGCCTGAGCCTCTTCTTTGGAGTGCAGGTCATTGAGACTAGTTCCTTCCAACTGCTTTTTCGACATCTTGTAGGAATCGCTCATATATTTGTTAACCCGGATATACCGGTTATCTGTATCCTTGTAAAAAACCAGACCGGGAATACTGTCGATGATGATTTCCAGCTCGTTTGATAACAACCGGAGCTGTTGTTCAGCATATTTTTTTTCTGATATATCTTTTTTGAAAGTTTGGATCATCAGATTTAATTCGCCACCCCCTTTTTCGTATCCCGACAGATCCATAGTAAGGTCCCCTGAAATAACCAGTGCTGTCGCAATCTTTATCGGTTTTGTGATACTTAATGCCAGGAAGATGGCTATCATTACAGACAGTCCCATGGCGGTTAGTCCAAGTATCAGCATCCATATTTGTGCAGTTGTCTGAGCCTTTTCTGCCTCGTTATTATGCAAAGCATTATATTCTTCATTATAGAGTATAAGATCGTTCAGATTTTTTATCCAACGTAACATTTTTGGGTATGCTACCGCATACATAAAATCGGTACCTTCTTTGGGTTTTCCTGCCAGGGCTAATTCAATCACTTTATCCTGAAACTGTTGGACGCTATCTGAATGTACTCTCACCTGGCTGAGTATATCAAATCCTTTTGTGTCATCCTTTGGAAATAGAGCTTCGAGCTTTGTTGCAATCTCATGGTATGTTTTCCTATGCTCGGAAAGATTGCCCATCATCATTTTTATATTCTTATCTGTCTGATTCTGGTATTTTATCAGTAAAATATCCCTGACGTCAAAAGATGTTTCTCTTGCGGTATAAATCATATTATTGGCCAGTTGAATGCGGACATTGTTAATTTTTACGATTCGTGTAAGCCTGTCCTTACTGACTGCGATCTGATTAAAACTCACCAGGATTATTGCAGTTAAAAATGCAAATATCACACTGAAGCTCAATACAAAACGTAACCAGATTTTCATATTTTTAAACATAACATTTTCCTCCCTGTTTTATAT
>Ga0075520_1001795_pt1 | contig 10492 bp, 7 predicted proteins | sample NGEPerB_FD_75100 | JGI IMG/M metagenome (GOLD analysis project Ga0075520, IMG submission 75100) | Arctic peat soil microbial communities from the Barrow Environmental Observatory site, Barrow, Alaska, USA - NGEE PermafrostAB12-B | ecosystem: Environmental > Terrestrial > Soil > Wetlands > Peat ...
CGGACTTCCACCGCTCTATCCCAATGCCCTCTCAGGCGCACGAGTGGGGACGGCTCGTCCCCATAACTTTTCTCTGTGGTCTCCGTGCCCTCTGTGGCTAAAAAAGGAAGCTAAAGAGTTAGCCGCGCTCTCACGAGACGCGGCCACGCCGTTGTGAGAACATTCCTCTCGACTCTCGACCTTCGACTCTCGACTGGAGTATGGTGCGGGACAATGACGGTGTCGCCAGGAACCCAGGTCTCTTCACCGCTCGCCAGGTCCGTCAACACGCTCTGGGGTGTCGGGGGCGAACGGACCGCGCAACTGGCGCGCCTGAACCTGTTCACGATCCAGGACCTGTTGCTGCATCGGCCTCGCCGTTACGAAGATCGCCGGCAATTCCGGCCCATCGGGGAGCTGCAGCTCGAGGAACCTTCGACGACTCGCGGCCAGGTCGTCGCCATGGGGGTGAAACGGTTTCATCGCGGTCAGAAATCCGTTTTTGAACTCATTCTTTCCGACGGCAGCGGCCGGCTGCATTGCCGGTGGTGGAACCTGCCCTACATGGAGAAATATTTCCAGGTCGGCGACGAGGTGGTTGTGTTCGGCAAACCTCTGTCGTTGAAACCGCGCACGATGGACCACCCGGAGACCGAAGTGATCGATTCGGGCGAGGAACGATTGATTCACCTGAATCGGATCACGCCGGTGTACCCATTAACCGAAGGATTGCCCCAACGCTGGCTGCGCTCGTTGATTTGGCGGACGCTGGAGCAGTATGAATCCAAAATTCCCGAGCCGGGAGCTCCTGGCGCGCCTCATTTTGCCGGGGCCGCGTTTCCCACGTTTTCGAATGCGCTTCACATGCTGCATTTCCCGGAGACTTTTGAGGACATCGAAATTGCGCGGCGGCGGCTGGCGTTGGACGAGTTGATCGAGATGCAATTGCAGATCCAGCGGCGCCGCGCAAATTTCGAGAGCCACGCGCCGGCGCTGCCCTGCGGCGGTGATAATCGATTGATCAAACCCTTTCTTGCGGGACTCGGGTTTCGATTGACTGAAGCGCAAACGCGCGTCCTGCGGGAAATCCGCGCGGATATGCGGGGGAAGCACCCGATGCGGCGGCTCCTCCATGGAGACGTCGGGTCAGGAAAAACCGCCGTCGCAGGCTGCGCCGCTCTCATGGCGATTGAGAGCGGCTATTCGGTGGCATTGATGGCGCCGACCGAGATTCTGGCAGGCCAACATTTCATGAATTTCAGCAAATGGTTTGGGCTGCTGGGCGTGGAGGTGCAATTGCAAACGCAGAACCAGAAGGAAAAGCGCGCGGTGGGAGGTGAAAGGGGAAACGGCAAGGGCACCATGTACATCGGGACGCATGCATTGATCCAAGCAGCTTTTTCACCGGCTGACCTGGGGCTTGTCATCATCGATGAACAACACAAGTTCGGTGTGGGACAGCGCGAACAACTGGTCCGCAAAGGCCGATACCCGCACCTGCTGGTGATGACAGCCACGCCGATCCCCAGGACGCTCGGCCTGACGATTTACGGGGATCTGGATATTTCGGTGGTGGATGCGCCGCCGCCTGGTCGCGGCCGGGTCAAGACTGTTGTTCGGGACGTCGCCACGCTGCCCAAGGTCTGGTCTTTCGTCCGCGAAAAGCTGGCGGAAGGACGCCAGGCGTACGTGGTTTATCCGCGGGTGGAAGACACTGGGCAGCCGGGGGTCAAGGCGGTGACGAAGGAACACGAGAAGCTGCAGGAATTGCTGCGGCCGTACAATGTGGGGCTTTTGCACGGACGAATGAAGGCGCCCGACAAAGACGCGGTGATGTCCGGGTTTCGCGCCAACACCGTCCAGGTGCTCCTGGCCACTTCGCTGGTTGAAGTGGGCCTGGATGTGCCGAATGCGAGCGTGATGCTGATTGAGAATGCCGAGCAATTCGGCCTGGCGCAGTTGCACCAGTTGCGCGGGCGGATCGGGAGGGGTCCGCAGAATTCGTATTGCATCCTGATCTCGTCGGCGACGACTCCGGAAGCGCGGACGCGGCTGAAGATCCTGGAGGAAACGAACGATGGATTTCGGATTGCCGAAGCGGACTTGAAGCTGCGCGGGCCGGGCGAGTTTCTGGGTCCGCAGCAGAGCGGGTTGCCCCCGTTCCGATTCGCGGATTTGGCTTCGGATTGGGAGCTGGTGCAAATGGCGCGCCGGCGCGCGGCGGAAATCCTGGAGAGGTGAGAGGAACGAACCCTCACCCCGGCCCTCTCCCATCCGATGGGAGAGGGGGAGCATTTGACGCGATGGAATGGATTCAGGGCGTCTCTTTGCAACAAACGCGTCAATCATTTCTCCCTCTCCCGTCGGACGGGAGAGGGTTGGGGTGAGGGTTTTCGGATTTATGGGGACGAGCCGTCCCCACTCCGAGCGCTTCGTCCTACCTTTTTTCTTCGAACAAACTCGGCGCGGATTGGCGCGCGAGTTCCTGGCAATGGGCGAGGATCTCGGTCGGGGATTCGCAGCCCATGGCAAACTCGGCAAGGGCCGTGGCTTCGGACATCTTCAACCGGCGCACCATGAACTTGATCTGGGGGACCAGCGAAGGCGCGGCGCTGAGTTCATCGACTCCGAGGCCGAGCAGCAACGGCGCGAGCACCGGGTCTCCGGCCATTTCGCCGCAGACGCTGACCTGGATTTTGTTGCGGCGCGCCGCATCAATCGTGATCTTGATGAGGCGCAGGATGGCCGGGTGAGTCGGCTCGTACAAGTGCGTGATTTTCTCGTTCATCCGGTCCACGGCGAGGGAGTATTGGATCAGGTCGTTGGTGCCGATGCTGAAGAACTTGACGCGCTTTGCCAGGCTGTCAGCGATCAGCGCCGCCGAAGGGATTTCGATCATCGCGCCGATTTCCATATGCTCGTCGAAGGGCACGCCTTCCTTTCGCAACTCGGCCTTGTACTCATCGACGAGCGCGTTGGCCTGGTTCAATTCGTCCAGGCCGGAGATCATGGGGTACATCATCTTGACATTTCCCTCGGCGCTGGCCCGCAGGATGGCTCGAAGCTGGTTGCGGAAGATTTCCCGCTGCTGCAGGCAAAAGCGAATGGCGCGCCAGCCCAGGAAAGGGTTCATCTCGGTGGGCACTTGCAGGTGGGACAGGAACTTGTCTCCGCCCAGGTCGAAGGTGCGGATGACCACCGCGTGCGGTTTCAATTCCGAAACCACCTGCCGATAGGCTTGATACTGTTCCTCCTCGCTCGGGAGGTGATCGCGGCTGATGTACAGATATTCGGTGCGGAACAACCCGACTCCTTCGGCTCCGCACTCGACCACTCCCTGCGTGTCGGCCGCCTGTTCGATGTTCGCGGAAAGGAAAATCCGGTGACCATCCAGGGTCACCGCGGGTTTTAGGAGAATATCCCGGAGCTTTTCCTCCAGCGTGACCTGCTTGCGGATGAGTTGGCCGTACTCAAAAAGCGTCTGGTCCGTCGGGTTGATGATGATGATCCCGTTGAAGCCATCCAGGAGCGCATACTGGCCGTTCTCCATTTCTTCGCTGGCCGTTTTAAGGCCCACGACCGCCGGGATTCTCAACGAGCGGGCCATGATGGCGGTATGGGAAGTCTTGCTGCCAATGTCGGTCGCAAAGCCAAGAACCTTGGTGCGGTCCATCTGCGCGGTGTTCGACGGAGTCAGGTCCCTGCTGATGAGAATGCACGGTTCGGGCAGGTGCCGGAGGTCCACTTCCTCGTGCCGGCCCGTCAGGTTGTTGAGGACACGCCCGGTCACGTCCCGCATGTCCGTCGCGCGCTCGCGCAGGTAATCATCCTCGATCGCGGCCAGCGTCGTCGCGTAACGCTCGGCGACGTGGTGGAAGGCGTACTCCGCGTTTACTTTCTCGCCGGAAATAACGCGCACGACTTCGTCGATTAACGTCCGATCTTCCAGCACGAGCAGGTGCGCGTCGAAGATGCTTCCTTCTTCGGCGCCCATCGCCTGGCTGACTTTGTGTTGAACATCGAGAATTTCCTGGCGTGTCTGGACCAGCGCCTTTTCGAGCCGGTTCAACTCCTCGGGCAATTGGGCTTCCTCGATCTGCCGTTTGACGATGCTGTGCTGAACCTTGCCGAAAAGCAGGATCTTGCCCCGGCAAACCCCCGCCGAAACGGGAATTCCCCGGAACACTCTCTCTCCCTTATGCAGCGTCTCTGGCATGAAAGAGGATTACCAAACCGCTAATATTTGGAAAGGAATACTTGCCCTGGCAAAATCCGGACCGCCGGGCCGTTCGATCCAAAAAGCCTTGCCAGCGGCCCTGCGATTCGAATGATGGGGGCCGCGGCTGCGCGCAGCGCAGCCCTACCTGGCTTTATCCATCCGTTGTTGCATGAAAACTCGATCAACCCCGCGGCGCGGTGTCATGGCAGGCGGGAACTGGCTGGTGGACTATGTCAAAGTGGTCGACACCTATCCACAGCCCGAACAGTTGGCCAATATCCTGAGCCAATACCAGGGGACCGGAGGCGCCGCATACAATGTGCTGATGGCACTGGCCCGGTCCGGCGCGCCCTTCCCCCTCCTGGGGGCAGGCCTGGTCGGCAACGATCGGCTTGGAAGACAAATCCTCCAGGACTGCCGGCGACACCAAATCGATGCGCGCCACCTCCGATCGACCTCCCGGGCATCTACTTCGTTCACCGATGTCATGACGGAACGCAGCGCCGGGCGGCGGACGTTTTTTCATTGCCGCGGAGCCAATGCGCTTTGGCGTGGAGACGATTTGGATTTCGATCACATTGGGGCCCGCATTTTTCATTTCGGATATTTGCTCCTGCTGGATGAAATGGACAAGCCCGATGGGAGGTTTGGCACCCGCGCTGCCCGGCTGCTGGCAAAGGCGCGGAAGGCAGGGGTGAAGACCAGCGTCGATGCGGCAAGCGTGGACAGCCCGGCTTTTGCCGAAGTTATCGCGCCGGCGCTGAAGCATGCCGATTATTGCATTCTGAACGAATTCGAGGCGGGGAAGATCACCGGGATATGTTGTCGGGACGGCCAGGGCCGGCCCGACGTGAACGCGCTGAGCCGGTCCGCAAGGGCGCTACTCGAATTAGGGGTGCGGGAACTGGTGGTGGTGCATTACCCGGAAGGATCCTTGGCTGCCAGGGCAGGCGGGGAGCGGGCCTGGCAACCTTCTGTCCGTTTGCCTCCAACGCGAATTGCGGGCACGGCGGGGGCCGGCGACGCGTTCTGTGCGGGGATGTTGCTGGGGTTGCACGAGAACTGGGAATTGCAGCGCTGCCTGCGCGCGGCGGCGTGTGTCGCGGCCGCCTCACTTTCTCATCCGACAACCACCGGCGGGATTGGGTCCTTGCGGCGCTCGCTGGCGATAGGGAAGAAGTTCGGGTTTAGGAGGTCTTCGTAGCAGACGACGTGCTTGCCGTGCCGAAGCTTTGCGAAGGCAGGAGGAGTCTCTGACTAAATGAGATGCCAGCACCACCAGAAGAGGGTTTGAGTCTCGTCACCTCGACTGCTGCAAAGGAATGGCGCAGCTGCTGCGCGATGCGGACGGCGCAAGCCCTGCCAAGGCGTCAGGCGCGTTCCATGTATTTGCCCGTGCGAGTATCCACCTTGATCTTCTCGCCCGTTTTAATGAAGAGCGGGGCTTGCACCGTGATGCCAGTTTCCAGGACGACAGCTTTTTGGACGTTATTGGCCGAATCACCTCGGATGCCTCCCGGGGCATCGGCCACAACCAACGTAACAGAGGGCGGCAGCTCGATGGAAACAGCTTTTTCCTCGACGAACGTGATGGTCACCCCAGCGTTTTCAACGAGGAAGTTCTTGGCGTCGCCGACAAGTTCCGGATTGATTGTGACCGTCTCGTAGTCTTCCGGGTCGGTAAACACGTAATCCTGTCCATCCTTATAGCTGAACTCCATGCGCCGGGTGATCATTGGGACCGGCTCGATGCGTTCCGTGGAGCTGAAGCGCACGTCAGAGGATTTGCCGGAGCGGATGCTGCGGAGGGTGGCCTGGACGAAAGCGCGGAGATTGCCGGGAGTGCGATGCTGGCTGTCCTGAACCACGCAGATATCCCCATTATAGTTGATCGCCATGCCACGGCGAAGATCGTTTGCTGTTGCCATAAAGAATGTGCCGAGATAACTCACCACCGATCCGGCTCTCCGGAACGGGAGCCGAACAAATTAGTTGTCCTGCTGTAGAATGCAAGCCTGGACTTTTTGTCAGTGCGCCGACTGAGGTGCTTTTTGAATGTCGTACACGAACAGGCCATGGCCCACCCCGGGCGCATTCCGCGCCAGGCCGATTTGGAAAGCAAAGAATTGGCCGTCATCGCTGACGACAGGATTGGAAGCTTTGTGGCCGGGAAAATCGCTGAAGAACGTGAGCCGCTCATAAGGCCCATTTTCCTGCAGCGCCAATTTCCAAATATCGATTCCCGGCGGCCCCAGGTGGTTTTGCCGGTCGCACTCCACCAGGACGTGCCGGCCGTCGGGATAGATCCCTTCCACCTCGTCATATTCATTCGGCGAATGGGTGTAATTGGTGACCTGGCGCGTCGCCAGGTTCACGCTGCAGACATCGCTCTCCGTCCCCGGCGGGTTGTACGCGCTGAACGTCAGTTCCGTCTCGTCGGGCGGTCGGAAATTCTGGGTTTCCAGCGTGCACGGAAACGGCAGCGCGCTGTTGTCGAGGATGGTTCTTTCGTTTTTGAGCGCGGGTTTGCCGTTCTCGTAGACGATATCGGCTTCCCGGATTTTTGACGTGGCAGGCGGCTGCTGGTCGGTCGATTCCGACCATTGGGTCCAGGCGATGTGCATATGTTTCCGGGACACGGCCGGGCCTTCGCTGCAGAGGCGGCCGAGCGGGACGGCAGGTTTGGAGAGCGACTTATCCAGCACGTAAAGCCAGCAATGCCTTCTTGCCCAGTCGGTCTTTGTGGGATCGAACGATTCGGGGCCGGTGAGAAGAATATCACCATTGGCCAGGTAAAGCGCGCGCGTATAGCCCGGATGCGGATAATGGTCCGTCAGGTTTCGAATGTTCCGCGTCGCGAGGTCGATTTCCATCGCGTCGCCGAACATCTTGGACATGAAGAGAATTGCTTTTCCGTCGTGCGACCAGTCCGCGCGCTCACCGAAAGTGGTCAGCCGCGTAATGTGGGGTGGAAGATGGTCCGCCGGGCTTTCGCCCGCCTTGAAGGGCTGCGCGGATGAGCACAGCACCGAAACTGCCGTGGCAACAAACAAGGAAGAAATGTTTAACCACGGATGGACACGGATGGACACGGATGCTGAACACGCAGTCGAGGGCCGTGGGTCGAGCGTCGAGGATGGACTCTTCCCTTTTGCTGTCGACACTCGACACTCGACACTCGACAGCTTTAAGTCATCCGTGTCCATCCGTGGTTATAGCTGCGCAATCGATTCGAATTTCCAGGGCAGGCGATAGGACCGCGTCAGAAGCTTGCTGGCCTCTGCATCCTCCACGATCACTTCCTTGCTCGAATCCCAGTTCAACTTGCGACCGGTCAACATTGAGATAAGCCCGAGGTGGCCGGGGATGGTCGAATGATGGGCCGTCTCAACGGGCGTGATGGTGGGCTGCCTGGACTTCACGCAATCCAGAAAATTGCGCTGATGATTTCTGGACCGGTAGAGTTTTATGCGGCGCATTTCTTCGGGCAGTTCCTTGTATTCGCTCCAGTCGGGGTTGGACCCCTGGAATTCGCCGCGGTTGACATAAACCCATCCTTCAGTGCCAATCCATTTTGTACCCATCTTGATGTCAGGCCAACCGCCGGCGATGGTCATGGTGAGGTTGCCTGGGTACTTTAGTTCCACGCGATATTTCGTGCAGGTGTTCCACACGGCATCGGCAGGCGGAAAATCGCCGTGGCCCTCGATTTCCAGCGGACCGGAGCGGTCCAGGTCCAATGCCCAGTGCGCGATATCGCAGTGGTGCCCGACCCAATCCAGCAACTGGCCGCCGCCAATATTGTAATTCCAGCGCCAGTTCATGTGCACGCGGCCGCAAATATAAGGTTCCATTTTCGAAGGCCCGATCCATGTCTCGTAATCCAGCTCCGGCGGCGGAGCGGTCGGAGTCATCCGGTCGCGAGTCTTGGCGAAATCCGTGTGGCCCTGAGGCAACCCGACATTCACGTGCGTCACCGTTCCGATCAGGCCGTTCCTGACGATTTCTGCGGCTTTATGAAAATTGGCGACCGACCGCTGCCAGGAGCCGGTTTGCCAGATTCGCCCATTTGCCTCGACTGCCTTCACGATGGCCTGCTGCTCGGCGATGGTCCGCGCTAGCGGTTTCTCGCCATAAATGTCCTTCTTTCGGCCGGCCGCCTCGACCGCCACGAGCGCATGCCAGTGGTCCGGAACGGCCAGCATCACCGCATCGATGTCGCCGCGGCCCAATAATTCCCGGTAATCGGAATAGGCTTTGCAATCCTTGTTTCCGTAATGGGAATTGATGGTCTCGACGGCGTTATTCAAATGGTTCTTGTCCAGGTCGCATGCCGCGACGACCTGGCAATCGTCCAGGGCGAGGAACTGGCGTGTATTGCCTGGGCCCTGCATGCCCCAGCCGACAACTCCCAGGGTGATGCGGTTGGAAGCCGCCGGTTTGGATCCCCTGCCGAGCGCACAGCCGGGCAACACCGTGGGGAGAAGAACTGCCGCGCCAGTGGTCGCCAGAAACCGGCGACGGCTCAGCTTGGATGTGACGGAGGGATTATTCATGAGTCTGGGGAATTAAAAGTCTGGTCGGGTCAAAAGCTTTCAGTGGTCATGACGATTGTTCACTGCCCTGATGTTGTGCACATAGGCCTAGCATGAGCGTTCGCTGGTGTAAACTTCATAATCCTCCTGGCGCGCAAACCTGGCGGCAGGACGCGCGGCAACGGCCCTTCCGGTGAAAGGAAAATACGCTTGTGTCTGCTCTAAAAGCGTTCTTGTATGGAATCCGTGATCTTCAAAAGAATGCTTCGCGCCGCCTGCCGGAAAGGACGCCTCATTGTCGCGGCAACGATCCTCTCGTCGTCGTGGATCAGTCCCTGCCCAGCCGCTCCCACGAACCTGCTCGTCGCCGCCGATGGCAGCGGACAATTCAAATCGGTGCAAGAAGCCGTGATGGCTGTGCCTGCCGGAACGGCCGAAGCTCCCGTGTTCATCCATATCAAACCCGGAACGTACAAGGAGCTGGTCTATATCCAGCGTGAGAAGCGTTTCTTTCACCTGCTCGGCGACGGACCCGGAGCGTCAGTGCTCACATATGATTTGAACGCCCGCATGCCCGGTCCCGACGGCAAACCCATGGGCACTTTTCGCACCGCATCCACGGTCGTCGATGCCGATGATTTCACGGCGGAGAACGTCACCTTCGAAAACTCCGCGGGCGCAGTCGGGCAGGCACTGGCCATTCGCGTGGAGGGCGACCGGGTGATATTTCGCAAATGCCGTTTTCTCGGATGGCAGGATACGATTCTGGATAATCGCGGCCGGCACGGGTACCAGGATTGTTACATCGCCGGCCATGTTGATTTTATTTTTGGCGGCGGGACGGCTTTCTTTCAGGGATGCCATATCCAATGTCTGGGGGATGGTTACATCACGGCGGCGTCGACGCCTGCGGACCAGCGCTTCGGGTTTGTGTTTTCGCACTGCACCGTTGCGGGTGAAAAGCCCGGAGACAGGACATATTTGGGGCGGCCGTGGCGAAATTTTGCGAGCACGATCTTCCTGAACTCGGAAATGTCGGAAGTGGTGCGGCCCGAGGGATGGCACAACTGGCGGAAGGTGGAGGCTGAAAAAACCGCGCGTTACGCGGAGTATAACAACACCGGCCCGGGCGCATCTCCGAAAACGCGCGTGCCATGGGCCCGGCAATTGACCGCAACCGAAGCCGAGGCCGTAAACCTCAACACAGTGCTGGGCGGTTTGGACGGTTGGAGTCCAGCGTTGGAAATTTCCCAACAAACCGGGCTTAAACAAACCCTTCGGTAATCAGGCAAGAATAGTCTCAGGGAATGGTGCCACTCTAAAGGGCCATGTTGTCCCTATCACGCCGGGGTAGTTCCCGTCCGTGTGCGCCATACAGTCCCATATCCCCTATTTGTCCCATAGGACAAATAAGCCTAACATACTATCTGACAATCTATTGCAATTCAGTCAAACCTCTGGCATGTCCAAGGCTCTTATATTCTGGAAAGCAAAAGCAAACCAACAAAAGAAAACAAGATATGAATCTAACACGATGGCAAAGACCTGATTTGGCAACATGGGCTGGATTTGGACGCCTGTCGGATTTACGGGATGAGATCGACCGGCTATTCGAGTCGCCTCTGGCCGAATTCAAACGCGCTTCGCAACTGCTGAGCGGTTGGACTCCGGCGCTGGACATGCACGAGGACAAAGACAATGTCGTGGTCGTCATGGAACTGCCGGGAATGAAAAAGGAAGACATCGACATCTCTCTGCA
>Ga0075520_1001796_pt1 | contig 10492 bp, 10 predicted proteins | sample NGEPerB_FD_75100 | JGI IMG/M metagenome (GOLD analysis project Ga0075520, IMG submission 75100) | Arctic peat soil microbial communities from the Barrow Environmental Observatory site, Barrow, Alaska, USA - NGEE PermafrostAB12-B | ecosystem: Environmental > Terrestrial > Soil > Wetlands > Peat ...
GCGTGGGCCACGAGCTTCCCCATCTGGTCGATCACGCTGCTCGCGGTTGACTTCTTCGTCATCTACGCGCTCATCGCGCACAGTGGGGAGATGAAGGCGACCAGAGAAGCCTGAGCAACGCCCTGCGTTTGGGCCAGGAACGCTTCGTTTTGGGCCAGGAGTGATTCGTTCGGGGACGCCGGGCCGCCGCGATCAGCGGTCCGGCAGCCTCGGCGTTCCCAGAGGGCCAACGGATGGATGACCTTGACCACTCAACGGCCCCCTGGTGTGGCGACCCTTCTGACAGCCGCCACACCCAAACCCACTAGTTGGCAACAAGGCTGGGCCAGAAGAAATAGGGCAGGTCCGGGTCAGCGGACCCGGCCGAAGAGGACTTGCGAGCTCCAGATCCTTTCCAACTGCACCCGGGCTCCCGTATGCGGGGCATCAATGATGTACCAGCCCCCAGCGAAGATCCCCACGTGGTACACGGAACTGCCGGTGTGGAAGAAGACAAGGTCGCCCTGGCGCCTCGCACTCGCGGGGATGTGGATCGTGGCGTTGTACTGCTGTTGGGCGGTGCGGGGGATGTGCCTGCCCGCCCGGGCGTAGGACCACTGGGTCAGGCCGGAGCAGTCGAACCCGGTCGCATGGCTCTCTCCCCCGTATCTGTAGGCGACACTGTACTGAGTGGCGGCGATATGAAGGGCTTGCAGGGCGACGTTTGCGGGCACGGCCGCCTGGGCGTTCGTAGCCGACATCGGGTTCAGTGCCAGGGTGAGGCCGAACAGAGCCGCGATCAGCACAGCGGCAAGACGGCGGGGCAGCACAGGGCTAGGGACAGTCGTAGACACGGTTGAGGCCAATCTTTCGAGCCGCCTGCGAAACATGACCTGTCGGGTTCGGGTCGAAAGTGCCCGGCCGCGGTTGGCGGCTTCACCCCAATGGACACCGTGGTGTCCAGTCTTGCGTGGGTGTTCCGTTCCCATCACAGTCGGCAAGAAGTGCCATGCCATCCACGCGGGTGACGGGATTAGGCGACCGCGCGAATCGCCCTGCCTGGCTGGCAGGGACTCATACAGGCCCTCGATGGGCCGGGTCGCGATCTTCACGCGGACAGCCCGTCCTAGGGCGGGGGTGTCCGGGGTGGTATCTCTTCCCGTGTTCACGCTAGGACACCCGCGGAACGGGTTTCGGCGCTTCACACAGATGTCCCCCGAATGGAGGAGGAGAGTTGTCCGAATGCGGGAGGAGCGCAAACCGCTGACCCGCCGGCGACGCGCGGTCCTCTACGGTGCCCGCTGCAGCCCGGTCACACACGCCACCAGGTCCCTGGCAGGAAGCGTCGTCCGACCTCGTACCGCGCGCGACAACCATCCGTTTGGCCTTGGAACCGTTCGTCGTAGGCGGTTGGCTGGAGATCGCAGAGGTGCCAGGGGACCCTCGCACACGGCCGGCCGGTTGGCCTCGTTGGTCGTCGCCGCTCTGGCTGCTGTCAGGGCACAGCCGCGTCTGGGTTCCTCTGCTGGGGACGGAAGGCCGGTCGTCGTGGTGCTGCTCACGACCATCGGGGCGGTGGCTAGCTGGTCACGGGAGACCCCAGCCAATGGATCCACCAATACAGCTGGAGTCGCCACCCTGAGAAAGCTTTTTGTATCATGTCCAGCAGAGAAGACGATCGTCCCCACTCGCGAAGCTTACTGTCGAGGAGTGCCCATGAGGCTTGGTCTGCACATCTCGGATTTCACCTGGGAGGGTGGTCCCACCGCCCTTCGTGAGCGACTGGCTGACGTAGCCCGCCTCGGCGAGCAGGCCGGCTTTGATCGGATCAGCGTGATGGATCACGTGTGGCAGATCGGCCACCTTGGGCCCCCGGAGCACGAGATGCTCGAGGCCTACACCACGCTGGGGTATCTGGCCGGCAAGACCGAGCGGGTCAAGCTGCTCACCGTGGTCACTGCCGTCGTGTACCGGGACCCTGGGCTGCTGGCCAAAGCGGTCACCACGCTGGACGTGCTCTCAGGTGGCCGGGCCATGCTGGGGATCGGCGCAGCATGGAACGAGGATGAGGCGCGGGGCCTCGGCCTGTTCTTCCCATCCACCGCCGAGCGGTTCGAGCGGCTCGAGGAAGCTCTGCAGATCTGCCAGCAGATGTGGAGTGAGGACGACGGACCGTATGACGGCAAGCATTACCAGCTCGCCCATACCCTCAACTCGCCTCAGTCGCTGAGTCGGCCCCATCCGCCGATCTTGATCGGCGGTGCTGGGGAGCGCAAGACGCTGCGGTTGGTGGCGCGCTATGCCGATGCCTGCAACATCTTCGACAGCCCTGAGCTGGCCCACAAGCTCGATGTGCTTCGGGAGCACTGCAGCCGGGAGAGTCGGGACTACTCTGAGATCGAAAAGACCGTTCAGATGCGGTTCGACCTGGGCGCGCACGGTGAGCGGGTCGAGGAGACGATCGAACATCTGCACGAGCTCGCGGAACTGGGCATTCAGGTCGCCCATGGCACGCTCGTCGACGCAGGTTCGCTACGGCCCCTGAATCTGATGGCCGAACGGGTAATCCCGGCAGTGGTAGGGCTATAGGGCCGACACGGGCTCGGGTACTTACGAGGGACGTGCCGTCGTAGTGTTGGGGACGCGCAGCTACGTTCTGCGGTATTGCTGCCGGGCCTGATTCCAGCCTGCCACCCCACCGACGGCATTGCCTCGGCCGCCGGCCCGGAGACCGACAATGAACCCATCACGGAACACGGCACAACCTGCGGCGCCACATCGACGTGTCCCTTTACTACCCGTGACTTCTGTCAGCGAACGCCCGGACGCGTTCGCCGACGCCCCCACTTGCCTTAGAGCGCCCGTGACCCTTGCTCCACAAGCATTCTTGGCATACCCGGCATCGACCGGTTCAGCCCTGCTCAGCTCATACGTACCGCGCGGCTGTTCGCCTCTGACCCAGGACTGTCCACCTTGGTGGACCATCAATCAGGAGAACGTCGTTGGGGTGAGCTCGACCCCGGTCCCTGCCTTCAGATCTGGATCCTGTCCTGGCACCGTCGGCGCCGTCGCTGGGTGGCATGACCACGGCAAGTCCACTGGCGCCTTCCTCACCGTCAGCGGCACCTTGAGCGAGCGGACCTCACATGGTCTCCGCCGCGCCGAGCGAACGCTGACAGCTGGCGAAGGCCGACCCTTCGGTCCATGCCACGCTCACAACGTATCCAACGTCGGCCTCGAGACAGCCGTCTCGGTGCACCTGCATACACCTCGCCCGACACCCAAGACACGCCCTTGCCGTGACCGCCGCAGGGGTGAGAGTGCAGACAGTCGACCGGGCCGGCGCGAGCTGGCGATCGCCCGGGGGTAGGACGCACCGGCTTCGCCGAAGGCAACGGCCCGCTGAACGACACCCACGTCGCGAGTGGCGTGGGTCTGGGTCGAGCGGCATACCCGGAGGTGCTGTTGGGACGGACGATCCCGCAGGACTTCGGTCCCCACGAGCAGCCCGAGCCTACGGGCTAGACATCCGGGCCTGGCCGCGTAATGTCCGAACGCACCGTCCTGGAGTCGACCCTGAGCCTGCGGCACCCATCCCGCCTGCCGATCGCTGGGATTGGCCTTCGCGTCCTCAGGGATTGCCAGGAGTGCTGCACCTCATCTCTGGCCACAGATGCTCTGGTGCGACTGGGTATTCACCGCTGCACCGAGACGCAATCGGCGAATTCGGGGGTTGGCTGCGCGTTGGACTGTGTCACCGCGAGGTGGTGCTCGAGCCGGAGCGGTAGCACTCCGATACGAGACCTCTGGAATGATCAGGCCATGAGAGCACTTGTGAAGCCCAACGCAGGACCCGGACTCGAGCTGATGGAGCGGCCCGAACCCGTAGTCGGCCCCGATGACGTCAAGATCCGCGTTCAGCGGGCTGGCCTGTGCGGCACCGACCTGCACCTCGAGCAATGGGACGACTGGGCCGCATCCGTGGTCAAGCCGCCCCTGGTGATCGGTCATGAGTTCTTCGGCGAGGTCGTGGAGATCGGCCAGGACGTGACCTCAGTACATGTCGGGCAGAAGGCCTCGGGCGAGGGGCATGTCGTCTGTGGGACGTGCCGCAACTGTCGGGCAGGGCGGCGTCATGTGTGCATCCGGACGTCGAGCGTAGGGGTCAACCGCGACGGGGCGTTCGCCGACTATGTGGTCATCCCGGCCGGTAACGTGTGGGTGCAACCCGACGACATGGACCCGGATCTAGGCGCCGTGTTCGACCCCATGGGCAATGCGGTCCACACGACCTTGTCCTTCCCACTGGCAGGTGAGGACGTCGTGGTCACCGGAGCCGGCCCCATCGGAATCATGGCGGCCGCCATCGCGCGGCACGTAGGAGCACGGTATGTCGTGGTCACCGACATCTCGGACTACCGGCTTGAACTGGCCAAGGCTGCCGGCGCAGACCTGACAGTCAACGTCTCGCGCACGACCTTGGCCAAGGCCCAGCGCGAGCTCGGCATGCGAGAGGGTTTCGACATCGGGCTGGAGATGTCCGGCAGTCCGTTGGCCATGGAGGAGATGATCAACAACCTCAACCACGGTGCCCGGGTGGCAATGCTCGGTCTGCCTCAGGACCGGTTCTCCATCGACTGGGGCAAGGTCATCACCCACATGATCACCATCAAGGGGATCTACGGCCGTGAGATGTACGACACGTGGTACGCCATGAGCGCGATGCTGGCAACCTCGGAGGTGCTGCGCGAGGCCGTGCGCTCGGTGATCACCCACCGCTTCCCTGCCGAGCAGTGGCAGGAGGCCTTTGCCGCAGCCCGATCCGGCCAGTGCGGCAAGGTCGTCCTGGACTGGAGCTGAACCAGCGGGCACGTTCGGGGCTCGCCACAACTCCCGACGCACGACCTCGAGACGCACGACTCACGAAGAGAGACACCTTATGTACGGAGCGTTCAAAGAGCAGCTGGCTGCCACGCTGCAGGAGATCAAGTCGGCGGGCCTGTACAAGAGCGAGCGCGAGCTCACGTCCCCGCAGTCGGCCCACATCACGACCGCCAAAGTCGCGGCAGTCAACTTCTGTGCCAACAACTATCTGGGGTTAGCCAACCACCCAACAGTCGTTGCCGCTGCCTCAAAAGCATTGCAGGAATGGGGCTTTGGCATGGCCAGTGTCCGTTTCATCTGCGGCACGCAGACCCTGCACGCCCAGCTCGAGACCAAGCTGTCTGCCTTTCTGGGCACCGACGCGACAATCCTGTACTCCTCATGTTTTGACGCCAACGGCGGCGTCTTCGAGACATTGTTCGGCGAGCAGGACGCGATCATCTCCGACGAGCTCAACCACGCCTCGCTCATTGACGGGATCCGGCTGTCCAAGTCCCAACGGCTGCGCTACAAGAATGCGGACATGGCCGATCTCAAGCTCCAACTGGAGTCGGCCGCTGATGCCCGACGACGGGTGATCGTCACCGACGGCGTGTTCTCCATGGACGGCTCGTTCGCGCCACTGGACCAGATCTGTGACCTTGCCGAGCAGTATGACGCGCTGGTCATGGTGGACGACTCCCATGCGGTGGGGTTCGTCGGCAACGGCGGCCGTGGAACCCCCGAGCTATTCGACGTCATCGAGCGCGTCGACATCCTCACCGGCACATTGGGCAAGGCCCTGGGCGGCGCGTCGGGCGGTTACGTCGCCGCGCACCAGGAGATCGTCGACATGCTGCGCCAACGCTCTCGCCCATACCTCTTCTCCAACGCCGTGGCCCCTAGTGTGGTTGCGGGCTCCATGGCTGCGCTGGACCTGGCTGCCAAGTCAAGCGACGGACGAGAGGCGTTGACCCGCAATACGACACTGTTCCGGACGTTGATGACGGCCGCCGGCTTCGAGCTGTTGCCGGGCACCCACCCGATCACTCCTGTGATGTTCCCCGGCGAGAACGGCGCGCGCACGGCGACCGCTGTTGCCAACGCCATGCTGGATGAAGGCATCTACGTCATAGCCTTCACGTACCCCGTTGTGCCACAGGGCAAAGCACGCATCCGCGTTCAGCTGTCTGCGGCCCACAGCGAGGATGACGTACGCAGCTGTGTCGACGCTTTCGTCACGGCGCGGGCCACCCTCGGATAGCCAGCCGCCTCAAAGGTAGAGCCCGGTCCGTTCAACCTTCACCCGCGGCGCGGCCACCGCATGGATGTCGCGTTCTCGCAGCAAGACGTAGGCCTTGCTCTGCAGCTCGACCTCCGCCCGGTCCTCAGGGTCGTAGAGAACTCGATCACCAATCTCGATCTGCCGCACATTTCGACCGATCGCCACTACGGCGGCCCAGGCCAGACGCTTACCGATACTGGCTGTCGCAGGGATCACCAACCCCCCACCGGTCTGACGTTCGCCGACCTCACCCTCAGTCGAGGCCAGCACGCGGTCGTGCAACATCTGGATGGGCAGCCGGTCGTGACCCCCGGTTGCGCTCTCAGCCACGGTGATGGCGACTGTGCAAGATGGCCAGTACCAGCAAAACGGCCGCGCCTGCCGCCGCCATCGCGCCGAGGCGCTCCACCCGCAGGTCACCTTCGGGGGTGTGGGTGGAGGCCACGAACTTGGCCTTGGCGGACTCTTTCTGTCGTCGCACGATCTCGCGCGGCCGGGTCCGGATCGTCAGCTCATCGATGGTGCTGGCCAGGTGGGCGCGCGTCTCGGCGATCTCTGCCTCGATCTCGTCCGGTGTGGGGCTGGTTTGCTCGGCCATTGCGGTGACTCCTTGTGCTCTGAGGTCTCTACAGGGACCATAACGCAGACTGGCATCACACATCTGGGCGGAGCACGCCCATTGCAACTACCGGAAGGCTCCTCATGCCCCGCCTCGAAACCGGTCAGACCGCTCCGGCATTCACTCTCGCCGACCACACTGGCAGGTCGGTGTCGCTGAGCGACTTCACCGGCCGCAACCTGATCATCTTCTTCTACCCTGCCGCGATGACCCCTGGATGCACCACGGAGGCGTGCGACTTTCGCGACTCGCTGGTCCGGTTGCAGCAGGCCGGGTATGACGTGGTCGGGATCAGCCCCGACAAGCCGGAGAAGCTGGCCAAGTTCGTGGAGAAGCAGTCCTTGACCTACCCCCTGCTCTCAGACGCCGACAGGGCTGTCATGGACGCTTACGGGGCATACGGGGAGAAGACGCTCTACGGCAAGAAGGTCACCGGAGTGATCCGTTCGACCGTCGTCATCGGTCCGGACGGCACCGTCGCCCTGGCGAAGTACAACGTCAAGGCCACCGGTCACGTCGCCTCTCTGAGCAAGGCACTCGGGCTGGACTAGAGCCGGAGCGACTGGACCATATGATTGCGGTTGAGCGGCCGTAGCCCAATTGGCAGGAGGCACAGGTTTTAGGTACCTGACAGTGTGAGTTCGAATCTCATCGGCCGCACCATAAAGTTGACGAATGGCAACGAACAGCTATGAGCCCGGTGGCGACCTCGTCCTCGCCCCGGGCCCGGGGTTTCGCTCTGGGTTCGTTGTCCCGGCCTCAGAGCTGCTCGAGCGGTTCTCACGCTCGTCCGGACCAGGGGGGCAGGGCGTCAACACCACTGACAGCCGAGTTGAGCTGCGCTGGCGGGTCCTCGGATCCCCGGCACTGGCAAGGCTCTCGCAGTCTCAACGCCTGCGGGTGGAGTCGGCGTTGGACGACCGTCTGGTGTCCGGCGACCTCATCATCGTCGCCTCGGAGCACCGGTCGCAACGACAGAACCGCGTCGCCGCACGCAACCGCCTCGCCGAGGCGCTGAGGCAGGCACTGCTGCCACCTCCCCCGCCACGCCGGGCCACCCGGCCAACTCGAGGCTCCCAGCGGCGCCGGCTTGAAGCCAAGAAGCAGCGCGGATCAACCAAGTCCGGCCGAGGCCAGGTCCGCGACCACGACGCATAGGCAGCCGGGTCAGGTCAGTCGACGTTGACCGTGATGGTATGCCAACCTGTGGCGCCGTCCGGAGGTGGCGGCGTCTGCGTCTGTGTCTGTACCACGCCCTCAGCGTCGGTGGCCCGCACCGTGATCGTGTGGCTACCTGTGACGGCCTGCCAGGGCAGCACCCACTGGCGCCACGAGTCGATCGAGGGCTCCTGCGCCAGACGAGCCGGCTGCCACGCACCGTCATCCACACGCACCTCGACAGCCTTGATCCCGCGATGTTGCGCCCAAGCGATCCCCGCAACAGCGACCTTCCCGGCACTGACCCGATCACCGGCACGCGGGACGTCGACGCGAGACTCGGTCTTGACGGGACCGCGCTCAGACCAACCCCGCGGGGTCCAATAGCCTTGGTCCTGGGCAAACGTGGTCACCTTCAGGTCGGTCACCCACTTGGTCGCGGACACATAGCCATACAGTCCCGGAACCACCAAACGCACCGGGAAGCCGTGCTCGAAGGGCAGCGGCTGCCCGTTCATGGCAATCGCCAGCACGGCGTTGCGACCATCGGTCAGCACCGACAGCGGCGTACCGGCCGTCCACCCGTCACTGCTGGTCGACAACACCATGTCGGCGCCTGGTTTGGGCCCCGCCATCTTGAGCAGCTCACGCACTGGCCATCCAGTCCAGACAGCGTTACCGGTCAGGTTGCCGCCCACCTCGTTCGAGACGCACATCAAGGTGACCAGCGCATCCTGCATCGGTTTGGCGAGCAGGGTCGCCCAGTTGATGGTGACCTCCCGGTAGACCATCCCGTGGACCTTCAGCGACCAGGTGGCCGCGTCCATCTGGGGCACAACGAGTGCCGTGTCGATGCGATAGAAGTCCGCGTTGGGCATGATGTACGGCGTGATTCCTTTGACAGGCAACTGCGCCCCTGCGGGAATGGCCACTGATCCGACGGCCTTGGGCAGGCGGACGGTGGAACGTGACGCGGCCGCCTGGCGGGCTCCTTGTCCCAGCGACTGACCCAACGTTGCGGCGGTGACCCCCGCGACTGTGATGCCCGCTCCCCCCAACAGGAAACGTCGTCTGTCCAGGGTCGTGCCGTGGGTTGCCTCGGCGGCCCGCTGCCACAAGATGGACAAGGCCCAGAGACCGGCTGCCGTACCGATAACCGTGGGCAGGAGATCTAGGGTTCCTGCATGGGGGCGGCTGACGACCGCCAGCATGCCGATGGCACCGAAGAACCCGAAGGCCACCATCCCAGCCGTTCGCCGCCCCGCCCCCACTATGCCGATGGCCGCACAGACTGCGATGAGGAACAGCGCCATCCCGACGACCAGGGCAACCTTGTCGTGAGTGCCGAAGGTCGCGATCGCAAAGTCTTTCAACCACGGTGGCGTGCGATCGACGAAGGCGCCACCGACGGCGAACACCGGCGAGGGAGTGCCCCCCGCAAGCCCCATTCCTGCCATCAGGGCGGCCAGCAGCGTGGCAACACCGACGGTGAGCACGCCAGAGGCCACGCCAACAAAGGCCGACCATGATCGGTTCATCCGGCCAGCCTGACACGCCAACCCGTCACTGGCGTGGATTTCGTGACGCTAGTTGTCGGCGAAGACCTTCCTAAGGTCGGCTGCCAGCGCCCGAAAGGCCTTGCCGCGGTGAGAGATCGCATTCTTCTCCTCGAAGGTCAGCTCCGCGGAGGTCCGAGAGTCACCCTCGACCACGAGGATCGGGTCATAACCGAAGCCGTTGTCTCCGCGCGGCTCCCGGGCCAGCCTGCCCGGCATGCGCCCCTCGCGAACCACGACGGTTCCGTCCGGCAACGCCAGTGCCGCGGCGCACACGAACGCCGCGGCGCGATGCTCGTCGGGGACGTCGTAGAGCTGGCCCAGCAGCAGCTCGAGGTTGGCTCGGTCCTGGCCATGGGTTCCTGCCCAGCGACCACTGAACACCCCGGGCGCACCGCCCAGGACGTCGACTGCAAGGCCAGAGTCGTCGGCGACCGCAGGCAGCCCCGTCGCCTGGGCAGCGGCAACGGCCTTGAGCGTTGCGTTCTCGGCGAAAGTCACGCCGGTCTCGACCACCTCGGCGACGTCAGGGAACTCGCCCATGCCGACGATCTCAAAACCAAGCTCTTCGATCAGGTCCGCAAGTATCGTCTGGAGCTCGCGTACCTTGTGACCATTGCGCGTCGCCAGCACGATCCGCCTCATGCGGTTACCCCGGCCAGGGCTGCCAGCTGCAGCTTGGTGAGCTCGGCACAGCCCGTGGTGGCCAGGTCGAGCAGCGCATTGAGCTGTTCCCGGTCGAACGGATCAGCCTCTGCGGTGCCCTGGATCTCGACGAAGGCGCCTGTCCCGGTCAGCACCACGTTCATATCTGTGTCAGCTGTGGAGTCCTCGAGATAGTCCAGATCCAGGACCGGTACACCCTTGACTACGCCGACGCTGACCGCCGCGACCGACCCCTTGAGCGGCTGAGCGTTCTTGCCGATGGCGCCGTTGCGGCGGCCGGTCTTGATAGCGTCGGCGAGGGCCACGTAGGCGCCGGTGATCGCGGCCGTTCTGGTTCCCCCGTCGGCTTGGAGAACGGCGGAGCCC
>Ga0075520_1001797_pt1 | contig 10492 bp, 9 predicted proteins | sample NGEPerB_FD_75100 | JGI IMG/M metagenome (GOLD analysis project Ga0075520, IMG submission 75100) | Arctic peat soil microbial communities from the Barrow Environmental Observatory site, Barrow, Alaska, USA - NGEE PermafrostAB12-B | ecosystem: Environmental > Terrestrial > Soil > Wetlands > Peat ...
CACCGGATCGGGTGCCGGTCAGGTCACGAGAAGTAACGCCAGCACGAATCCTGCGGTGATCGCCGGGCCCAACGGTGTCCCGCTCCGCCCGGAAAGGCGCCGGCGTCCGACCAGGTAGCAGATCGTGATCAGGATCTGCCCGAGGGCGATACCGGCCACCAGCACCGGCCAGGACAGCCACCCCAGCCAGAGTCCCACGCCCGCAGCGAGTTTCACATCCCCCGGACCCAACCCGGTGAGCGACGCGAGGAACAGCCAGCCACCGTAGATTCCGCATCCGGCCAGTGCCCGCAAGGGGTTTCCTGCCCCCTGCAGGAGGGTCAAGGCGGTCAACACCACCAACCCGGCGCCGGCCAGCGGGTACGTCAGGACATTCGGTAGCCGCTTCTCCGTGGCGTCGACCGCGGCAGCAGCGAGCGCCACCGCGATCGCCAAGGCATAGCTGACAACCGCGGCTGGGGTTCCGACCCGGGTCGCGGCCGCCCCGCCGACCGCGCAGCCCAATGCGACGCCCAGCATGACCGGGCCGGGGATCGGACCCTGCCTGGTCGCGGCGCGGGCCCCCAGCAGCACCAGAGGGCTCAGTGACAGGCCGGCCAGCAGACCCCACACCATCGGAGCGGGGTTCAGGTGGTCACCGGACGCAGACCCGCAGGGAAGACGCGGTGAATGATCTCGAAGATCCGCGGGGCGCATTCCTCGGGCACGGTCGCGGAGTTCACCTCCAGGATCTGCCATGCCAGGGCCTGCGCGATCTCGACGTTCCCGGACGCCTGGGCCACCAGCAGCAGGTCGCACAGGGGTATTTCGGAGTCCCTGTTGGACAGGTGACCGATGTCCGACACCCACCGCGCGGTGTCCAGGTCGTTCAACCCGAACGCGATTTCCGCTGCCTCGTGCGCGGTTTCGGTGACCCACGCCGGGATGCGCCGGTCCTCCATCCGATCCAGGTTGGCCAGCCATGAGTACGCCTGACCTTCCGCTTCGGGCATCGCCCGGCCCCGCACCAGGCGCAGCGCGGCCGTGTAGTCCTCGAGCGCCCCGCTGGGGTTGCTCGCCGCTGCCTTTGCCTGGGCGCGCTTGCGCAGCCGGCGCAGCAGTTCGGCGTCCAGCAGCCGCGCCGTCAACCGGTACAGGCCGTCGTTCGCGTTCGGCAGGTACTGCTCACCGGCGGCGTCCCGGCCCATCCACTTGCGCACATCGAAGATCAATTGGCGGCGGGTGCCGGCGGCGGGTTGCCGCTGCGTCGGCCACAGGTCGGTGACGAACTTGTCGGCGCTCACTCCTGCCGAGTGCAGGGCAAGTCGTCCAGATCAACGAACAGCAGCGCCAACGGGCGCAGGTTGCGCCGGTGCTGCTCCAGGGCGTGGGCCACCCGGTCGGTGAACAGCGCCCGGTTGGGCAGCCCGGTCAACTGGTCCGCGAACGCCTGCCGCGCCAGGTCACGTTCGCGGTTCTCCAGGTGCCGGGTGAGCGTGACGTTGTCCCTGATCGTCAGGTACTGCCGGATCAGCACCCCGATGAACGTCAGCACCACGACGATGCCGGTCACCCGGTCGCTGCCGTCCCGGTACCGGTCCGCGACAATGATGACCAACGCGACGGCCAACGGAAGGTACGGCAACATGCTCGCGGCCCTGCCCGGCCGGCCGGCCAGGTGCTCATCGGTCCGCAACGGTGAGCCCGACGCCGCGCCCGGTGCCGGGGCCCCGGCCAGCGCGGCGCACCCGATCAGCCCGAACCCGGCGATCCATCCCAGGCCGGTCACCGAGCCCGGGTCGAACGTGCTGGAGGCCGAGAGGTAGGCATAGAACCCGTCCGACACCGCGATCAACGCCATCGCGGCCGCGACCACTGTCAGGCTCGACCGCTCGTGCGTGCCGCGACTGGCGCCCAGCAGCACGATCGTCAGCACCACGATGTCGCCGCACGGATAGGCCAGGTTGATCAGCACACCCGGCAGGCCGCCGTCGTTGTCGCTGGCCGTGGCCGCGACGTAGGTGATGGTGGTCGCCCAGCTGATCGCGAACAGCGACATGCCGATGATGAACGCGTCCAGGAGCGTGCGCAGCCGATCGGTGTGCCGCCCCCCGGACGGCCAGACAGCGAACCCCATCACCGCGGTGAACGTCAGGAAGAACACGTCGGCGACCGAAACCTGCGGCATGTCCTGCACCCGCACCAGTTCCACGTCGCACCAGATCAGCTGACCGGTGGTCCAGGCGCCGCAGGCGATCGCGACCAGCAGCCACGCCCGCCGCGGCGGCCCGGTCTGCCGACCCGACGCGACCGCCGCGGCCACCGTGGCGCCCAGCGCCGCCACCAACTGACCCAGATTGCTCACCGCCGAGGCAACAAAGGAATCAGCGCCGCCGACCACCGTGGCGACAAAACCGCCCACCACCAACAACGCCACGGACGCCCCACCGACGATCACCGGCAGCCGCAGCCACTGCCCACCCCAAGCCTCGGGAACCACCGTGTCAGGGATGATCCCGGACCGCTCCGCCGACCTCATCATCAGCCTCCCCTCGCAGCCCTTCCGAACGACCCGCGGTGATCACCGCCGAACCGCACCCTGCCCCGTTTCCTGGGTGACGCGGCGGCAGGCCGCGCATCACGGCACACCACGGCAACCCACCGGTTCGAGACCCTCACGTCACTCTCCGCAGTCATTGCACACGCTCGGTGATCAGCGGAGATGGGTCCCCGCCGGGACGACACCCGGGGGGAGCCGCCCGCCAATTCACCGGGGGTGACCTCCAACCCGACCAGACCGCGGGCCGCCAACCACCTGGGTCGCCGACCGCGCGGTCACCCGCGGGGGCACAGGGCTCAACGGCTCTCCGAACGCGACGCTGCCAGACCGTGACGCACGAACTTTCGCCGCCCGCGCACCGGACCATCCGCCCGGCACCGGCATACGCCGCACACGCACCGTGACTCATCGTGCGGACCGCGGCCAAACTTGCCAGCACCCCCGTGAAAGACCTCACCTCCACCGTGGCGTCCACGATGGCGACGACCGCGGCGGGGCCGCCGATGTCCGGAGACGCGTCACCGAACCGGCCCGTTCGTCACGGCGTCGTCGCCCGCGGCCACCGCCGCGCCGGGAGTTGGTCCCCGACTGCTCGAGTACTACCCACCACGACTGTCCGCCCGGCAACTCCGCAACCGCCGACCCACCACACCCCGGCAACGCCGCGGCAGGCGATCCCCCCATCGATCGGCCGCGTCCCGCCGACAACGGAACGGGACGAAAATGACCAGCGAGTTGACCGAGCCATGAATGTTCGAATTACTGTGTAAGGCGGCTGCCGCGTTCACGTGGGCGGTATGCGTCCAGAACGGTAGATGCGAACGCTTGCCGTCTTTTTCCAAGTCATCCGACCAATACGCAGCACTTACTGCGCGTTGCCCGGGACGGCGGGAAACCTCGGCACCATTGCGGCCACGCCCAGATGTTCGCCGTAGCGGTGCGCGGCGGCGTGACCCACGCAATCGAGCCCCCTGTGGGCCCGGGTCGGTCGGTATTCGTCCTGCACGGGCTGCCAAGTGCGGTCAGCCCGGCGAGCTTGGCTCTCGGCCTGCGCCTGTTCAGGTTGTTCGGGTGCAACGGCTGCAGGGCGATGGACCACCCGCCGCGAACGATCACGATCAGTGACGATACCAATCGCGGAAGGTGAATCACGCTTGCGCAGGGCCCGCTGGCCGGGTTCACCCGTCGAGCCGTCCGCGCCGGGCCCGTGGGGGACGCGATGGTCGACATTTACCACGTTGTGGTGGTCGAGGATGACCCGAAGCCGCCGAGTACCTGCGGTTGGTTCCCGTCAAGAGGGGCCGGTACGCGCGTCGACACGGTCGCCGACGCCGACCTCGCGGCGGACATCCTGCGCCGCGTCGAGATCGACGTGGTGCTCACCGATACCGAAGTCCCCGGAGCCGCCGGTGTTGACCCGGCGGCCAGGGCGCGGAAACTGGTTGCCGTTCACGGCGATCATGGTGATGACGGCGCACGCCTCGGTCGATGACACTGTGACCGCGCTACGCAGCCCGGCCGATGAGTTCTTCGTCAAACCCGTCACGGCCGCCGAACTCGCCGCTACCGTCACCGAACTGGTCGAGCGCGGGCGGGAACGCGCGCCGGCCGGTGGCACGGTTCTGGCCATCGGCTCGCACCCGGACGACGTGGCGGCGCACGGCATCCGGCCGGTCGCTGGCGTGTTCCGATGAGCATCGGTGCGTCCGGTAACGGGCAGCGGGCAACGGCGACCGTGCCGGCGTCGCCGCCGGCGGACCGGCCACCCGTCCCGACCGTGCTGATCGTCGACGACGACCCCGACCAGTTGGGCCTTCTCACCGCGTACTTCTATCGCGCCGGGTGCAGTGTGATCGGCCTTGCCGACGCCGAGCAGGCGTTGGCGTTGCCTCATGACGTCGAGCTGGACCTGATGGTGCTGGATCTGCGGCTGCCGGGGATGGACGGTTGGGAGTTGACCGGTCGGCTGCGGTCCCGCTATCCCCGGTGCCCGATCGCGATCACTTCGGTGCTGGATGTGGAGGAGTACCCGGACGCCGACGGGGCGCTGCCGAAACCGGTCAGCAAGGCGCACATCCATCGGCTGCTGGCCTCGACGATCCGGCGGTGGGAACTGTGAACCAGGCACCGGTGGTGGTGATCGCCGATGACGACGCCGATATCCGGCAGCTGGTCGGGGTGGCGGTGCGGCGGGCCGGCGCGTGTGTCGGGGCCAGCGTCGCGGACGGCGTCGCCGCCTGGCAGGTGATCCGTGACCTGGAGCCGGATCTGGCGATCCTGGACGTGGCGATGCCAAGGATGAGTGGCTTGCAGGTGTGCCGCTCGATCCGGGCCGATCCCGGCATCGCCGGTACCAGGGTGATGTTGCTGTCCGCGGCGGTGCACCCGGCGGCCGTCGAGGCCGGCACCGCAGCGGGCGCGGATCTGTACGGCGTGAAACCGTTCAGCCCGCGGTCGCTCGCCGCGCAGATCCACGACCTGCTGGCCGCGCCGGCGCCGCGCCGATAGCTGCTGGCGGGTTCCCGGCGGAACAACGACCGGCCGCGGCTGGGGGGTCGAGCGGCCGCGCCGTAAGAGATCGACGGCCGCCGGAGGTCCGATGGCGGCGGCCCGCGGCGTGCGCCGGTTCTACGGCGGGGGTGGTGCTGGGTCGAGGGTTCGGGGTAGTTCGAGGGTGAAGGTGGTGCCGTCGCCGACGGTGCTGGCGACCCGGATGCTGCCGTGGTGTGCTTCGGCGATGGCCTTGGTGATGGTCAGTCCGAGACCGACGCCGGGGACCGCGTTCGCGGTGGCGGTGGAGGCGCGGAAGAACCGGGAGAACAGCCGGTCGAGTTCGTCGGCGGGGATGCCGACACCGGTGTCGCTGACGCTGATCAACGCCGCGGGGTCGGGGGTGTCGCCGGTGCCCAGGGTGACGGCGACCCGGCCGCCGGTGGGGGTGAACTTGACGGCGTTGGAGATCAGGTTGTCCACGGCCTGACCGAGCCGGACCGGGTCGCCGCGGACGATGACCGGTTCGACGCAGGCGGCCAGCTTGAGCGTGACATCACGGCCGGCGGCGACCGGGGCGGCGGTGTCGATCGCCGCGGACAGCACCGCGTGCAGGTCGACGGGCTGTTCCTGCAGTTGGAATCGTCCGGATTCGACCTGTGCGGTGAACAGCAGGTCGGACACCAACCGGAGCAGCCGGTTGGCGTTGCGTTCCACGGTGCCCAGGTAGGTCAGTTGTTCGGGTGTCAGCGGGTTGTCCTCGTCGTCGATGACCAGTTCCAGGTAGCCCAGGATGGAACTGAGCGGGGTCCGCAGTTCATGTGAGATCAGGTTCACGAACTCGTCTTTCATCCGGGCCTGTTCCCGGTCCCTGGTGACGTCGGTGCCGACGAACAGGTAGCCGTCCAGGTCACCGGCGGCGTCCCGGCGGGCGGTGACCGCGACGGCGACGCGCAGTGCGGTCCCGTCCGCGGTGAGGTAGGTCCAGTCCCGCACCTGCGGGGTGCCGTCCCGGACACCGGCGACCACCACGCCGAACGGCGAGCCCGGTGCCTGCGCGCCGGCGACGGCCAGATTCCCTTCGGGATGCAGGAACCGGGTGATCGGGTGGCCGATGGCGTCGTGTGCTGCCACCCGGAGCATCTTCCGGGCGCCGCTGTTGAACACGTCGATCCGGCCGGCCGGGTCGGTGCCGATGATGCTTTGTTCGGTGACCGCGTCGATCACGCTGCTCAGTTCCCGGGCGGATTCCCGGGCCAACGCGGACGCGGCGGCCAGCACCGCGGCGTGGTCCTCGGCGGCGGTCAACAACTCCGCCTGGCCGCGGCGCAGCTTGTCGACCGCGCGGACCCGGGACCGCAACCGGCGGGACACCTCGTTGATCGACAGGCACACCAGGCCCAGGATCAATGGGGTGAAGATGATCCGGATCCACTGCCCGCCGTCCAACGCGGTCGGGTCGTAGGCCACCGGCAGCAGCAACGCGGCCACCGTCACCGGGCCGCCGAGTAGCAGCGGCAGCCGACCGGGTTCCACCCCCAGCGACAGCACCGGCAGGGCCATCATGATGGTGAACACCGACGTGGGGCCGCCGGTGCCGGCGCGCAGGAAGCCGACCGCCAGGATCCCGGTCAACGGGATCAGCATCGCCGCCCGCGACGGCAGGTGCGGGGCGCGCAGCACCACCGCCGCCGCGGTGGCCAACCCCATCAGCACAGCACCGGTGACGACCGCGCCGGCGTGGGTGACGTCCACCCCCGGCACCAGGAACATCACCTGCGCCAGCAGGTACACGCCGACCGTGCAGGCGCCGACCATGCCTATCCATCGGTATGAACCGTCGCCTGGAATGCGATCCTCCGAATACCGGCACTGCCCGCGGGTGACGGGTCGCCCGGTTTCACGGCCGGTGCTCGCGTTTCTCCCCAAGTACGGTCGAACCGGAGCGACCAGTTATTCCTCGCGTTCACCCGTTCGTAGGTGACGTCATCGGCTAATTTCTCCACGATCAGCAACCCGTATCCCCTGATCTGCGGCACACCGGATGCGGACGGCGTCGGTCTGAACCCCGCACTCGACGAGCATGGTGCCGGGTTCGGCGCTGCCGTGCTGCGGGCCGTAGGCGTGGTCGATGACGTTCATGCAGACTTCGTGCACGGCGAGTTCCGTCTTCGCCTGCAGCTCGGCCGGCTTCCGGCCCGGTCGGTGCCAGCACCCCGCTGAGCCACGGGCCCAACCGCCGCAGGGACAGGGGATCGGCGTGCATGGTGAGCCGCCCGGCCGGGGCGCCGCTCACGTCGGTGGCGGTGCCTCCCGCAGCACCACCAGCGTGCGGTCGTCGGCGGCCGGCGTCCCGGCCGCATGGTGGTTCACGTCGGCGAACAGGTGTTCGCCGATCTCGTCGACCGGGAGGTGGGAGAAGCCGGCGACGTTGCGGTGAAATCTGTCGTATCCGTACAGGACACCGGTGTCGCTGTCCTGTTCGGTCAGCCCATCGGAACCGAGCACCAGCAAACCGTCCGCCGTCAGCGGCACCCGCTGGGTCCGTCCCTTCATCGCACGGATCACCCCGATCGGCGGCATCGACGGCGGCACGGTGCTGACCTGCCCGCCGGCCAGGGACACGATCGGGGAGTGCCCGGCGTTCGCGAGGTGAACAATCCCGCTGCCGGGCCGGTAGGAACCCAACGCCATGGTGACGAACAGGCCGACCCCGCTGAGGTAGTCGAACAGGTCCTCGCCGACGGCCCGCACCGCGGACGCCGGATCATCGTCCGGGCAGCGGTGCATCGCGACCCGGGCGGCGCTGACCGCCATGGTCATCACCACGGCGGCCGGCAACCCCTTACCGGCGACGTCACCGACGGCGAACCACAGGACGCCGTCCAGGATGTCGAAGACCATGAAGTCACCGCCGGCCAGCTTCGCCGGGACACTTCGGGCGAACACATCCACCCCGGCCAGTGCGGGCGCGGCCGCCGGCAGGATCGCCTGGGCCAGGCTGGAGGCGAGCTGATGTTCGCGGTCCACGGCGGCTTGGTGCACACCCCGACGATGCAGGTCGGTCAGGGTCAGCAGCTTGTCCACGGCCGCCAGCACGGCATCGACCAGCTTCAGCTCGCCGGTGGTGTAGTGCGGCCCGAAACACCGGGCCAGTCCCAGACATCCATGACCGCCGTCCGCACCGCCCAGCAGTGCGACAACCGCGCCTCCCCTGGTCAACTCGATCGGATGCGGCTCCGGCGTGGACACCGCCGGCTTCCACGAGCTCGTTTACCAGCTTGGTGGCCAGGGAGGTCAGTAAGCGGATCGTGACGGTGTCATCGCCGCGGCCTTGGATCATGTATTCGATGACCCGGACCGGGATACGGACATCGTCGCCCAGCTGGGTGTTCCCGGTGCGTCTGATGGACTGCTTGACCATGGGCGGCAGGATCTCGGAGCGGAACGATCCGTCCGGGAGGAACTCCAGGACGGGCAGTTCCAGGGTGTCCGAGACCCCGCCACAGCAGGTCCGCACCGGTGGCAGCGGCCCTGGTCCACAGGTCGTAGGAGTAGAAACCGCGGTCGGCGACCAGCAGCATCCCGGCCTGCAGGTAGCCGTCGATGACTTCTTCGGCCAGGGTCCGTTCGTCGGTGCGGACCGCGCCCAACGCGGCGCCGATGGTGGCATGGCTACCGACCTCCGACAGGGTGGCCATCCGGACCTGCGGGAACGCGGACCGGTTGACGTCTTCTTTGCCGCTGTAGCCGAATTCGGCGGCGTTCTCGGCGGTGTCCGGCACGTCGAGCACGACACCGTCGATGGCCACCACCCGCCGGCCGGCGATGAACGCCGACGCCGCTCCCGGGCGGGCCACCGGAACGGCGGCCCGATTGAACAATTCCCGTAACGGTTCCGCACCCAATCTGGTGCGGGCCCGGGATATCGCACCGTCGGTCGGAATCTGCCAATCCGCCCGCCACCTGTTCAGGCTGGTCAGGCCGTGCACGAGTCGCCGGGTGACCTCTTCGTAGGCTTCACTGGCGTACAGGGTGAGCGCCAGCACCAGGCACACCACGACCCGCGCCGGGAGCAGCCGTTTCCGTTGTTCCGTTGCTTTCGTCTCGGCCAGCACCGTATCGACCAGGTCCCGGTGGAAAACCCGGGTCAGCACGCCGATACCGATAACATCCGTCAACAGCCGCCCGTTACCGGACAGGTCCGATCTCCCGATCATGAAAACGGAAGGTAGATCCAATTCAACAGGAATGCAACAAACGGCCCGAGAGGCCCGCTCCCGGTGCCTGACGGCGCAACAATCAAATCACCCTCACCGGGACCAGGAAAAGGTATCCAAAACTCCGTCATGCACCGATATCACCGCAGGTCAGCCCGACACGAAACGTCCGGGGCCGACAGTTTTCATACCGCTTTGGAGACCTGCCCAACATGGCAACCAAGGCTCACCGGGCAATTCAGCCCCGGAATCGCTAAGTCAACGGCATTGGACTTACGACAGGCCGTTGACGCGTCCTCGCAGGTAGGGGGCATGGAGCGGGTCGTCAACACGCCGTGAGGCGTGCCAACTAATTCGAAAGAAAGGTGCCACTTACCGTGAAACACGACAGACCGGCAGGACCAAGCCGCGCAGTCTCCCACGGTTTGTCCCGCTCTCCCGTGTGGCGCGTAGGGCGCCACACCGGGCGGTTCGGGCCGATCGGGGCGATTAGAGGTAGGGCCGCCGGGGGGTACGCGAGTGTGTGCGTCAGAACCCGCTCTATGCGGGCTCACCACGGAGGAAGTTGTCTATCTTGTCGAGTCGCGTGAGTGGGGTTCCCCAGCGCCCGGCGTAGTGAACCTCGATCGTGTCTACGGGTACAACGTCGGCCACTCGAATCGGAATGCCCCGCAAGTTCCAGCCCACCGACTGTTCTGTGAGATGTGGATAGGCGCGAGTTAGACATTCGCCGAGTTCTGGCGCAATTGTGATCTCTGTAATGCTCGCGGGTGCGCCAGATGTGAGTTGATCCATCAGGGCATCCCAATCGTCTGGGTGGTTCCACACTTCAAGCTTCATGGTTAGTTCGCCCCCACGAGGGTGATGGGTTCGACGCGGAAGGGCCGGCCTGGTCTTGCGGTTTCGAGTACGAGCCACTCTGCGGTGCTCTCGGCTCTCACGGCTGTTTGGCCCTTGGTGACTTCGACGAATGACCAGAATCGAACGTCTCCGTCGTTACCAGCGGTGTCCGCGTACTCGGCAACTACAGCTAGCGGTCGGTGGTCGGCCATTACTTAACGTTACTGGGATTGGGCGTTGTCGCAGGCGACTGTTCGGTCACACCGATGACACAGCGGACCGAAGGTCCACCCAAGGTTTCGATAATCAGCACTCCCTCGTCGAGAACACACCGGGATCGACGGGGAAACGGTCCGCGGTGAGGACCCATTCGGTGACCTCGAGGCAACCGCCCCAGCTGCCA
>Ga0075520_1001798_pt1 | contig 10489 bp, 8 predicted proteins | sample NGEPerB_FD_75100 | JGI IMG/M metagenome (GOLD analysis project Ga0075520, IMG submission 75100) | Arctic peat soil microbial communities from the Barrow Environmental Observatory site, Barrow, Alaska, USA - NGEE PermafrostAB12-B | ecosystem: Environmental > Terrestrial > Soil > Wetlands > Peat ...
GACATCATCATTCGAACGGCTTCACGTTTGAACTCTTCTGGATGCTTTCTGGGTTTTGCCATGGTGGACCTTTCGGGAGGATACTCCCTCGTTTGGGTGTCCACCAAATCGGGGCAATCTCAAAGGGCAGTCCTCCGTGACTGCCCCTACAGCACCCCCGAAGGCACAATCAGGTGGTACGCAATCGCAATCGCTTCGCGAAACGCACCGTGGGCGCGGTAGATAATTGGCGAGGTGACGCCCACGCCTCGCACTTTGGAGAAGCGCTTGCCGAATAGCCACTCGCAGCGCAAAACGTGATACGTGTCCGTGACCACTATGATTTGATTGAATGGCACCATTTTGCGCAAGAAGCTCACATTTTCAAGGGTCGATGTGGACTTATCTTCCAAGATTAATGCCGAGTCGGGCACGCCCAATTGCCGCGCAACCCCAGCTGCCGCGGCGGCCTCGGCGAGTGGTGACTCACCGACGCCACCCGTTAGAACGATGACCGGTGCAAGTCCGCGTCGCCACAGCTCAACTGCCTTCGTGGTGCGACGCACCAAGCCTGTGCTCGGCGACCCGTTTGGCAATACGCGGCACCCTGCTACCACGATGGCGTCCCAAGAGCCCGTCGGATCGGGACGGTGGCCGTAGACGTCCAGCACAATCGCGGTGGCAACCCAGAGGGGAAAACCGACCGCGCTAATCACGATCAGCCAGCTGGAATGCCGCATTGAATCTGGACGCTGGAGCGAATTTCCCGGCAGTCTCATGTCAGGCGTCCGCCGCAACAAATATCGGCAACTCGATCACAAACCGCGTGCCAGACGCAATGGACGCGTCCCAACCGATTAGGCCACCCGCGCCCTCGACGAGTCCGCGGCACACTGCGAGACCTAGGCCTGTTCCTTTACCTATTTCTTTTGTGGTCACGAAAGGTTCAAACAACCGCTCTCGCACGGACTCCGCAAGGCCGGGTCCGTTGTCTTCAACTTCGATTCGAACCAACGCCCCGCTTTGTCGGGCGCGAACTGTGACGGCACCCTCGCCACTGAGTGCATCGGCTGCGTTGAGTAGCAGATTGAGTAACACCTGCACCAACTCGGTCCGCGACAGGGCAACCAGGGGCAGCGGTTCATCCAGCATGCATTCGACATGGACCTGCTTCATCACCTTTTGCGGGCTCACTAACGCCAAGGCATCATCAATGGCGCCCGCGACATCCCCCGGCTCGCGAAGCGCTTGGTGATCTTGGGCTTGGCTGGGCCGGGCAAAGTCCAAAAGATCGCGCAAGATGCGGTGAATACGCTCAGTTTCCCGGCGCATGCGCGCCAAAAAGTCGCTCTGCTCGGTTGCTGAAAGGCCCCCTTCGATCAGCAGATCTTGCAACCCAATCAGCGAGGTAATCGGGTTGCCTATTTCATGTGCTAAGCCCGCCGCTAACCGCCCAACCGAAGCCAGCCGCTCAGTACGCACGAGACGCTGTTGCGCCTCCTTGAGCCTTTCGGTTGCCGCATTGACGTCTTCAATGCGCCGCCGCAATTCTTGCTCCTCGTTCAGCAAATGTGCGGTCATCGTGGCCAGGCTGCTGTCCAACATGCTAAGCTCGCGCGCCGGCATTTGCGCCACTTCCCAGCGTCGCGAACCCGAGGCTACGCGCTGCGCGGCGCCTGCCAAAGTTTCCAAGGGTTGAATCACGAGGCGACCGAGGGCGATGAAAATTGCTAATAAGAGCATGAGTGCGACCAGCCCCATGTAGAGCGCGAAGGAGCGAGTCAATGCGTGCAAGTAAGCGCTTGACTGGTCTAGAGCGACCGCTACGCGTGCAGTGCCGCGAGCGTCCGACACAATGACCCCGAGCGCTCGTTCGTGATTGACTTCAACAATTGTCCCTTCACTGGCCGCTGCGCTCAGCTGCGACAACTGCTGAACCCATACGTCCGGGCCCGATTCGGAAAGCTCGCGTCCATGGGGTTGTATGACCCAATCGGCCAAAATCCTATTGCCCAGTTTGGACTTGATGTTGAGCCCCGAAAGCTCAGCCTCCGCAACGCTGCGGCCAAGCTCAAGGGCTGCGCGCCTTTGAACTTGGTCAATCGACAGCCGCGCCAATGCACTTTGCGCCCACAGCAGCGGAGCAAACGCCAGTATGAGTAGCCCCGCGACCAGCAGCAGAATCTGCAATCGAAGTCCAATGCGCACGCCCGGTCATCTTTGCACATTCCGCTGGCCCGGCCCCGAATACTTGGCCGGTAACCGGAAACTGGGCCCGGTGCTCGCAGGTCTGTTACGCGGAGGGTTCGCATGGACCCGCTCGTCCGCGCCGCCTTCGTCACGCAAAACCTTCTGGTTCGAGGCTTTGGCATGGCACTGAGCGTGGGTTTAGCGCTCGTGCTCGCGGCCGTCCAAGCGGGCAGACTCTCGCCCTTTTGTTTGTGGTTGGTTTTAGCGACACTTGGACTAACCCTGGCGACTCGCATTCGGAGTCGCCGTCGCATTGCAACGGATTCAGTTCGCCACGACCTTGAGCTGTTCACACAACTAGTGCTGGCTGTGCGTGCAGGGCTATTACTCTTGGGGCCGACGATTGGGCAATCTTGGTCGGCCTCCGTGTACGTCGTGCTCATGCTCGCGGCGGCCTTCGCGCGACCGGGTGCGGCTTTCGGCACATTGATATACGCAATGGCTCTTGAGGCCGTGGCCCTAGGTGTGACAAATCCCAGTCAAATTCTCGAGCGGCTCTGGCCGCAGGCGACCTTGGCCACGATATTCACCAGTCTAAACTTCGTCGTGTTTCGCGCCGAGATTGCGCGCGTGCGCCGCCTGTCGCGCGAGCGCATCGATGCTGAATTGCAACGCACCAAGGACGCCGCGCGATCTTATCGCCTCTTGACGACACCAAGCTCCGCAGTTGAACGCACCGGGCCTCTGCCGATCCGTGGCAACGAAGACCGCGCGCTCAGTGCCGCCGTCGAAGAAATTCACGCCGCTTCGCAATTTGCGTTGGATTTGCTGCGCCGGGCTCTAAACCTAAAGTCCGTCGTGTTACTCTGGCTCGACAGTAGTCGTCAGCGATTGAGCATTCATGAAATCTCAAGCCTGCATGATGGCATAAAGACCGGACCTTTCAGTGCAAAGGACGGCGTGATTGCCGCCGCGCTGGCACAGCAAAAACCGATGACTTGGGTCGGCTCCCGCGCGGCCCGGCATGTCCCGTATTATTCAGAGCCACCCCTAGTGGGTGGTGTTTGTGCGGTTCCCGTCGTCGATCATGGCCATGCGCGGGGCGTGCTAGTGGTTGATCGCGAGAGTACGGGTGAGTTTAGTGATCAAGAGCAGGAGCTTCTGCAAGCTACCACGCGATTTTTACTGCGCGCCATCGAAAATGAGCGTGTCTTCGTGCAGCTGGAAGCCGCAAAGATCGAGCAGGGCAAACTTTACCGTACGGCGGGGTTGCTGGCCGCGGCAACGACGGAAGTCCAAGTTATTGAGTCGGGTGTCGGCGGTGCACGCGAATTTGCTGCCTTCGATTTTGCAATTGTAACGCTGTTTGACAAGACCGCCCGCGAGCATGAAATTTGTGCCGCCAGTGGCGAGGGCACAGAGCAGCTCGTCAGCAGGCGATTCAAGCACAACGCCGGTCTGGTATCCATGGTGGTGTCCAATCGCCACCCGCTGCCGTACCGCGGTGACTATGACCCAATCCGGCAACTCGTTTTTGAGAGCGGCATTGACCTACCGGTGTTGCCAAGTTTGCTCGTGCTGCCGCTCGTAGTGCACGACCGTGCCCTGGGAACACTCATCCTGGGCTCGAAGCGCAAGAGCGCCTTTGGCGAGTCCGTCCGACCCACGTTAGAGGTACTCGCGAGTCATATGGCCGTGTCCCTAGCGAACGCCCGAATGTTAACTCGCCTGGAAGAACTGGCGACGACGGACGGCATGACTGGGTTAATGAATCGACGGACATTGCTCGAGGTGGTCGCGAATAAACTTCGCGCTGCGCGGCGCTTCCGCAAGCCCCTGAGCGTGCTCATTTGCGATATAGACCATTTTAAGCGAGTGAATGATACGTACGGTCACGACGTCGGAGACCAGGTAATCAAGGGGTTTGCCGATGCCCTGCGGCGAATCAAGCGTGATATTGACGTTGTGGCACGCATTGGGGGCGAAGAGTTCGTGTTCTTGTGCGAGGAGACGTCAGACCAAGGCGGCTTGCAACTAGCCGAGCGAATTCGCGCCGAGCTCGAAGCGATGCGCTTTACGACCGAGCAAGGCGAGTTCCAAGTAACGTCCTCCGTCGGCGTTGCTACATTCCCAGCCGCCGGGCAAGAATGGGAATCACTATTCCGAAGCGCCGACGAAGCCCTGTACGCGTCTAAACGCGGTGGCCGTAATCGCGTGACCCTGTGGTCCTCGAAATTACCAGGCGTAGCCGCGTAATTCCCGCCCACACCTATGTACTCACGTTGTACGGGCGAGGCATGCCTCGCGCCTACTACACATTGTCGATTCCATGTCGAATGATGGGGCCCTTTTGCCCTGACCTTACCCACGATCTAAGCCAATATTCGCAGACTGCCGAACTCCGGCCCGAAGTTTGAGCTTCGCTTCGTGACCGATTCGAGGCTAGGATGCGGCCGAAGTGAGTGACGCCTCAGATCTCGAGAACCTGCGGACGGCTATCGATACGGTAGACGCCGAAATTCTTGCTCTGGTTGCAAAGCGAATCGTCCTAGTGCTGCAGATTGCCGACTACAAGCGGGGTCGCGCAATGCCCGTCTACGATCCTGCGCGGGAGCGTAACGTTATCGACCGACTGATTGCGTTAGCGCCGGCATCGCTAGATGCCCAAGTGGTGCGACGCGTATTCGAGCGTATCATTGACGAATCGCGCCGCATTGAACAACACCAGACGCCCGTCGCGTAGGGGCGACTCAGGTTTCGCCCACGTCTTTAATGCAACGTGTGCCAACGGCCGCCGTGTTCCACCCGTGGTACCTCACGCTCCGCCTCCCCGCTTGACCGCGCGATGGCTGCCAGACGTTGTGCGGGCCCTGCCACTACGATATGTACCCTGTCGGTTGCCGTTTCTGCTGCAGCCGAGCGCGCCAGCGCCAGGGCGTCCTCTTGAGCTTCTTCGCGCCTCCACTGATCCAACTTCACACGATCGTGCGCCTTCTTCCGTTGGTAGCCCCAAAAGAAGAGGCCAACGATGAAGCCCCAAACCACGGTCGTGCTGAAAAGCACGGGCCAAAACGTATATCGACGCGCGACGTCCTCTCGCCACTCGTATTCCAGCCCAAATCGGTCGATCCCGTAGGAGCCCGAGAGTGCAGCGTCGAAACCATTGCCTTGGCTTATTCGCTCGATGAGCCCGTCAAACCGATGATGGTCCTCGTGACGTGCCAGGTAGCGCACAACATCGGCCGCCTCGGCGTAGGCGATCGATGCCGTCATGGCGTCTTCTGGAAATGACCGCTCCAGCCGTTCTAGTGGCAACAAGGTTCCGGCGAGCGTGGCCGTCCACAATGTCTGCAGGCGCGGGATCGAACTTTCGCCCGATGCAAAGACCGCGAAGCCCTCATTGAACCAACGCGGAATCGGTTGGTCGTTAACGGCCTGGCTCAGGCCAATGTGTGCCAACTCATGCCGGAATGTCTCGACAATGTCGATGCGTTCATTGGGAGATTCAGGCATGAGCGTGAGCAGAACCAAGTTTAGTTCCGGGTAGGCCACGCCTGAAGCATATTTTGGATAGGGAACCCCTTCGGGAGCTAGGGCAAGCATCTCGCGGGAAGATCGAGCTATGCGCACGTTTACATCGTGGAGCACGAAACGCCCGACGCGTTCACTCAGTTGCGCACGTGCGGCATCCGCGCCGGCTATGAGCTTCTGAATGCGTTGACGTACCTCTGGGGGATAATGAAAGTGAATCCAGCCGCCGTCATACGTGTGAAAGCCCGGCGGAAGCACCGGTGGATTGGACGCTTCTGATGTTAAGCGTGGGGCATCCCCGGGGGGCAGCTGGCCCTCAGACCCGACTTTACACAATCCGAGGCTCGTAAAAGTCAATATCCCCAACAAAAGGACGAGCCAACTGGCCCTACGCAACTGACACAGGAACATCGGCAAGGTGCGCCCCAAGGGTGGGTACATCAACCCCAGCCTAAGAACGCTTTTAGCTCTCGTCAACGACCGCCGCCGTTCCGGCCGAATCCGGCGAAATCCAGCGCAATTGCGACAGCAGCATTGGACTGACCCGCGAGGCGGATTCCTGCCATCCGTCGTCGGTGCAAATTGATTGGACTTGGCACATTCAGCCATAAGCGCGTTGACTTTGCGGGGGCTAAACGTTGTAACTTGCTGCCCATGGTGTTTCTGCTGTCGGAGGACCCAGTGCTCCTCGAGCGAGTCAGGAATGGGGAACTCGTCTCACCCAACGCGTTTATCGAGCTCATCCGGCGTTCCTATCCGGAGCTTTGGCAACAACTGATATCCCATCTCGTCAAGAGGACCGAGACGACTGCAATCGAGGCGGGCGACGCCGTTCTAGTGAAAGACGATGACTGCGTGATCTCTGGAACACCCGTATTGCGGCGCACACGGCGAGCCCGCGAAGAGGACACGGATGATTCTCGCTATACGGATCGCCAAGACAGGCACAAAAGCGCAGAAAGTGCCGTCGAAGACGCCGAACAATTAGTCGAATTCGATGAGCAGGACCGGTCTTGGGACATTTGTACGAAGGTGAATGGCATCGTGAGCATCGATCGCCGCGCCAACGCAAACGCCCACGCCCGCTCAAACTATGATTCCCCCGGTCAGATTGACGTAACAACCTTTGAGGCGCTTCCCGCGGCAATCAAGGAAATTCCAATAAAGTTTGGGTCCGATGCCGTCCGACGAGAATTCACTGAGGCATTCGCTACTCGCTGCATACCCGTTGCGATTAATGCTTTCTTCAACGTTCGCGTGCTGCTCTCTGCCCCCGACGTTCTCCTGCTAGGGCGCCCAGATTTGCACGGAACTGAGCGCCTGCAAGATCAGTTGCGCAACCCAACCCACTTTGACTCTGAATACCTGCTCTTTCAATATAAAGACCGCAATCGCCTAGTATATCAATTTTTTGAGCAATTGCGCGATCAAGCCTTTGCCAGCGAAGACCGTTGCTCAAAGATGAGTATCGAAGAACTCCCGCGCAATGTCGGGTTAGACATCTTGACCGCATTGGCCGTGCCGCAAATCTACGGCACGCTATGCACGCAGCTCCGCATGCAATTTATGTTCGCTCAGCCGTCGATCGTGGTCGGTGCAACAATTGTGAGCGCAAGCGCGACCCTGCAACGACTGTGGGATCCAAACGTGCAGCTTGCCACGCTGGCGCGGTCAACCGCGTATCGGTGATGTTGACCCAGCCTAACGCCCGACGAACTCAACGCGGCGAAACCGCAGCGCGGACCAACGATCACTCAGTGACACTTGAGCGACGGTCTTTAAGCCTAAGGCAACAATGGGTTCCCAACCTCGATCTCGATTAATTTCATTAGTGCCTTTGGGATACGCGACCCACAAGCGAACATCGCCCTCGAGCCGCGTTGCCAGCCTCTCTGCCAGGCGAGCTACGGCTTCACGATGCGCGACAAATGCTAGGCCCACGTATTTGGCGCCAAGTTTTCTCGGCAATGAGAGTACCACTGCGTGATCGGGGCCCTCGAGAGCCACGGGCGCAATGTCATTCGGCAATCCAACGACGACCAATCGATCCCCGGGGCGAATACTGAGTTTGTCAGCAACAGGCTTTGTGCTCACCTCCAAGGCCTCACCCTCGCCTGTCATTGGGCTTGAAGGGGCTCGGGTTCTTGCGCGGGGTGTCGCACGGCTAGCCATTGGCTATAGCTTATAGCTCAGTCGTACCCAGCCGCGGCGGATAGTAAAAAAAGGCACACCAATTCCGATTGGCCGACCGTGCGAGTGCCGTTATAGAAAAAGAAATGCGGGCCTTCCCTTCATTAAATGTTCCACAGCCTGGCCGTCATTATTCGAGGGACACCGAGGTCGCTGAGCGAAATGCGGGTGTAACATCGGTTATGTTGGGGCGTGCCTGGAATGCCTCGGCTTCAGCTCGTTTACGCTGCCAGCTTGGGGCCTATTGGTTGGTGGCGCTAACCCATCCGCAAGTTGGCCGCAGAAGCAGCCCGGTGAGCCACCATATCTTTCTTTTCTGGCCACACGGTGACGGTCTTTGCGCTCGCGGCAAGCGTGACGACTCTCGGTGAGCTCCGCGGCTATGGCGTGGCGCCGTATTTGGCTGCGCTTGGGGGTGCCCTGGCGGCAACTACAGGAGTGTTTCGAATTACGGCCGACCTGCATTATGCAACGGATAAACTCGCCGGAGCGCGGTGGGAACGGGAATAGGCGTAGGTTTGCCCATAATTCAACTTTCCAGGGTATTATGAATTCAACGCATGTTTGTGGAAATTTATGGTCTATAATTCCACAATTATGAGTTATACTAGAATCGTCCAATTCTTAAATCGATATTCGAAGTTAAGGGTGTCCCCATGAAACAACGCATAACAATCATTGAGGTTGCGAAAAAGTCCGGCGTCGCGGTCAGCACTGTTTCACGAGTTCTCAATGGCGGCTACGCAAGCCCCACGGTTCGCTCCCGCGTGCAAAGTGTTGTTCGGCAGCTGGGTTATGTCCCTTCCACCAGTGCTCGAGGCCTCAAGCTCGGCCGCACCGGTTTATTAGGGTTCGTTTCCTGGAACGTATTCGGTACCTGGGCATCGGGACTGCTGCGGGGAATTGAGGAAGAACTAGTCGGGCGCTCATCAAGCGTAGTCATCGCCAGCCTAGGTCTGCGTGGGACGTACGACCCGAGCGCGGTTAAAGCTTGGATCGGCGAGAGACGTGTTGATGGGCTAATCATAGCCCGCGCTAAGGAAGAAAACGCCGAGCTGATCGCGGCGCTTAAAGATTCAAATTTACCGACCGTAATTGTCGGCGCCGACTGTGAATTCAACTATGGTGTGTCGATAAAATCAAAGAACAAGAAGGCGGGGTCAATTGCGGCTGAGCATTTAATACAATTGGGTCATCAGCGCATTGCTTGCTGGACGGGGCCCAAAGAGTCATTGGCCGCTCGAGCTCGGTATGAGGGTGTAGAAGCAGCTCTTGTCGCTAGAGGTCTGTCACTCCAAAAAGAACATTCTGGATTTGCCTCAAGTTTTCATGCGGATGCTTGCGTGGGATACGCGCGACGTTGGCTTGCCTTGCCCAAACAATCCCGACCGACGGGCGTCGTCATGGCCAACGATGAGCAAGCCATGGTATTTCTGAAGTTGGTTCTGGACCGCGGCATTGCGGTGCCTGAAGATGTTTCGGTCGTTGGGTTCGATGGCATCGAGCAGGGCGCGCGGTTTTGGCCGGGCCTGACCACGGTGGCACAGCCGCTATACGCAATTGGCTCGGCGGCTGCGCGGCTTGTCCTGCAAATGGTCGAAGGCACCGAAACCCACATACCCGAACTGATGGAATTTGAGACTGAACTTCTCGTTAGGGAAAGCACAGGTCCGGCCCCCGAAAGTGGGGCGCTCGATTCCATAGAGATATCTGAAAGTTTCATCAGCACCAAAGCGGCTGTTGGGAATTCGAAGGCTAGGGCCCAAGGCTAGGCCGGCCGTGGTATATCACGACCCGTGTTGGTGCCATCGGCGAACTCTCGAATTTACCGCTGGCTGCGCAGGGGTCTTGGTGTTGTCGTTGCGGCAGGCGTAATTCTCGCATTGCTGCGGCTGCTTCGCCATTGGGATGGCAGCGAAGTACACGTTCGGCTGCTACCCCTGGCTCTTTCGGTTGCCGTACTGCTCGTTGCCAACGTCGTTCAAGCCCTCGGATGGAAGTTCCTGTTGGAAAGAATGGCGGGGAGCACCGTCGCTCTGCGGCCTCTGTTATCAGTCTTCATGTCCGGACAACTGGCACGTTACTTACCTGGCAAGGTTGGGCTCCCGATGGTGCGTATTGCTGGGGCTGCCAAACTTGGCGTGTCCGCACGTCTAATCGCAGCCTCCGTGGGCATTGAAGTTGCCGCGTGGATTGGCGTTGGTACCTTGGTTGGTTGTACGGCACTGCTCTGCAATCTTAGTCTCGTGTCGCCAATCCCCGGCCTCGATCGGAATTGGCTATGGCTGTGTTCAATTTTGATTCTACTCGGGCTCTTGGCAGCCCTGCTTTTGGACCGGAATCGGTTCCCAGCCTGGATGTTACGAGTGTTACGCGCCGAAGGCCAAGGGCCCTTCGTGTCATTGCTTATGATCAGCATGCAGCTATTGGCTTGGCTGGGCTGGTGGGTGCTGGGTCTATTGATATTGATTGCATTGGGAAGTTCAATCCACGTGGCCATAACTCAAGCCGGCATTTTTATTTTGGCCCCCATATTAGGGTTTCTCGCGATGGTCGCGCCCGGTGGGCTCGGCGTCCGCGAGACGGCCATCTCCTACGC
>Ga0075520_1001799_pt1 | contig 10485 bp, 8 predicted proteins | sample NGEPerB_FD_75100 | JGI IMG/M metagenome (GOLD analysis project Ga0075520, IMG submission 75100) | Arctic peat soil microbial communities from the Barrow Environmental Observatory site, Barrow, Alaska, USA - NGEE PermafrostAB12-B | ecosystem: Environmental > Terrestrial > Soil > Wetlands > Peat ...
CAAGTACACGGTCGAGCGCTTCGCCGCCATGCTCGAGGACGCGGGCTTTTCGCCAGCTCGCCACTGGACCGACGCAGAGGGCTGGTTCGCCGTCTTCTGGGCACCGGCCTGAGCTGTCGGCCCCCACGCTCACTGCGTTCGCTGCCCCCCGAGGGGGGTGCTCAGCCGCCTTGGGAGCGGCCCGGCGCCGGCTGGGCCGACCTCGGCTCAGTGCTGGGCGATGAAGCCCAGCAGCCGCTCGCGTGACGCTCGCCATGCCGCGGCATTGCCGCCGACATGCACGCCCTGGCCCGGGCTCGATCCGTTCGGCACGTCCTTGCGCACACGCAGCGGCATGTCGCTGTCGAAGTCGTGGTACGCGCCGGCGTAGACCTCGATCTCGGGCTTCGGCTCGGCGCTGGCGCGCACCAGCGCGCGACAGGAAGCCGCGGGCGTCCAGTCGTCGGCCCCGCCGACCAGCATCAACAGCTGGGCGACCGGCTCGTAGCCGCGCTTCACGTCGGCATCGCAGCCGGGATAGAACGCGACGGCGAATGCGGGATGTATCAGCGCGGTAGCGACGTCGCGATGGCGCGCGTTGGTCGCGGCCAGCACGGTGCTGGCGCCATTGGACCAGCCGACCAGGCCGATCCGCTTCACGTCGACGTCGGACCGCTCGGCCAGGTACGCAACCGCGCCGAGCGCATCGAGGCGGCGATTGGCCTGCGTCACGCGGCGCCTGCCGAGGCGCTGCGTGCAAAGCTCGGTTTCATAGCGGGCGGTCAGCGAATCGACGACCAGCACGTGATAGCCGGCGCGGTTGAAGAGCGCCGTGTAGTCGCGTATCCGCTTGCTGAGCTGACCGCGCTTGTCGTAGGGGCCATCGCAGCCGTGCAGCAGCGCCACCGCCGGCGCTGTCGAGGTCGAGGTCGAGGTCGAGGTCGAGGCGGGGAACCACAAGGCCGTCAGCATGACCGGCGCGCTGCCCTCGCCGTCGAGGCTCGGAAACGAGACCCGCTCATCGGCACGCGCGGCGAGCGATCCGGCCAGCGCGAGGCAGGCGAACAGCACCCGCATCGCCACGCTCATCTCAAGCCACGCCTCTGCCGTGCGGCAGGATGCCGGGCGGATCGAGCTGCGCGCCCGGCTGGATCGCTTCGTAGTGCAGGAAGACCTCGTCGCCGTCCGGCTCGGCCGAGACGAGGCGCATGCGCCGCACGTCGGCGAGGTCGAAGCCGACGCCATCGGCCAGGCTCGGCGCCGGGCCGCCGACGACGAGCGGGCACAGCGTCAGGTGCATCTCGTCGATCGCATCGGCGGCGAGAAACTGGAACAGCAGGTCGCCACCAGCCTCGACAAGCAAACGCTCGACGCCGCGCCGCGCGATCTGCTCGAGCATCCAGGCGATCGGCATCCGCTCGCCCGCGGCGCCGCTCCAGCCGACGGCTTCGAGCGGGAAGCCGTCACGCAGCGACGCGGCGTTGGTGAGAAAGAGCGGACGGATCGCCTGCTCGGCGGCGAACTCGGGGATCAGCGGCACGTCGAGGCCGCGCGTGACGACGACGTTCCACGGCCGGCCGCGCAGGCGACTCCGATCGGCCGCGTCGGGCAACGCCGGGTGCGGCCAGTTGCGAAAGGTGGCGCCTCCGACCAGCACGGCGTCGGCGTCGGCGCGCAGCCGGCTCATGCGCGCGTGATCGCGCGGGCTGCCGAAGAACGCGAAGCGCCGCTCGCGCGTGTTGATGCGGCCATCGAGCGAGATCGCGGTGTTGCTGACGACCTTCAAGACGCTGTCCGGCGACCTCGCGTGATCTGCACGCCGGCCCATTCGAGGCCCTGCACCGGAGGCCGCTTCTTCACCGAGACGGTGACGTGGTCGACCAGGCGATTCTTCAGCACGACCTCGGCCAGCACCTCGGCGACCCGTTCGATGAGCAGGTACTCCTGGCCCTGGACCGCGTCGATGAGATCGGCGGCCAGCCGGTAGTCGACGGTCTTTTCGAGATCGTCGGAGACGCCGGCCTCGCGCAGCGACGGGCAGAACAGGCGCAGCTCGACGCGCAGCGATTGCGGCGTCGCCCGCTCCGGATCCGTGCAGCCGATCCGGCACGGCACTTCGAGGCCCTCGAGGAACAGGCAATCCATGTCGCTCATGTCAGCCTCTCATGCGTTCTGCTCGACCCAGCCGGCGACCGAGGCAAGCGCCTCGCCGAGCTGGGACGGATCGGTGCCGCCGGCCATGGCCATGTCGGCCTTGCCGCCGCCCTTGCCACCGACCTGCTGGGCGACGAAATTGACGAGCTCGCCGGCCTGGACGCGCGAGGTGCTGTCGGCGGTGACGCCGGCGGCGATCTGCACCTTCGCGCCATCGACCGCGGCGAGGACGACCACCGCCGTCTTCAGCTTGTCCTTGAGCTTGTCGAGCGTGTCGCGCAAGGTCCTGGCGTCAGCGCCGTCGAGCCGCGCCGCCAGCACCTTGAGCCCCTTGACGTCGACCGCCTGCGCCGCCAGGTCGCCGCCTTGCGAAGAGGCCAGGCGCCCCTTCACGGCGGCCAGCTCCCGCTCGAGCGAACGGACGTGCTCGAGCACCTGGCCGAGCCGGGCCGGCACCTCGGCAGGCGCCGCGCGCAAGGCGCCGGCCAGACGCTGCAACGTGCCTTCGAGCGTTTGCAGATAGGCCAACGCGTTGTCGCCAGTGACGGCCTCGACACGGCGGATGCCGGCGGCGACGCCGCTCTCGGCGACGATCTTGAACAGGCCGATGTCGCCGGTGCGCTCGACGTGCGTGCCGCCGCAGAGCTCGCGGCTCGATCCGATGTCGAGGACCCGCACCTCGTCGCCGTACTTCTCGCCGAACAGCATCATCGCGCCGAGCGTCTGCGCCTCGGCGATCGGCATGACGCGGACATGGGTCGGGTGGTTCTCCAGGATCTCGGCATTGACCAGCGCTTCGACCCGGCGGATCTGCGCATCGGTCAGCGGCGCGTTGTGCGCGAAGTCGAAGCGCGTGCGCTCGGCGTTGACGAGCGAGCCCTTTTGCTGGACGTGCTCGCCGAGCACCTCGCGCAGGGCCTTGTGCATCAGGTGCGTCGCGCTGTGGTTGCGCACGGTCCTGGCGCGGCGCTCGGCATCGACCTTCGCGTTCAGCACGTCGCCGACCCTGATCTCGCCCTCGACGACGCGGCCTTCGTGGCCGAACACCATCTGCTGGATCTTCATCGTGTCTTCGACCAGCATCCGCGAGGTCGCATTGCGCAGCTCGCCCGTGTCGCCGACCTGGCCACCCGACTCGGCGTAGAACGGCGTGTGGTCGAGCACGACCACGGCATCGTCGCCGGCTGCCGCCGAGCCGGCAGCGCTGCCGTCGACGTAGATCGCGACGACCATCGCGGTGTCGTGCGTGAGCTGGTCGTAGCCGTGGAAGGACGTCGCGGCGCCGACGTAGTCGAGACCTTGCGCGACCTTGAACTTGCCCGCGGCGCGGGCCTGGTCGCGCTGCTTGGCCATCGCGACGTCGAAGCCGGTCGTGTCGACGGCGACGCCGCGTTCGCGGCAGACATCGGCGGTGAGATCGAGCGGAAAGCCATAGGTGTCGTGCAGCTTGAACGCAACCTCGCCCGCGAGGACGCGCTCGCCCGACGTCGGCAAGGCGGCGATCGCCGCGTCGAGGATGTCCATGCCGTTGGCGATCGTCTGGAAGAAGCGCTCTTCCTCCTGGCGCAGCACGTCGGTCGCGCGCTGCCGGTCGCGGCGCAGCTCCGGATAGGCGTCGCCCATCTCGGCTGCCAGGCCGGCGACCAGCTTGTGGAAGAAGGGCCTGCGCGCGCCGAGCTTGTAGCCATGGCGGATCGCCCGCCGCGTGATCCGGCGCAGCACGTAGCCACGCCCTTCGTTGCCCGGGATGACGCCGTCGACGACCGTGAAGGTGCAGGCCCGGATGTGGTCGGCGATGACCTTGAGCGAGGGCGACTCCTGGTCGCAATCGCCGGCACCGGCCGCATCGACCACCCGCTTGGCCGCTGCGAGCAGCGTCACGAACAGGTCGATCTCGTAGTTCGAATGCACGTGCTGCAGTACCGCCGTGAGCCGCTCGAGGCCCATGCCCGTGTCGACGCTCGGCTTCGGCAGCGGGTGCATCACGTAGGCGCCGCTCTTGTCGTCGACCTGACGGTTGAACTGCATGAAGACGTTGTTCCAGATCTCGATATAGCGATCGCCGTCTTCGTCGGGCGAGCCGGGCGGCCCGCCGGGAATCTCGGGCCCGTGGTCGTAGAAGATCTCGCTGCACGGGCCGCATGGGCCGGTGTCGCCCATCATCCAGAAGTTGTCGGACGCGTAGCGCGCGCCTTTGTTGTCGCCGATGCGCACGATCCTCTCGACCGGCAAGCCAATCTCGTTCTTCCAGATGTCGTAGGCCTCGTCGTCCTCGGCATAGACCGTCGCCCAGAGCTTGTCCTTGGGCAGCTTGTAGACCTCGGTCAGCAGCTCCCAGGCGAAGGCCAGCGCGTCTTTCTTGAAGTAGTCGCCGAAGCTGAAGTTGCCGAGCATCTCGAAGAAGGTGTGGTGCCGCGCGGTGTAGCCGACGTTCTCGAGATCGTTGTGCTTGCCGCCGGCGCGAATGCACTTCTGCGACGAGGCGGCGCGCACGTAAGGGCGCGTGTCGAAGCCGAGGAAGACGTCCTTGAACTGGTTCATGCCGGCGTTGGTGAAGAGCAGCGTCGGGTCGTCGCCCGGCACGACCGGGCTCGAGGCGACGATCGTGTGCCCCTTCGACGCGAAGTAGTTCAGGAACGTGGAACGGATTTCGGAAGCTTTCATCGTTCGTCGGCAGTCACGGGATCGGGCGGTCGTCGACGGCCCATCCGCAATGGTAGGCGCTGATGGCGCGCGGCACGGCGGCAGCGGCGCAAGGCACGGCGCCGAGACAGGCTCAGCGCTCGTCGTTCGCGGCCTGGCGCAATGTGCCGCTCGCGTCCTGCGCCGCCGCCGGGCCGCCGACCGACATCGGCGGCGCCACCGCCGCCAACGCCAGAGCACGACGCAGCAGGCGGTCGGCCTGGTTGCCGTCGCCCGGATAGTGGGCGATGCCAACCGCGACAGCGACCGACAGCTCGACGCCGCCGATCGGAAACGGCATGACGATGCCGGTGGCGAGCTTGTCGGCAACACGAGCCGCATCGGCGGGCGTCAGCACCGCCCCGAGCAGCACGGCGAAGCAATCGTCGCCGACCGACGCGACGATGTCGCTGGCCCGCACGGCAGCGCGCAGGCGGACGGCGATCTTGCGGCGCAGCAGCTCGATGTCGTCGCTCGGCGCCGCGCCAGCGGCGGAGGGCTCGATTCGCAGGGCCACCACCGCCATCGGCGCGGGCTCTCGCTCGCGCAGGGCAAGCAGCTGGCTCAGGTGCTCGACGAACTGCTGGCGATGCGGCAAGCCGGTCGCCGGGTCGGTTGCGTAGGCGGGGCGACGCCCTTCGCCGCGACGACGCCGCTCGACCGCGAAGCGCAGCCGGCGCCAGCCGGCTGCGCCGACCAGCTCGTCGGGCGCCAGCACGTCATCGGCGCCGCGCCGCATCCAGCCGAGCGCGGGCTCGGCATCGGGCAACATGACCACGACGATCAGCGCGGCCCGCGCCGCGATGGCTTCGACCTCCGGGGCCGAGACGACAACGCTGGCCGCATCGAGAACGACGGCGTCGCAACGCGCGTCGCCGGCTAGGCGGGCCTGCGCCTCGATCAGCGTCGAGGCACGCTCGATCTCGGCGACCGGCTCGCCGCTGGGCGCGACCAGGGCAGCGAGGGGCGCCGAGGCGCCGATCAGGAGAAGGCGCAGCGGCCGGCTATCGACCACGGCCCGGCGCCGGAGCGCGCCGCACCGACGGCCGCGCCGAGGCATCGACGCTCGGCGGAGAGGCGCTGGCAGGGTTGCCTGTCCCCGTGACGCTGTCGCCGACGCCGCGGAACAGCGGCGACGCGTCGATCGCGGAACGGCCGCTCGTCGTCGTTCCGTATCCCGACGAGGCGAACACTTCGCTGATGCCGTTGGCGAGCAGTTCGGGGCAGCCGGTCTCGTCGGGGATCATCGTCAGGTGGGCGCCTGCGAAGCGCCCGCGCAGGCCGTCGTGGATCTGCTTCGACAGATCGACAGGTGCTCGCGTCGACCGGTAGATGAGCTGGTTGTCGCCGCCGTAGATGAAGAAGCAACTGGCCGACGCGACGGTGGGCAGGCCGAGGCCGAAGCACACCAGGGCGGCAAAAACGGTCTGGGCTTTCATCGGTTTCGCTCCTCGTGTCGAATCTCGCGACTTTACGGCGACTTCCTGGTCGCCAGCGACTTCGAACTGGGCAATGGCGTGCGACCGTACACGCGCGCGGCCGAGGCCGCCGGTCTCGGCGCCGATGCGAAGGCCTCGGGCGAGACCACAGTGCGTCCGTCCGCCGACCGGAGCAGGCGGCCGCCGCTGGCCCCGAGACCGTCGCACGGTCCTTGCTGGAAGATCACTTCCTGGCCGGTCGGGCAGCGAAAGATCTGCGCCTGGGACGCCGAGGCGATGACGAGAGCGCCGAAAGCAGCAGCTCCGGTCATGAACAGTCGGCGACGCATGGGCCTTTCTGCAGGGTGGCGACGCTGCGCACTCTAGGTGAACGCCCGCGCCATGTGCACGGCGCTTCGTGAACGTCGACACGGTCGGTCTACCATCCATTCATGCGCGCGGCCGCCATCGCACTCGTCGGTTGTCTTCTCGGAGGCCCTGCCGCTGGCGCCGATAACCTGAGCGTGAAGGTCCGGCGTCAAGGCGACACGGTCGTCATGGACGTCGAGGCCAACGCGCCTGGCTCTGTCGGCGAGGCGTGGTCGGTGCTGACCGACTACGACCACATGGCCTCGTTCATCTCGAACATCAAACAGAGCAAGGTCACGGCGCACGACGGAAATTCGCTCCAGGTCGCGCAGGCCGGCGAGACCAGGGTGGGCTTTCTCACCTTCGACTTCGCCGTCGTCCGCACGGTCGAGCTGGTGCCGCAACAGGAGATTCGCTCGGGCCTCGTGAGCGGCGACTTCAAGTCCTACACGTCGATCACGCGGCTCACGCCGACGCCAGCCGGCGTGCGCATCTCTCACCACGGCGAGTACGTTCCCAAGCGGTGGCTGCCGCCACTGGTCGGGCCGGCGGTCATCGAATCCGAGACGAAGAAGCAGTACGGGGAATTCGTCGCCGAGATCGCGCGCCGCAGCGCCGCGGCGCAGGGACGCTAGGCGTGTCGGCGTTTGCCTCCCTGCGCCTCGTCGAACGCACCAGCTGTTACACCCGGACGAGGGCTGCCATTTTCGTCGGGCGGACCGCACAATGGCCCTCGTGGGATCCGCTCTCGACTCCTCTCCGACGGCTACTGCACTGAGTGCGTCCGAGGCGGCCGCAACACAGGTTGTCCCTCAGGACGCGCTCTTCGCGGCGCTCTACAACGAGTTGCATCGGCTTGCGCGACGGGAGGCGTGGCGCGCCGGGCCCGATGCGCCGCTCGGCGCCACCACGCTGCTGCACGAGGCCTATCTCGACATGTCGCGGCGCGACGCGATCACCTTTCCCGATCGGGCCCGCTTTCTTGCCTACGCGGCGCGGGCGATGCGCAACGTCATGATCGATCACGTCCGCGAGCGCGGCGCCCAGAAGCGCGGTGGCGGCCTGCACATCACGTCGCTCGACACCCAGACCGCGGCGGCCATCGCCGAGCCCGAGTTGCTTTGCGACATCGGCATCGCCCTCGACGAGCTCGGTGTGCTCGAGCCGGCGCTTGCCCAGATCGTCGATCTGAAATTCTTCTGCGGCTTCGGCGTCGCCGAAATCGCCGCGCTGCAAGGCGTGTCCGAGCGCACGGTGCAGCGCCAGTGGGAAAAGGCGCGCGCGCTGCTCTATCGGTCCCTCGGCCCCGGCCGATGATCGTCGACGCAGGGCAGTGGCAGCGACTCAGCGCGCTGCTCGACGAACTGCTCGATCTGGACCTGCCGCTGCGCACCGCCAGGCTCGCGGAGCTGCACGTACAGGAACCGGCGCTGGCATCGGAGCTGGCCTCGCTGATCGAGAGCTCCACTCGCGCCGAAGAGGCGCAGTTCCTGGCCGGCCACATGCCGGCGCCGGCCGGCTTCAGCGGCGCCGGCACCGCCACGCTGTCGGGCGAGCGCATCGGCGCCTATCTGATCGACGCACCGCTCGGCCAGGGCGGCACCGGCGCGGTGTGGCGGGCCCGGCGCAGCGACGGCCGTTTCGAAGGCGAGGTCGCCTTCAAGCTGCTGCACCTGTCGCTGGTGGGACGCACCGGTGCGCGCCGGTTCGAACGCGAGGGCGCGATCCTGGCCCGACTGTCGCACCCGAACATCGCCCGCCTGCTCGATGCCGGCGTCACCGCCGCGGGCCAGCCGTACCTCGTGCTCGAGCTGGTCGAAGGCGAGCGCATCGACCGCCACTGCGACAGCCGCAAGCTCGGCGTCGGTGCGCGCGTCGAGCTCTTTCGCCGTGTGCTCGAAGCCGTCTCGCACGCGCACCGCCATCTCGTCATCCACCGCGACATCAAGCCGAACAACATCCTGGTCGGCCGCGAGGACGACGTGAAGCTGCTCGATTTCGGTATCGCCAAGCTGCTGCAGGAAAGTGCCGACGAAGGCGCGGCAATGGATTTGACCCGCGACGGAGGCCAGGCCTTGACGCCCGACTACGCGGCGCCCGAGCAGCTACGCGGCGAGCCCGTCACGACGGCGACCGACGTCTACTCGCTCGGCGTGCTTCTGCATCAGTTGCTGACGGGGCAGCACCCGACCATCGCCGAGCAATCGACGCCCGCCGAAGTCGTCCGGGCAACCCTCGACATCGACCCGACCCGCCTGTCGAGCGCCGTCACCGATGGCGGCGCCATGGCGGACGGGCCGGCGCTGCAGCGCATCGCGGCAGACCGCGACACGTCGCCGGCGCGTCTCAGGCGCCAGCTCGGCGGCGACCTCGAGAACATCGTCGCCAAGGCGCTGCGCAAGGTTCCGGCCGAGCGCTACCGGACGGTCGACGCCTTCCACGACGACCTTCGCCGCTGGGCCGCCGGCGAGCCGGTCAGCGCGCGCGCCGATTCGCTCGTCTATCGCATGCGGCGCTTCGTGTCGCGCCATCGCATTCCGGTCGCCGCGGCCGCCCTCACCTTTGCGGCCATCGTCGCCGGTCTGGTCGGCACGATCACCCAGGCCCACCGCGCCACGCTGGCCAGCGAGCGCGCGTCGCACGACGCCGAGGAGGCCCGCCAGGACCGCGACACCGCGCTGGAGCAGCAGCGCCTCCTGCGCGGCACCAACGAGTTCTTCGTCATGATGATGCGCGACGCGGCCGGCGGCGATCCCGGCGCGATCCGCAAGCAGCTCGACCGGGCCCGCGTGCTGATCGCCCAGACCAGCTTCGAGAAACCGATCGTCAAGGTCGCCCTGCAGCGCCAGATCTCGGCCCGCTACATGGAGCTCGGCGACGCCGCCACCGCCACGCAGCTGCTGCGCGACGCGATTGCCTCGACCGAGGGAACCGACCTCGCGGCGCCGACCAGCGGCGTGCCCGTCAACCTCGCCTGCTCGCTCGCCAACATCCTCTTAGAGGGCAGCGATCCAGACGCCGCACTGGTGGAGCTCGATCATGTCGACGGCCTGATGGTGGCAGGGGCACAGGTCTCGATTCCCAGCCAGGTCGAGTGCCGAATCTACCGAGGCTACTCGACGCTGGCGCTGGGGCGCTACGCGGAAGGGGTGTCCATCGTCCGCAACGCCCTCGCCATGCTCGACGATGCGGGCATTCACAAGGGCGAACAGCGCAAGGTCGTGCGCAGCGCGCTCTCGCTGGCGCTGGCGCAGGACGGCCGCAACGCGGATGCCATGGCGATCGCCAAGCCGCTGCTGGCCGAAAGCGAGGCCGAGCAGGGAGGAGAGTCGCTCGCGGTGTTGCGCCGCTCCTCGATCGTCACCGCCATCACCCGCGCCGGCGGCGATCCGCTCGCCGCGCTGGCACTGTCCGACGCCGACCAGCAGCGCGCCAATCGCCTTCTCGGCGGCCAGGACGACATCGCCATCGGCATGGAGCACGGCCTCATTCTTCTTGCCCTCGGCCGCGATGCCGAAGCGGCGGAGAGTCTCGCTCGCACCGGGCAGGCCGCGCGCGCGCAGAAATCGGTGAGCACCCTGGCGCTCGGCCTGGCCGAGGTCGAGGCATTACTTGGCGCCGGGCAGCCGGATGCCGCGTTGCGCCGCTTCGGCGAGCTGAAGCCCTTGCGCGACAAGGCGGCTCGCGACGGCCGGCCGGCCCGGATCGAATCGCTGCGCATCGACACGCTGCTCGCCACGGCCCGCGGCGACCGTCGGGCTGCCGCGACGAGCCTCGACGCCGCCGATCGCCTGGTGGCCGACGCCGGTGGCGCGTCACATCCGATGGCGTTCGCCCTCGCCTCGGCGCGCGCGTCGATGGCGCTCGCGACATTCCGTGCAAC
>Ga0075520_1001803_pt1 | contig 10482 bp, 10 predicted proteins | sample NGEPerB_FD_75100 | JGI IMG/M metagenome (GOLD analysis project Ga0075520, IMG submission 75100) | Arctic peat soil microbial communities from the Barrow Environmental Observatory site, Barrow, Alaska, USA - NGEE PermafrostAB12-B | ecosystem: Environmental > Terrestrial > Soil > Wetlands > Peat ...
AAATTGTGTTTATATGAAACTTAAATCTCTTGTATCCAATCACGAAACTATAAAATTAATAGAAATTAGCGATATGGGCATGTTGCACCCAAGTGAACAGCCTTAGATTATTGAAAGGGGGAAGTATGGCAAAAGGAAATAATTCCGAATACAAGAAAATGATTGACAAGCAGTACAGTGACTTGATGAAACATTGTCAGGTTCAAATGGAAAAAGTTGAAAAAGATTTACCTGAGCCGAGGGAAGATTTACAGGAAACATTAAAGGCGCATGGTGTCAGTCGTAGGGATTTCATTAAGTGGACATCGGCTATGACTGCAGCTTTGATGCTTCCACCGATTTTCCGTCCGATGGTCGCGAAAGCTGCCGAAAATTTCAGCCGCCTTCCCGTGGTGTGGCTGCATTTTGCAGAATGCACCGGCTGCTCAGAAGCCTTCTTACGTTCTTCTTATCCCAATGTTGATGATATTCTTCTCGAAACCATCTCGCTGGAATATCATGAAACACTGATGGCTGCTTCCGGTTACCAGGCAGAGCAAAATCTGGAAAAAGCTATTAAAGACTTTGACGGTAAGTTCATCTGTGTCATCGAAGGCGCTTTACCCAGAGGGTTGAACGGAAAATATCTTACACTTGGTCCCAAAGGAAAAACTGGTATTCAAGTAGCCAAGGAAGTAACTTCCAAAGCTGCCGCCGTTGTCTGCATAGGCGCGTGCTCTTGTTTCGGTGGTGTTCAGGCCGCCAAACCAAATCCTACCGACGCGGTTGGTATCAGTAAAGCATTAGGAATCAGCACGGTTAATATTGCCGGCTGTCCGCCGAATGCCGTTAATTTCACGGGCACTCTGCTCCACTACCTCATGTTTGGTTCTCTGCCTCCATTGGATTCACTGGGCAGACCCGTTTGGGCTTACGGAAAACGTATTCATGATTATTGTGAAAGAAGACCGCATTATGATGCCTCGGAATTCGTAGAAGAATGGGGCGATAAAGGCGCGCTCAAAGGCTGGTGTCTGTATAAAATGGGCTGCAAAGGGCCTTATACTTATGCCAACTGCGCCAAAGTTCGTTTTAACGACGCCATTTCTTGGCCTATCATGGCCGGTCACGGCTGTATAGGTTGCACCGAACCGGCATTCTGGGATACTATGGCCCCGCTGGAAAAACCGCTTGATGAAAAATCTTACGGTGGTGGTGAAAAAACCGTTGATAAAATTGGAATTGTTCTCACGGGCGCAGCTGTAGCCGGTATTGCTGTACATGCGGTGGCAAGCGGAGTAAGACACTCAGGAGGTAAAAAATCATGACTAAAAGAATAATTGTCGATCCAATCACCAGGATTGAAGGACATTTGAGAATCGAAGTAGAAGTTGATAACAACAATGTTATCAAAGACGCGTGGAGCAGTATTACTCTCTGGCGCGGTATTGAAACAATTTTAAAAGGCCGCGACCCGCGTGACGCCGGATTGATCGTTCAGCGTTTCTGCGGAGTTTGTACTTTCGTCCATTATGAAGCCAGTATTCTGGCCTGCGAAGATGCTTTCGGCATCAAACCGCCGCCCAATGCGAGAATCGCCCGTAATTTGATCAGCGCTTCTCTTTACCTGACTGACCATGTCATGCATTTTTATCATCTGCATGGTCTGGACTGGGTGGATGTAGTCAGCGCCCTTTCGGCTGATCCCCAAAAAGCAGTCGACATGGCCAAGGCTTACAACCCCAATCCTTATAACTGTTCGGCAACTAACTATAAAGCAGTTCAGGATCGTCTTACCAAGTTCGTTAAGTCCGGACGTCTCGGACCTTTCGCCAATGCTTACTGGGGAAATCCATCCTACAAACTGCCTCCGGAAGCCAATTTAATCATTCTTTCCCATTATCTTGATGCCCTGAAGATTTCCAAAGTCGGCGCGCAGATGATGGCTATCCTTGGCGGAAAGAATCCTCATCCGCAGACACTGGTTGTCGGTGGTGTTACTTCGGGTATGGATTTATTTGATGCCGAACGAATGGGGCAGTATTTGTTCCGTTTCAAGGAAATGAAAAACTTTATTGAAACAGCTTATATACCTGATGTTCTTCTGGCTGCTAAATATTATAAAGACGAAGGCCTGCAAGGTATCGGCGGTGGTGTCAAGAATTATATGTCTTACGGCGGATTCCCGCTTGATGATGACTGGAACAAATTGCTCTTCCCGCGCGGAATTGTCAAAGACAGAAATCTGGCTAAGCCCTTAAATCTTGATGAAGAAAAAATTACCGAAGAAGTAACGCATGCCTGGTACAAAGGCAAAGAAGCACTGCATCCCTATAAAGGGACAACAGATCCCGACTACACAGGATATGACAGCAACGGCAATGTAAAAGGTAATGAAAAATATACCTGGTGCAAAGCTCCCCGCTATGACAACAAACCTTACGAAGTAGGTCCATTGGCTCGTATGGTTGTCGGCTATGCTCAGGGTGATAAAAATATTAAGCCGCTTATCGATTCCACGCTGAAAGCAACCGGGCTTCCGGCAACTGTTCTCTTCTCCACATTAGGCAGAACAGCAGCACGCGCTTTGGAAACCAAGCTTGTCGCGGACAATACCGAAGCGTGGGTTAATGAGTTGATCGCAAATGTCAAAAAGGGCGACACCCGCACTTGGACGCGTTGCGATGTGCCCAAGAAGCCTGCTCAAGGACGTGGCATGACGGAACCGCCGCGCGGTGCACTCGGTCACTGGATCAAGATCGAAGATCAAAAGATTTCCAATTATCAGGCAGTTGTTCCTTCGACTTGGAACTGCTCGCCCCGTGATAAAAACGGATTGCGCGGTCCTTATGAAGAATCCTTAATCGGAACGAAACTGGCTAACGTAGATCAGCCGCTGGAAATTATCCGCACAATCCATTCGTTTGATCCATGCATGGCTTGCGCAGTGCATATAATCGATCCGAAAACAAATGAGGTCAAAAAATTTAAAGTGGCTTAAGGGGAGGTGACCATGCATAAAACTTCGCAAAAATATCAAGGTATCAAAGAGTGGTCTGGACCCATGCGAATTAACCACTGGTCAGTGGCGATCGCGATAGTCGTATTGATTGTGACCGGTTTCTATATTGCCGATCCTTTCACGATTTCCAAAGGGGAGACGGTAAATAAATTCTTTATGGGCAATGTGCGTTTTGTCCATATCCTGTTCGGCACTTTTCTCATCTTTCTGTCCATCTGGCGGCTTTATCTGGCCTTCTTTTCTAGATTTCATGCAGACTGGAGGGATTTCCTCGCTTGGACGGATATAAAGGCATCAATCGAGCAGATTAAATTTTATATGCTGATCAGCGACCATCCAGAGCAGAAGTACTTATACGGACCTATGCAGGCCCTGGCTTATATGGGCTGTTGGTTCATGGTTGTGGTCATCACCATCACGGGCCTGATCATGATGGGAGCCGGATACCATGCCGGTCTGACGTCGATAGCATCCTTCGTGCTGAAACCGATTGAGAATCTGCTGGGCGGCTTAGCCATGGTGCGCTACATTCACCATGTTTTCACCTGGTTGTTCATCTTGTTTATCATCGTTCACATATACATGGCATTTTGGTATGACGATGTTCTTAAGCAGGGTACGGTTTCGTCCATGGTCGGAGGAAGAACGTTCAAAAAGATAAAAGAGTAACCGGAAGAACTATTGTTTTTTTCGAGAGGGGAGAGATATAATAATTCTCCCCTCTCGTTATTTATGGGGATTTTCAAACCTATATGACTGAAAAGAAGAAAAAAGTCACGATCTTGGGCGTAGGGAATATCCTGCTCAAGGACGAGGGCTTCGGCGTTCATTTCATTAGCTGGTTTTCTCAGCGTTATAAACCTTCGGAAGATGTCAGCATCATTGATGGCGGTACGCTGGGTTACGCATTAATAGATATAATTTGCAGTTGCGAAAATTTGATTGTGATCGATGTTTTGAAGGCGAAAGATACGCCCGGTTCTATTTACCGCTTCAATACCGAGGAAATGCAGGCGCACATGCCGCCTCCCACAACAGCTCATGAAGTCACATTTTTTGACGTCTTATTTAAAGTAGAGCTGATGGACGAATTACCGGAAACATTATTTTTGTGCATTGTCCCACAGGATTACGGAGAAATGAATCTGGAAATGACCCCTGTTATGCGGGAGAAATTTCCGGTTATGGAGAAATTTCTTCTCGAAGAATTGTCCAAGTTGAATGTGCCTTTGGAAAGAATATAAGATGCATGAACTATATTTAGCGGAATCAATTTTGAATATCGTTCAGGAATACGCGGCGAAGCAGAATTTCAGCAAGGTTAATTCCATTTCGCTTTCCTTCGGCCGCTTATCCTGCATTGAGCCCAAATCTTTACAATTTGCTTTTGAAGTTCAGGCAAAAAATACATCTGCCGAAAATGCCTCTTTGGATTTTCAGATTCTCCCCGCCGTTATCCATTGCTTTTCCTGCGAAAAGGATTTAGAAGTGGAAATATATTCAGCTGTTTGCCCAAAATGTGGCGGAGAAGAAGTCATTTTAACCGGCGGTACGGAAGAATTACGAATTTTAGAAATGGATGTAGATTAGTAAGTTAGAAATTATTTTCGCGCTTTTCTACCCCGCGAAGGGGTACTGAAAAGAGTGGCAGAAAATAATTTCGTTAACGCATTAGCAAGTTAGAATTTGCTTTCTGTTAGAAAGCAAATTCATTAACGAGCTTATCCAGCAGGGGCGGGGCTTATCCCGTTTATCGGGGTTAGGAATTTATTATGTGTATTGGATTTCCTGGAATAATCATTTCGATTGATAAAGATAATTATGCGGTCATAGATATCAGCGGCACTAGACGTGAGGTTTGTCTGGATATCGTAGATGAACCGGCCGCTGTTGGTGATTATGTGATTAGCCACGCGGGGTATGCCATTCACAAGATCGATGTAGAATCAGCCAAGGAAAAACTCTCAGCGTTACAAGAGCTTATCGACAATGAAATATATTGACGAGTATCGTGATCCTGCGCTGGTGGCAGGACTCTTAAAAAAAATCAGAAAAGTTTCCGATGCGATTGCCGTCCCTGTAACCATTATGGAAATTTGCGGCAGTCACACATACGCAATCGGTCACTTTGGCATTCGAAAACTTCTGCCGGCAAACATAAATTTAATTTCCGGGCCGGGCTGTCCGGTTTGTGTAACATCATCGCGTGATGTGGATATAGCTCTTTATTTAGCCGGTCAGTCTAATACGATATTCGCTACTTTCGGTGATATGCTCAGAGTTCCGGGTACAAATAGCGACAGCCTCCAGAAGAGACGAGCCGCAGGCGCTGATGTCCGGGTGGTCTCATCCGCCGATGAGTGTATAGAATTGGCCCTATCCAATCCGCAAAAAGAAGTAATAATGATGGGCATTGGTTTTGAAACAACCACGCCGACAATTGCTGCCACCGTCGAGCACTGTCGCAAAAAAGGCATTAAAAACTTTTCCGTTTTTTCCGTGCATAAGATTGTTCCGCCGGCGCTTTACGCTTTAATTGCCGATCCCCTGCTGAATATCGACGGCTTCCTTTGTCCCGGCCATGTCAGTACCATGATTGGCTCCGATGTCTATAAAATGATCATCGAAGCCGGTCGGGCTGCCGCAATCACCGGATTTGAACCGGTGGACATTATGGAAGGCATCTGGATGATTTTGTCCCAGATAGAAAGCGGCAAAAAAGAAGTAGCAATTCAATACAGCAGAGGCGTTAGACCCGAGGGAAATATCCGCGCCATGAATATTCTCCGCTCCATGTTTCAAACGACTACTGTAGAATGGCGGGGCCTGGGGCCGATACCGGCGAGCGGTCTTGTTTTCAATGATGCTTATGCCGCCTTCGATGCATTGAAGAAATTTAAGATACCCGAAATTCATTCAGCGGAAATCAAGGGCTGCGGCTGCGGAGATATTTTACGAGGCATAAAAGCTCCGCAGGATTGCCCCTTATTTAAAAAACTATGTACCCCAATGAATCCGATAGGCCCTTGTATGGTCTCTTCGGAAGGTACTTGCTCTACCCATTACAAATATTACTAACGGAGGTAATAAAAGTGAAAGTATCAGTTGTAAAAAATGTTTTGGCTGCCAATGATCGAATTGCCGCGGACAACAGAGAACTGTTCGATAAAAATAAAGTATATGTCATTAATCTGATGAGCTCGCCTGGTGCGGGAAAAACCTCTCTGGTGGAACGCACCATTCTGGCACTGAGGGACAAATACAAAATCGGCGTAATCGAAGGCGACATTCAGGATACGTATGATGCCGACCGTATTGCCAAACTAGACATTCCCGTTGTGCAAATCAATACCGGCGGCGCCTGCCACATCGACGGCAACATGATCCGCGAAGCTCTGCCCACTTTCGATTTGAGCAAAACAGATCTGCTTATTGTCGAAAATGTCGGCAATCTGGTTTGTCCGGCGGAATTTAAAATTGGAGAAAACGTCAAAATCATGCTGCTGAGCACGCCGGAAGGCGCTGATAAACCGGCAAAATATCCTTTAATGTTTCAGGAATCAGCGGCGCTTCTGATCAATAAAATCGATCTGATGCCTTATGTGGATTTTGATCTAGCCAAAGCAAAACGAGACGCGCTTTCCCTGCACAAGGATTTAAAAATATTTGAAGTATCCTGTAAGACCGCGGCTGGTCTTGATGCCTGGATCGCGTGGCTTACCCAATGTATAGATGCTTTTAAGAAAAAGTAACGAAGTGATCAAACGAGCACGTTATCTTTATACCGGTATTGTTCAGGGAGTCGGCTTCCGGCCCTTTATTTACCGCTTGGCCGTGCGTCATGGGCTTACCGGCTTTGTGCAAAATCGTCCCGATGGCGTACTTGTGGAAGTACAAGGAACCGCGTCAGCAATAGAAAGTTTTTATTCCAGTGTCGGTAAAGAACTCCCGCCGCTGGCCAACATTACCGGCGTTGCATCTTCAGAAATAACAGTTACCGACGATACGGAATTTAAAATTATCGTCAGCGACAATGAAGGGCAGGGTGATGTCCATATTGCTCCCGATTCCGCTGTGTGTGCCGATTGTTTAAAAGAATTATTTGATCCTGTCGACCGCCGTTTCCGCTATCCGTTCATCAATTGCACCAATTGCGGCCCGCGTTTAACGATTATCAATGATATTCCCTATGACCGTGTTCATACTTCCATGGCCTGCTTTCCCCTTTGTCCTAAGTGTCGCGCTGAATACGAGAATCCGGCCAATCGCCGTTTTCATGCCGAACCAAATGCCTGTCCTGTCTGCGGCCCAAAACTGGAACTGCGGGATGCGGAGGGAAAAATCATTGCCTGTGACGATCCGCTGGGAAAAGCTATTGAACTTATTTCCGCGGGCAATGTGCTTGCGATCAAGGGCCTGGGTGGATTTCATTTATGCGTAGATGCGACAAGCGATGAGGCGGTAAAGAAACTTCGCTCGCGCAAATACCGGGAAGAAAAACCGCTGGCTATTATGGTTAGGGATATTGAGCAAGCCATGCAGATTGCCGAAGTTAATGATGAAGAAAAAGCTCTACTTTCCTCTGTGCAGCGGCCGATAGTTCTTCTGAAGAAAAAAAAGAACGCCCTGATTTCCACTTTTGTTGCTCCATCCGTTCCCAATCTTGGCATCATGCTGCCTTATACTCCACTGCATTATTTGCTGCTGGAAAACAAATACCCGGCGTTGATTATGACCAGCGCAAATCAGGTTGACGAGCCCATCTGTATCAGTAACCGGGATGCGCAAAGAAGATTAGAAGGCATTGCTGACTATTTTCTGGTTCATAACCGCGACATTCTGGTGCGCTGTGACGATTCCATTGCTTTTGTTACCGGCGGAAAACCACAAATGATGCGGCGTTCGCGTGGCTATGTTCCCCGGCCGCTGATTCTCAAAGAATCATTTCCGGCAGTGCTCGCTCTCGGCCCGCAGTTAAAAACAACCCAGTGTATACTGAAGGATAACTTCGCGTTTCTTAGTCCCCATATCGGCGACATGGAAACACCGCAGGCGCGGGATTATTTCGTTGAGAGCGTTGCCTTAATGAAGCGAATAACTCAGTCGGATCCGCAAATTATTGCCTGTGATTATCATCCGGCATATTATTCTACTCAGGTTGCACAGGAACTTAAAGAGGTCAGGGTAATCCATGTCCAACATCATCATGCCCATATTGTCAGTTGCATGGCGGAAAATCAAATCGATGGCGATGTAATCGGGCTGGCGATGGATGGAACAGGCTTCGGGCTGGACGGTAACGCCTGGGGCGGCGAATTTTTAATAGCCAGTGTCACCCAATTCCAAAGGTTCGGACATCTGCAATATTTTGTCCTTCCGGGCGGTGAGAAAGCCATCCATGAACCCTGGCGCATTGGCGTGAGTCTACTGAAACAGGCCTATGGCAAGTCATGGCCGGAGATAGCTTCCCGCTTGAAGTTGGCGCCCGATAAAACTGATTTTGCATTGCTGGATAAAATAATAGAAACAAGGCTCAACTCACCTCTATCTTCGGGACTGGGAAGATTGTTTGACGGAGTTGCCGCAATAATGAATCTGCGACGCAATGTTAGTTTTGAAGGTCAGGCGGCAATGGAGTTGGAAGCAAAAGCTGAATTGGCAGGTGAAACGTTACCTTTTGAAATATTGCACAATTTAGATGATTCATATATTCTGGATATGTCGTCGGCAATCCGCGCCATTGTAGAAAATATTTTCTCCGAGAAAAGCGTGGAAGAAATAGCTTCCGCTTTTCACGCGACACTTACTGCGGCCTTTGTGGCAATGTCCGTTGAAATGCGAAAGCTAACAGGCATCAACCGCGTGGCGCTCTCCGGCGGCTGTTTTCAAAATCGTATCCTATTGGAAGGAACTGTAACAGAGCTGAAAAAGAAAGACTTTGAAGTTTATTATCACAGTCAGATTCCCGCCAACGACGGCGGCGTATCCTTGGGACAGGCAGTGATTGCGGCATCAATGGTGCAAAAAGGCATGATTTAGAATTATGACACAAACAAAGAAATATGTATTTCCCTCCTTTTACTTGTGCCCTTTAGGGTATAAAGGAAGGTTAGGGAAGATTTTACAACAAATCTTAAAATCCCCCTCCATCCCCCTTTACTAAGGGGGACAAAAAAGATAAGAAGAATGACCACATTAATACTATAACGCAGAAAGGTTACATACATGAACTACGATAAAATATTACTGGAGCACGGCGGTGGCGGATTATTATCTAATGAGTTAATCGCTGAAAAGTTTCTTCCTCATTTCAATAACGCCTATCTTGAGCGCTTGGAAGACAGCGCTGTATTAACCATCGGCTCTCAGAAATTTTGTTTTACCACTGATTCCTATGTTGTCAGCCCCATTTTTTTCCCCGGCGGCAACATCGGTTCTTTGGCGGTTCACGGCACTGTCAATGATCTTTCCGTCTGCGGCGGAAAACCGCTGTATCTCAGCTGCGGCTTCATTCTGGAAGAAGGATTTCCGGTGGATTCACTGGATAAAATAATTAAGTCAATGGCCGAAGCGGCCGAAGAAGCGGGCGTGAAGATTGTCACTGGCGATACCAAGGTTGTTTCCCGCGGCGCTGTGGATGGAATATTTATCAATACATCCGGAATAGGCATTGTAGAATATCCGGAGACGTTATCAATAAAAAGTATTCAACCGGGTGACGCCATAATTTTAAATGGAACGATTGGCGATCACGGTGCGGCTATTATGAAAGCCCGGGAAAATCTGGGTCTTGCCGCGGATATTTTATCCGATTCGGCTCCGCTCAACGATTTGATTGCCGCAATTTTAAAAGCAAGCCCCAACATTCACTGCATGCGTGATGCGACGCGCGGCGGCTTGGGCGCGATTCTGGCGGAGATTGCCAAAAGCGCAAAAGTGCGAATCGATATCAGCGAACACAGTATTCCCGTACAGGAAAATGTCCGCGGTATTTGCGAAATACTGGGACTTGATCCACTATTTCTCGCTAATGAAGGGAAAATGGTCTTGTTCTGTCCGGCAGCAGATGCCCAAATTGTTTTGTCTACCATGAAGAATCACAAATATGGCCAGAACGCTGCCATCATCGGCAGTGTCGGTGATATTGGTAAAGGACGCGTTATTCTCAAAACTATCATCGGCGGCGAACGCATTGTGGATTTGCCGACGGGTGAGTTGGTGCCGAGAATCTGTTAGTGTGATCGTTAAGGTAAAAAAGACCGAAGAAAACATAGGGAAAGTATTTTCATGAAGTCTTGATTTTTTATAAGACATATTTATGCTACGTTACTACGTATAAATAAACAGAGTCATGCTATAAACCGTACCGTCCAGATTTTCCGCTTAGCACTGAAGGGACGAAATTTTGGCTTAATACGGAAAAACGGGGTCTGATTTTGTCAATATTTCCTGAATAATTTTTCTTTTAAGCGTTTTATTTA
>Ga0075520_1001804_pt1 | contig 10481 bp, 9 predicted proteins | sample NGEPerB_FD_75100 | JGI IMG/M metagenome (GOLD analysis project Ga0075520, IMG submission 75100) | Arctic peat soil microbial communities from the Barrow Environmental Observatory site, Barrow, Alaska, USA - NGEE PermafrostAB12-B | ecosystem: Environmental > Terrestrial > Soil > Wetlands > Peat ...
CGATGTGCAGGGGCATGACGTCGACCTCGATGCCGGCGGCCTGGGCGAGCTTGGCCTCCTCGAGGGCCGAGCCGCGCGTTTCGTTGCCGTCGAGAACTCGTGCGGCGCGGAGGTGGCGTTCGTAGGCGAATTCAGTGTTACGAGGAAGACGTTGATCAGCGTCGGACCTGGGCGAACCCCTACGCGACGCCCACGGGAATTTTTGCCACGTCGGTCTTAAAGGACAATTGGTGGGCGGGCATCGGCCGACTGATGAAATAGCCCTGCGCGCGGTCGCAGCCCAGATCACTCAAAAGGTCGAGCGTGTCGACGTCCTCGATTCCCTCGGCGACGACACGCAGGCGCATATCGTGTCCGAGCTGAATCGTCGCTCGCACGAGTTCGAGGTCGCGTTCTTTGCCCTCGCCGCCGAGCCCCGTGATGAAGCCACGGTCGAGCTTCAGTTCACCGACGGCCAGACTGCTCAAATAGGCCAGTGACGTGAAGCCAGCTCCGAAGTCATCGATTGAGACGATGATGCCCTGGTCGCGCAACTCTTCGATTACGGACTTTGATCGGGCGAAATCAGTAATGATGCTCGTTTCAGTTATTTCGATCAGCAGCGCCGCACCCGGGAGGGCATTCTTCTTGAGCAGGTCGACGACAAGGGTGGTGAATCCATCTTCCAGAAGATTGGTGGCCGTTACATTGACCGACACCGACAGCGTGCGGCCATTGGAGCGCCACAGAGCACACTGGGTGAGAGCTTCGCTCAGTACCCACGTCGTGAGTTCCTTCATCAGGCCCGCGTCCTCGGCCAGCGGGATGAATTTCAGTGGGGGGACCAAACCGAGGCGCGGGTGGGGCCAACGAATCAACGCCTCGACGGCCAGAATCTCGCCGGTACGCAGATCGAGCTGTGGCTGATAGTGGAGCACGAAGGCGCCGTTGTCAACGGCCTCTCGAAGTTCTTCCACCAGATTGAGTCGTTGTTCACCACCATCAATCTCTTGGTCGTAGAAGACGTAGGGGATGTTGCCCAACTTCGCGCGGTACATCGCGGTGTCGGCGCTCCACATGAGCCCGGTCCCTTCCGTAGCGTCAGAGGGGGCGAGCGCAATACCAATGCTGGCGCCGACGCTTGCGCTCATCTTTTGCAGAAAGAAGGGCTCAACTATCTCAGCGAGGATGTCCTCGGCGACCTGGGCCGCGGCATCGGCGTCGACGTCAATGAGTACCACGGCCAGTTCGTCGCCACCCAAGCGAAAGACCGAACCGGTGGCAGGAATCGCCCTCGTGAGACGTGGACCGAGCTGACGCAAGAGTTCGTCACCGGCCGGGTGACCGAAGGAGTCGTTTATCTCCTTGAAATGATTGAGATCGATGTAGAGAAATGCGAGATTGCGCTCGCTCGTCCACGGGTCGTTGAAGTCGGCGAAATACGTATCAATGACATGGAGGAGGTGACGTCGATTGCCGAGCCCCGTCAATTCGTCGGTCTGCGCCTGGCGGTGGCGTTCCTCGGTTACCAAGCGCAGGTCCCGGGCTGACAGCGAAAGTCGTAGGCCGACGGCCAGCAACGTCGCCGTGGCGAGGCCGAGGGCGACACGGGTCACCGTGTGCACTGTTCCCGTCACCAGGATTACGAGCCCGGCGGCGGCGGCGAGGCTGGGGAGCAGGAATCCGGCGGTGCGTAATTCGCGCAACGGATCAAGCTTTCGCGGTTTCATCCAGACGGACATTGCCATGAGGACGATCGAGGCGGGCCACGCGATGGCGTTGAGATTGTTGCCGAACTTTGAATCGAGGATGCCATTCCCGAAGAGGTTGAACGTGTCGCCAACAACATTGAGTGAGATTCCGGCCGCCAGGAGGAACCACGGCATCGAACCACGCCCGGCAAGCAAAACCGTGCCGCCAATGACCAACGAAAGCAACAGGAGGTCGCCGACGGGGTAGGCAAGATTGACTGCGGCACCTAGCGCGCTGACGCCGGCATCGTGAACAATCGTGTGAAAGGCGAACGCCGCACAGACTGCTGCGGCACCGAGACCTGCGACGGCGCCGTCGAGCCAGTTCGGTCGTGAGAGTCGACCCATAGCCGTTCGCAGCAGTTGGACGGCTGCCACGTACGCGAGGGGGTAGAACAAGACGTAGAAGAGGTCGGCCCACGAGGGCGTGGACGGGGTCTTGCCGCCCAGTGATTCGAACTTCAAGACAATGTCGCCCGCAGACCACGAGAGAAGCGAGAGGCCCAAGACCAACGGGCCACTACGCCCGGGCGAACGGTTCAGTCCGCGCACGATGCACATGCCCGATGCGATGAGCTCTACAGCACATATAACCCATCCATCGAGCCACATCGAATGCTGCGCGGGCGTGCGAACGAGCAGTGAGATGAAGTAGGCGACGAGGAGAGTGGAGAGAACCGCGAAGCCAATCCACATATTTCGAGCGATCCGTTCGAACCTGTCCTGGCTTGGTGGACTTTCGACCACGGAGGTCAGAGCGACAGCGTCGTTTTGCGTGGGCTCAAGAGAAAGGACCTGAGGCGCCGTGTCGGCGCGTGTCGTTCGAAAGTCGTCTCCGATTGCGATAACCATGGCACAGCCCCCTCGCATCCTTCGTTCTGAAGAACCATGGCTACGAAAACTATTATTTGAACCCCAAATCAGGACCCACATCTGCCCAACAAAAACCCAATTGACTGGCCAAATATCGGCCTAGGAGCCATTGCGAGCCTTTTCGAGGAGCCGCCGCGCGTGTGCGACTCGTGACCAACGCACCGTGAATCGATGTCGTGCTCCGACGCGTCAAGGGCGTTGCAAAGGTCACGGCGAGGGATACTCTTCACACCATGGCGTTGGGACTTCCAATGATCGATCTCATCGACAAACGTTCCTTCCCCTCGCGCTAACAGCGTGTGTCCTATTTGGACCCACCGGTTCGCCTTGACCAAGTGAGCGAATTGGCTCAGCGGTGCTTGCTCACCGTCCGACTTCCCAGACAATCATTCGTCTGAGTACTCGGTTCCGACCCAAGGCCCTCATCACGTTGCCGTGACGGTTGTGCGGGTGACAATCGGCTCTTCCCGCGTGCTTCGCGGTGCAGATCCCAATGGGATCAGGCTGTGGACAGAAGCAGAGCGGGCGTTAGAGCCAGCAGCGTCACTGCTGAGGGCTCCTTGGGTCGCCAGCGGGCGAGGTTGATGGCCGCGTTGAGATCGCGGTCAATGGCCAAGCCGCAGGCCCCACACACGTAAGTCCGCGTCGACAGGTCGAGGTCGTTTCTGATCTCGCCGCAACCGGAGCACGTCTTGGAGCTCGGGAAGAATCTGTCAACTACTCGGACCTCGACTCCGTGCCAACGGGCTTTGTAGAGGATCTGACGGAAAAGTTCTCCCATGGCGGCGTCGGAGATCGACCTCGCCAAGCGGCGGTTCCTCACCATTCCCTCGACGTTCAGGTCCTCGATGGCTAGTACCTGGCATCTGTCCACGAGGGCCTTGGAGGCCAGGTGGACGAGATGTCGTCGAGTGTTGGCGACCTTGCGGTGTCGCGTGGCGAGTCGGGACTTCGCTCGTTGGCGGCCCTTGGACCCCGGTGTGGTTCTGGCCAGGGCCTGGTTGGCCGCCTTGAGCGACGCGTGCGCTTGCTTCAATGTGTTCACCCCCTCGAAGCTCTCGAATGGAACGCCGTTGGCGTCAGCGGCGACGCAGAGGGAGATGATCCCCCGGTCGACTCCGACGGGAACTGCGTGACGGTTGGAACGGCTGCGCTCAGCCTGATGAAGTTCGGCGGCTACGCCGGTGAGCGACACGGTCCATCGACCAGCCCGTTGGGTCAGCGTCGCGGAGTAGACGTGGAACCGACCACCGTCGATCATCCGGCGAACCTTGCGGCTAGAGCCGAAGACCTTGACTGGTCCGAACTTGGGCAGTCGCAGGTGTGAGGGATCGGTGAAACGGATGGGTTGACTCGAAGGTGCCTTGCCTGGTGTAGCGCGGTTGCGCAACCGGAAGCTTGGCGTCACCTTTCCCTTGGCCTGGAAGCGGGGGAATCCGACGGGCGTTCCACTGCGCTCGCCTCGTCGCGACGCAGAGAAGTTCTCGAGTGCCCGCGCCGCGTCCACCGAAGCACACTCGAAGACGTCGTGGGTAGTTCATGGCGCCAGACCAGGCCGCAACTGCCATCCTCGTTCAACGGTGAGTCATCAGCCTCGCCGTTCTTCCAGGCGTTGAATTCGTTAATGAACGAGAAGGCCGACCAGGACAGTGAAGGAGTTGATGGTTCGGGCGACTCACCACTTTCGGAGTGAGCTTCTCGTTCGGCCGATCGGGCATCCAAGTTGGTTTTCACTCGAGCCAGGTGGTGGTTCACGGTGAAACGCCGGGCTCCGGCGCACTTGGCGAAAAGGACATTCTGCTGAACGTTCGGATCGAGGGCGAACTGGAAAGTGACGGCCCGCGCGAGGACCTGGCCGGTGTGCGAGAAAGTCGGAGTCGTCGGACGTGAGGCCACCAGGCCAAGTATTGAGACCAGGTGTGACACACAACGGCCCACGGCCACCAAGGTGATTGCCCCGTCCAGTGATCAAGATGAGGATGGTCTAGTGCGATAACTCGCCGGCCGGTTGAGTGACTCTCCGGATCGGGCGTCACGACAAGTTGGGGGCACAATGAAGGGTATGGAACTTCGGACCGAACGGCTCGTCATTCGAGAGTTTCGTCTCGATGACGAACCAGCAGCTCACCACTACGGATCAGACGAAGAGGTCACCCGCTACCTCACGTGGGGACCAAACTCGCCGACCGACACCACGGCGTATCTCAAGCAGGTCGCTCGCGAGGCGGCCCGAGAGCCTCGAACTTCATTCACCCTCGCCGTCGCGACTCTCGACGATGAGCTGATCGGCGTCGCCAACCTCGCCATCACCGGGGAAGCGTCGACAGGTGAACTGGGCTACGTCCTGTCGCGGGAATCGTGGGGACATGGCTACGCCACCGAAGTAGCCCGTCGACTCATCGTCTTCGGGTTCGACGAGCTGGGACTGCGCCGGATAACGGCGACGTGTCATCCCGATAACTTCGCTTCGGCGCGAGTCTTGGAGAAGGCGGGAATGCACTTCGAAAAGACAATACGAGACCACCTCCGAGTTCGTGGAGGGTGGCGAGTCTTCGCCGTCGCGGCCAGCGACGAAGGTGCTGTCCACTCGGACTGAAGAGCTCCGCCGCGTCCGCTCAACGGGGTTGTCCATTGCGGTGCCGCAAGACCTACGAGTTCAGCACAGCGCCCGAAGGAGCTCGCTGATGGAAGCGACGTGCAGCCATCCGGTGGCTGAGGTCACGGTGTTCTCGAAGCAGCGCGCCAGGCGTCGCCGTCGCACGAGGTGGCCGTGGGCAACCTCAACCCGCCAGGCATGGCGGATGGGGCGAAAGACTTTGGCGCCGTGCTCGTTGCGCGGTGGCTCGTCCCATCCAACTCGGCGAACCTCGTAGTTGAACTTCGCTGACAACCGCGTGGCGGCAGACCGCGCCGTGCCGCGGTCCACGAGCACGAGTTCCAGCCGTTCGTCAGCACCCGTGAGGACCAGGTCGTCGAGTATCTGTTCGACGGCGCTGGCTTCGGACGTCGAAGCGGGCACCACGCGCACGCAGAGCGGCAGGCCCGTGACGTCCACGCAGACGATGCGCTTGGCACCATTGGTTCGACCATAGGGACCGCCCTGGTTGTGGAAGGTTACGCCCCCATTGGAGGCTCCTCGTGCAAGGTGGGTGTCTATGACCACCATCGAGGGCCGCGGGTCCTTTCGACCTAGGGCGATGCGCGACGAGGCGTGCGGCGCGACAAGAACACGGGTCCACGTTCCGTTCCTCGACCACCGACGAAACTGGGACCAGATTCTGGTCCACGGTCCGAACTCCTCAGGCAGGAAGCGCCATTGGCACCCGGTGTGCGAGATGTAGAGCATCGCGTCCACGACGTGGCGCAGGTCGGCTCCGTGTTTCGGGCCTCGTTTAGTGCAATGCGCAAGTAGGGGTTCGAGGAGGCTCCACTGGGCGTCGGTTAGGTCACTTGAATAGGCCACGACTTGATAGTGCCGGTCGTGGCGCTTGGGGCACTCGCCAAATAGAACACACGCTCTAAGAGGTGGCAATGGTCAAGAACGCGCGTAATCGCGGCGCCGAGACAATGGCCTGGGTTGAAGAACACGGTGTCGTCTTGCAGTCGGCTCGCGGACCGGTGCCGAATGTCGCACAGTTCATCGCCGGCGAACCTATACGCGGCAGTTGGTGGGGCCACCCCGCCGGCAAGGAGATCTATGAAATCTTGAACGCGCTCGACGACTCACGCGACATCGTCACCACCCGCCTGGTCAATGCCAAAGTCACGTTGATTCATTCGCGGGTCTGGCCCGCCATCGTGCGCGTCGCCGACCAGATTGGCGTCGAGCGCCTCGCCACGGTCCACCAGGAGCACAGCGCGAGTGGCGCGCACCGAAGTGTTGAAGTCGACTTCCCTCTGTGGGTGCCAGCGGACGTCTTGGAGCGCGCGGCGACGCTGTCGCTGGACCAAGCGTTCGCCGTCGTACCGAACTGTCTACAAAAATGATCGTTGGGCCGATCCTCGGCCACGCCAGACCTTCGAAGCGAATCTGATCAGTTCTTGACGCCGCACACTTTCTTGTCATACACGGTGATCTTGTTGGACGCCGCAGCCATGGACTTGGAGATCGCCGCAAAACTCGCAATCTGCGCCTTGGAGAGCTTCGCATAATTGAAGTTGACCTTTGAAAGGTCCGTGTAAAACACGTTCAACTCCTTGAACACGGTCTTGTACGAGCTCTGCAGCGACGACGGCGCGACATTCAGTACCAGTCCCTCGACGCTATTGAGCGATTTGTACGCGGCCTTCATCGCGGCGATCGCACCGCCCGGTGTTTGGAGCGCCTTGTTGGCCGCGGTCTGCTTTTTGTCGTAAGAAACGAGCAACTTGCAGTAGGAAGATCCGTCCGCCACAGTGAGATGCGTGCTGGTCCCGGCGAACGATGGCGTCGTAGTTGCGAGGAGCGCCCCCAGCGAAAGGGCAACGACGAGTGAAGCCTTCCTCGTGACGTGCACCTTTGGTGTTGGCGACGAATCCGACGATGTCAAACGGTCCTTCATGACTGCCCCCTTGATTGATTGACAAAAACTATGACGTTGACGACCGATGGACGTAGCGCCCTCTTCAGGTGGAATACTACGCAGGTTCGTGCTGGGCATCGCGCCAGGGGCTGCGGTTCTTCAGATCATTCCCCGTGCGGGCTTTGTGGCACACGCAAGTGCAGGTTTGGACCGATTAGTTCTTGGCGCTGCAGAACTTTTTGTCGTACGTCGATATCTTGTTTGTCTCCGTTTGGACCGATGACTGAATGGATTCAAGAGACAAAATCTCGTTCTCGGGGAGACTCAAGTAGTTGAAGTTGACCTTGGCCAAGTCTGCGTACACCTGGTGGAGCGAGTTGACCTCTTTTGTGTAGGTCCCCTTGAGTGGCGTGGGAGCGACGTGGAGTACTTGGATGGCGACGCCATTCAATGCTTTGTAGGCGGCCTTCATTGAGGGCACCGGGCTCGTGATTGAGCTGTAGACCTTTCGAGCGGTGTTCTCTTTTTTGTTGAAGGAACTAAGGAGTTTGCAATACGTCGCGCGATTCTGTGAAGTTTGACTTGGGGTAGCAGCCACCGATCCGGCCGTTACCACGAGGAACGAACCGACGAAGACGAATGACACGACTGACACGCGCGTGGCAACTCGCCAGTTTCGTCGCGGTCCGACCCTGGTCGTCACGAACGCGCTCATCAGCGACCTTCTTCCGGTTTCTTCTCCACGTCACGCAGAACGCTGGCAGCGTGAAAATCGCTGCTGGATGAATGTTACGAAACCAAATCGTGAAGAGCGCTCGGTTGATGGAAAAGTGTCAAAGGTTTGAGAGCGGAAGTTCGCCAATGCGGCGAATCGGCGAAGTTGCCGGCCGCGACGCACGGTGCGCAAAGCCCCATCGTCCATACTGGAAGCATGGATCTAATATCTCGTGCTGAGAGTTGGCTGTGCGACATGGACGGCGTATTGATCCGCGATGGTGCGATGGTCGCGGGAGCCGACAAGTTTCTAGACCGGCTCCGAGCGACCAATCGTCCGTATCTCATCTTGACGAACAACTCCCTGTTCACGCCGCGTGAAGTGAAGGAGCAACTCTCTTCAATGGGCCTCGTTGTCGAGGAGGGGCAACTCTGGACCTCGGCGCTCGCGACGGCGAAGTTCGTGCACACGCAGCGCCCCTTCGGCACGGCGTTCGTCATCGGTCAGGCCAGTCTGCACGAGGCCATCCACGACGTCGGGTATCGGCCGGACGATCGTCAACCGGACTACGTCGTACTCGGCGAGACGCAGCATTACTCCTTCGATCAGATCGCGACCGCGGTTCGCCTCATTGAACGCGGAAGCCACTTCGTGGCAACAAACCCCGAGCCAACCGGTCAGTCACCGCTGGGGTCACTTCCGGGATGCGGCGCCCTTGCGGCGATGATTCAAAGCGCCACGGGCGTCGCGCCCTACTTCGTTGGCAAGCCAAACCCCGTAATGATCCGTGAGGGTCTGAACATTCTCGACGCCCACTCGAAGTCGACCATCATGATTGGTGACCGGATGGACACTGATATCCAGGCCGGCGCCGAAGCAGGACTGGGCACGATCTTGGTGCTGTCGGGTGTCACGCAAGCGAACGAGATTGACCGCTATCCATTCCAGCCGTCGAGAATCGTCAACTCTGTCGCTGATCTGATTGACGAGCTTTAGGAGGTTTCGGGCTTCATGGAGTCGACCAACGCCGTTCGCTCCAGCGATGGCTGCGTGAGCTGCAGTGCCGCAAGGAACGCCTTGGCCCAGTCGTAGACGTTGCGTCGAAAAATCATCCGTCGCATTCGCGACATTCGGTCCCTGGTTTCCTTCGGGCCGGCGTTCATGGCCAGCAGGATTGACTCCTTCATGCCGTCGGTGTCGTGCGGGTTCACCATGTACGCACCACGAAGTTCCGTGGCGGCGCCAGCGAATTCGCTCAAAATGAGCTTGCCCGTCAAGTCCGTTCGGCTCATGACGTACTCCTTGGCGACCAGATTCATGCCGTCCTTAAATGGCGTGACGAGCATGATGTCGGCCGCGAGGTACAGCGCAATGAGTTCGTCGAAGGGAAGATTCTTGTGCAGGTAGTGAATGGCCGGGTGACCGACGAGGCCGTGCTCACCGTTGACCTCGCTGACGGCGCGCTCGAGGTCGTGGCGCTCTTGCTCATAATGGGCGTCGGACTCGCGGCTCGGCACCGCGATCTGAATCATCACTTGTCGCTCGGCACTCAACTGACCGTCGTCGAGCATTTCGGCGACGGCTTTGATCCGCTGCTGAATTCCCTTGGTGTAGTCGAGCCGGTCGACACCGAGCAGCAGGAACTCGGGGTCACCGAGGTCATGGCGAATCTCGCGGGCCCGTGCCCGCACCTTCGGATCCGACGCCAGTTCAACAATTTGGTCGCAGTCCACGGAAATGGGGAAGGAGCCCACGCGTATCGCGCGACCTTCAAAGTCCAGTCCGGAGTCGGTACCAGTCGCCGAGGTGAGACGTCGCGCGAGTCGTGAGAAGTTCGATGCGGACGAGTGGAGTTGGAAGCCGAGCAAGTCGGCGCCGAGGAGTCCCGCAAGGAGCTCTCGTCGCCACGGTAGCTGCATGAACAACTCGCTCGGCGGGAACGGGATATGCAAGAAGAACCCGATGAGTACATCGGGACGGAGCGTTCGCAGCATCTGAGGGACCAATTGGAGTTGGTAGTCATGGATCCAGACCGTGCCGCCGGGGGCGACATTCTCCGCGATCGTCACCGCGAAGCGCATATTCACTTCGCGATACGCGTGCCACCAGGTGCGGTGATACGTCGGGGAGCGAATGGCGTCGTGGTACAGCGGCCAAATCGTGGCGTTGGAGAAGCCGAGGTAGAACTCCTCGTACTCCTCCGGACTCAGGGTGACCGCCTTCAGGCGAATCCCCTCGTAGGAGGCGGGTGGCTCTTGATGCTCGGAGGTTCCGGGCCAGCCAATCCAGAGCCCCTTTCGATTGACGAGTACTGAGGTGAGGGCGGACACGAGCCCACCGGGACTAGGGAGCCACCCCTCGTCGCCGGGTACCGAAGAGTGTCGCAGGGGAAGACGATTGGCCACGACGACAAACTCCGCGAGGTCTGAAGCCGGCGTCGAGGGAGCCATCGACGAGCTGTTCGGCTCCGTCGAAGCACCGGGCGTTGAGTTGAGTTCGGTCATGGCAGGTTCCTCGGCTGAGCCTAGAGGTGGACACACTTTCTTGCTTGGTCGATCCTCGTTGATCGTGGTACTCCAGGGCGGTATAACTCTTACTGTTCGGCGCGGCGAAAAGTTACTGTGCGACTGCGAAAGAGGCGCGAACGGAACTTAGGACGAC